>JGI20193J14888_1000161_pt1 | contig 18100 bp, 16 predicted proteins | sample NGESurdeep092012_5_FD_14888 | JGI IMG/M metagenome (IMG submission 14888)
AAGACCCCAAACCGTTCATCTGGACCAAACCCGCCGAACAGATCCTCGAGTCAATCGGGCGACTTCTTACACGGATCTCCGGTGCGGCACACTAGTCGGCCTTGACGACCAAGCTGAGAGCAAGGGGCGAAGGGACACAGAAGCTCTGCATCAAGACCCCTTTCCGCAGGGCGCAGTCGAGGATGCTCTCAGCAACCAGCACAGACCATGAGTCACACCTCAACGGATCTTCTGGAAGTGCTTATCCTCGACTCCGGTGCTCAGGCCTCGACCAGTGCCGCGAAGCCAGGCTTGACGACGTCATCGATGATCGTCAGCCGTTCGTCGAACGGGATGAACGCGGACTTCATCGCGTTGATCGTCACCCAGCGCAGATCCTCCGGCGTCCATCCGGCGTCGTGGACCAGAAGCGACATCTCGCGGGTCATCGAGGTCCCGCTCATCAGCCGGTTGTCGGTGTTTACCGTGACCCTGAACATGAGCCGCTTCAACAGTGAGATCGGGTGCAGCGCAATGGATTCGGCTGCGCCGGTCTGCACATTGCTGCTCGGACACATCTCAAGCGGGATACGCCGGTCGCGCACGTATCCTGCAAGGCCGCCCAGATCCACCTCGGACGGGTCCGCCATGGCCGCGTAGGCGACGTCCGCGGAGTATGGTCTGGCCGCCACCTGGATGTCGTCGACGATGCGCACGCCGTGACCGAGCCGGTCGGCGCCACACCACTGGATCGCCTCCCAGATGCTGGGGAGTCCGAACCCCTCGCCTGCATGAATGGTGAAATGGGCGTTCTCGCGGCGGAGGTACTCGAACGCATCCAGGTGTCGGGTAGGCGGGAACCCTGCCTCAGCGCCGGCGATGTCGAAGCCCACAACGCCCTCATCGCGATACCGCACTACGAGCCCCGCGATCGTGCTCCCCTGGGCGGCATGGCGCATCGCCGTCAGCAGCGCAGTAACCCGAATCCGGCGGCCCGACGCGGCCGCGATCCGCTCGCCGTCGCGGAAGCCGGCGTTCACGGCCTCGACCACGTCCTCGAGCGACAGCCCTTCGACCAGATGTAGTTCCGGGGCATATCGCACCTCGGCATAGACCACCCCGTCGGCGGCAAGGTCCTGCACGCACTCGCTGGCGACCCGGTGGAGTCCGTGGACGGTCTGCATGACGGCCAGCGTCTGTTCGAACGTCGTGAGGTAACGCTCCAGCGAACCCGAGTCGGCGCTGTCGCGGAACCAGGCGCCGAGCGGTCCTGCCTCGTGTGCCGGAAGTCCTTGGTAGCCAACGGTATCGGCAAGCTCGATGATCGTCTGTGGGCGCAGCCCGCCATCGAGGTGGTCATGCAGCAGCGCCTTCGGTGCACGGCGCAGTGTCTCTTCGGTGAGCATTCAGTCCTCGCGGTTGGCGATATCAGGGCCGAACGCCGGGAGGCAGACAGCGACGTACTCAGCGCCGCCGGGTCCGCAGGAGTATCGGACTCGCTCGCCAGCGCTGGTGAGGATCGACTGTCCCGCCAGAACGGCCGTGGGTCCGCCCTCGTGATCAACCAAAACTGAACCTTTGAGGACCAGAGTGATCTCGTCGAAGGCCGGCCTCTGGAAGGGCTCGGACCAGTCGGCGGGCGCGATCATGTGGGCGACCGAGACGGCTTCGCTGCCGGTGTTGACCCGGCCGACGTGTTCGTTGATGACCTTGCCGCCAGGGACCGGGATGCGCGTGGGTTCGGTGATGAGTCGAGGCACGCCCTCACAGTAGCGTCAGGTCCAGCGCAGGAACCTCTAGATGTTGCGCCGTTCAGCTGATCCGCTCGATCACCAACGGCAGCAGGTCCGGCCGGGAGCCCTCTGGGGCGATGAAGCACGAACCAACCAGCGCCTCGACGGCCCGGACAAACCGCCCAGGGGCGTCGGTATGCAGCGTCATCAGCGGGTCGCCGGCTCGCAGGACGGCGCCGGGTTTGGCGTGCAGCTCGATCCCTGCACCGGGCTGGACCGTATCCTCCTTGCGGGCCCGACCTGCGCCGAGGCGCCACGCGGCGATGCCCACCTTCAGCGCGTCCATCTGGGTCAGAACACCCGAACCGGTGGCCAGGATCTGGTGGGTCTCCCTGGCAACCGGCAGGGGAGCGTCGGGGTCGCCGCCCTGGGCCGCGATCATGCGGCGCCATACATCCATGGCTCGTCCGTCCCTGAGCGCGTCGGCCGGGTCGAGGTCACCACGACCGGCAGCGGCCAGCATCTCGCGGGCCAGCACCAGGGTCAGCTCCACGACGTCCGGCGGGCCACCGCCCGCCAGGACCTCGACCGACTCCCGAACCTCAAGGGCGTTGCCGGCCGTCAGACCCAGCGGCGTCTGCATATTGGTCAGGAGCGCCACCGTGTTCACCCCGAAGCCCTTGCCAAGGTCGACCATCGTNCGGGCCAGCTCACGAGCAGTGTCGACGTCCTTCATGAACGCTCCGGAGCCGACCTTGACATCGAGNACCAGGGCGCCGGTGCCCTCGGCGATCTTCTTGCTCATGATCGAGCTCGCGATCAGCGGAATGGCCTCGACGGTGCCGGTGACGTCGCGCAGGGCATAGAGCTTCTTATCGGCGGGAGCGAGCCCGTCGCCAGCAGCGCAGATCACCGCGCCGACGTCGTCGAGCTGACGCAACATCTGGTCATTGGACAGAACCGCGCTCCAGCCCGGTATCGACTCGAGCTTGTCGAGCGTTCCGCCGGTATGACCCAGACCGCGGCCCGAAAGCTGAGGAACCGCAACGCCGCACGCCGCAACAAGGGGCGCCAGCACCAGGGTGATCTTGTCACCGACCCCGCCGGTCGAGTGCTTGTCCGAGGTCGGACGCGACAGCGACGAGAAGTCCATGCGTTCGCCGGAGGCGATCATCGCCGCCGTCCAGCGAGAGATCTCACGACGGTTCATCCCGTTGAGCAGGATCGCCATGGCCAGGGATGACATCTGCTCGTCGGCCACCAACCCACGCGTGTAGGCGTCGATCACCCAGTCGATCTGTGGATCGGACAGCTCGTGCTTGTTGCGCTTGGCGACGATGACATCAACCGCATCGAAAACAGCGGCGACAAACGCTTCAGCCACGTCAATGACCCTCTCTCATGCGGAATGCCGGCTGGCCGCTTCCGGTACGCCATGTGTCAGTCCTGTGTCGCTTCGAACTCGTCGAGATCCTCGCCACCGAAGGCATCCGGAAGTACCTCGGCCATGGTGCGCACGCCCGCAGATGTCATGACCTGACAGTTGGGTCCGCCGTGCTCCCACAACAACTGCCGGCACCGACCGCAGGGCGTCAGCGGGTCTCCGTTGCCGTTCACACAGGATACCGCCACGAGCCGGCCACCACCGCTCAGATGCAGCTGGGAGACCATCCCGCACTCGGCGCACAGCGCCACACCGTAGGCCGCGTTCTCGACGTTGCAGCCGGACACGATGCGGCCGTCGTCGACGAGGCCGGCAACACCGACCGGGAACCTGCTGTAGGGCGCGTAGGCCCTCCGCATCGCCTCGATAGCCCTGCCACGCAAGGCTTCCCAGTCAACGGATGTGGCCGTAGTCATTGCCTCATCCCTTGACATAGGGTTCACCGTCGGCGGTCGGTGCCCGAACTCGGCCCACCAGTCCGGCCACGGCGAACAGCGTGGCGAGGTAGGGCAGCATGGCCAGGAAGCTGGATGGGATGGTGACCGGGGTCTGGGTGAACGACAGGACGGTCTGCAGGGCGTCGGCGAAACCGAACAGCAGGGCCGCCCCGATGGCTCCACGAGGGCTCCAGCGACCGAAGATGACCGCCGCGAGCGCGATGAAGCCCTTGCCCGAGGAGATGTTCTTGGAGAATGCGCCGACCGCACCGATGGTGAGGAACGCACCGGCCATGCCGGCAACCATGCCGCCGTAGACGACATTGCGGTAGCGCGTGCGAAACACGTTGATGCCCACGGTGTCAGCCGCCTCGGGGTGCTCACCGACGGCTCGGGTGCGCAGACCCCACCTGGTCCGGAACAGCGCCACATCGACGACCACGATCAGGACGTAGGTCAGATACACAATGATGTTGGCGTTGAACAGCAAGGGCCCCACGATGGGGATGTCGCCCAGCACGGGGATCTTTATCGGGTCGAAGAACCCGGGGTTGTTCATGGTGTCCTGGTTGGGCTGCATGAGAGCGTCGTAGATGAACCCGGTGAGGCCCAGGGCCAGGACGTTGAGCACGACGCCAAGCACGACCTGGTTGACGAAGTATCGGATGGCGAAGACGGCGAGCAGCAGACCCATCAACCCGCCGGCGATCACTGCGGCGAGAAGGCCCATGCCCTTGTTGTGAAGGAGGGTGGCGACCAGCGCGCCGGCCCAGGCACCGGCCAGCATCTGACCCTCGATGGCCACGTTGATGACACCTGAACGCTCACACAGCACGCCCGCGAGCGCGCCCAGAATGAGGGGAATGGCCAGGAAGATGGACTGTTGCAGCAGTCCGAGCAGGTCCAGTGTGCCGCCCTTGGTCCCGCCCGTTGCCGCCCAGCACAAGAAGGCCACTATGAAACAGAGCCCGGTGACAGAGAGCACCCATCTCATCGAGCGTTTGCTGAACCCACGGACGATCTGAAATAGGCCGAGGCTGATGACGACCAGGCCGAGCAGGACTCCGGTCAGTCGGGCTGGAAGGGTCAGGTTGGGCACCTTGATGCTCGCATCGGCCGGCGCGAGCCGGAATGAGGCGTGATACCCGGACCGCGAGCCCATGCCCAGTAGCAGGGCGCAGACCAGGCCGACCAGGAAGATCGCACTTCCGGTGACGATGCGACGGTGCTTGCTGATAGGCACCTCGAGCACGGTGTGGACGATGATGTCCGGCGTGTCCGCTCCGAGCGGTGCTGGAGATGTCGGCGAGCTCACCCGTTCCATCCCTTCGCGAGTTGCTGTCCGATCCCGCCGCGTGCGGCTGAAAGATGGAAGATCGACCTGATCAGGGCGGGCGCCGCGATGAAGAGCACGATGAGCGACTGAATCACCTGCACCAGGTCGATCGGGATGCCGGTGCTCGACTGCATCTGCACACCACCCGCCCGCAGGGCACCGAAGAGCAGACCCGCGAGCACCGTGCCACCGGGGGTGGCCCGGCCAAGCAGGGCGACCGTGATGGCGTCGAAACCGATGCCCGCGTCGATGTCCTGGGTGATGGCGCTGTTGGTGCCGAGTATCTGCGACACCCCGGCCAGACCGGACAGGCCGCCGGCGAGCAGCATCACGACGGTATAGCTGCGCTCGACGCTCATGCCTGCCGTCCGGGCTGCGAACTGGTTGGCGCCGACGGCTCGCAGCTGGAAGCCGAGGGTGCTTCGAGAGAGCAGCCACCACACGCCCAGGGCCGCCAGCAGAGCCACAAAGAGACCTGCGTGGACCCGGAGCCCGTTGCCGAGCAGGGGAGGCAGCTGGGCGTTGGTGTCAACCACGTTGCTGATCGCCTGCCCGTAGGGTGGTCGCTGGAAACCCTTCAGGCCGAGCAGGAATGCCAGGAAGTTGAAGGCAATGTAGTTGAGCATGATCGTCGTAATGACCTCGTGCGCCCCCGTGCGAGCCTTGAGGAACCCCGCCAGGCCGCCCCACAGCGCTCCCCCGACGATGCCGGCGATGATGCCGGCAATCAGGTGCAGGACCAGCGGCAGGTGCCAGGCGAACCCCACGTAACCGGCGAAGATCGCGCCCATAATGATCTGTCCCTGGCCGCCGATGTTGAACAGGCCGGCGCGAAACGCGAGCCCCACCGACAGCCCGCCCAGGATCAGCGGGGTGGCATTGACGAGCGTCTCGGAGATCGGGCCGAGGACACCGGCAAGAGTGCCCTTCGAGGCCGTTGCGGGGTTGTAGACGGCTCCCTGGAACAGAGCCGCATAGCCGCCGCCGATCGCCCGTGCGGCAGCGCCCAACGTATCCATCGGGGCGGAGAAGAAATACTGTGCAGCGGTCCTGGTATCGGCGTCTGCCACGGCGATGAGCACGGCGCCAACGGCCATTGCCACCAAGAGAGCCAGCAGCGTCAGGACGGCGGTGTTGCCGTACCTCACGGCATCCAGCATCCGGATGCCGAGGCTCGCTCGAGAGCCACCCGTCGGTGTCTCGGGAGGTGCTGGGATCGGGGACGAGTCCTGCGCGGTCGCGTGGTCTTCGCTCACGGGGCATCCTCCTGTGTCGCCGCGGCCGGCCCATCGCGGGTGGACTCGACGTTCGCCCCAGCCATCAGGAGCCCGATCTTCTCGGCCGAAGTGCCGGCGGGCACCTCGCCGATGACGCGACCCCGAAACATCACCGCGATGCGGTCGGCGAGCCCGAGAACCTCATCCAGCTCGCTGGAGATCAGTACCACGGCTGCGCCGTTGTCGCGCTCCTCGATGATGCGTCTGTGAACGAACTCCTGAGAGCCCACGTCGACCCCGCGGGTGGGTTGGGCCACCACGAGGATCCGCAGCGGACGAGACAGCTCGCGGGCCAGGACGAGCTTCTGCTGGTTGCCACCGGACAATGTCGAGGCGTTCGCGCGGATCGATGACGTACGGATGTCGAACTCTTGTACCCGATGCTCGGCGTTGTCGTCGATGACCTTGAGATCCAGATTCATCCCCTTGGCAAACGGCGCCTGGTCGAAGATGTCGAGGACCAGGTTCTCGGCGATGGTGAAGCCTCCCACCAGTCCGTCGTGCGAACGGTCTTCGGGAACGTAGCCAACCCCGCGCGCGAGAATCTCGTCGATGCTTTCGTCGGTGACGTCATCGCCGTCTATGCGAACCCGTCCCGAGGTGAGTCGTNTAAGGCCGATCAAGGACTCCGTCAACTCGGTCTGGCCGTTGCCCTGGACCCCGGCGATGGCGTAGATCTCGCCCGAGCGAACCGAAAAGCTGACGTCGTCCACGACGACCTGGCCCGCCTCATCGACCACTCGCAACGATTCGACCTGCAGGATCGGCTCACCGGGTGCCGCGATGCCCTTGTCCACCGTCAGCAGCACGGGGCGGCCCACCATCATCGAAGCGAGCTCGGCCGAGGATGCGGAGGGCAACGCCTCCCCGACCACTGTGCCGCGCCTGATCACGGTGATCCGGTCGGCGACGGCACGCACCTCCCGCAGCTTGTGGGTGATGAAGACGATCGACGTGCCCCCGTCCCGCAGGGCACGCATGACCTGCATCAGGTCGTCGGTCTCCTGCGGGGTGAGCACGGCAGTGGGCTCATCCAGGATCAGCACGCTGGCATTGCGGACCAGCGCCTTGACGATCTCGACGCGTTGCTGGACCCCGACCGGCAGGTCGGCCACCAGGGCATCGGGTGGGACGTCGAGTCCGTACCGAGCGGACACCTCAGCCACCAGATGCCGGGCTTTGCGATGGTCCAGGAACCCGAGGCGACGGGTCTGCTCGTGGCCGAGCTCGACGTTCTCGGCCACGGTGAACACCGGGATCAACATGAAATGCTGGTGGACCATGCCGATGCCCGCCGCCATCGCATCGCCAGGGCCCCTGAAGGTGGCCGGCTTGTCGTCGATCAGGATCTCGCCGTCATCGGGCTGGTACAGCCCATAGAGGACGTTCATCAGCGTGCTCTTGCCGGCACCGTTCTCGCCGAGCAGGGCGTGTATCTCACCGGGCTGGACCACCAGATCGATCGCATCGTTGGCAACGAGCCCGCCGAAGCGCTTGGTGATGCCTCGCAGTTCGAGCTTCAGCGTGACCTCCAGAACCGGTGCGAACGGACCATCTGAGGGGGACTGTGGTGCTCCCCCTCAGATCGCTACATCACCTCAGCCGCGTCATTTCGGCTGGCTGGGCGAGGTGATCACGATCTTGCCGGAGATGATGTCCGCCTTGACCTTGGCGAGCTGGGTCTTGAGGTCGGCCGGCACTTTGCTCTCGAACTCGTGGAACGGGGCCAGACCGGTGCCGTTGTTCTTGAGGTCACCGATGTAGCTGCCGGTCGGGAAGGTGCCGCCGGCAGAGGTGGTGGCGTACAGGGTCACGGAGTCGGTGAGGTTCTTGGTCACACTTGACAGGAAGTACTTGCAGTATTGCGCAGCGCTCGTACAGCCGTCGGTGTCGACCCACAGCACGCTGACCTTGCCGCCCGCAGCCTGGGCCGCGGCGCCCGAGCCCAGGCCTGTGCCGCCGGCAACCGGGAACACGACGTCGGCGCCCTGCTGGACGAAGGCCTGGGTGATCGAGCGACCCTTGTTCTGGTCCGTGAAGGACTGGGCGAACGTGCCACCCTTCTGGTTCTTCTCATCCCAGCCGAGGACCTGGACGTTCTTGTTCTTGGTCTTGTTGTAGTACTGCACGCCCTCCCAGAAGCCATCCATGTAGATGGTCACTGGCGGGATGTTCAGGCCACCGAAGGTCGCGACTTTGCCGGTCTTGGTCATGCCTGCGGCGAGGTAGCCACCGAGGAAGCCACCCTGCGCGGTGTTGTACTGAAGACCGTAGACGTTGGGACCCGACGATCCGCTGTCGATCTGGGCATACTGCTGCTTGGGATTCTGTTTCGCGGATGCCTTGACCGCATCGCCCATCAGACCACCCACGGCAATGATCGTGTCGCAACCCCTGTTGACCTCAGCGCTGAGGTTCGGGGTGTAGTCGTTCTGGGAGTTGGACGCGATGTACGAGATCTTGATCTGGGGATTGGCCTTGTTGGCCGCCTGAAGACCGGCCCACGAGGACTGGTTGAACGAGCGGTCGTCAACGCCTCCGGTGTCCAGCACCATGCAAGCCTTGAATTCCTTGCCGGCTGCCGCGCTCGAACCCGAGCTACTCGGGGACGCGCTGGTGGTGGACTTGGTCCCACACGCGGCCAGAGCCATGGCAGCCACCGAGGCGACGGCAACAATTCTCATCGATGATCTCAAGGCGCTCTCCCCTTTGTGCACCACATCTGCGAGATGCACCAAGTGGCGCACTTTTTGTGACTCTACCCGCCACCTGGCGACTACGCCCGTCGGCTTACCGGGCAACACCAGCAACGTTTTACCGCAACTTCTTGGGCCCTAGGTGCCGCGGTGTCAGTCGGGACGGTGTGTCGTTGCGACGCCCAGAAGTAGCCGTGCGCCGATGGCGACCGCCCGCTCATCCACGACCAGATCGCCCTGGTGCAGGTCGTAGGTCGCACCGCCCGGGGTTCTGGTCCCCAACCGCGCCATCGCCCCCGGCACAGCCTGCAGGTACCAGGCGAAGTCCTCCCCACCCAGGGACTGCACGGTCGGCGTCGGTGCCTGCGGCCCCAGCATCAGGTCGGCGGCGGCGCGCAGCCTGCCCACCAACACCGGGTCGTTGACCACAGGCGGCGCCCCCCGCCGGTGCTCGATCGTGGCGGACACGGCATACGGGCGGATCACCGCATGGACGAGCTCCTCGAGCAGAGGCCCGATGTCCTCCCACAGCTGCGCATCGAGCATCCGCAGCGTGCCACTGACGGTGCCCGTCGACGGGATGACATTCTCTGCGGCCCCGGAGTGAATGGCCCCCCATACCAGTACAACACCGGCCCGAGGGTCGACCCGGCGCGAGAGCGCCGCTGGGACGTCGGTGACGACCTTGCCCAGCGCATAGATCAGGTCCTGGGTCAGGTGCGGGCGCGATGTGTGGCCTCCGCGGCCCCGCAGCGTAATGGTGACAGAGTCGGTGGCGGCAGTGATCGGGCCTTCGCCCAGCCCCACCAGACCCACGTCGAAGGTGGGATCGCAGTGGATGCTGAAGATGGCGTCCACTCCCGCGATGCCGCCCTGCTCGATCACCGCCAAAGAACCCCCGGGCGTGACCTCCTCGGCCGGCTGGAAGATCAGACGCACACCGAGTCCTTGTGCCGCAAGGCGGTCAGCCTGTTCCTGCAGGGCCAGCCCGGCACCCAGGACCGCCGCAACGTGGACGTCGTGACCGCAGGCGTGGCAGACCCCGTCCGAGCGCGAGGCGAACGGCAGACCAGTCCGCTCGGCCACTGGCAGCGCGTCCAGATCCGCCCGCAGAGCCACCCGGTATGCCGGTTCGAGGGGCCCGATGTCACCGATCAGTCCGGTGCCGGTCAGTGGCCGCACCCGAACACCCGCAGCAGTCAGCCTGGCAGCGACACGGCTGGTGGTGCGGGTCTCGGCGTGGGACAGCTCGGGGTGTGCGTGAAGGTCACGGCGGAACGCCACGAGCTCGTCCTCCAGCGCGGCCACGCTCTCGCCCACGATCCCAACCCCGGGGGCGTCAGAAAGCGTCATGGGGGACGTACGTGCCCCAGACGTCACGCAGCGCGTGGGCGACCTCGCCGCCGGTGGCGCGAGCGGCCAGGGCCTCTTTCATGGGCAGCAGGACATTGTCCGTGCCTCCGGCCGCGGTGCGCAGGGAGTCCAACGCTCGCGACACCGCGTCGTTGTCGCGTTCCTTGCGCAGAACTGCCAGGCGCTCGCACTGGTCGGCTTCGATCCGCGGGTCCGCGCGAAGCGACTCGAAGGGTTCTTCTTCGTCGAGGGTGAACTTGTTCAGCCCCACCACGATGCGCTCGCCGTGGTCGATCTCCAGGGCGATGCGGTAGGCCGACCGTTCGATCTCGGCCTTCTGGAAGCCCTGCTCGATAGCGGCCACGGCGCCGCCATGGTCCTCGACCTGCTCCATGAGCCGCAGCACCGAGGCTTCGACGTCATCGGTCATGGACTCCATGACGTAGGACCCGGCAAACGGGTCGACCGTCTTGGTCACGTCTGTCTCATAGGCAATGACCTGCTGGGTGCGCAGCGCCAGCCGCGCCGCCTTCTGGCTCGGCAGCGCAAGAGCCTCGTCGAAGGAGTTGGTGTGTAGCGACTGGGTGCCTCCCAGAACCGCTCCCAGACCCTGCAGGGCGACGCGCACCATGTTGACCTCAGGCTGCTGGGCGGTCAGCTGGACGCCGGCGGTCTGGGTATGGAAACGCAGCATCTGGGACTTGGGGTTCTTGGCGCCGAACTCGTCCTTCATGATGTGCGCCCAGATCCGGCGGGCCGCGCGGAACTTGGCGACCTCCTCCAGCAGGGTCGTGCGGGCCACGAAGAAGAAGGAGAGCCGCGGCGCGAAGTCGTCTATCTCCAGGCCGGCGCGCAGTGCTGCCCGCACATACTCCTTGGCGTTTGCCAAGGTGAACGCGATCTCCTGCGCGGGTGTGGCCCCGGCCTCGGCCATGTGGTAGCCGGAGATGGAGATCGTGTTCCAGCGCGGAAGCTCTTTTTGGCAGTACGAGAAGATGTCGCTGATCAGGCGCAGCGACTGCTTGGGCGGATAGATGTAGGTGCCGCGGGCGATGTACTCCTTGAGCACGTCGTTCTGGATCGTGCCGGTCAGTGCCTTGCCGGCCACGCCCTGCTTCTCCGCCGTCAGCTGGTACATCAGCAGAAGCGTGGCGGCCGGCGCGTTGATCGTCATCGACGTGCTGACCTTGTCCAGCGGGAGGCCGGCGAACAGGGTGGACATGTCGTCCAGGGAGTCGATCGCGACACCGACCTTGCCGACCTCACCGCTGGCGATCGTCTCGTCGGAGTCATAACCCATCTGAGTGGGGAGGTCGAAGGCCACTGAGAGGCCACCGGTGCCGGCCTTGACCAGCTGGTGGTAGCGCTCATTGGACTCTTTGGCATTGCCGAACCCCGCATACTGGCGCATCGTCCACGGCCTGCCCGTGTACATCGTCGGGTAGACACCACGCGTGAAAGGGAACTCCCCCGGCGTCCCGAGGCGCTCCGCGGCATCGAAGCCATCCAGCGCCGAATGGTCATAGACCTGGGCGATCGGTAGGTCGGACTCACTGAGGGCGACGGGAGTTTCAGCCATGTCACGAGCGTAGTGAACCCGCGCGACCCATGCTGTGCTGGGTGGTCCCGCGTGCCGGGTTCGCCCGCGGGAAGGCTCAGGTCAGGTCGGCGCGTCCGGAGGCCTTGAGCAGATGGGTCAGAGTCTTGACTTCCTGGGCGCGCGCACGAGTGGTGATCAGTAGGGCGTCCGGGGTGTCGACCACAACGATGTCGTCCAGGCCGAGCACGGCAACTGTCCGGCCCGAGCCGGGGATGACCACGCCCGTCGCGTCCTTGGCCAGCACGAGATCAACCTCGCCCAGGACCTTCAGCCCGGGAACCCCGGCGACCTCGGGCAACAGCGAGCCCAGCGAGGCGAAGTCGCCCACGTCATCCCAGGTGAACCGCCCCGGCACCACGGCGACACGGCCCACCGCTGCGGCAGGTTCGGCCACAGCGTGATCGATGGCCACGCTGGTCAGCCCCGGCCACAGCTCCTCAAGGCGGGCGGGCTCCGCCGCGATGTCACGAAGGCCCGCCGCCAGCCTGGGATGGAAGTCCGCCAGAAGGTCGAGCAGGACCGTGGCTCTGACGACGAACATCCCTGCGTTCCAATGGTATTCGCCAGTCTCCAGGAACGCCCGCGCAGTCGCCTCGTCAGGCTTCTCCACGAAGGACCGGACCTGCCGGCCATGCGGAGCACCCACGATCGCCAAAGGGTCACCGACGCGGATGTAGCCGAAACCGGTTGCCGGAACGGTCGGTTCGATCCCGATGGTGACGACGTATCCGGCCCGCGCCACCGCGACCGCCTCGCGTACGCAGTCGGCGAAAACCTCCGGCTCGCCGATGACGTGGTCTGCGGCGAAGGAGCCGATGACGGCATCGGACTCACGGCGCTCGAGTATCGCCGCTGCGAGCCCGATCGCCGCCATGGAGCCCCTCGGCGAGGGCTCGGCCACCAGGTTGGCCGGGGCCAGCCCGGGTAGCTGGACTCGCACGGCCGCCTCGTGCATGACCCCCGCCACCACCATGATGTGGTCGCCACACAGGGGCCTGAGCCGGTCCCACGTCGCCTGAAGCAGCGAGTTTCCGGCTCCCGTCATATCGTGCAGGAACTTCGGAGACGACGACCGAGACAGGGGCCACAGTCGAGTCCCGGCACCTCCCGCCGGGATCACTGCCCACAACCCGGCAATGGCCGGGGCGTCACTGTCGTCCCCGATCTCTGTCTCGGTACCCGCGGTCTGTGTCATATCGCCGCGATCTCTGTCATTGTGCCCGCGATCGGGGTCACCGTTCCAGCGCCTTCAGCCATGGCGCAGACGGTACAGGCGACGCCAACCACGCACTTCGTTACCACCAGGTATTGACGATTCCATCCCACTGAGGTCATCTCTGCACATGACCTCTTTCCGGTTTGCGGTGCGCGGCCTCGCGCTGAGCCTCACGGTCGCCGCCGTGGGCGTATTCTCCCTGGCGGGACCTCCCGCGTCCGCTGCCGCCGGCAACCCCGTCGGAGGCCAACAGCTCGCCGCGGCTGGGGTCATCGTGAACCTTCGGCCAGGGGTCCCGGCCCCGCCCGCCATGCCCGGGGCGTCCTTCCTGCTCGCTGACATGGACACGGGGCGGATCCTGGTCGCCAGGGCGCCACACGCCCCCCACCTGCCGGCCAGCACCATGAAGACGCTGACAGCACTGACCCTGATCCCGATCCTGGACCCGAGCGCGAAGATCCTGGTGAAGCAACAGGACGTGAACGCCGACGGGACCCACGTCGGCATCCTGGCCGGCACGTCCTACCGCGTCGGAACCCTCCTGCAAGGGATGCTCATGGCCTCCGGCAACGATGCTGCCTACGCTCTCGCCCGCGGAAACCACAGTATGGCGCTCACCTTGGCGGCCATGAACGCCATCGCGGCAGATCTGGGCGCTTCCGACACCGTGGCCAAGGACCCCAGCGGCCTGGACAAAGCCGGCCAAAGGACCAGCGCCTACGATCTGGCGCTGATCGGTCGCGCCGCGATGAGGCTCCCCGACTTCCGGCGCTACGTCAGCACCAAGCAGGCATCCTTCCCCGGCGGCAGGTCCGTCGACGGCACGATGAGGCCAGGCTTCATGATCAGCAACCACAACCAGCTGCTCCACAACTTCCCGGGCACCATAGGTATCAAGAACGGCTACACGATCGCCGCCAAGTACACCTACATGGAAGCGGCCACGCGGGGAGGCAAAACCTACCTCGTGAGCGAGATGGCCAGCCCTCTGGGCAGCTGGCAGCCGGCTGCGGCGCTGATGAACTGGGCCTTCGCCCATGGACCCTCCGTCAGCCCGATCGGCGAGCTGGTCGAGCCCGGCGAAACGGCCGCGTCCAAGCCAACCGTGGCGGCGGCTGGCCGGCCCGAGGCGCCGACCATCACGTCGCCCCGCAAGTCGGCTGGCCGGCCCGAGGCGCCGACCATCACGTCGCCCCACAAGTCGGCTGGCCCTTCAGGGCTCCCTGCATGGGTCGGTGCGGCTTGCGCGATGGGGGCGCTGGCCATGGCCGGGGTCTGGGCACGACGCAGAATCACCGGCAAGCGCAGCTGAGCTGGTTCAGTCCCTGCCGAGACGGACCATGGACCTCATGCTGCGGGCCAGCGCACCCACGGCCGCCATGGCCGCGGCACCGAGAATGAATCCGGAGCCCAAGGTCATGCGGTCAAGAGAGCGCACACCGAAGGTCGGCAACCCGCCGCCTCGAACACCCTTCGTCCCGGACATGCCCACCGTCTCAGGGGCCGGGCCGTGCGCTTGGGTCTGGACAGAGAGTTCGCCAGCGAGAACCTGGTCGACGTCGTTGGCCGCCCATGCCGCCGAGATCAGGGTCAGTCGTGCGATCAGGTTGAGCCAGATCAACAATCCAACCACGATCGCGAAGGAGGCAAACAAGGGATTGGCCGTCACCCTGGGCAACAACGCGGCTGCGGAGATCTTCAGCAGGCTGAACCCCACCCCGCCCACCAACGCCCCCTGGAAGAGGTCGCGCCACGGCACAGGCACACCGGAGACCACCCGCAACAGAACGATCATCAGGGCGGTGTCAGCCAAAACACTCACCGCGAACCCAGCGACTATGAGAATCCAGCCGTTACCGGACATCCCGATTCCCTGGGCAATCCAGCCGGCAGCGGCGCCGACCGCGCTGGTCAGCACCGCGACGAGCGCGATGCCCAGCCCCAGTGTGAAGAGCACACCGAGGTCTCGGGCCGTATTCGTGATCAAGTTTCCCCCAGGACCCCTCGCCCCGAAGACTGCCCGGATGCCCTCACGAACAGCCCTCAACCAGCCAAGCCCGGCGAGCACCAGGGTCACGAAGGCAATGACACCGGTGATCGTCAGGGCAAGAGCCTGCGGCGCCTTTGCCGGGATGAGTCCGTCGGGGTGCTGGGCATCCCTGACCAGACCCGGCAGGTACGCACCAAGCTGGTTAATGACCGAGCGCAACAGATCGGGGTGTCCCCGAAGCACGAACCCGAACACGCTGAACCCGAGCGCGGCAGCCGGGAAGAGCGAGAAGAAGGCGAAGTAGCCCATGCCCGCTGCCAGGATGTTGCCGCGTGCATCGCCATAGCGCTTCCACGCCAGCCCGGGCCTGCTCGCCATGAACCGCGCGACCGCGGGCTTCACGGCATACGGGCTGAGTCGTTCTTCGCTACCCCGCCGAAGTCGAAGCTGCTCACCGGGCGCCAGACAAGATCGTTCCCGTGCTCGAACAGGTCGAATGCCCTGACCTCGAACGAGCATTCGTAGGTGGCAAGCTCGTTGAAAGCACGGTCCATCGCCCGGTCATCGACGTTGTGGGCGATGGTGACATGCGGGTGGTAGTAGAACTGCACATCCCGTTTCAACGAGCCGGTGCGGATGGCCTGCTCGATCCGTTCGCAGGCACTGATGCCACCTGCCACCTGGACGAAGACGACCGGGGAGATCGGGCGGAAGGTGCCGGTGCTGCGCAACAACATGGTGAAGGGCCGCTGCGCGTCGGCCACACGCTGCAGGTGCTCGTGGATCTCGGGACCTTCGTCATCTGCGATCTCGGTCGGCGAGAGCAACGTCACGTGTGTCGGGATCGACCTGGCCGACGGGTCACCGAACGACGCTCGCAACTTCTGAAGCTCACCCGCGAACGGCGCAGGGACCGCAATGGACACGCTGATCATCTTCACCCGCTATCGCTTACTGGGCAAGAAGCCGACGCGGTCATAAACCCTGGCCAAGGTGATGCCGGCCACATCCCTGGCCCGCTCGGCCCCTTCAGCGAGTATGCGGTCAAGCTCGGCAGGGTCAGCCAGCAGAGCGAGGGTGCGATCACGATATGGCGTAGCGGTGTCGACGACGATCTCGGCGACGTCCTTCTTGAGGTCGCCGTAACCTCTGCCCTCGTAGTCGGCCTCCAATGACTCGATCGAGCGCCCTGACAACGCGCCCAAGATGCGCAGGAGGTTGGAGATCCCCGGCTTCTGTGCTTGGTCGAAACGGATCTCGCGGCCCGCGTCGGTAACCGCAGACCTGATCCGCTTGGCGATGGTGCGGGGATCCTCGAGCATGTCGATCACGCCACTTTGGCTGACCGCGGACTTGCTCATCTTGGACGTCGGGTCCTGCAGGTCGTAGATCTTGGCGGTCGCCTTGACGATGTGCGGTTCGGGGACGGTGAAGGTCTTGCCGAAGCGGCTGTTGAACCGCCCGGCAAGGTCGCGGGTGAGCTCGAGGTGCTGACGCTGGTCCTCGCCAACCGGGACCTGATCCGCGTCATAGAGCAGGATGTCCGCCGCCATCAACACCGGATAGGTGAACAGGCCAACGGTCGTGCCCTCGGCGCCGTGTTTGCCGGACTTGTCCTTGAACTGTGTCATCCGGCTGGCTTCACCAAAGCCGGTCAGGCAGGACAGGACCCAGGCCAGCTGGGAGTGCTCGCCGATGTGGCTCTGGACGAAGAGGGTGGATCGGGCTGGGTCCACGCCGGCTGCGAGGTACTGCGCGGCGGTAGCCCGGGTGCGGTCGCGCAGCGTTGCCGGTGCGACCTCGACCGTCAGAGCGTGCAGGTCCACCACGACATAGAACGCGTCATGCGTCTCCTGCATCTCCACCCAGTTGACCAAGGCCCCGAGATAGTTGCCCAGGTGCAGCGAGCCTGTCGGCTGCATACCTGACAGCAGACGCGGCTTGCGGTTGGTCTTCGGGATCTCGTGCGCACGCATGCGCGCCATTCTGTCGCGTCCGCCTGTCGGAGGACAGTCTGGGGGTGACCCCCGGTGCCGATCGGCCTCAGACGCGGGTGAAGTCGGCGACGACGACCCACTGGCCTCGGGCGTAGACCGCAGCCACGCCGATCCGGTTCAGCCGGCCGTCCAGGATGTTGGCGCGGTGCCCGGGCGAAGCCCACCAGGCGGCCACGATGGCGTCAGCGCTGACGTTGCCGCGTGCCAGGTTCTCGGCCGCTACTCTTGCTCCGCAGCCCCGCAGGATCGTGTACATCGACTGGTGATAGAAGCTCCAGGTGCGCGCCAGGTAGGGAGCCCATCTCTCGGCGTAATAGTCCGGGCACTGCGCCGAGTTGAGCCTGCCGCGACCGTAGCTCGCCCGTATGACGTTAATCCGGTAGGCCACCCGGGCCTCGTACGCGGCGACTGTGGCTGAGCTGGGGGTGTACGCCTGTGCGGGGGGAGCCGCCACTATGGCCGCCGGGCCCAGGGCAAGGACCATGACCAGCACGCCTTCGAAACGACGGACAAGAGCTCTCGATGCGAATCTCATGCCTCAAACGTCGCGATGACCCCTTGAGCACATAGCGGCTTTGGGGCCCCTTCAGCCATTCGGTCACCAGAAGTGCCCGAATGGCTGAAGACAAATCGGCTCAATCTGCCAGGTGCGAAGTCCTACCCGAGGGAATGACCCGCCGGCTCAGCGGATCAGGCCAGCGCCGCCGCAAGGTTCTCGTCGATCGCAGCCAGGAACTCTTCGGTGGTCAGCCACCCCTGGTCAGGGCCGACCAGCAGAGCGAGGTCCTTAGTCATCTTGCCCTGCTCGACGGTCTGGACGCAGACGCGCTCGAGGGTCTCGGCGAAGGCCGACACCTCCGGGGTCCCGTCAAGCTTGCCGCGGTGCTTGAGGCCACCGGTCCACGCGTAGATCGAGGCGATCGGGTTGGTGGAGGTCGGCCTGCCCTGCTCATGCTGGCGGAAGTGCCGGGTCACCGTGCCGTGCGCAGCCTCGGCCAGGGCGGTCAAGCCATCCGGGGTCGTCAGCACCGACGTCATGAGA
>JGI20193J14888_1000163_pt1 | contig 18040 bp, 10 predicted proteins | sample NGESurdeep092012_5_FD_14888 | JGI IMG/M metagenome (IMG submission 14888)
CAAGCACTTTCCGAAACCAGGACCACATTCGAAGAAAACGCAATCGGCAGCCAATTGAATCTGTTCAGTTTTTAACCGGACAGCGATGATGCTTAATGAGTTCTTAACGCCGGCCGCGTTATCAAGCCGCGAGGTTTAATAGCGGATTGAGCCGGCGATGGCGGGCGCCGATACGATTGAACGGCTGCGGCAATACCTGCGCGAGCTCTCGCCACCAGCACGTTCGCTGTTGATCGGCGAACTCGAGCGCAGCCTGCTGGGCGGCGAGGAGGTCGCCGGCACCGATCTCGTGCTGCATGAACTGCGCCGCGTCGTGCGCGAGCAGCGCGAGGGCGCCCCGCGCATCGGCAATTCCGCCCGCCTATTCTTCAAGCCGCTCGAACCGTTCCTGGTCGACGACCGCGGCGACCACAAGCATCCCGGCCGCATCGCGCGCTGCGCGCTCGAAATGCTGTGGACCTGGATCCGCCGCGACTTATTGCCCGAGGACGCCAAGATCCTGGCCGAAGAGGTGAGCGACGCGCTGTTCACCGGCGACGAGCCGAAGGCCGAGCACATCACCCGTGCATTCCAGGACCATGCCGTCGCCGCGCTCGAGGCGAGCTTCGAGTCCGCCGCTTCCGACGAACAAATACGCCGCCACATGCTGGCGCAGGTCGGCACCCAACGCCCCAGCGAAGATGCCACGACGCTGATATGCGTGCTCAAGGGCCGCGACGCGCTGGCGACGCTGGCGGCGCATCTCCCGCTCCGGATCGGCAATTTGGCCAATGGTCTGCTGGACGAATGCAAGGCGCTGATCGAAAGCACCGCCGGGCGTGACGGCGACTTGTTCCTGTACGCGCTGCTGGTCGTGATGAGCCGGCTGGCGGCGCCCTGGCAATTGATCCGTCTAGGAACCAAGGCGGCCGGCAGCGACACCGCCGCGCGCGTTGCCGAGACGCAATACGGCGTGGCGGTCAGCATCGTGCTCGCGGAGCTGGAGCGGATGGTGGGCGAGCTGCGCAACGATCTGCGCAGTGGCCGCGGCGTGGCGGTCGGCGCGCTGCTCAAGACCATTCACGACTCGGCGCGCGGCTTGCGGACTGAGCTCGATTTACCGGTCGACAGCACCTGGGGTCGCGCGCTCGCCGCGCAACGCGCCCAGGTCGCCGATTTGCTGCGTTCCGAAATCGAATCCATGCCCGGCCGCGTCCATCGTTTGCTGCGGCCGCGCCCGTCCACCGAGATCCGGCCGCACTCGGCGCTCGACCTCGACGATGTGGCCGAAACCGAGGCGCTGGTCGAGTTCGTCGGCGCCTGCCGGCATTTCGCCAGCGATCTCGCTATCAACGAGATGACGCAGCGGACCTTCTCCGAGCTTCAGCAATATCTCGACAGCGGCACCGGCGCGCTGCTCGACGGGCTGCGCCATGCCGGCACCGCCGACCGCAGCTTCCGCCAGTCGCAGCTCGATGCCGCCGTGCACTTGTGCGCCAAGGTGTTCGGGCAGGAATATGCCTCGCTCCTCGGCAAGGCAGCGGAAGTGGCGAGCGCGGCGGAACGCAAGGCCGCGGGCGCCTGAACGCTGCTGGCGCGCAGCCGTGAGGAACCATGGAGGGATTCGACTTTGGTCGGTCCCCACGCCATGGAACATTGATTAATCTATTGATTTTCAACAATAATTCGATTTTCCCACCTTACAAAAGTTTAATGCCCCCGACAGGACGCTGTAAGGCTCATCCCCCCATCTTCCGGTTCGAAACGGCGCACCCCGCGCGTCCACGAATCCCGATGGAGATTGCCTGATGAACCCGAGCGTCATTCCCGCTCCCAATACTCCCAAGCAGCGGCGCGTGCTCTCTGCCCGCCGCATCGTCCTGCTTGCCACCACCATCGCCAGCCTCGGCGCTGCCGCGCTCGTGGTCGCTCCCGGCTTCAATCTGCCGAGCGGCTACCCGGCTGCGCTCGCACAGAATCTGACCGAGCAGGCGCACAAGCTGCAGGCGCCGATCGGCTTTGCCGACATCGTCGAGAAGGTCAAACCGGCCGTGATGTCCGTCCGCGTCAAGATGAACGGCGGATCGCAAACCACCGGTCTCAGCAACCAGGACCTCGACGACGCTCCCCCGGGCTTGCGCGAATTTTTTCGCCGCTTCGGCATGCCCGATGGCCAGAACGGTCCGGAAGGCATGCCGCGAGGCCCGGAAGGCACGCCGCGCGGCCGCGGCCATAACATCATCACCGGCCAGGGCTCGGGCTTCTTCATTTCCGGCGACGGCTACGCGGTGACCAATAACCACGTGGTCGACAAGGCCGAAAGCGTTCAGGTTACGACCGACGACGGCAAGATCCACGAGGCCAAGGTCATCGGCACCGATCCGCGCACCGATCTCGCGCTGATCAAGGTCGAAGGCGGTTCGTTCCCCTATGTGAAGCTTTCCGATAAGGCCCCGCGCATCGGCGACTGGGTGCTCGCGGTCGGAAATCCGTTCGGCCTCGGCGGCACCGTCACCGCCGGCATCGTCTCCGCACGCGGACGCGACATCGGCGCCAGCGCCTATGACGATTTCATCCAGATCGACGCACCAGTCAACAAGGGCAATTCCGGCGGTCCGACCTTCGACACCGAAGGCAACGTGATCGGCGTCAATACAGCGATCTTCTCGCCGTCGGGCGGCTCGGTCGGCATCGCCTTCGCGATTCCCGCCGATACCGTCAAGGGCGTGATCAGCCAGCTCAAGGAGCACGGCTCGGTCACGCGCGGCTGGATCGGCGTTCAGATCCAACCGGTGACGCAGGACATCGCCGACAGCCTCGGGCTCAAGAAAGCGGAAGGCGCGCTGGTCGCCGAGCCGCAGGCCAACAGCCCGGCGGCGAAGGCCGGCATCGAATCCGGCGACGTCATCACCGCAGTTGACGGCGCGCCGGTAAAGGATGCCCGTGATCTCGCCAAGAAGATCGGCGCGCTGGCTCCGAAGGCCACGGTCAAGCTCTCGGTCCTGCACAAGGGCTCCGAGAAGACGGTGAGCCTGACGCTCGGCGAAATGCCGACCACCAAGGAAGCACGCGCAAACTCCGAGGACAGCGATAGCAGCGCCGATCTCGGCAAGCTTGGTCTCACGCTCGCTCCGGCCGCCCGCGTCGCGGGCGCCGGCGCGCAGGGTGTGGTGGTCACCGGCGTCGATTCATCCGGTGTTGCCGCCGATCACGGCTTCTCCACCGGCGACGTGATCCTCGAAGTCGCCGGTAAGTCCGTTTCGACGCCCGCCGACGTGCGCACGGTCATCACCAGCGCCCGTACCGATGGCAAGCGCACCGTGCTGGTGCGGGTGAAGAAGGGTGACAACACCCGCTTCGTCGCCCTGCCGCTCGGCCGCGGCTAACGAGTTTGGGGACGTCCTGCCGGCATTCGTCGCCCCCCGCCGGCGGTCCGACCTCAGCGGGACGGGCTTCATGCCCGTCCCGGCCTATTCTTGAAAACGGGCGGACCTAACGGTTCGGCCGTTTTCGATCCGAACTCCAACCCTGGCAACCGTCGCCCCCGCTGGGGTGGGGTCGTTGAGGGGGTGGCGGGCCAAATCCGCCATCCCCTCGCGTACGAAAGGGGCAAGCGCTTACGGGCCAGTGATTGGCCCGGCGGACTGGAATTGGTGGTACCGATGCCCACTTATGCAGATATTCGAGGGCAGCGCGCCTTCGGTCGGATGGCCGATGCGCAACCGGATCGGGTCACCATGCGCCTTCTGGTCATCGAGGACGACCGCGACGCCGCCGACTATCTGGTCAAGGCGTTCCGCGAGGTCGGCCATATCGCCGACGCCGCCCATGACGGCGAGGACGGCCTGGCGATGGCGCTCGAGGGCCAATACGACGTGCTCGTCGTCGACCGCATGCTGCCTAAACGCGACGGGCTGTCGCTGATCGGCACGCTGCGGGCTAAGGGCATCGAGACGCCCGCGCTCATTCTATCCGCCCTCGGCCAGGTCGACGACCGGGTCAAGGGACTGCGCGCAGGCGGCGACGACTACTTGCCCAAGCCCTATTCATTCTCCGAGTTGCTGGCGCGGGTCGAGGTGCTGGCACGTCGCCGCGGCGGCCGCAACGAGGAAACAATGCTCCACGTCGGGGATCTCGAGCTCGACCGGCTGTCGCACCAGGTCCGCCGGGGCGCGGAGGAGATTTCGCTGCAACCGCGCGAATTCCGCCTGCTGGAATACCTGATGAAGCATGCCGGCCAGGTGGTCACCCGCACCATGCTGCTGGAGAACGTGTGGGATTACCATTTCGACCCGCAAACCAATGTGATCGACGTTCACATCTCGCGCTTGCGCTCGAAAATCGATAAAGGTTTCTCCCAGCCGCTTCTGCACACGGTCCGCGGCGCGGGATACATGATACGTGACGGCGCTCGGTAAACTTTTCCGTACCACCACGTTCAAGCTGACGCTGGTCTATTTGACCGTGTTCGCGCTGTTCGCGGCGTTTCTGCTCGGCTATTTCGCCCTCAACACCCGCCGCCTGATCACCGAACAGATCACCGATACGGTCAATGCCGAGATCACCGGCCTGTCGGAGCAATACCGGCAGGGCGGCATCCGCCGGCTCGTGGTCGTGGTCGATGCGCGCGCGCGCCGTCCAGGCTCGAGCCTCTATATCGTCACTACATTTGCTGGTGAGGCGCTCGCCGGCAACGTCACCGCGCTGGAGCCGGGCATCCTCGACAATCCCGGCTGGACTGAAACCGTCTATCGCCGGCTCGACGAAGCCGAGGGGCCGGAGCATCCCGAGCATCAAGCGCTGGTGCGGGTGTTCCAGCTTCCGGGCGGATTCCGCCTGCTGGTCGGCCGCGATCTCGACGAGCGCGAGCGGCTCTATCACATCATCCTCGGCGCCGGACGCTGGTCGATCGCCATCGTGATCGTACTGGGTCTCGCCGGCGGCCTGTTCGTCACCCGCCGCGTGCTTCGTCGCGTCGATGCGATGACGGAAACCACCCGCACCATCATGGCCGGCGATCTCGGCGAGCGACTGCCGGTCGCCGGCACCGGTGACGAGCTCGACCGGCTCGCCGAGAACCTCAATATCATGCTCGAACGCATCGAAGCGCTGATGCGCGGCTTGAAGGAGGTTTCCGACAATATCGCCCACGATCTCAAGACGCCGCTCACTCGTCTGCGCAATCGCTCCGAGCAAGCGCTGCGCACCGCCAACAGCCAGGCCGAATACCGCGCCGCGATCGAGGCGACCATCGAGGAATCCGACAGTTTGATCGCAACCTTCAATGCGCTGTTGATGATTGCGCGCGCGGAATCCGGCCAGGCCCGCGACGATATGAGCGAGTTCGATGCCGCCGAGATCGCCCACGATGTCGGTGAGCTTTATGAGCCGCTGGCCGAGGAGAAGGGCATCACGCTCAAGGTCGAGGCCGACACGGCGGCGCCGGTCAAGGGCAACCGCGAGCTGGTCAGCCAGGCGCTCGCCAATCTGGTGGATAACGCCATCAAATATGCCGAGCCGCACGATAAGCCGGTCAACGGCGTGGCCCCGGAAATCGTGGTCCGCGCGCTCAACGAGGGCGATCGCATCCTGCTCACGGTGGCCGACAGCGGGCCGGGTATCCCGGAATCCGACCGTACACGCGTGGTGGAACGGTTCGTCCGGCTCGAGCAGAGCCGCTCGAAACCGGGCTCCGGGCTGGGCTTGAGCCTCGCCTCGGCGGTGGCGCGGCTGCATGGCGGCGAATTGACGCTGGAGGACAACCATCCGGGCCTCAAAAGCGTCATTGCGTTGCCGCGTGGAGGGCCGGTACAGATGCGGGATGAGGCCGCCCGCCAAAAAGAAAGCCGCCGGTAAGAAGGTTGTGCGCAAGGCGGCCGTCGGCGCCAAAGCCAGCGCTGCCGGCGCGCCGCAAACGGGCGGCGGCGCAACGCTGGCCGGCCAGATCATCGCGGCGCCCAAACTGGTAGAGCCGAAAGTCGCGGGCGGTCGCGTTTCCGAGTGGCTTGCCGGCTTGCAGGCGGCCGAGGCCAAGCCACTCAAGGCGCGGCTTGCCGCCCATCCGATAGTCAACACCTTGCTTGAGAGCCTGGCCGAAAGCTCGCCCTATTTATGGGAGTTGGCGAGCCGCGAGCCCAAACGTCTGCTGCGCCTGTTGGATTGCGACCCGGACCGACATCTCACAACTCTGCTCGCCGACACCGGCCGCGCCGTCGCGTCGACTGCGGACGAAGCCGAGGCGATGCGGCTGCTCCGCCGCATGAAATCGGAAGCGGGGCTGCTGATCGCGCTTGCCGATATCGGCGGCGCCTGGCCGGTGATGCGGGCAACGCGCGCGCTCACCGATCTCGCCGATACCGCGGTCGGTGCCGCCGCCCGCTTCGTGCTGGCCGAGGCCGCGCGCGCGGGACGCCTCACGCTAAGAGATAAGGCGCAGCCGCAGGACGGCAGCGGCTATATCGTGCTGGCGATGGGCAAGATGGGGGCGTTCGAGCTCAACTACTCGAGCGACATCGATCTCATCGTGTTCTACGATCCTGCTGCGCCGGCCTTGCCGAAGGATGCCGCGCCAGCGTCGTTGTTCGTGCGCCTGACGCAGCGGCTGGTGAAGCTTTTGCAGGAGCGCACCGCGGACGGCTATGTGTTCCGCACCGATCTGCGCCTGCGGCCTGATCCGGCGTCGACCGCGATCGCGATCTCGACCGCCGCCGCGATGTCCTATTACGAAAGCGTCGGACAGAACTGGGAGCGCGCCGCCATGATCAAGGCGCGCGCCTGCGCGGGCGATATCGCGGCGGGCGAGGCGATCCTCAATGACTTGTCGCCGTTCGTGTGGCGCAAATATCTCGACTTCGCTGCCGTGGCCGACGTGCACGCCATGAAGCGGCAGATCAACGCCTATCGCGGTCACGGCGAAATCGCGGTGGAAGGCCACAACATCAAGCTCGGCCGTGGCGGCATTCGTGAAATCGAGTTTTTCGCGCAGACCCAGCAATTGATCGCGGGCGGCCGCAATCCGGCACTGCGCGACCGCGACACGCTCACCACCCTCGATAAGCTCAGCGACGATCGCTGGATCGACGAGGCGGCGCGCGACGTCATGAAGGAAGCCTATTGCTTCCTGCGCACGGTCGAGCACCGGCTGCAGATGGTGAATGACGAGCAGACGCAAACCCTGCCGGCCGGGCGCGAGGACCTCGAACGCTTCGCGCGCTTTCTCGGCTTTGCCGACCGCGATGCTTTTGCCAAAGTTCTTGTCGGTCATCTCGACAAGGTTCAGCGCCATTACGCCCGCCTGTTCGAAAAGACCCCAGGCGCCGACCAGCCGGCGCTGCTTTTCCCGCCCGACGCTGACGACCACAAAACCCTCGACCGGCTTGCCGAACTCGGCTTCCGCGCGCCGCTGGAAGCGTCAAGCATCGTCCGCCACTGGCTTGCCGGTGCGCATCGATCGCTCAAGGGCGAAACAGCGCGCAGCCATCTCCAGGAGCTGTTGCCGGTGTTGCTCGAACATCTGGCGCGCACGGATAATCCCGGCGCGGCGCTGGTGCTGTTCGATCATTTCCTCGCCAATCTGCAGGGCGCGGCGCGGCTGTTATCGCTGCTGCGGCAAAAGCCCGACCTTATCGCCCTGATCACGCTGGTGCTCGGCATTGCGCCGCGACTCGCCGACACGCTGGCGCGCAATCCGCAAGTCATGGATGCGCTGGTCGATCCGAGCTTCTTTGGCACCTTGCCAGACGACGCCGAGCTGGGCCGGCGGCTCAACGCCGCGCTCGCGCAATCGCGCTATGACGAGGACCTGCTCGAACGGATTCGCATGTTCGGGTTGGAATACATGTTTCTGATCGGCGTACGGATTGTGTCTGGCACGGTGACCGCGCGGCAGGCGGGCGAGGCGTTTGCACGGCTGGCCGATGCTGTGATTCGCGCGGTGCATGGCGCGGTTGCGGACAACTTTGCCGCCACTTACGGCCATATGCGCGGGGAGGAGACCGCGGTGCTCGCCATGGGCAAGCTCGGCGGCCGCGAGATGACCGCGACCTCCGATCTCGACATGATCATGGTCTACGACTTCGACGAGCAGCACCCGGAATCGAACGGCGAGCGGCCGCTCTACGGGACGCAATATTTCGCGCGGCTCACCCAGCGGCTGATCAATGCGCTGACCGCGCAGACCAATTACGGCGCGCTTTATCAAGTCGACATGCGGTTGCGCCCGTCGGGACGGGCGGGGCCGCTGGCGACGCAGATCGGCGGCTTTACCAGCTATCAGGAGACCGAGGCCTGGACCTGGGAGCATATGGCGCTCACGCGCGCGCGGGTGGTGTCGGCGTCATCGGCCTTCGGCGCGCGGGTGGAGCGGGTCATCAGCGACATCCTGCGGCGGCCGCGCGACGGCGAGTTGATCGCGGGCGATGTCGTGGAAATGCGCGGCGCGATCGCCAAGGAAAAGGGCGATCGCGAGCGCTGGGATCTCAAATACGCCGCCGGCGGACTGATCGACCTCGAGTTCATCGCGCAATACTTGCAACTTGTCCACGCTTACCGGTTGCCCGACATTCTCGACACCTCCACGGCGCGCGTGCTCGACAAGGCCTGGCGGCTGCGCGTGCTGGCGGTGGAAGATGCCGAAGTTTTGCGGCCGGCAGTGCAGCTCTATCAAGACCTCACGCAGATCCTGCGCCTGTGCCTGGCGGGCCCGTTCGATCAAAAAACCGCGGGGGCAGGGCTGCTGCGCCTGCTCGCGCGCGCCGCCGACGTGCCGAATTTTACAACCCTCGATGCCACGCTGATCGAGACACAGACTAAGGTGCGCGAAAGTTTTGTCAGGATCCTGGGCAAGGCGCCGTAAATACGTCTTGGCGTCAGGCAGCTTCCTTTTTCGGCAGCAGACATTGCGGCTTGAACGGCAGCCGCACCACCACCAGCGTGCCTTTGCCGAGCGTGGAGCGGATGCGCATGCTGCCGCCGTGCAGCTCGACCAGCGACTTGGCAATCGCGAGGCCTAGACCCGAGCCCTGATGGCTCTTGGTGAGCTGGCTTTCGACCTGCTCGAACGGACGCCCAAGCCTTGTGAGTGCCTCCTTGGCGATGCCGATGCCGGAATCGGCGATGCCGAGCACGATGCAACCGTCTGCAGCGCGTCCGCGTACGGTGACGCGGCCGCCGGCCGGCGTGAACTTCACCGCGTTGGAGAGCAGATTGAGCGCGATTTGCTTGAGCGCGCGGCGGTCGGCGCGCAGCCGCAGTTCGGGCGATATCCGGGCGACCAGCTTGAGCTGCTTGTCCTGCGCGCGGGCGGAGACGACGCGCATGGCTTCGGACAGCAGTGGATCGAGCTCAAGGTCCTCGAAATCCAGCCGGATGCGGCCAGCTTCGATCTTCGACATGTCGAGAATGTCGTTGATGACGTCGAGCAGATATTCCCCGCTGCCGCGGATGTCGCCGCAATATTCGTGATATTTGTCGGCGCCGAGCGGGCCGAACATCCCCGACTCCATGATCTCGGAGAAGCCGATGATGGCGTTGAGCGGCGTGCGCAGCTCGTGGCTCATATTGGCGAGGAATTTCGACTTGGCCTGATTGGCTTCCTCGGCGCGGTTTTTTTCTTCGGCGTATTTCTCGGCCAGTTCGGCAAGCCGCTGCTGCGAGGCGCGCAGGTCGGAGATCGTCGCGATCTGGCGCTTCTCGCTGTCGAGCAGTTTTTCTTCATGCGTTTTGAGCGCGGTGATGTCGGTGCCGACCGACACATAGCCGCCATCCTTGGTGCGCCGCTCGCTGATGTGCAGCCAGCGGCCGTCCTCGAGTTGCGCCTCGAAGGTGCGTGCGCCGGGAACGGTCGGGCCGCCGGTGATGACCTTGTTGCGCACCACCGGCTTGCTGCCGGCGGCAACCACCGACTCGTAGGAGGCGCCGACCGTGATCACCTCGTCGGGCAGGTTATGCAGCTCCTGGAAATTGGAATTGCAGAGCACCAGCCTGTTGTCGGCGTCCCACAGCACGAAGGCTTCCGGGATGGTCTCGATGGCGTCGCGCAGGCGCATGTCGGCGGCCACCGTCTTTTCGACCAGGCGTTTCTGCTCGGTGATGTCGACGGCGATGCCGATCAGATGCAGGCCGGGCTCTCCGGGCTGGCGCACCAGTTCACAACGGGCGCGCAGCCACACCCAGTGGCCGTCGGCGTGGCGCATGCGGAAAGCGTGATCGATGGCCGTGGTCTTGGCGTCGGCGAGCTCGGTCGCGAGGTCGTAGAGCCGCACGTCATCTGGATGGACCAGCGCGCTCACGTCTCCGAAGGGCAACAGGTTGTCCTTGGCCTCCAGCCCGAGGATGTCGAACATCGACTGCGACCAGAAGATGCGTCCGCGCGCGAGGTCCCAATCCCACAGACCGCAGCGGCCGCGGTTGAGCGCGGTATCGATGCGGCTGCGGACCGTTTCGTAGATCAGGTCCGCTTCCCGCGCCCGAGTCGCCTGCCAGTGGAAGGCGAAGCCGAGAATGAGCACGACGAAACCGGTGGTGGTTGACAGCGTAACGGTCAGCGTGGTGACCGACCGCCAGGAGGCGAACGCCGCCGCACGGGATTGTACGACCGCGATCTGGCCGAATGGCGGCTTGAGCATGCGCACGGTCGCCAGCGCGCGGGTATCGTCGGGCAGCGTGATTTCGAGCACACCGGCGCCGGCGCCGAAGGTGGTGAGCGGTTGCGTCGGCCCGAGCAGATCGATCAGGCGGCGGCCAATGGTGGCGTCGGTGGCCGGCGTGGCGGCCGCCACCACGCCCTCCGCATTGCTCAACAAAAAATGCCGCCCGACGGCAGTGGCCCAGGGCGGCAGCGCGCGCGCCAGCACTTCCTGCGGCCGTTCGACCGCGTCGGTGGGTTGCTTGAGCGGCTGTTGCAGACGCTCGGCGGCGAGATCGGCGACTGCGTCGAGCGAAATGACCATGGTGTTGAGCGTCTGCCGACGCTGGTCGAGCACCTGCACGATCGCGCCGACGCAAATGGTGGCAAGAAATGCGATGATCAGCACCGGAACCGTGCGCCGGAGCAGGGGCTCGGCCGTCAGCAGCCGCCGATACGCCGGTTTGGCGATCGATTGCGCGAGGCCCTTTATGGAATCGGGATGTGCAGACGCACTCGCCACGCCGGCGCGCGCCATAGATAGCCTCCGTTCGGAAATTCCCCTACCCTCGAAACGGAAGGATGTGCCGCATCGCTGTCCGAATCACTTTGCGATTGGAATCGATGGGCACTGATTTGTCGAGAGTCCGAAGAGTCAATTATTTAAAAATCGTTACCCACTGGTAATTGAATCCGGCCAAAGGGTATGCGGCGGCCGTGTGCACGCCGGAATGCGCGCCCGTTCAGGCGGCCGCCAGCGCGCGTTCCACGATATCGGCGAGATCGCGCGAGAATGCCGGCGTAGCCTTGATGCGCTCCAGCGCGGCTTGCGCCTTGGCGCGGCGGCCGGGCTCCAGAGTGCGCCAGCTGCGAAAAGCGGTGGCGAGCCGCGCCGCCACTTGCGGATTTTTCGGATCGAGCGCGAGTAGGGTGTCGGCGACGAAGTCGTAGCCGGCGCCGTCGGCGCGATTGAATTGCGTTGTGTTTCCTTGCGCGAAAGCGCCGATCAGCGCGCGCACGCGGTTCGGATTAGCGAGCGAGAAGGCGGGGTGGGCGGTCAATGTGCGCACCTTTCCGAGCGTGTCCGGCTGCGGGATCATGGCCTGCAGCGCGAACCATTTGTCCACCACCAGCGCATCGGCGGCGTAGCGGGTATAGAAATGGCTAAGCGCGCGCTCGCGTTCCGGCACGGGGTGCAACGACAAGGTTGCAAGCGCCGCCATGCGGTCGGTCATGTTGTCGCACGCCTCGTATTGCCCCGCGGCGCGAGCGATTGCTTGCGGCGCAGCGGTCGCCGCCAGAAGATCGAGCGCGACATTACGCAGGGCCCGGCGTCCGGCATTCGCGGCATCGGGCGAGTACGGGCCGGCAATGGCCACGCGGTCATAAGTCCTGGCAAGCGCTGACCCGAGCTCGTCGCCGATTGCCGCGCGTAGCGCCGCGCGCGCGCGGAAGACGGCATCCGGGTCGATGTCGCGGCCGATCTCGCGCGCGATATCGCCTTCGCCCGGAGGCACCAGCGCGAGCGCGCCGAAGGCCGGCTCCAGTGTCGCGTCGGCAAGAATGGCGGCCAGCGCGGCGATCAGCTTCTCATCAATGCGCGGCGATTTGCCGGCGCGCAGCGCGGCCACATTGTCGATCAGCAGCCGCATCGAGATTGTCTGCAGCGCCTGCCAGCGGTTGAACGCATCGCTGTCATGCGCCGCAAGAAAGGCGAGAGCGTCGGCATCGAGATCGGTGACCAGCTTGATCGGCGCCGAGAAGCCGCGATTGATCGAGAGCACCGGCCGTTCGGCGATACCTGTGAATTCAAAGCTGTGCGCCGGCTCGGTCAGCACCAGCACCCCGCGCTCGATCGCCTCGCCATTCGAAAGCGTGAGCGGCAGGTCACGGCCGTCCTTGCCGACCAGGCCAACGCTGAGCGGGATCACCATCGGCTGCTTGGTCAGCTGGCTTGGCGTGGGCGGCACGCTTTGCTTGCAGTCGAGCGCGTAGATCTTGCGCGCGGAATCGAAGCGGCCGCTGACGGTGACTTCCGGCGTACCGGCTTGGCTGTACCAGCGCATGAATTGCGTCATGTCGCGCCCGCTCGCATCGGCGAAGCACTGGATGAACTGCTCGACGGTCGCCGCTTCTCCGTCATGGCGCGCGAAATAGAGATCCATGCCGGCGCGGAATTTTTGCCCACCGATCAGCGTCTGCACCATGCGCACCACCGCGGCGCCTTTCTCGTACACGGTGCTGGTATAAAAGTTATTGATTTCCTTGTATATTTCAGGCCTGACCGGATGCGCCAGGGGGCCTGCATCCTCGATGAATTGCGCGGCGCGTAAGCCCCGCACATCGGCGATGCGTTTGACCGGCCGCGAGCGCATATCGGACGAAAATTCCTGGTCGCGGAAAACGGTGAGGCCTTCCTTCAGACACAGCTGGAACCAGTCGCGGCAAGTGATGCGGTTGCCGGTCCAGTTGTGGAAGTATTCGTGCGCGATCACCGCCTCGATATGGGCGAAGTCGGCATCGGTCGCGGTGTCCCCGCTCGCCAGTACGTATTTGTCATTGAAGACGTTGAGGCCCTTGTTCTCCATCGCCCCCATATTGAAATCGGAGACGGCGACGATCATGAAGACGTCGAGATCGTATTCGCGGCCGAACGCTTGTTCGTCCCAGCGCATGGAGCGCTTGAGCGAATCCATGGCGTAGCCGCAGCGGTCTTCCTTGCCGGGNTCGACATAAATTCGGAGCGTGACGTTGCGCCCGGACATGGTGCGGAAGCTGTCCTCGACGCATCTGAGATTTCCGCCGACCAGCGCGAACAGATAAGACGGCTTCGGATGCGGGTCGTGCCAGATCGCGAAATGCCGGCCGCCCGGTAAATCGCCGCTCTCGACCAGATTGCCGTTCGATAATAGAACCTGCGCTTCTGCTTTGTCGGCCTCAATGCGTGTGGTGTAGATCGCCATCACATCAGGACGGTCGGGGAAATAAGTGATGCGGCGAAAGCCTTCGGCTTCGCATTGCGTGCAATAGGTGCCGCTCGACCGATAGAGTCCCGAAAGCTGGGTATTGGCCGTCGGATCGACCAGCGTCTCGATTTCTAGCGTGAACGGGCCGTTCGGCGGTTGCGGGATGGTGAGGCTGTCCGGCGAAGCGGCGTAGCTATCGGGCGGCAGCATGGTTCCGTCGAGCTTGAGCGACACCAGCGAGAGCCCGTCGCCATCGAGCACCAGCGGTGCCGCCGCGGATTGCGGATTGGGCTTGAGGGCGAGCGTTGCGTGCACTCTCGTCTGCGTCGGATGCAGCGAGACGTCGAGTGCGACGGTTTCCACCAGCCAGTCGGGCGAATGGTAATCTTTCAGACGGATGGGCTGGGCGATATCGGTGCGCATGGCTTTGATTTAAGATGTCCGGCAAGGAATTGGAAGATTAAACGTCTGCGGATTTCTCAGTATCGTCAGCGCATCGGCTCGGCGTGGCCGATCACGCGCTTGATCGACGGCGAGCGCTGCTTCAATGCGCGCTCCAGCGCATCGACTTTCTCGTGCACGGTCTGCACGCTTAATTCCGGATCGACGCGGCAGTGGAAATTGACGATCTCGCCTTCGTCGGTCTCGCGCACGCGCACGTCATGCACATCGCGGATGGTACGGCCTTGCGGAGCGAGCTCCGACAACGCGATTTCGACCGCCTTCACCCGCTCGAGCGGCGCGTCGCGTCCCGATGCTTCCTGCGGCTGCAGCGGCTCGATATGGGTCTCCACCTCGACCCCGGGACCGAGTTCGCCGGCGATTGCGCTTTCGAGGCCGTCCGCCAGGTCGTGGGCCGCGCGCAGCGTGAGCTTGCCGTCCACCTCCAGATCGAGCGAGACGGCCAGCCGGTCCTGGATATCGTGCACCGTCACATGATGCACGGCGAGCGCGCGATTGCGCGCGATCACCATCACGCGGTCGAGCACGGTCTCATTGTTTAACGCCACCGGATCGGTAGTGACGATCGGTTCCGCCCCTGGGATCTGATCGCGCAGCGCGGCGCCGACCGCGTCCTTGATCGCGGTCACGCGGTCGAGCGGCAACGTGCGGCTGACGGCGACGGTCAAATCGACGAAGGTCTTGTCACCGACGGCGCGCGCACGCACGTGCTCGACGGCGACCACGCCGGCGACTTTCGCGGCAATGCTGGTGATTTTCTCGGCGGCGCCCGCCGGCGCCACGTCGGTGAGCGTGTCGATGGTGCGCCGTCCAAGCCGCCAGCCGGCGATGCAGACCAGCAACGCTACCACTAGCGCCGCCGCCGAATCCGCCCAAGGCAGGCCGAAATACACGGCGCCGAGGCCGATCAGCACCGCCAGCGAGGACCACAGATCGGATGAAAAATGCAGGGCGTCGGCTTCCAGCGCTTGGCTCTGTGTTTGTTTTGCGGTGCGCGCCAGCGCACGCGATCGGAAAAAATCGACCGCCATCGACACCGCCATCACGCCGAATGCCCAGATGGTGGCCACGACCGCATGCGCTTCATGATCGAGGAGGCGATTGACCGCTTCCCAGATCACCACACCCGAGAGTAGGAACAGCAGCGCCGTTTCCGCCAGCGCCGAGACGCTCTCGACCTTGCCGTGGCCGTAGTGGTGTTCCTCGTCGGCGGGCCTGCCGGATATGCGCACGGCGGCATAGGTCATCACGGTAGCGCCGAGATCGATCAGCGAATGTCCGGCTTCCGACAGAATCGCGAGCGAGCCGGTGGAGAAGCCGACCACCGCCTTGGCGACCGTCAACACCGCCGACGCGGCGATCGACGATAACGCGACCTGTTCTTTTTCACTTTGCATGCGGCGCCCTTGGCGCTTTGGGTTTAGCCCAAAAGCGAGGCAATTTCGACCGCGACCGGCGGCCTCGTTGTCACAGCGTGATCGGCTTGCCGTCCGCCGCCGCCGAGCGGGTTACCGCATCGAGAATGCGGATATTGGCGAGCAACTGCTCGGTGGTGAAGCGGTAAGGCGCGCGACCCTCGACCGCATCGGCCCAGGCCTCGAAATTCATCCGGACCGTGTTCGTGTGGTCATAGTTGCGCGTCTGCCGGCTGCCATCCTTCCCGGAATGGACGAAGCTCGACGGTATCCCTTTGTCGACATTGCCGCCCTCCTGCACCTCGACCCAGCCCTGGTCGCCGATCAGCGTGAAGCGTCCATAGAACGGGGGTGTCGACAGACAGGTGATGCGGCCGCGCGCGCCGTTGGCGAAATCAATTTCGGCGCTGACGAAATCCTCCGATGGGGCTGGGAAAATCTGCGAGGCCGTGCGCGCGGCGACGCGGGTCGGCTGGCCGGCGAGCGACACGAACATGTCGCCGAGATGGATGCCGAGCGCGGTCCAGGCGCCGGCCGGCGCATGCTTGGGATCGCGGCGCCAGTTCGACGGATGCATTTTGCGGAAATTGCTGTGGCTCACATTGGCGTCCATATGCAGCAGTCGGCCGAGCGCGCCGCTCTCTGCCTGGCGCCGCATCTCCTCCATCGCCGGCTCGTAACGCCGCTCGTGGCCGATGCCGAGCACGCCGCCGGCTTTGGCGCAGGCGCTAAGAATTCGCTCCGCGCTGGCGGTGGTGAGCGCCAAGGGCTTCTCGCAAATACCTGCTTGCCGGCGGCAAAGGCCGCAACTGCCATTTGCTCGTGCAGCGCATGCGGTGTAACCACCGCGACCGCGTCGATGTCCGATCGCTTGAGCAGCGTCTCATAGCTGTCAGTGAGATTGAATTTGTGCGTGGCCGCGAATGGCGCCGCCATCTTGGTGTCGATATCGCAGCCAGCGACGACGTTGAAACGTGGACTTTCGGCGAGACAGGTCACGATCTGCTTGCCCCACCAGCCGAGCCCGATAATGCCGATCCTGATCATTCCTTAGAGTCCCGCTGGGTCTGCTCGCCGCCCGTGAATTTTGCGGCATGTGCACGTGGAAATTCGAGCATGTTCACAACAAGTTTGCGAAATTGCCGAGCCATGCCGGCGCCTTTCGGCATGCTGCCCTATGGTTGGCGGTTCTGCTAGGGTCATGGGCGGTCACGGGATTGAAATTGAAAAAAATGGGAGGAATGCGTGCGTGTATTGAGATGGCTGTTGGTGGCGCTGATCGGGGCCATGTTGCCGGGCGCCGTTGCGGCGGAAACTTATCCCAGCCGACCCATTAAACTTGTCGTGCCGTTCCCTCCGGGCGGCCCGAACGACATCATTGCGCGCGTCGTTGCGCACTACACGATTGGAATATGTAGCGCCGGCGCGATCGCCATCAGCGCTAGCCTTGTCGAAAAGGTGCCTTATGATTCGACCAAGGACCTGACCGCGATCACGCTGGTCGCGACGGTGCCCGAGCTGCTCGTGGTTCCAGCCGGGCTCAACGTCAATTCGTTCGCCGAACTGGTGGCGATGGTCAATGCCAAGCCGGGCCAGCTCAATTTTGCATCCACCGGCCCCGGCAGCATGCCACATCTGGCTGGCGAGCTGTTGAAGATAAACGGTAAGCTCAACATCGTGCACGTGCCCTATCGCGGCGCGGCGCCCGCAGTGAATGATCTGCTCGGCGGCCAGGTGCAAATGATGTTTGCCGACATTCCCGTGCTGCTGCCTCATGTCCAAGCCGGAAAACTGAAGGCGCTTGCCATCGCCAGCAAGGCGCGCGCGCCGTCGCTACCCGACGTGCGAACGCTGGGCGAGCTTGGTCTGGCCAACGTCGATGCCGAAAACTGGTACGGCATGATCGGACCCGCAAAAATGCCGGCGGATATCGTCGCGAAGCTCAATGCGGTGACACTCGAGGCGCTGAAATCGCCCGATGTCGTTCAAAAGCTGTCCACCCAGGGCGCCAATCTCATTGGCGACAAACCCGAGCAATTTGCCGCCTTTATCAAGACCGAAATTGCCAAATGGGCGAAGGTGGTGGAAGCGTCGGGAGCAAAGCAGCAACAACAGTAGCCTCGACGCGTTTGTTGACGCGTTATTCTGCGCTGTCTCATAAACGCTCGCCACCGAACTTGCCGGTGGCGAGCGTTGACAATACATAGATGTGATGAGGTTGGACCGCCGTTTCTGCGTGGCACCTATGATGGAGTGGGGCGATTGGGCGGGAATCTGTATTAGATTCTAGGTACTTAGATGGGCGCGTGAACATCAGCTAAGCCTGACGTGTCACCCGCCGACTAGGCCACTCGCAACAATCGTTGCGCGATTGCCTCACATCCGGCTCTGGCAAAACTGCCGTGCCAACCCATTCAACGCATGTCTGTTGTTGGAGGTTGAACGGACTCAGTACGGACGTGGCATGTTGATCGGCGTGGGGTCTCGACACCTATCGGCGCACTAAACCATTGATCCGCCTACTATTGAGGGGGTCATGCATCGGCGCTTATTCACATTCTGACCTTGTACGCTTACTATTATAATGTATCGCG
>JGI20193J14888_1000165_pt1 | contig 17964 bp, 20 predicted proteins | sample NGESurdeep092012_5_FD_14888 | JGI IMG/M metagenome (IMG submission 14888)
TTGTCCGGCGGCGAATGTCAGCGTCTCGCTTTCGTGCGCTTGCTGCTGCATCAACCGGATATCGTCGTGATGGACGAGGCGACGTCGGCGCTCGATCCGCCGAGCCAGGAACATTTGATGACTCTGGTGGCCGAGCGGCTTCCGCACACCGCCATCGTGAGTATAGCGCACCGACCGGAGCTCGAGGCGTTCCACCATCGCAAGCTCGTGTTCGAGCGGCGGCCGGGCGGGGCTCGTCTGGTGGACGACAGCGTGTTACCGCCGCCGCCGACTGGTTTGCTTGGCCAGGTTGTTGCTTGGCTGCGCCGCTTCCCGATGGCAACGGCCTGATGGGAGGTTATGAATTTTGCATCACATCAAGGAGAACGCAGCTATGTCTCGCATTCGGTTCGGTCTAACGGCGATTGCTGTCGCGGCGGTGTTGAGCGCGAGCGCCGCCATCGCGCAGACATCGTCGACGCCCTCCACAGCGGCGCAGGTCGAGAAGTGGACCGCAAAGCAGTGGGCAGCGGCGAAGAAGGAGTGGGCCAAGGACAAGGCAAAATGGGCCGATTGCCGCAAGCAGTCGAGCAGTCAGAAACTTGAAGGTCGAAAGAGCTGGTCGTTTCTCTACAAATGTATGACGAACTGAGGTTAGATTGCTCCTAGAATGCACTTCTGGAGCCTGAAGGGGCCGTCAGACCATGAATCGTAACATTCTCTATCTCGTCATCGGCGCGCTCGTCGTCGCTACCGCGGTCTTCGGCTATCAGCTCTACCAGGAGCGGCAAAAGACCACTGGAATCGAGATCAACGTCGGCAAAAGCGGCATTTCCATCGAGAAGAAGTAGTTCAGGACTTCGAGATCTGAGTTACTGGGCGGAATATTGGATGACTCGTCTTCGCCTGCATCCGGAGAACCACCTCGTCACCCGCATCGGGTGGTTGCGAGCCGCGGTGCTCGGGGCCAACGATGGCATCGTCTCGACCGCGAGCTTGATCGTCGGCGTTGCCGCGGCGGCCGCGGCGCAGAACGACGTCCTGATCGCGGGTGTCGCCGGACTGGTGGCTGGCGCCATGTCGATGGCCGCCGGCGAGTATGTGTCGGTGAGCTCGCAATCCGACACCGAAAAGGCGGATCTCGCGCGCGAACGCAAGGAGTTGAGCGACAACCCTGCGTTTGAGCTTGATGAGCTTGCCGAAATCTACGTCAAACGTGGTGTCGATCAGGCGCTGGCGCGGCAGGTCGCCCAGCAGTTGATGGCGAAAGATGCCTTGAAGGCCCACGCGCGCGATGAGCTTGGGATTTCGGAAGTCACCACCGCGCGCCCGGTGCAGGCCGCACTGACCTCGGCCGCGACGTTCTCGGTCGGCGCGGCCATGCCCTTGCTCATGGTGGTCGTAGCGCCCGCCGGTGCGCTGGTCCCGATCGTATCCGCTGCGTCTTTGGGCTTTCTCGCGCTGCTGGGTGCCATCGGCGCAAGAGCCGGCGGCGCCAACGTTCTGCGCGCCACCGCCCGCGTGACATTCTGGGGCGCCTTGGCGATGGCGCTCACCGCCGGTATCGGGAAATTGTTCGGCACGGTGGTCTGAAGATCGGGCCAGCGGGCCTGCTGTCGGCGCCTCCACCTCAACAATCAGCCGCGGTGCCATAGCGATTGCTGGACCGGAACGGCGAACGATATCATCGCCAGCGCCGCCGGCGGCCCGCGCGCAAACGCCCAGCTTTACAGGCAAATCCCCCCTTAACGACCCCTTAAATCGCGCCCCGTAGCGTGCCCTCGGGGACCGGCGGATTGTGTCCGCTGGTGTGTCAGTCGGGTCGCGTGATGGCGTCGGGACGGGGACAATCAGGCGCGCGCCGGGAGCCGGTGTTCGACGGCAGTCCCGCATTGCGCGTTGCCGCCGGCGACCGCACGGCCGGGGCCGGCAAACCGTCAGCAAAACGTAAGGCTAAACGCCCGCGCAAAGCGCGCGGACGCGCCCGCCAGCGCTCGCTGCTCCACCGGCTGCTCTATTGGAGCCTCGTGCTGGGGCTGTGGCTGGTGATCGGCGGCGTCGGCACCGTGGCTTACGTCGGCGCGCATCTGCCGCCGATCCAGTCGCTGGAGATCCCCAAGCGGCCGCCCTCGATCCAGATCGTGGACGTGGCGGGCCGCGCGCTTGCCCGCCGCGGCGACATGGCCGGCGCGGTGCTGGCGCTGAAGGAACTGCCGAGCTATGTGCCGAAGGCCTTCGTCGCCATCGAGGATCGGCGCTTCTACGAGCATTACGGCGTCGATCCGTATGGCATCGGACGCGCCTTGGTGGCCAACGTCCTGCACCGCGGCGTGGCGCAAGGCGGCTCCACCATCACGCAGCAATTGGCCAAAAATCTCTTTTTAACTCAAGAACGTACCATCACGCGCAAGCTGCAGGAGGCGATGCTCGCGCTCTGGTTGGAGCGCAAATTTTCGAAAACTCAGATCCTCGAACTCTATTTGAATCGTGTCTATTTCGGTTCCGGCTCTTATGGAATCGAGCAGGCTTCGCTGCACTATTTCGGAAAATCCGCGCGGCACATGTCGATTGCCGAAGCCGCGCTGCTCGCAGGGCTGGTGAAATCGCCGTCGCGACTGGCGCCGACGCGCAATTTCGACGGCGCCGAGCGGCGCGCGCAAGTCGTGCTCGCCGCCATGGCCGAACTCGGCTTCATCAGCGACGCCAACGCGCACGCCGCGATCGCGCGTCCGCCGCGTATCGTGGCGCAGGCCGGCAACGGCTCGGTCAATTACGTCGCCGACTGGATCATGGACGTGCTCAACGATGTGCTCGGCCATATCGAGGAAGACATCGTGGTGGCGACCACGATCGATGCGGGCCTGCAGGTGGGCGCGGAGAAAGCGCTGGTCGATGAGCTGGCGCAGAAGGGCGACAAGGGCGGCGTCGCGCAAGGCGCGCTTGTTGCGATGACACCGGACGGCGCCGTGCGCGCCATGGTCGGCGGGCGCAATTACGCCGAGAGCCAGTTCAACCGTGCGGTCGCCGCCAAGCGCCAGCCGGGCTCCGCCTTCAAGCCATTCGTCTATCTTGCCGCGCTCGAACACGGCCTCACCCCCGACACCGTGCGCGAGGACAAGCCGATCAAGATCAAGGGCTGGCAGCCGGAAAACTACGGCCACGAATATTTCGGACCGGTCACGCTCACCAAGGCGCTGGCGCTGTCGCTCAATACCGTGTCGGTGCGCCTGACCATGGAGGTCACGCCGATGTCGGTGATCCGCACTGCGCATCGCCTAGGCATTTCCTCCAAGCTCGAGCCCAACGCCTCGATCGCGCTCGGCACCTCGGAAGTTTCAATGCTCGAACTGGTCGGCGCCTACGCGCCGTTCGCCAATGGCGGCTTCGCCGTGGTGCCGCATGTGATCGAGCGCATCAGTGGCAACAAAGGCAAGCTGCTCTATGCGCGCAGCGAGCAACAGCTCGGCCGCATCATCGAGGCGCGCTACGTCGATATGATGAATGCGATGATGCAGGAGACGCTGACCATCGGCACCGCGCACAAAGCGACGCTGCCCGGCTGGCCGGCGGCCGGCAAGACCGGCACCTCGCAGGATTTCCGCGACGCCTGGTTCATCGGCTACACGTCGCGGCTTGTCACCGGCGTCTGGCTCGGCAACGACGACGGCGCGCCGACCAAGAAAGTCACCGGCGGCGGCATGCCGGTGGAGATCTGGAGCCGCTTTATGCGTGACGCCCATCAAGGCGTTCCGGTCGCCGCCCTGCCTGACGCAACCGGCGGCGGATTATTCTCCCGACTGTTCGGCGGCGGCGCCCCGACATCGCAACCACGAGCGCCATCGGCGGATGCTGCGGCCCCAATTCCGCCCGCAGCCATTGGAGCATCGGCACCGGCTGCGCGCGCGACGACTGGCAGCGCGGGTCTCGACGGCTGGCTGATTGATAATCTGTTCGGCCGGCGTTGAGCTTTTGGCTTGGCGCATGATTTTTTCAAAAATCGGTGCCCGCTTTTCGGGATCATGCGCTAGTGCCGGACGCCAGCGCGGGCGCGCAGCGCGCGTCGTTATCCAAACCACCAGCGTCGCGCAGCCCATCGCCGCCACCGCGGCGGCGAGCGGCCATCCGACCACCGCCCCGCATAGCGCCGCCGCGCACTGCTGGATGAATCCGAGCAGCGCGGAGGCGGCGCCGGCGCGTTCCGGGAACGGCGTCATCGCACCGGCAATCGATTGCGGCAGCACCATGCCGAGGCCGGCAAGATAGATCGCAACCGGCAACACCAGCGAAACGGCCGAGGTAAATCCGAGCGCGACCGCGGCCACCATGCCGAGCCCGCCGGCGGCGACCGCGCAACTGCCAAGCCCGATGATGCCGTCGAGGCCGAGCCGCACCACCAGCCGCGCCGCCAGTGTCGTGCCGATCATGAAGCCGATCGAGGCGAACGCGAAGGCGATGCCGAAATGGAACGGCGACAGGCCGTATAGGTTTTGCAGCACGAACGAGGCACCGGAAATCCATGCGAACAGTCCGGCATAGCTGGTTGAGGCCAGCGCGAGATAGGCGAGATAGGCCGGATTGCGCGCGACCACGCGATAGGATTTGAGCATCGTGGCCGGCAAAACCGGCTCGGCGGCGCGCGTGGCCAAGGTTTCCGGCAGCAACAGCCAGACGATCGCGGCGCCGGCAAGCCCGGCGGCGACCAGCGTGAAAAAGATCGAGCGCCAGCCGAACCCGGTCTGCAAGACGCCGCCGAGGATCGGCGCGAGCACCGGCGCCAGCGCCATCACCGAGCCGATCAGCGACAATTCGCGCCCGGCGCGCGCGCCAGCACGATGCCGCCGGAGCCGCCCAGCGCCTGCGCGGCACGCGCAACGATCAGCATCTCGATCGAGGTCGACAGTGCGCAGGCCAGGCTCGCCGCGCAAAAAAGCGCGAGAGCGGCGAACAGCGCAGGCTTGCGGCCGTGGCGGTCGGACAACGGGCCGTAGAAAATCTGCCCGACCGCAAAGCCGATCAGATAGGCGGAAATAGTGAGCTGCACCTGCGCGGTGGAAGCGCCAAGCTGCCGCGCGATGTCCGGCAGCGAGGGTAAGTACATATCGGTGGTGAGTGGCCCAATCGCACTCAACGCCGCCAGCAATGCCGTGAGCGCGAAGGTGCCGGTGCGCAGCATGGAGTTATTGTTCCGTTCGACGACAGGCGCCGCGCGAGCATGGCGCCGACGCGTTCTGAACGAAGCGCGCCCACCTGTCACCCGAAATTTCGCTTGAGCGAATGGCGCTAGTAGTCCTGCTGCCAGCCGGAACGGCCGGGCGCGTCGTCTTGCAGGCCATAGCGATGCAATTCGGCGCCGTGCGCGTCGAGCCAGGTTTTGGCGCGGCTCATGTGCGGACAGATGCGCTCGACCAGCCGCCAGAACGCCCGCGAGTGGTTCATCTCGATGAGATGCGCGACCTCATGCGCGGCGAGATAATCGAGCACGAAGGGCGGCGCCAGAATCAGCCGCCATGAATAAGACAGCACGCCGGTGGTCGAGCACGAGCCCCAGCGGCTCGACTGGTCGCGGATCGATACGCGCTTGACGGCGACGCCGAGCGCGTCCGCCGCGCGGCCGCTCGCAGCTTCCAGATCGCCCTTAGCCTCGCGCTTGAGGAAATCGCGGACCCGGCGCGGGATATGCGGCGCCTGCCCGGCGACGCAGAGCAAGGGCTCGCTCGCCTCGCCGCTCTCGATCCAAACCGTGCCGCGCGCGCCGCGCTTGTGCACGATGCGGTGATCGACGCCGCGCAGCGGCAGCACTGTGTCATGGGCGAAGGGCGCGGCGTCGGGAAGCCGTTCGAGCCGCGCCGCGATCCAGGCGCCGTGCCTCTGGGCGAATTCACGTGCCTGCTTCAGGCTGCCGCGCGGCGGCATGGTGAGCACCACCTCGCGCGTGGCGGTATGGATGCGCAGGGTGTAGCGGCGGGCCTGCCGGTGGCGGCGCACGCGCACCAGATAGACTTCGCGTTCGAACGCAATGCTGATCGCCGAAGGTTCGCTCGGCCGTCGGTACAGCAAGGCTCGCAGCGGCATGGGGATCATCCACCCGAACTCAGCCGGTGGGGAAATATTGCCATAACCGTCGGCCGGCGCATCCCCCTCGCGGGCGGATTCGGCAGGATTCAAGCGCCGGGGGATGGATCTGTTCGATGCCACGAAAGAGTGGGCCTTTCCGGGAGCGAATCGCCTTGCACCCGGAGCAGTCTCAACGTGCCGGCCACCGATCCGCAAGCACTCAAAAACACGGCGGCTCAACAGCGGTCAGTGCTTGGCCGATGCCGCCGCCTTGGGCGAGGCCACCTTGGGGGAGGCCGGCTTGGGCGAGGCCACCTTGGCTGCGTCGGGATGGGCGCCATTGCCGCGCCCGCGACCACCATTGTGCGACAGCACGAAATCGGAGATGCGCGGCGCGATCTCGGAGCGGAAACGCGAGCCGTTGAACACCCCATAATGGCCGACCGCCGGCTGCAAATAATGCGCCTTGTCCTCGGACGGAATATTCACGCACAGCCGGTGCGCGGCCTCGGTCTGGCCGACCGCGGAAATGTCATCGTGTTCGCCTTCCACCGTCAACAAGGCGACGCGCTTGATCTGCGCCAGATCGATCCGGCGGCCGCGATGCGTCATCTCGCCCTTCGGCAGCGCGTGACGGATGAACACGGCATCGACGGTCTGCAGATAGAACTCGGCGGATAGATCCATGACCGCGAGGTATTCGTCGTAGAATTCGCGGTGCGTCTGCGCCGAGTCGCCGTCACCCTTGACCAGGTGCCGGAACAGATTGCGATGCGCCTCGATGTGGCGGTCGAGATTCATGCTCATGAAGCCGTGCAGCTGCAAGAAGCCGGGATAAACGTCGCGCATGAAGCCGGGATGCGGGAACGGCACTTTGGTGATGACGTGACTGCGGAACCAGTCAATGCCGCGATCTTGCGCAAGCTTATTGACCGCGTTGGAATTGATGCGCGTGTCGATCGGCCCGCCCATCAACACCATGGAATGCGGTACGTAAGGATCCTTGTCGGCTTCCATCAGCGCGACCGCCGCCATTACCGGCACCGACGGCTGGCACACCGCAATGACATGGACGTCGCCGCCGAGCATGTGCAGCATGGAGATGATGTAGTCGATGTAATCGTCGAGATCGAAGCGGCCGTCCGCCAACGGCACCATGCGCGCATCGACCCACTCGGTGAGGTAGACATCGTGATTGGGAAGAAACGTCTCCACCGTTCCGCGCAGCAGCGTGGGATAGTGGCCCGACATCGGCGCGACGATCAGCAGCTTCGGTTGCGGACGTCGCGGCACGCGGGTGAAGGCGCGCTCGAAGTGCAGCAACCGGCAAAACGGGCGCTCCCAAACGCTGGTGATGTGCACCGGCACGCTTTCGCCGCCGACGGTGACGGAATCGATTCCCCATTCGGGGCGGCGATAACGGCGTGTGGAGCGCTCGAATAATTCCATCGTCGCGGCGATCGACTTGCCGTAGGTCGTGTGCGCGAGCGGATTGGCCGGGTTCTTGAAGAACAGGCGCGTCGCGTCGGCTGCCGCCCGCGACGGATTGAGCGCAGCGAGGCCCATTTCGTAGAGCCAGTAGATCGGCGTCGACAGCAAAACGCTGGTATCGCCGGGCAGTGTCGCTGCCGCGTCGAATTCACCGATTGGCATTTGCTCAGTGCCCGGCTCTTGCTGCACCGCAGCAGAGTGTCTCTTTTCTGTCATAACGTCAACATAGGGATGAGTCCTTCAAGCCCGGTATACACGGGGAAACTGCTCAAATTTCGGCCTATTCGCCGGTCTGCAGCAGCGAACCTTGCACGCGGGCGCTCTGCAACAGCTTCAGAAACGCCAATGACGCAACTGCGAACAGCACCACGTTGAACGCCAGCGCTTCCAGCATCAGGTCGGCGCGGAATACGTGATCGATCAACAGCGCCCGCATGCCCTCGAACACATAGGTCGGCGGCAGCGCCCAGGCGACGTATTGCAGGAAGTCGGGCAACACCGCCACCGGATAGTACACGCAGGTGAGCGGCAGGAACAGAAACATGATGGTCCAGGCCAGACTTTCCGCGCCCAAGCCATTCCTCAACAAGACTCCGGCGACGAATATGCCGATCGACCAGCTGGTCAGAATCAAATTGAGGAAGAAGGCCGCGAGCGCAAAGCCGAGCGCCCACAGATTGAAGCCGAAGAAGGCGATGGCGAGAAACGTGACGGGGATCATGCCGATCGACAGCCGCACGATGCTCATGATCATCAAGGCGGCGATGAACTCGACCGGACGCAATGGCGACATCATGATGTTGCCGAGGTTGCGCGCGTACATTTCCTCCAGAAACGAAATCGAGAATCCGAGCTGGCCGCGGAACAGAATGTCCCACAGCAGCACCGAGCCGATGAACGCGCCGCCGGCGCGCGCGAAAAACCCGGCATTCTGCGACACGTAAAGCTGCAGGAAGCCCCACATCAGCATCTGCACGGCCGGCCAATAGATCAGATCGAGAATGCGCGGCCAGGACGAGCGCAGCAGATACCAGTAGCGCCGCACCATGGCGGCCACGCGATTGACCGAAAATTCGACGCCGGTATCGCGGCCGCTCATTGCGCCGCCTCGCGATGCTGTCCGCGCCCGCGCGCCACGTCGAGAAACACGTCTTCCAGCGTCTGGCGCCCGTAGCGGGCCAGCAGGCGCTCGGGCGCGTCGTCGTCCTCGATGCGGCCCTTCTTCATGATGATGACGCGCTCGCACAGGCGCTCGACTTCCGTCATGTTGTGGGAGGCGAGCAGCACGGTCGCCCCATGCTCGATGCGATAACGATCGAGCCGGCCGCGCACCCAGTCGGCGGTATCGGGATCGAGCGAGGCGGTCGGCTCGTCGAGCAGCAGAATTTCCGGCCGGTTGAGCAAGGCCTTGGCGAGCGAGACCCGCGTCTTCTGCCCGGACGAGAGCTTGCCGGTCGGCCGGTCGAGAAACTCGGCCAGCTCGAGCTCGGCGGCGAGACTGGCGATGCGCTCGTCGATCGCGGGGACCGCGTAGAGCTGCGCGAATACCGACAGATTTTGCCGCACCGTGAGCCGCATCGGCATGTCGACGTAAGGGCTCTCGAAATTCATCCGGTGCAGCACCCGGTAGCGATCCTTCGGCATCTGCGCGCCCAGCACCGTGACCGTGCCTGAGGTCGGCGTGACCAGGCCCATGATCATCGCGATGGTGGTGGTCTTGCCGGCGCCGTTGCCGCCGAGCAGCCCGGTGATCGAGCCTGGCTCCAAGCAAAACGAGATGCCGTCGACCGCGGTCGCGCCTTTGTAGCGCTTGACGAGGGCGTCGACCGCGATGGCGGAACCGTTCTGCGCGTCCATGAGGTGGAGATGTGACGCCGCAGCGCGTGAATCGCAAGCCCCGCGTGCAAATGCCGCCGCGGTGGGTAATTTGTGCGCACGGCGCATAGCGGTACACTGAAGCTCATGCCCTCGCTTGGCCTTGCCGACCATCACCCGCGCCGCAACGTGCGTCTCGATACGCTGGTGCGGCTGCGCTGGCTCGCCATCATCGGCCAGTCCACCGCCGTGCTGGTGGTCTATTCCGGGCTCGATTTCCCGCTGCCGATCTGGGCCTGTCTTGCGGTGATCACGCTGTCGGCATGGCTCAACGTGGCGCTGCGGCTGCGTTTCCACATGACGCAGCGGCTCGAGCCCGACCGCGCCGCCTGGCTGCTCGCCTTCGACATCGCGGAACTGGCGGTGCTGCTGTTCCTGACCGGCGGATTGCAGAACCCGTTCGCCTTTCTGTTCCTGGGGCCGGTGCTGCTGTCGGCGACGGCGCTGCCCCCGCGCTTCACGCTGCTGCTCGGCGCCTTCGCGGTGGCGTGCGCGACCGTGCTGGTATTCGTGCATTATCCGCTGCCGTGGGACAGCGACGATCCGCTGCAACTGCCGCCGATCTACATGATGGGCGTCTGGCTATCGATCCTGCTCGCGATCGGATTCATCGGCGTCTATGCCTGGCAGATCACCGAGGAATCCCGGCAGCTCACCGACGCGCTGGCCGCCACCGAACTGGTGTTAGCGCGCGAGCAGCATCTCTCGCAACTCGACGGGCTCGCCGCTGCCGCCGCGCACGAGCTCGGCACGCCGCTGTCGACCATCTCGGTGATCGCCAAGGAGCTGGAGAACGCGATCGCGCCCAATGCGCCGCACGGCGACGACGTGCGGCTGTTGCGCGAGCAGGCGAAGCGCTGCCGCGACATCCTGGCCAAGATCACCGAATTGTCGTCGAGCGGCGAGCCGTTCGACCGCACGCCGCTCACCGCGCTGATCGAGGAGGTGGTGGCGCCGCATCGCAATTTCGGCATCGCCATCGATGTGAGTGTGCCGCCCGATCGCGGCGCGGAGCCGGTCGGTGCACGCAATCCGGCGATTCTCTACGGCCTTGGCAATCTGCTGGAAAACGCGGTCGATTTCGCGCGCGAGCGGGTTGTGGTCGGCGCGCAGTGGAACGCGGACGCCGTCGACGTGACCATCAGCGACGACGGCCCCGGCTTTGCGGCGGACATCCTGGATCGCATCGGGGAACCTTATGTTACCAGCCGCCGCCGCAGTCCGCACGGCACCGACGAGGAACCGACCGGATTGGGATTGGGCTTTTTCATCGCCAAGACCCTGCTCGAGCGCTCGGGCGCCACGCTCACATTCGAGAACCGTTCGTTCCCCAACCGCGGCGCCATCATCAGGTTGCGCTGGCGCCGAAGCGAGTTCGAGCGGCCATTAACCTTCGCGGCGTCTTGAGATCGCGGCGCGCGATCACTAATTTTTATGCTGTGTTTATACGGCCGCGCGAGGTAATATGCTGGCTGAGCTAGCTGGATACGGGTGAAAGCGTGGATATTGCCACCAACGACGTCGCCAAGGCGGCGGCGAAGGAGAAAACCTCGGCCGAACGATCCTTGCTGATCGTCGAGGACGACCGCTCGTTCCTGCAACGGCTCGCGAAGGCGATGGAGCAGCGCGGCTTTGCCGTCACCACCGCGGAATCGGTGGCGGACGGGTTGCTGCAGGTGGAACAGGCCGCGCCCGCCTTCGCGGTGGTCGACATGCGGCTGGCGGACGGCAACGGCCTCGACGTGATTTCCGCGCTGAAACGCCGCCGGCCGGATGCGCGCGGCATCATTCTGACCGGCTACGGCAATATCGCGACCGCGGTGAACGCGGTGAAGCTCGGCGCGGTGGATTATCTGGCCAAGCCCGTCGATGCCGACGATGTGGTGGCGTCCTTGCTCGCGCAGGATAGCACGACGATCGAGCCGCCGGAAAATCCGATGTCGGCCGACCGCGTGCGCTGGGAACATATCCAGCGCATCTACGAATTGTGCGGCCGCAACGTCTCGGAAACCGCGCGCCGGCTCAACATGCACCGCCGCACGCTGCAGCGCATTTTGGCGAAACACGCGCCGCGGTGACGCGGAGCTTACCAGCCCGTGCGTGGCTCTGCATCGTCGCCTGGGTGATGATGACCGCGCCGGCGTTAGCGACCGCCAATGTGTCCTGCCTGATCGATGATGCCTTTCTCAAGTTCGAGATGGAGGCGATCGCCGGCCGCACGGGACCGATCACGCAGGTGCAGGTCGGTCAGATTCAGATCAAGCCGGCGGCGGCCGTAAAATTGGTATCGCCGCAGATCACGTTCGATCGAACCCACATCATTCAGCAATGGGATCTCGACGACGAGATGCGTCTGCAAATCGAGGTCGGCGACGATGCAGCAAAGGAAAACGTCAATCTGGTGATTCTCGCGCGCCTCGATAAAACGCAGGACAAATATAGCGGACGCTATGTGCTTAAGATTTCGCGCGCCGGCGAAACGAAGGAATTGAAGGGACGCATCAAGGGGTGCGAGGCTGGCTAGCGCATGATCCCGAAAAGCGGGAACAGGTTTTCGGAAAAGATCATACGCAAGCAAAAAGTCGCGCTTCTGTTCAGGTCACGTCCCCATAGGGCCCGTTCGGATCGACGAGCGACTGCAGCCGCAGCGCGGCGGCGCGGGCGAAGCTGAGCATCATCGACTTGCGGGTGGCCGCCGGCAGCCGGTGCTCGGGCGCCTCGCACATCACCTGCGCGCCGAATACATCCGCCACGATCAGGCCGGTGTCGGGCGGGAAGATCTCGCACGGCACCTCCATGCCGGTGGCAAAGAACAGCCGGTCGCAATGGGCCCGGTAGTCCTGCCACTTCTGATCGGCGCGGAAATCGGCGACCGGGGATTTGATCTCGACGATCCAGATTTCAGCCCCGGCATCGAGCGCCACCAGATCGGCGCGGCGGCCGGACGGCAGCGGCAATTCGCTCACCACGCAAAAGCCGTGCGCATGCAGCAGCCGCGCGGTGCCGCGCGCGATCGCCAGCGCGGTTTCCGACTGGCGGCCGTCGACCGGTACTTGCAGCGGCGGGGTGGCGGCGAGTTTCATGGCGTGACATTAACACTTTGGCGCATGATCTTATCCGAAAACCGGTTCCCACTTTTCGGGATCAGGCGCGGGCACCCTCGGGAAACGCGGCGGCGAGCGCGGCGCGGTTGGCCGCGATCACCCCGCGCTCGGTGATGAGCCCGCTGATGAGTCGCGCCGGCGTGACATCGAAGCCGTAATTGGCTACGGCTGAGCCGTCCGGCACCACCCGCACGGTCTCGATGCGGCCGTCGGCGGTCTTGCCGGTCATGGTAGCGACTTCGTCCGCGCCGCGCTGTTCGATCGGGATTTCGGTGAGCCCGTCGCTGACGGAAAAATCGATGGTCGGCGACGGCAGCGCCACATAGAACGGCACGCTGTTGTCGGCTGCTGCCAGCGCCTTCAAGTAAGTGCCGATCTTGTTGCAGACGTCGCCCTGCGCGGTCACCCGGTCGGCGCCGACGATCACCAGGTCGACCAGGGCGTGCTGCATCAGATGGCCGCCGGTATTGTCCGGGATCACGGTGTGCGGCACGCCGTGGCGGCCGAGCTCCCAGGCGGTGAGCGAGGCGCCCTGGTTGCGCGGGCGGGTCTCGTCGGCAAAGACATGCACCGGAATGCCGTTGTCGTGCGCCATGTAGATCGGCGCCGTCGCCGTGCCCCAATCCACCGTCGCCAGCCAGCCGGCATTGCAGTGGGTGAGCACATTGACGCGCGCGTCGTTTTTCATTTTAGCTTTTTTCGCGGCGATCGTCTCGATGATCTTGAGTCCGTGACGGCCGATCGCCTGGTTGATGGCGATATCTTGCTCGCAGATTTCGCCGGCGCGGCCGAAGGCGGCCTCGACGCGCTGCTGGCGCGGCCGGTTGCGTACCGCCGCCATCATCTCGTCCAGCGCCCATTGCAGATTGATCGCCGTCGGCCGGGTGGCGAGCAGCGTCGCATAAGCGCGCTCCAGGCTCGCGTCGGAGGCGTCGCACCGCAACGCCAGCCAGACGCCGTAAGCCGCGGTCGCCCCGATCAGCGGCGCGCCGCGCACCTGCATGGTCAGAATCGCGCGGGCGGCATCGTCGAGCGTCGCCAGCCTTAACGTGCCGAACCGGTGCGGCAGCAGCGTCTGGTCGATGACGCCGACGCTTTCGCCATCGCCTTCCACCCAGATCGTGCGCATCTGTTTGCCGTCGATTTTCATGGCTTAAGAAATAGCGATGTTTGGCGGCAACGGAAAGCCGCTTTTTCGCGTCAGTGCCACGCGCGTGAATGTCTCGGTGGGCTAGAACCAGTACTGGCGCGCGAACGCCGCAGTCAAAACTGCGCCCACAGCCACGATCAACACCCGCACGACTTTGCGCGGGATCATCCGTGCGATATGCGCGCCGAGAATCCCGCCGCCGATGGTGCCCGCCATCAGCGCCAGAGTTTGCGGCCAGATGATCGCGCCCTGCGTTGCAAACACGACACTCGCGGCGAGGCCATTAAGGCTGGAGACGAAATTCTTGGCGACATTGGCCGAGCGATAGTCGCCGCCGGTCGCCAGACTGAACACGCCGAGCATCAATACGCCGACGCCGGCGCCAAAATAGCCGCCGTAGAACGAGACCGGCAGCAGCATCTTCAGACTTCCGACATTGAAGGCGATGTCATGTCCGCGGTTGGCGGCGCGGGCGCGCAGGCACACGCTGATGCGCTCGGAATAGGCGAACAGCAGCGTGGCAAAGCCGAGCAGCAGCGGCACAAAGACCGCGAACAGCCGCTCAGGCGTGAGCAGCAGCAGCGTTGCACCGAGCCCCGCGCCGAAGATCGAAGCAAAGATCAGGCTGACGAAGGCGCGGTTGAAGGGCGGAAGCTGCGAGCGGTCGGCGAGCGCGGCCAGCATGGTCGCCGGCATCAGCGCCGTGAGATTGCAGACCGCCGCCAGCTGCGGCGATACCCCGGAGGCGATCAGCACCGGATAGACCACGACCGCCGCCCCGCCAACGATAGACGCGATGGCACCAGCGACGACTCCGGTGCCAACCAAGAGCGCAATCGTAAAAACGTCCATTGCCGGCGCGATCAGAAAAACGCCTGAATGCCGGTCTGCGCGCGGCCCAGGATCAGGGCGTGGATGTCGTGGGTGCCCTCGTAGGTGTTGACCGTCTCCAGGTTCGCGAGCACGCGCATCACATGATATTCCTCGGAGATGCCGTTGCCGCCGTGCATGTCGCGCGCCAGCCGCGCGATGTCGAGCGCCTTGCCGCAATTGTTGCGCTTCATCAGCGAGATCGACGGCGGCGCCGCCTTGCCCGCTTCCAGCATGCGACCCAACCGCAGCGCGCCTTGTAGCCCAAGCGCGATCTCGGTCTGCATGTCGGCGAGTTTTTTCTGGATCAGCTGATTGGCGGCGAGCGGGCGGCCGAACTGCTTGCGGTCGAGCGTATATTGGCGGGCCGCGTGCCAGCAGAATTCCGCAGCGCCCATGGCGCCCCAGGCGATGCCGTAGCGCGCATTGTTGAGGCAGCCGAACGGACCGGCCAGCCCCTTCACGTTCGGAAGAAGGTTTTCTTCCGGCACCACGCAGTCTGCCAGCACGATCTCGCCGGTGATGGAGGCACGCAACGACAGCTTGCCTTCGATCTTGGGCGTGGAGAAACCTTGGGTGCCGCGCTCGACGATAAAGCCGCGAATGACGCCGTCGAGCTTCGCCCACACCACCGCGACATGCGCGACCGGCGCGTTGGAGATCCAAGTCTTGGCGCCGTTCAGCTTGTAGCCGCCGGCGACCTTCTCCGCGCGCGTTACCATCGAGCCCGGATCGGAGCCGTGGTCGGGCTCGGTCAGGCCGAAGCAGCCGATCATCTCGGCGGTCGCCAGCTTGGGCAGATATTGGCGCCGCTGCGCTTCGTTGCCATAGGCGTAGATCGGATACATCACCAGCGACGACTGCACCGACATGGCGGAGCGATAGCCGCTATCGACGCGCTCGAGTTCGCGCCCGATCAGGCCATAGCTGACGTAACCCAAGCCGGCGCCGCCGTACTCTTCCGGGATCGTCGGCCCGAGCAGGCCGAGCTTGCCCATCTCGGGCAGCATCTGCGAATCGTATTTTTCCTCGCGATAGGCCGCGACCACGCGCGGCATCAAATAGTCTTGCGCAAAGCCGCGCGCGGTGTCGCGCACCATGCGCTCGTCTTCCGAGAGCTCGCCCTCGAGATCGAGCGGGTCCTCCCACTGGAAGCTTGCGTCCTTTAGCATCGCGGGCTGGCCCTCGCGCTTCTCGGCCGGGTCAGCACGAGGAGAAGTTGGCATGGCGGCAACTTAGGGCCATCTGGCGCCGGCGGGTTTGACCGAAATCAAGGCGCTGCCGGGTTCAGCAGTGGCCCCCGGAGGCGGCGGTCAATGTTATCTGCGGTCGGCGTCTCTATGACGACTGGATAATCTCATAGCCTCTCTTTTCGGCGAGCTTGACGGTATGCCGGAGTGAAGTGAGCGCGTTTGACGCACCCGATGAGAAATACAAAATCGATCAGAATTCGCGACCAATGATAAGCCTGTCCAAAGAGTACGCTCCGCCGCCGTGCACGAGAAAGTAAAGCGCCGCGACCGTCCACATCAGGGTGTATTCGAGGCCGAGCTCGTTCCAGAAATACTTGCCGACGCGCCAACGCTCAATGTTGGATACCAGCAAGAAAAGAACGACCGGCACGGCTGCGAGGCGCGTGAACAGGCCGAGTGCAACCAGCGGTCCGCAGATGAGCTGCGTCGCGGAAATCGCGGCAGCCCAGACTTTGCCCGGGCGATAGCCCTGCTTGTCCAGGTAATCGCCGAGCATGCCGATATTCCGCAGCGGCTGCCCGGTCGTGGGGAAAAATCCGAAGGTCATGCGCAAGCCGTGCGGCATCAGCGCCAGCCCGACGGCGATGCGCAATAACGCTTCGGCCAAAGGGCCAAAGGCTTGGTAGATTCCGCCGAGTTGGGGAAACATGAGAGCGATCGAAGGTTCAGGCATCGGGACCTTCGTCTTCGGCTATTTCCGGTGCCGTGAAGCGCGATTTCCGAAATGAAGCGCCCCGCACTTATAGCCTGATTTCGCCGAGATTGATGCTGGCACCGAGCTTCGCAGTGACTGCCTTCTTTGCCCGACCGGCAGCCGAGATCTCTACCGCGTATTCACCCGAGTTCTCGTCCAGTCGATCAAATTTGAAGTCGCCGTAATTGTCGGTCGCGGTTTCCGCGACATTGGCGCCGTTCTTGAGCAGGCGCACGCTTGCGCCCTCGACGCAATCGACGGCGCCTTTTGCCTCTATCGACACAGAGCCTGCGATGAAGCATTTCGAGTAACGCCACAAATTCTTGTAGTAGACACGCGGCTTGATGCCGAGCTCCGGCTTCATGATTTTGAGCTCCTGCTCGCGCGCGATTTTCGCCATCTCGTCATCTTCCACGCAGATCGCACGCATCGCGCTCGTTGGACACGACTGGTGCCCGCGCGTCTGTCGCCAGCCCTGATCGATCAGATGGGCATCAAACGTCCAAGCCTGCGGAATCTGCAGCTCTTCGTTCCACCAGATGTGGCCATAGGGGCAGGCGTCGACCAAATCCTTGCGCCCCTTCGCCTTGACCGGATCGATCAGCACGATGCCATCGTCGCGCTTCTTCACCGCGCCGCCGCCTTTGGCGACGCAGGGCGGGTTGTCGCAGTGGTTGCACATCGTCGGCACGTAGGCGATGTCGACCGTCGGCACCTGCCCACGTTCCTTCTGCAGGATATTGATCCATTTATGGCCGTGCTTCGGCATCGGCGCGCTATAGCCGGGCCAGTCGTTGCCGACGTACTCGTCCATGGTCGCCAGCGTGCACAGATTGCAATTGGTGCACTCGGCAACGTCGATGATCAAGTTCCATTTATTCATCGTTTATCTCGCATCGTTCTAGAATCCGTCAGCCTGAGGCGCGAGCCTCATGGTCGTCCTGAGGCGGGCGCCATCAATCGCACCCCTAGACATTCAAACCACGTCTCGCGCCGACCGATCTTCACTTCGGTATCTGCGGGACTATGAGATGAAAAAGCTTCAGCGACGCTCCATTCGCCGCCTGGATGGTCGCGGTCTCGGTGGGGCCGAGGTAGATGCCCGCACCCTTTTCGACGTCGTAATCCATATTGTTGAGCCGGATGCTGCCCTTGCCTTCCATGAGGTAGATGAGTTGGTGCTTGCTGCTTGCATCCGGCTTGAACGTCTCAGCCGATTTGAGCCAGCGTAACGAACCATGCACGTTCCGCGCCTTGCACAGGGCCTCGTTCAGCACCTCGGTGACCTCGCCTTGGCCAGTCGATGCCTTTTTGGGGAGCTTGTTGGTTTCGATGAATGTAAGCGGCATAATCGTTTTCCTCTGCTATCAGAATAATGTCAGGTCTGGATCCACGCTTTGCCGTCCTTGCGCTCCCAGCGCAGGTCGTCGTCGGTGCCTTCGAGGATTGTGGTCTTGAACCGATTGGGCGCCTGCCATTCGAAATAGAACAGCG
>JGI20193J14888_1000169_pt1 | contig 17772 bp, 13 predicted proteins | sample NGESurdeep092012_5_FD_14888 | JGI IMG/M metagenome (IMG submission 14888)
ACCATCGCCGAGCCGATGATCGAAAGCCTCGGCTACCGGCTGGTGCGGGTGAAAGTGTCGGCCTCCGAAGGCTGTACCGTGCAGATTATGGCGGAACGGCCGGACGGCAGCATGAAGGTGGAAGACTGCGAGACCATCTCGCGGGCGCTTTCGCCGGTACTCGATGTGGCCGATCCGATCGAGCGCGCCTACCGGCTGGAGATTTCCTCGCCCGGCATTGACCGGCCGCTGGTGCGGAAATCCGATTTCGACCGTTACGCCGGCCATCTGGTCAAGATCGAGATGGAGATTCCGGTCAATGGACGGAAGCGTTTCCGCGGCCAGCTGGCCGGAACCGAGGGGAACGCCGCGCGCATTCGCCGTGACGACACGGAAGCAGGCGAGGAAGCAGACGTTCTGCTTCCGATCGAAGAAATGAGCGAAGCCAAGCTGGTGCTCACCGACGACCTGGTGACTGAGGCTTTGCGACGCGAGAAGGCCGCCAAGCGCGAGGCGCGCGCAGCGAAACGTGAACTACGACGACTCAAGTCCGGCCCGTCCGGGCGTGCCATTCGCGAATGATCCCGAAAAGTGGGAACCGGTTTTCGGAAATGATCATGAGCAAAACTTTGAAAGAAGGAGACTGAGCTATGGCTGTCAGTGCCAACAGGCTCGAATTGCTGCAAATCGCCGACGCGGTGGCGCGCGAAAAGTCGATCGACCGCGGCATCGTCATTGCCGCGATGGAGGACGCCATCGCCAAGGCGGCGCGTTCGCGCTACGGCGCGGAAACCGACATGCATGCCGAGATCGAACCGAAGACCGGCGATCTGCGCCTCACCCGCCATATGATGGTGATGGAGACGGTTGAAAATTCGTCCAACCAGATCACGTTGGAGGACGCGCGCAAGCGCCATCCGGCCGCGCAAGTTGGCGACACCATCGCCGATCCGCTGCCGCCGCTGGAATACGGCCGCATCGCCGCGCAATCGGCCAAACAGGTGATCGTGCAGAAGGTGCGCGAAGCCGAGCGCGACCGGCAATATGCCGAATACAAGGACCGCATCGGCGAGATCGTCAACGGCGTCGTAAAACGCGTCGAATATGGCAACGTGGTGGTCGATCTCGGCCGCGGCGAAGCGATCGTGCGGCGCGACGAGTTGCTGCCGCGCGAAGTGTTCCGCAACGGCGACCGCGTCCGCGCCTATATCTATGACGTGCGGCGCGAGCCGCGCGGTCCGCAGATTTTCCTCTCACGCACGCATCCGCAATTCACCGCCAAGCTGTTTGCGCAGGAAGTTCCGGAAATCTATGACGGCATCGTCGAGGTGAAGGCGGTCGCCCGCGATCCCGGCTCGCGCGCCAAGATTGCGGTGATTTCGCGCGATTCCTCGGTCGATCCGGTCGGCGCCTGCGTCGGCATGCGCGGCTCGCGCGTGCAGGCGGTGGTGAACGAATTGCAGGGCGAGAAGATCGACATCATTCCGTGGTCGCCGGACATCGCCACCTTCGTGGTGAACGCGCTGGCGCCGGCGGAAGTCGCCAAGGTGGTGCTCGACGAAGACAAGGAGCGCATCGAGGTGGTGGTGCCGGATCAGCAGCTTTCGCTCGCGATCGGCCGGCGCGGCCAAAACGTGCGGCTCGCCTCGCAGCTCACCGGCTGGGATATCGACATCCTCACCGAGCAGGAAGAGTCCGAGCGCCGCCAGGCCGAGTTCGAGGCCCGCACCAAGATTTTCGTCGAGGCGCTCAATCTCGACGAGGTGGTGGGACAGTTGCTCGCCTCGGAAGGCTTCGGCTCGATCGAGGAACTCGCGCTGGTGGACGAGAAGGAAATCGCCAGCATCGAGGGCTTCGACGAAGAAACCGCGCACGAACTGCAGGACCGCGCCAAGGAGTATCTCGACAAGCAGGAAGCCGAGCTTGACGCCAAGCGCATCGAGCTGGGCGTTGAGGACGCGGTCAAGGATGTGCCCGGCGTCACCACCAAGATGCTGGTCGCCTTCGGTGAGAACGGCGTGAAAAACGTGGAAGACCTCGCCGGCTGCGCGACCGACGATCTGATCGGTTGGACCGAGCGCAAGGACGGCGAGGCCATCCACAATGCCGGCTATCTCGATGGTCTCGACGTCGCGCGCGAGGACGCGGAAGCCTTGATCATGCAGGCCCGCCTGAAGGCCGGCTGGGTGACCGAGGCCGAGCTTGCGCCGCCACCTGCGGCGGAAGCCGAACCGGCTGAAGCGCCGCAAGCGTAACCGGAGATCGACACCGACGATGCTGGCAATGGCGCAAAACAGCGAGCAGGACAGCGAGCAGGACAGCGAGCTCGACCGCGGGGCGATCAGTGTCGCCCCGGGGACGGAGCGCACCTGCGCGCTGACGCGCAGCCTGAAGCCGGTGTCGGAGATGATTCGCTTCGTGGTGGGACCCGCCGGCGAGGCAGTGCCCGACATCAAGCGCAAGCTGCCCGGCCGCGGCATCTGGATCACGTCGAGCCGGGCCGCGATCGAGGACGCGGTCAAGCGCAACGTGTTCGCTCGCGGCTTCAAGCGGGACGTGCGGGTTGCCCGCGATCTTGGCGCCGACATCGAGCGGCTGCTCGAACGCGCCGCGCTCGATGCGCTGGCGATGGCCGGCAAAGCGGGCAAGGTGGTCGGCGGCTTCACCAAGGTGGAGGCGGCGATCGGCCAGGATAAGGTTCTTGCCCTGATCCACGCCTCCGATGCCGCCGCCGACGGAAAGCGCAAGCTGAATGCGGCGTTACACCGCAATAGAGACGAAAAACCGCGCGAAATCGCGGTGATTGACGCATTTACCGGCACGCAATTGGATTTGGCATTGAACCGCCCAAATGTGGTACATGCAGCCCTGCTTGCCGGGCCCGGAAGTGAGACATTTCTCGCTCGCGTGATGCGCTTAGAGCGCTTTCGGACTGGAAATTCGCCCGATGCAGTTAGCGCGAATGCGCCGACGGACGGCGCACAAGGACAACGTACGGAATGAGCGAAACGAAGAACCCTGGCGAAAAGAAACTAAGCGTGTCTGGCAAGACGCTGACGCTTAAGCCGCGCACCGAAACGGGCGTGGTGCGCCAGAGCTTCAGTCATGGCCGCAGCAAGCAGGTCGTGGTCGAGAAGGTCAAACGCCGCAGCATCGGCGGAGCGGCCGAGACCAGGACTGAGCCGGCGCCGGTGGAGGCGCCGAAGAAGCAGGCGCCCGCGCCGAGATCCGCCGCGCCCGCGGCGGCGCCCGTATCCGCCGAGGCACCGAAGCCGTCCGGCGTCGTGCTGCGTACGCTGACCGAGGAAGAGCGCGTCGCGCGCGCCCATGCGCTCGCCGATTCGCGCGTGCGTGAAGCGGAAGAGCGCAAGATCGCCGAGGAAGAGGCGCGCCGCCGCGCCAGCCGCGACGTTGTCGACAAGACCGAGCGTGAAGCCGCCGACGCGCGCAAGCGCGAGGAAGACGAGCGCCACAAGCACGACGAAGAAACCAAACGCAAGGCCGACGAAGTCGCCAAGAAACGCTTCGGTGAGGAAGAAGCCAAGCGCGCGGGCGGGCCGGCAGCTCGCCTCAAACTCGAGGCCGACGAAGAAGAAGCGCCCCGCACGACCCGGCGCGGCGGGGTCGGGCGTCCGGCGGTTGCTGCGAAGCCGGCACCACGCCCCGGCGCCGAGAAGCAACGCGGCCGGCTGACCGTGATCACTGCATTGCGCGCCGACGAGGTGCGCGAACGCTCGGTCGCATCGTTCCGCCGCCGCACCCAGCGCCTCAAGGGCCATGCCGCCGAGCCGAAGGAAAAGCTCGTGCGCGAGGTGACGATCCCCGAGGCGATCACGATTTCCGATCTCGCCAACCGCATGTCCGAGCGCGCGGTCGATGTGATCCGCCTGCTGATGCAACAGGGACAAATGTTGCAGATCAACGACGTGATCGACGCCGACACCGCCCAGCTCATCGCCGAGGAAATGGGCCACTCGGTCCGCCGCGTGGCGGAAGCCGACGTGGAAGAAGGCCTGTTCGACGTGGCCGACGATCCGGACCAGCTCGCCTCGCGCGCGCCGGTCGTCACCGTCATGGGCCATGTCGACCACGGCAAGACCTCGCTGCTCGATGCCATCCGTTCGACCAACGTCGCGGGCGGCGAAGCCGGCGGCATCACCCAGCATATCGGCGCCTATCAGGTCACCGCACCATCGGGCGCCAAGATCACCTTCATCGACACGCCCGGCCACGCCGCCTTCACGGCGATGCGCGCGCGCGGCGCCAAGGTCACCGACATTGTCGTGTTGGTGGTCGCCGCCGATGACGGCGTCATGCCGCAGACGATTGAAGCGATCCATCACGCCAAGGCGGCGAAGGTGCCGATCATCGTCGCCATCAACAAGATCGACAAACCGGACGCCAAACCCGATCGCGTGCGCACCGAACTGCTGCAGCACGAGATCCAGGTCGAATCCCTGGGCGGCGAAGTGGTGGACGTGGAAGTGTCCGCCACCAAGAAGTTGAACATCGACCGGCTGCTCGAAATGCTCGGGCTGCAGGCCGAAATTCTCGACCTCAAGGCCAATCCGAACCGTCCGGCCGAAGGCACCGTGATCGAGGCCAAACTCGACCGCGGCCGCGGACCGGTGGCGACCGTGCTGATTCAGCGCGGCACGCTGCGGGTCGGCGATCTAGTGGTCGCCGGTGCCGAGTGGGGCCGCGTGCGCGCCTTGGTGTCCGACACCGGCGAAACGATCACCAGCGCCGGGCCGTCAATGCCGGTCGAAGTGCTCGGTTTCTCCGGCACGCCCGATGCCAGCGACCGCCTGGCGGTCGTCGACAACGAAGCGCGCGCCCGCGAAGTTACCGATTACCGCGCCCGTCAAAAGCGCGAGAAAACGGCCACGCGCGCCACCGGCATGCGCGGCTCGCTCGAGCAGATGATGGCGCAGGCCAAGACCTCGGGCCGCAAGGAGTTCCCGCTGATCATCAAGGCCGACGTGCAAGGCTCGCTGGAAGCGGTCATTGGCGCGCTCGACAAGATGGGGACCGACGAAGTCGCCGCGCGCGTGCTGCATGCTGGCGTCGGCGGCATTTCCGAGTCCGATGTGACGCTGGCGGAAGCCTCGGGCGTTCCGATCATCGCTTTCAACGTGCGCGCCAACAAGGAAGCGCGCGAGTCGGCCGAGCGCGTCGGCATCGAGATCCGCTACTACAACATCATCTACGACCTCGTTGACGACGTGAAGAAGGCGATGTCCGGCTTGCTGGCGCCGACGCTGCGCGAGACCATGCTGGGCAACGCGCAGATCCTGGAGATCTTCAAGGTCTCCAAGGTCGGCAATATTGCGGGCTGCCGCGTCACCGACGGCACCGTGGAACGCGGCGCCAATGTGCGGCTGATCCGCGACAACGTCGTGATTCACGAGGGCAAGCTGTCGCAGCTCAAGCGCTTCAAGGACGACGCCAAGGAAGTCAGCGCCGGCATGGAATGCGGCATGGCCTTCGAGGGCTACCAGGACATGCGCGCCGGCGACGTCATCGAATGCTACCGGGTGGAGACGATTCAACGCAGCCTCTAAGTCCAATACTTGGGTCTGCGCAGAACATTTCGCCCAAATACCAACACCGTCATGCCCCGCGAAGGCGGGGCATCCAGTAACCCGCAGCGGCGGTAATTACTGGATCGTCCATTTACGCGGACGATGACCGCACAGAGTATTATTATGCGCCACAAACAGAAACGCGACAGCACGCCCGGAGGCGGATCGCAGCGCCAGTTGCGCGTCGGCGAATTGGTGCGCCATGCGATGGCTGAGCTGCTCACGCGCGGCGACGTGCATGACCCGGTGATCGAGGGCCATCTCATCACCGTGCCGGAAGTGCGCATGACCGCCGACCTGCGGCTGGCGACGATCTACATCATGCCGCTCGCCGGCCGTGACGCGGATGAAGTGATCGCCGCCTTCGAGCGCAACAAGAAATTCATCCGCGGCGAGATTGCACACTCCGTCAATCTCAAATTCGCGCCCGACATCCGCTTTCTGCCCGACGAACGTTTCGCCGAGGCCGAGCGCATCGACAAGCTGCTGCGCTCTCCGCAAGTGAAGCGCGACCTCACCAAGGATGAGAGCGGCGATGAATAAGTTTGCGAGCGCGACGGACATCGCTCCGATCGAGGACGCGGCCGGATCGGCGAGCAATCCGGGAGCTGAATCGGTCCTTGCTCCGACGGAACTGCAGTCTGCTCCGCTCCCTAATCCGCCCGCTCGCGGGCGCCGAGACAAGCAGTTCAAGCGCGATAAGCGCGACGTCCACGGCTGGGTCGTGCTCGACAAGCCGGTCGGCATGACCTCCACCCATGCGGTCAGCGTGGTGAAGCGCCTGTTCACGGCTAAGCGCGCCGGCCACGCCGGCACCCTCGATCCGCTCGCCTCCGGCTGCCTGCCGATCGCGCTTGGCGAAGCCACCAAGACGGTCCCCTTCGTCATGGATGGCCGCAAGCTTTACCGGTTTACCGTGCGCTGGGGCGAGGAACGGGATACCGACGACGCCGAAGGCCGCGTTATTGCCACCAGCGACCAGCGGCCGTCGGCCGAGGCGATCGGCAAGCTGCTGCCGTCCTATATCGGCACCATCCAGCAGGTGCCGCCGCGCTATTCGGCCATCAAAATCGAGGGCGAGCGCGCCTACGACCTTGCCCGCGACGGTGCGGTGGTGGAACTCAGCCCCCGCCCGGTCGAAATCAGCCGGCTGGAGCTAATGCAAGTCCCCGACCCAGACCATGCGGTTCTGGAGGCCGAATGCGGCAAGGGCACCTATGTGCGCTCGCTCGCCCGCGACCTTGGCCGGGCGCTCGGCTGTTTTGGCCATGTCAGCGCCCTGCGGCGGGCCGCAGTCGGCTCGTTTACCGAAAAAACCATGATTTCACTGGAAGATTTGGAGGCTCTATGCCATAGAGCCGCTGCCGGCGAGGCTAGCCTCGCCGACGCCCTCATGCCCGTTGAGACCGCGCTGGACGACATCCCGGCGCTGGCCGTCAGTCGGGCAGATGCGGCAAGGCTCACAAGGGGCCAAGCCGTTTTGTTGCGCGGACGGGACGCACCCAATTTCCGCGGCACGATCTATGTCACGGTTTCGGGCCAACTGCTGGCTCTTGCCGAACTGGATCGTGGCGAGATCGTCCCCAAGCGCGTATTTAACCTCGCCGGCCTGATTGGCAGAGCCGGCGTCAAGAAAGGATGACCGATGTCGGTTACCGCCGGCCGCAAGGCCGAAGTGATCAAGACCTATGCGAAAAAGGCCGGAGATACCGGATCGCCCGAAGTTCAGGTGGCGATCCTGTCCGAGCGCATCAACAATCTCACCGAGCATTTCAAAACCCACGTCAAGGATAACCACTCCCGCCGTGGATTGCTCAAGATGGTGAGCCAGCGCCGCACGTTGCTCGATTACCTTCGGCGCACCGACGAACGCAGCTACAAGACTTTGATCGAGCAGCTCGGCATCCGCCGATAATTTTGTACCCGCGCAGGGCTTCAAGCCCCGCGCGTTTCGTTAAGCGAATGCGAAACCGCATTCGCTTATTTGATCCGGCGGCGATGGCGCTGCCGGCGACAAGCAAGAGCCGACAAGGTTCGCCTCTTGCGATAAGGCAAGGCTCTGAACGCCATGGCAGGATCGCCAGACGCTGTTCGCATCCCGCTTCCGACGGTGACGCGTGACAGCTTCTCGCCGTCTTGCTCATGGCCTTCGGGGATTGCCGAAAACCATGAGAGAAAAACGCAATGTTCGATATGCATCGAGTTGAACTCGATTGGGGCGGGCGCAAGCTCGTCCTTGAGACCGGCCGCGTAGCGCGGCAAGCCGACGGCGCCGTGCTCGCCACCTACGGCGAGACCACCGTGCTGGCCACTGCCGTGGCGGCCAAGCAGCCACGCGAAGGCGTCGACTTCCTGCCGCTTACGGTCGACTACCAGGAAAAGTACTACGCCGCGGGCCGCATTCCCGGCGGCTACTTCAAGCGCGAAGGCCGACCGACCGAAAAGGAAACGCTGGTCTCTCGGCTCATCGACCGCCCGATCCGTCCGCTGTTCGCCGACGGCTGGCGTTGTGAAACGCAGATTATCGTCACCACGCTGTCGCACGATCTCGAAAACGATCCCGACATCCTGGCGCTGATTGCCTCCTCGGCGGCGCTCACGCTGTCGGGTGCGCCCTTCATGGGACCGATCGGCGCCGCGCGCGTCGGCTTCATCAACAACGAATATGTGCTCAATCCGCAGCTCGACGAGATGACCGAGAGCCATCTCGATCTGGTCGTGGCCGGCACCACCGACGCGGTGCTGATGGTGGAATCGGAAGCCAAAGAGCTGTCCGAGGACATCATGCTGGGTGCGGTGATGTTCGGCCACCGGCACTTCCAGCCGGTGATCCAAGCCATCATCAAGCTCGCGGAAAAGGCGGCGAAGGAGCCGCGCGAGCTCACTTCGGTCGACAATGCCAAGCTGGAGAAGGAAATCCTCGGCCTGGTCGAGAAGGACGTGCGCGCGGCCTATGCGATCCCGCAGAAGATGCTGCGGCAAGAGGCAGTCGCTGCCGCCAAGGCCAAGGTCATGGTGCATTTCTTCCCGGAAGGCGCCGAGCCGAAATACGACAAGCTGCGCATTGCCGGCGTGTTCAAGGAGCTGGAAGCCAAGATCGTACGCTGGAATATTCTCGACACCAGCAAGCGCATCGACGGCCGCGACCTCAAGACTGTGCGTCAGATCGTGGCGGAAGTGGGCGTGCTGCCGCGCGCGCACGGCTCGGCGCTGTTCACCCGCGGCGAGACCCAGGCGCTGGTGGTGGCGACGCTCGGCACCGCCGAGGACGAGCAGTGGATCGATGCGTTGCAGGGCAGCTACAAGGAATCCTTCCTGCTGCATTACAACTTTCCTCCCTACTCGGTCGGCGAGACCGGCCGCATGGGCGGGACCAAGCGTCGCGAAATCGGCCACGGCAAACTCGCCTGGCGCGCGATTCATCCGCTGCTGCCGAAGGCGGAGGAATTCCCCTACACCATCCGGCTTGTGTCCGAGATCACGGAGTCGAACGGCTCCTCGTCGATGGCGACCGTCTGCGGCTCCTCGCTGGCGCTGATGGATGCGGGCGTGCCGATCAAGCGGCCGACCGCCGGCATCGCCATGGGCCTCATTCTCGAGGACAAGCGCTTCGCCGTGCTGTCCGACATTCTCGGCGACGAGGACCATCTCGGCGACATGGACTTCAAGGTGGCGGGCACCGAAGACGGCATCACCTCGTTGCAGATGGACATCAAGATCGCCGGCATCACCGAGGAGATCATGAAGGTGGCGCTGGGGCAGGCCAGAGACGGCCGCCTGCACATCCTCGACGAGATGGCGAAGGCGCTCACCTCCGCGCGCGCCGAGCTCGGCGAGCATGCCCCGCGCATCGAGATGTTCAAGATCCCGACCGACAAGATCCGTGAAGTGATCGGCACCGGCGGCAAGGTGATCCGCGAGATCGTCGAGAAGACCGGTGCCAAGATCAACATTGAGGACGACGGCTCGGTGAAGGTTGCCTCCGCCGATGCCGAGTCGATCAAGGCGGCGATCAACTGGATCAAGTCGATCGCCTCCGACCCCGAGCCCGGCAAGATCTACGAGGGCACCGTGGTCAAGGTGATGGACTTCGGCGCCTTCGTGAACTTCTTCGGCGCCAAGGACGGCCTCGTGCACATCAGCCAGCTCGCGTCACAGCGGGTGAACAAGGTCAACGATGTGGTCAAAGAAGGCGACAAGGTGAAGGTCAAGCTCCTCGGCATGGACGAGCGCGGCAAGGTGCGTCTCTCCATGAAGGCGGTCGATCAGACCACCGGCGAGGACCTCGAAGGCAAGCAGGGCGGCGACCGCCAGCAGGCCGCCGGCGAGTAACCCACGCAACAAGCGAATACGAAAGGGCGGCCGTCGTGGCCGCCCTTTTTCATTTTGCCGTGCGACCGACGTCTGTGCGCTAACCGAGGCGCCAGACCAGCCAAATTGCTGCGNTCAACGTGAGCGCTAAGCCGCCGCTGACGATACGTAACACATGTCGACGCACCAGCGCGCGCACGAAGCCTTTGTCCGATGGCGGCTTGCGCGGTTCCGGCGGTCGATAAAACGGATCGCTCATGGGCGACTTCAATTCCCGGATGTTGTCCGCTTCGACGGCCGAACTTGTGGCTTGCCACCTACCATATCGATGATGATCTGTCCCAACGCTTCGAAATCCTGCATGCGCGGCGAGGTGCGCCGCCACGCCAAGCCAATCGTGCGCGCGGGCTCCGGCTCGCTGAAACGCAAAAGCTTGACGCGGCGGTCGCGCACCTCGACGTCGATGGCCACTTCCGGCAACAGCGTCACGCCATAGCCGTTCGCCACCATCTGCATCACCGTCGCCAGCGACGTGGCGCCGAGTCCGGCGGGCGCGTCGCGCCGCTTGGTGGCGCAGAACGCCAGCGCCTGGTCGCGTAGGCAGTGACCCTCCTCCAGCAGAATAAGCCGGCGCTGGTCGACATCCTCGATGCCGACGCGGCCGCGCGCGGGCAGTTTGTCGGCAGCCGGCACCGCCAACAGGAACCGATCGTCGAACAGCCGCAACGTCTCGATGTCGGCACCGTCCGCCGGCAGCGCCAGCATCACGGTGTCGAGCTCGCCGCTGATCAGTTCGGCGAGCAGCATCTTGGTTTGCGTCTCGCGCACCTCCAGCCGCAACTGCGGATATTTCGCCTGCAGCCGCGGCAGCACGCGCGGTAAAACATATGGCGCCAGCGTCGGGATGATCCCAAGCCGAAGCGGCCCGCTCAGCACGTCGCGGTGGCGCGCGAAATCGACCAGATCGCGGGTGGCGGTCAGGATTTGCTCGGCGCGCTGCGCCACTTCGAGCCCGGTGTCGGTGAGCGCGATCTCGCCCGGCCGCCGCTCGACCAGCGCGGTGCCGGTCTCGCGCTCAAGCTCGCGCACCTGCATCGATAGCGCCGGCTGGGTCACCGCGCAGTCCGCGGCCGCCCGCCCGAAATGCCGGTGGCGCGCGAGCGCGGTCAAATAGTGCAACTGACGCAAGGTGATCATGCTGATAAGTTAATCTTATCGATGACGCCAAGCAATACGATTAGACCTGATGGTCGCAGGCCCCTTATAAGCGCAGCAAGCGCCCACTACCTGCGCCTACAGATAAGCTAACGGAGGAACGAGAATGGCCAACAAACCCACATTGACCACCAGTCAGGTCCAACCGGGACTGGTGGCCGAACCAGTTGAACGTGCATCCTTCACCAGAACTCTTCCGTGTCCAATCCGATGGGCGAGGCGTTCAACTACGCCAAGGAATTCAAGAGCCTCGACCTGAATGCCGTGATCAAGGATCTTCATGCCCTGATGACGGACTCGCAGGAGTGGTGGCCGGCCGACTTTGGCCACTACGGGCCGTTCTTCATCCGGATGGCATGGCATAGCGCGGGCACGTACCGCGTCGGCGATGGCCGCGGCGGCGCCGGCTCCGGCACGCAACGCTTTGCGCCTCTCAACAGCTGGCCGGACAACGTGAACCTCGACAAGGCGCGCCGGCTGCTGTGGCCGATCAAGCAGAAGTACGGCAACAAGATCTCGTGGGCCGACCTTATGATTCTCACGGGCAACGCCGCCCTCGAGTCGATGGGATTCAAGACGTTCGGTTTCGGCGGCGGCCGCGCCGACGTCTGGGAGCCCGACGAGGACATTTACTGGGGCCCCGAAGGCAAGTGGCTGGCGGACGAGCGTTACTCCGGCGACCGTGATCTTCAGAATCCTCTCGCCGCCGTGCGTGCAGATGGGTCTGATCTACGTGAATCCGGAAGGGCCGAATGGCAAGCCGGATCCGGTCGCCGCGGCGCGCGATATCCGCGAGACGTTCGCGCGCATGGCGATGAACGACGAGGAGACCGTCGCGCTCATCGCCGGCGGACACACATTCGGCAAAACTCACGGCGCTGCCGATCCGAGCAAGTATGTCGGCCCCGAGCCCGAAGGCGCCTCCATCGAGGACCAAGGTCTCGGCTGGAAAAACACCTATGGAAGCGGCAAAGGCGGTGACACGATCGGCAGCGGACTGGAAGTCATCTGGAGCACGACGCCAACGAAGTGGAGCAACAACTTCTTCTGGAACCTGTTCGGCTACGAATGGGAACTGACCAAGAGCCCGGCCGGTGCGCATCAGTGGAAGCCGAAGCATGGCGCAGGCGCCGGTACGGTGCCGGATGCGCACGACCCGTCAAAGCGTCAAACTCCATCCATGCTGACCACTGACCTCGCCTTGCGGTTCGACCCTGCTTACGAAAAGATTTCAAGGCGCTTCCACGAGAATCCGGATCAGTTCGCGGATGCGTTCGCCAAGGCGTGGTACAAGCTCACGCACCGCGACATGGGCCCGATCGTGCGTTATCTCGGCCCGCTCGTTCCGAAGGAGCAGCTGCCCTGGCAAGACCCGATCCCCGCTGTGGATCATCCGCTGATCGGGGAGCAGGACATTACTGCTCTGAAGGCGAAAATCCTCGCGTCTGGCCTGTCCGTTTCCCAGCTGGTCTCGACGGCTTGGGCGTCGGCGTCGACGTTCCGCGGCTCTGACAAGCGCGGTGGCGCGAACGGCGCGCGCATTCGCCTCGCGCCGCAAAAGGACTGGGAAGTCAACCAGCCGGCTCAACTGGCGAAGGTGCTGCAGACGCTCGAAGCGATCCAAAAGGAGTTCAACGCTTCACAGTCCGGCGGCAAGAAAGTTTCGCTGGCTGACCTGATCGTTCTCGGCGGCTGCGCGGCGATCGAGAAAGCCGCGAAGGCGGCCGGGCACGACGTAAAGGTCCCCTTCACGCCGGGGCGCATGGACGCGTCGCAAGAGCAAACCGACGTCGACTCCTTCGCGCCGCTCGAACCGACCGCTGACGGGCTCCGCAACTATCTCCGCGGCAACCAACGCCTGTCGGCTGAGGAGCTCTTGGTGGATCGGGCGCAATTGCTGACGCTGACGGCGCCTGAGATGACGGTTCTCGTCGGCGGCCTGCGCGTGCTGAACGCAAATACCGGACAGTCCGCGCACGGCGTCTTCACCAGGCGGCCCGAGACGCTGACGAACGACTTCTTCGTCAACCTGCTCGACATGAGCACGCAATGGCAGGCGTCTGCTGGGTCCGAAGGCGTGTTCGAAGGGCGCGAGCGCACGACGAACGAACTCAAGTGGACCGGCACGCGTGTTGACCTGATCTTTGGTTCGCACTCGCAGCTGCGCGCCCTCGCGGAAGTCTATGCGTGCGCGGACTTGAAGGAGAAGTTTGTGAAAGACTTCGTGGCGGCGTGGACCAAGGTGATGAAACTGGACCGCTTCGACCTCGCCTGATCTCTGCTGAACGGTCTTTCTTCGAGGGCTTCTAGAGCGCAGCCGCGACCNAATATTTGGTGATCAGAACCTGGTCGAGGCGACGCAAGATGCCGCAGGCGCAAGCGGCGGAGTAGACGCCACACCGCAAGCGCCAAATCAAACGGCCGGGGACATCCCCGGCCGTTTTTTCTTATTTACTGTCGACAAAAGGTGCCGCCGCTACTGCCCGCCGTCGCTGCCATCGACCGCGCCGTGCGCGGCCTTGAGCGCCTCCGGGTGCGGCATGGCGATGACGTTGTAGCCGGAATCGACGAAATGCACTTCGCCGGTCACGCCGGTCGACAGATCGGAGAGCAGATAAAGCCCGGCGCCGCCCAGTTCCTCCAGCGTCACGCCGCGGCCGAGCGGTGAATATTTCTGCTGGAACGCAAACATATAGCGCGCGTCGGTGATGCCGGCACCGGCGAGCGTGCGGATCGGGCCGGCCGAAATCGCATTGACGCGGATCTTCTGCGGACCGAAGTCCACCGCCAGATAGCGCACCGAGGCTTCCAGCCCCGCCTTCGCCACGCCCATCACGTTGTAGTTCGGCATCGCGCGCAGGCTGCCGTTATAGGTCAGCGTCACCATGGAGCCGCCGTTCGGCATCAGCGCGGCGGCGCGCTTGGCCGCCTCGGTGAAGGCGTAGCAGGAGATCACCATGGTGCGGATGAAGTTCTCGCGCGTGGAATCGGCGTAGCGGCCCTTGAGCTCGCTCTTGTCGGAGAAGGCGACCGCGTGCACGAGGAAATCCATCGTGCCCCATTGCTTCTTGATTTCCTCGAATACCGCGTCGACCGAGGCGATGTCCTCGACGTCGCAAGGCATCAGGAAGGACGAGCCGACCGATTCGGCGAGCGGCTTCACGCGTTTGGCCAGCGCGTCACCCTGGTAGGTGAAGGCGAGCTTGGCGCCATGGTCGCTCAGCATCTTGGCGATGCCCCAGGCGATCGAGTGGTCGTTGGCGACCCCCATCACCAGCCCGCGTTTTCCGTCCATCAATCCCGGCATAGATGTCACCACTGATTGTCATCGTCCGCGAAAGCGGACGATGCAGTAATCCCGGCGCTCGCGAGATCGCAAGGCTGGTGGATACTGGATGCCCCGCTTTCGCGGGGCATGACAGGAAAAACTAAAATGCGAAGCAAGGTCACGCATCCAGCCGCTTGAACGCCACCGAGGCATTGGTGCCGCCGAAGCCGAACGAGTTCGACAGCACGGCGCCGAGCTTCACGTTGTCCTTGCGCTCGCGCACGATCGGCATGTCGGCGAAAGCGGGATCGAGGTTCTCGATATTGGCGCTCTCGCAGATGAAGCCGTTTTGCATCATCAGCAGCGAGTAGATCGCCTCCTGCGCGCCGGCGGCTCCGAGCGAGTGGCCGGTGAGCGATTTGGTCGCCGAGATCGGCGGGCACTTGGCGCCGAACACCTCGCGGATCGCCTCGATCTCCTTAAGGTCGCCGACCGGCGTCGCGGTGGCGTGCGGGTTGATGTAATCGATCGGCGTTTTCACGGTTTCCAGCGCCATCTTCATGCAGCGCGCTGCGCCCTCGCCCGAGGGCGCCACCATGTCGTAGCCGTCGGAGGTCGCGCCATAGCCGGCGACCTCGGCGTAGATCTTGGCGCCGCGCGCCTTGGCGTGTTCGAGCTCTTCCAGCACTAGCACGCCGGCGCCGCCGGCGATGACGAAGCCGTCGCGGTCCTTGTCATAGGCGCGCGAGGCTTTCGCCGGCGTGTCGTTGAACTTGGACGACATCGCGCCCATGGCGTCGAACAGCACGGAGAGCGACCAGTCCAGTTCCTCGCAGCCGCCGGCGAACATCATGTCCTGCTTGCCCCACTGGATGATCTCGGTGGCATTGCCGATGCAGTGGTTGGAGGTCGCGCAAGCCGACGAGATCGAATAGTTCACGCCCTTAATCTTGAACCAGGTGGCAAGCGTGGCCGAAGCCGTGGACGACATCGCCTTCGGCACCGCGAACGGGCCGACGCGTTTGGGACCCTTTGTCCGTGCGGTGTCGGCGGCTTCGATGATCGCCCGGCAGGACGGGCCGCCCGAGCCCATCACGATGCCGGTGCGCACGTTGGAAATGTCTTTGTCCTCGACACCGGAATCGCGGATCGCCTGCTCCATGGCGACGTGGTTCCAGGCGGCGCCGCCGCCGAGAAAGCGCATGGCGCGTCGGTCCACCACCTCGGCGGCATCGAGCGTCGGCGCGCCGTGCACCTGGCAGCGAAACCCGAGCTCGGCATATTTATCGGCACGCACAATGCCGGATTTTGCCTCGCGCAAGCTGGCCAGGACTTCCTGCGTATTGTTGCCGATGGATGAGACGATGCCCATTCCGGTGACGACGACCCGTCGCATAGTCGAATACCCTTAACTGAGCCGCGGATGGTTGGTGATCGGGCTACAGATTGACCTGCCGGGACCATTCCGCAAGGCCCCCACCGCCAAGCCCTCCGCCCGTGGCCGCCGGCCGCGCAGCCCGGCCGAAGATCAATACATGCCGTTTAAGAACTTGCCGCTCAAGCACCTGCCGCTCAAGCGCCGCTCGGCTGCAGCGCTTCATCCTGCTTGAACAGACCGACCTTGAGGTCGCTCGCCTTGTAAATCACGTTGCCGTCGGCCGCCAGCCAGCCGTCGGCGATGCCAAGCACCAGCTTCGAGCGCATGACCCGCTTGAAGTCGACGCCGTAGATGACCTTCTTCACGGTCGGCAGCACCTGTCCGGAAAATTTCACTTCGCCCAGCCCGAGCGCGCGGCCCTTGCCCGGCGCGCCCAGCCAGCCGAGGAAGAAACCGACCATCTGCCACAGCGCGTCGAGGCCGAGACAGCCCGGCATTACCGGGTCGCCCTTGAAGTGGCAGAGGAAGAACCAGAGGTCCGGCTTCACGTCGAGCTCGGCGCGGATCAGGCCCTTGCCGTGCTCGCCACCCTGTTCCGCGATCTCGGAAATGCGGTCGAACATCAGCATCGGCGGCAGCGGCAATTGCGCGTTGCCGGGGCCGAAAAGTTCCCCGCGACCGCAGGCGAGCAGATCTTCGTATTCAAAGCTGTGACGCCGGTTGTCCATAGCCGTGATATCCCCGCGCGGCGGGCCTGCTGGCTGAATTTCCATGTCGGAATTCGTAACACACCGAGGTGAGCCGGCAAAGATGGCGGGCCTCGGGGTGCGGACAATCTTCCTGTCAAAACCCGCGACAAATTGGCCCTGGCCGCAGTTGCGAGGGAGTTGCATCTGGGCGGCTATCGCGTATATGTTACAAATGAAATGGTTTTGCTGGCCCCTTCGGGGCTAGCCGATTGAGCGTAACGATGACCCAGACGGTACCATGGTAATGCCGCTCGCCAAGGCCGACGCCGCGCGCGCTCCGCACCGCACGGAACTCACCGGGTGCCCGTGGCATGACGTGAAATCCATGCTGCGCCAAGTCGGTTTGCGCCCCACCCGCCAGCGCATGGCGCTCGGCTGGATCCTGTTCGGCAAAGGCGACCGCCACCTCACCGCCGAGGCGCTCTACGAAGAAGCGACGCGCGCCAAGGTGCCGGTGTCGCTGGCGACCATCTACAACACGCTGCACCAGTTCACCCAAGTCGGCCTGCTGCGCCAGGTCACAATCGACGGTTCGAAAGGCTATTTCGATACCAACATCTCCAGCCACCACCACTTCTTCATCGAGGGCGAGGACGAACTGCTCGACATCCCGGGCGCCGAGGTGATTATCGGCAAGACCCCGGCCCCGCCGGAAGGTTACGAGATCGCGTGGGTGGACGTGGTCGTGCGCCTGCGCCGGAAGAGCTGACGGCGAATAGGCGCGGCGAGATTTCAATTCGTGCCCGGCGCGATGCCGGGCATTTGCATTTCTGCAGCAGACTGTGCGCGGCTACTCGACCTTCTCATTCGGATAGGCGCCCCACAGCCGCTCCTGCCGGATCCAGCCGCTGAAGTTCTTGCCGCTGAACTCGCACCACATTCCGTTGCAGGATTTGAGCTGGCCGAGCACGCCGGATTGCAGGCGGGCCACCACGCCGGATTCGACCTCCGAGCTCTCGTACAGCGGCACCAGATCGTCCTTCAGTGTCGGCACCACTACCGCGGTGCGTTTGCCGGACAAAAGCGAGTGGTAGACCCAGCCTTCCGCCCCTTCCCAGTCGCGGATACGCCGCCAGTTCTCGAATTCGGCGGTGATCTCCACCGGCATGCCGGCGCGGGTATAGACCCAGCGCACGTCCTGGTCCTTGTTCGGGCCGGACCGCACATTGACCCGATCCGACTTGAGGCTGACGAAGCGCGGGACCGGCAGGCCGCTCACCGTTCCGGCGGTTTCGCCGGCGGCATGGGCCGCGCCCGCCGGCATCGCCAGCATGGCGGCCGCGAGCG
>JGI20193J14888_1000172_pt1 | contig 17614 bp, 21 predicted proteins | sample NGESurdeep092012_5_FD_14888 | JGI IMG/M metagenome (IMG submission 14888)
GATCGCCTCGGCCTGGATAGGCAGAGACTCGGCCCTGCCCACGCCGGACATCCCGATTGCGACGAGGACGGCCGTACGCATCATTCGCATCGCGCTCAGCCTACCATTTGTTATCACTCCGCGCCGTGGCGAGTGTACTAGTTTCGCCTCCCGTCGAGTCATCTCCCCACTCTGCCGCGTTGTTTAGCGATTGGCTCCCCGTATGCGATTTTCATCTTAGCCCGGAACCCACGTTGGCTCCAACGAAAGAGGCCGTAGATACAGTGTGCCGTCGCGACCCTCGCTCATCACCATCGACCCGTTCAAACGCGACAAGCACCCCGATGACCGAGAGCTTGTATGTTCTTAGAAGGCGAAAACCAGAGACCGCCCGCACTTGATCCACAGGAGGAGTCCAGATAGGAGGTGTTAGGCGGATGTCTGCCGGCAAGTAGCTGAAGGCAGGGCTTTGAGGTGGAAGAAGCATTAGTGCTGGTTTGCGAGCCGCTTCTTCTTCTCTGCAGCCGCAAGGCGGTGGATGGCGTCCCCTAGGAAGCTGAGTGTGTCGCCACGTGAGGAGTACCCGACGCTCTTGACGGCCGCGATGCCGTCGGCGTGGACGACGAGCAGTGTTGGAAAGCCCGTAACATTTGTACTGTTCATGAGCTTCTGAATCTCAGGGGCGTTGTGACCTTCCTCTCGGCGCCGGTCGATGATTCTAACCGGGACAAAGTTCTCTTCGATCTGCTTTACGAAGTGAGAAGAACGGAAGAAGTCGAGTTCGAGTTCATGGCACGGAGGGCACCAGTCCGCAGTGAAGAAGAGGAGTAGCGGCTTTCCGCTCGCGCGGGCTTCCTCGAAACCTTCGTCTAGGCCTCGAAAGCGCACACCGGGTGGATCGGCGGCGGCCCAGGGCCTCAGTGGCGCGATCGAGAGAGCGAGAGCGACGAACACCCAGAGAGGACGTCGATTCACCCGTCTGCTCCCTGTCGAGTGAGCTTGAGGAACAAGAAGGGCCACAGAGAGTCTAGGCATGGTGACCGTTCCCTCCGCGAACCCAATGTAGTCCTGATGGGCGGCGTCAGGCAGAGCATCTTCATGCGCCCCAGCCACAATCTCGCCGCCTCACGGTACCGAGTTCAGCGGCGAGCGCAAGCGAGACCGCTGCAACGCCCGATTAGCCCACGGTTCTCCCGGGGCCCAAGCGGGCTGCCCGTGACGAGGCTACGACGTACCACATCGCAAACTCCTGACACGGCCGAATCCCATGGGAGTTTGAGTTCGAGTCGGCATCTGGCGTGCAGACTATACACGATGCGGTCCGGTGGGCGTTTGAGCAGCAGATACGAACCTGAAGAGCATGATGCCGAGAAGAAGCATGGCGTACGGAAGAATAAAGAGAACAGACGCGCCGTGGGATCTCGGAATAAGTAGGAGCGAGACGAGAGTGATGATTGGAAGGCCCCAAAACGCTACCCGGTCGAAGAGGCGCCGCACGACAGACTTTAGCCAATGCGTGGCGACGGCCAGGAGGACGCCTCCGAAGAAAGGGCCGACGACCAGGTACACAAGGATGAAGTACCACGGGGCCTCGAGTGCTAGGTCTCGCGGTGGCACTTTAATTTGACTCCGAACGCGGTCGTTTCACACGCCGGGAAGAGAGAGGCCAAGCCGAACTGCGGACGTATTTAACCGTGGCCTAACGATATCGACTTCAGCGGCGAGCGCAAGCGAGCCCTGCAACGAGGGACTAGGCGCCGTGTCCCCGGCAACGGGACGCAGGGTTAGAGAAGAAACGCTGCCGCTGCTGATGCCACGATATAGGAATGCCCGTCAAACCGCCTCGATCATCCGGCGCCTGAGCGCCTCGCCCGGCAGGCGTCCGAGAGCGGCGTCGAGGTCGTCGTCGAGATGCGTGCGCTTGTTCGTCGCGGGAATCGCGCACGTGACGGCGGGATGCGCGAGGATCCACTTCAGGAAGAACTGGGCCCAGGAGGTGCAGTCGAACTCCGCGGCCCACGGGGGCAGCGGCCGCGAGAGAACGCGTCTCAGCGCCTCCCCTCCGCCGAAGGGACGGTTCACGAGGACCGCGACGCCCTTGTCGCGAGCGAGGGGGAGGATCCTCTTCTCGGCCCCGCGCTCGGCCAGCGAGTAGTTCACCTGGAGGAAATCGAGCTTCTCCCGGAGGAGCACGCGCTCGACCTCGGGATAGGCGCTCTCGTTGTAATGCGTGACGCCGATGTAGCGGACGCGGCCCTTTTCCTTCCAGGCGCGCAGCGTCGCGAGATGCGTGTCGACGTCGAGGAGGTTGTGGACCTGCAGGAGATCGAGGCGTTTCGTCCCGAGGAGCCTCTCGGACGTCTCCATCTGCTCGATCCCGGCCGCGCGCCCGCGGGTCCATACCTTCGTCGCGAGGAAGAGCTTCCCCGTGATCCCTCGCTTCGCGGCGATCTCGCCCACGACGGCCTCCGACCGGCCGTACATGGGAGACGAGTCCACGACGCGGCCTCCGCGCTCGGAGAACCGCGTGAGCACCCCTTCGAGCGGCTGGCGCTCCGCGGCGGAGGAGCCGACGTCGAACGTGGACCAGGTGCCGAGGCCGACCACCGGGATTCGCTCGCCCGAGGACGGAATCGCGCGGAGCAAGGGCTCGGGCGAAGCCCCGGCCCCGGAGCGGCCCAGCAGGGCGCCCGCCGCCGTGGCGCCGAAGACGCGCAGGGTGTCGCGCCGCGAGAGCTTCACGGAGGAAGCCTAGACGATCCGGGCCGTCGGTGGAATTAGAGGGGTGGCGGCGACCTGCTCCCCTAAAACTGATCCACGGAGGGTGTGAGTTCTCCATAAGCTTAAGGAAGGAGAGCTCAGGTGAAAGGCACCTTTCGCTTCTACGCCGAGCTGAACGACTTTCTCCCGGTCGGCGACCGGCAGCGCGACCTAGTCCGGAGCTTCCTCGGGAGGCCGTCGGTCAAGGACCAGATCGAGGCGTGCGGCGTCCCCCATACCGAGGTCGACCTCATTCTCGTCAACGGCCGGTCCGTCGGGTTCGATCACGGCCTCGGGGATGGCGACCGCATCAGCGTCTACCCGGTCTTCGAGGCTCTGGATGTCACCCCGGTCGTGCACCTCCGCCCGCGGCCGCTGCGCGAGCCGCGCTTCGTCCTTGACGTCCACCTCGGGAAGCTGGCGCGCCGGCTCCGCCTGCTCGGCTTCGACGCGGTCTGGCAGCGCGACGCCACTGACGAGGAGCTCGTTTCGCTGTCGCTCCGCGAGGGGAGGATCCTCCTTACGCGCGACCGCGGGCTCCTCAAGCGGCGGGAGTAGACCCACGCCGCCGCCGTCCACGGGACGGACCCGCGCGAGCAGCTCCCGGAGGTCGTCCGGCGGTTCGACCTCGCCCGCTCCGCCGCCCCCTTCACGCGCTGCCTGACCTGCAACGGACGGCTCGCCGCCGTCCCGAAAGAGGAGGTCCTCGACCGGCTCCCGCCCGAAACCCAGCTCCACTACGACGCCTTCCTCACCTGTCTGTCCTGCCGACGGGTCTTCTGGTGGGGGCCGCACTCCCGAAGGCTTCGAGAGATCGTCGAGGAGGCCCTGCGCTTCGGGGGGTCTGGCGGGTGACAAGGGGCCGTCGCCCGCGCCAGGCGCCGAGCACGGCGACTAACGATATCGTTTCAATGAAGACGAAAAACGGGCTGTCCTCGCTGAGGTGGGTCGACCTCCGAGGACGTGCGGCGAGCGCAAAGCCGTCAAGGGGCCGTAGTGCGAGGAGCGGTTCTTGGCCGCGACGTCATCGCGTACACCCCGAACCCTGTCGGCCGCGTGCATCCCCGAGTCGGGCACGCGCGAAAACCGGGTGATCCCTTCCGCACATGGACGATGCGCCGGCAATCGCGGCAGAAGTAGTTGTCGTAGCCCGCAAGGTTCGAGCCGATCGGGGCGAAGGACTCGCTGGCGCGGCCGACGCTCATTTCTTCGGGCTCCCGTCGAGGATTTCTCGAAGAATCCTCACCATCGCTTCGCGTCGTGACGCCAGCCCCCATTCTTCCTCCCCCCCGTCTCGGGCCTCAAGAAGTTTGATGAAAGTCGCTCGATCCTCGTCGGACAGCGCGCTGAGGCGCCGCTCTATTCGCACGCAGATTGCCTCCTTCTCGGCCGCATCGCTCGACGTCACGAACTCGCGGGCCTCTTGCCAGCACATTTCGAAGATTTCTTCTTCGCCCGACTCCGAAAGCGTCTTCATGAACTCATCCCACCTGTGGGTTGAGCCTATCAAGACCTTACAGCCCGACGCTCGCCGCCGCGTTCCATTTTCTTCGAGGAGGTCCCAGGGGGAGGAGCGGCGCGGCGGGAGAGTCGATCTCAACGCCGCGCGCGGGAGCAGATACCCACCGCGAGCACCTTCCGCTTGATGCGGTCGGGCCATCGCGCCACAAGGGCCGGTGGCTCGGTGGGGCAAGGGCGACATCCTTTCACAGGATAGGCGGCGTGGTTACGGTAAGCCTAGACTCTCCTTCTGGTTCAGTCGGCGCAGTACATCCTGGGGTCGTTCGGACCGGACTGCGACCTCAGACGATTCGGCCAGGCCCTCTCGGTGCGAGGGGAACGCAACGCGAAGAAACGAGCCGTTATTGCCGTCGCACGAAAGCTGGCGGTGCTGCTGCATCGGCTATGGCGGACTGCAGAGGTCTACGAGCCGCTCCGCAAGGCCCGAACACGGCAAGACGCCACCGCGGCGGCCTGACAAACCAGCGAAAGGAAATAGCGAGAGATCGTGTTCAATTGTGGCCATCCCAATTCGAGTCAACGCCCCGTCAGGGCGACTGCGCAGCGGACTCCGGTCCCTACGGACTTCGGCCTGGACGGAACACCGGTAGCGAGATTGCAGCGCCCCTTCGGATTAGACCCCCTCATGCACCGGGCCAATAAAACACGGCCCATACGAGTGCGAATGGAAGCTCGGCGACCAACTCGGGCCCAGGGATTCCCACCGGAGATCACCGCCCTCTCTTGACAACAACCGGCCTTCTCATGGAAGTCCGCTGCAATACAAGTTAGGCGGCAGCGCTCAGGAGTGGCGTCACAGCCTCCCGCAACCGTTCAATGTTCACCGCTTCGAGATAGTCGCGACTGGCAGACATGCGAACTACGATGCCGGCAATCTTCATGAGCTCTGGCGACCAGAGTGCTTTGGGGGCGCTGAGTAGAGACGGCATGACGAATAGCAGTGAGCCGCTGAGGCCACCAGGATGAGGCAACTCAACGCTGAACTTGGCGGCCTTGTCAGGCTCGAAGGTCATAGGGTAAGCAGCGTATAGGTGGTCGCGCGTAGCGAGTGGCGCGCTGGATGGCTCGGTGGTGAAGAGCAGTGGCTGGGCGGTGTGCTCGACGCCACGAACCCGGACGTTAGTACCAGGCATGCCACAGATGAGGAAGTCACGCCCTTCAAACGATTCCGCGGTGAAGTCGACAAGATTGGACATATCGTGAAGGGTGAACGATTCGAAAGGTACAGCGCTATCGTGCACCTCAAGTAGAGCCACATCGACTTCCGGATCGGAGTTGGCGTGTATCAAGGATAGCCGACTTAGTGGGATTAAGTGGCTCGGGGCAACCACAAGCGCTCCGTCCGGGACCGCGAGGAAAGGCAGCGCGACGTGAGCACAAGTGACCACTAGCCTACGGTGAGCGACCGAAATAAAGGCGCCCGTACCGACTTCGATGGGCTTGCCCGGTACCTCGATGGGTATCAGGCAGAGGCGCCGTGCTAAGTACGGCACGAGCGCGTCCCTGGCGCTCGGGGCAAGGTCACGGAAACGAATTGGCATGGCGTTACCTCCGCCGCCTACGATATCGAGGTTAGCGGCGAGCGCAAGCGTCAAAAGGAAAACGCCTCGGCGCGGTTCCTGGCCTCGGGGTCATCGCGTACACCCCGAACCCTGTCGGCCGCTGGCAACCTTTCGTCGGGCACGCGCGAAAGCCGGCCGACCCCTTTCGGACATGGACGATGCGCCGGCAGTCGCGGCAGAAGTAGTTGTCGTAGTCGGGAAGGCTAGACCCGATCGGCGCGAAGGACTCGCGGGCGGAGCCGGCGTTCACGGTGCGCGATGGTAGCGTCTCGGATCGGCGTTCGCAGCGCGGCCTGAGAAAGACACTGAGGGCGCGACCCTGGTTTCTACGCGCTACAGCCCCCGGCAATTCCCATTGCACCCCTACAGTATGTGGCGGTTGCCGAGCCTGTCACCCACCGCAGGCGGGCGAGGCTGTCTCCGGGGAGCCAGGCGATCTTGTATCGAGACATGTACGTCTGTTCCTCCGTATCCCCGGCCCGTCAGAGCGAACCGCCCGGAGCCTGGCGTCAGCCCGCTCGAGCTCGGAACGCGGCGTAGGCCAGGATGACGGCGAGGACCACCAGAACGAATCGGGCCATTCCCATCATGCGGCTGTGGGCCACGGGCCTGGTCTCTTTAGGTTTGATGCCCGTAACGGCCGCGATGGCGGCGATGATGACTGCGAGGCTGAGCAATATGAGCCAGTTCATGACCTCACTCTAGCAAAAGAGACCGCGACGGGCCCCGTCCCGACCATCAGCCGCAGTGCCGCCGATGCCGCCGATGCCGCCGATGCCGCCGAAAATCAAACTTCCTGCTATCCCTCCTTCCCTAGGGCGTCCTCAGCTCGACTTGGGCGCTGACCTCTCGAAAAGCGAGGCGTCCGGCTTCGTGTTCACCTTGATCTCGGTGGTCTTCGACGACTGCGCCTTCTGCCCGTTCTGCGTCACCTCCTGCGCGAATGGCAGGATCAGACCGTCGACGTTCCGGTAGTCCCCATAGTCGATGACGCTCTTCACCGGTCCCTCTCGCCCAACGCCGCTGTGGCTCGAGCGCAGGAGCCGTCCCGTCGCCGGGTCGACGAACCAGCGAACCTCCGCCTTGTCGTAGACGACGTCGAGCAGCTCGGCTTCGATGTCGCCGACCTTCTCCTTGCCGGCGGACGCGACCGCCAGCTTCGGGTCGCCCGCCTTCTGTACAAGGAAGATCGGCTGGCGTTGCATCTGCTTGGCCATTTCGTCACGCATCGAGCCGGGCATGTCCTGCGCCCCCATGGGCGAGAGGACGAAGGCCCCCGCGGGTCCTAAGACCTGCGTCATCGCCCCCATCGGCGTCTTGATCTCCGACCGCATCCGGTCGGGGAAGACGACGACGGTCGAGAGCTCGAACTCCATGTCTCCCTGCGGGGTCTTCGCCGTCATCTTCGCCTTCGTCGCCACGTCCTTGACCGCGCCGACCTTCTCGGCCCCACCCATGGCCACGACGACCTTCGCAAAGAGAGCCTTGCCGGACGCCTTGGCGGTGTCGGTGGCTGCCACCATTTTCTCGCCGCCCGACGCCGGAATGATGATGTCGATCGTCTTGACGGCACCGAACGTCGAGAGGGGCTTGTCGAAGTCGGCGCTCTTGCCGACGACGAGGATCGCGAGGTCCTGTCTCCTCACATGCTTCTTCGCGACGCGCTGGACGTCCTCGGCGGTCACCTTCTCGATTTCCGCCCGGTAGCGGTCGAGGAAGTCCGTCGGGTAGCCGTAGAACGCATAGAGCGCCTGCTCGCGGAGGATCTTCTCCTTCGAGTCGAAGCGGAAGATGAACGAGTTGAGGATGGCGTCCTTCGCCTTCTTCATCTCCTCAGCGGTCGGCGGCTTGGCCACGATGGCGTCGACCTCGGTGAGGAGCGCCTCGATGCCGGCCGCGGTCGTCACGCTCTTGGTCCCCATCATGATTCCGAAGAGGCCCGGGTAGTCCCAATCCGAGCGGACGCCGCCGCCAACTGCGTAGGCGAGACCCTTCGCGGAGCGGACGTTCGAGAAGAGGCGCGCCGAGAAACCGCCGCCGAAGACCTCGTTCATCACCTCGAGAGCGAAGTAGTCCGGGTCGTTCCGGACGATGCCGAGGTGGACGAGCCGGATGTTCGACTGGTTCACGTCATCCTTCGCGACGAAGTAAACCCCGGGAGAGGCCGCCTTGCGGTAGGGCGCGGCCGGCTCGGAGAGCGCTGGTCCCTTCGCCCACGTCCCAAAAGTTTTCCGGAGTTTCCTCTCCATCTCGGTGGCGTCGAAGTCGCCGACCACGGAAAGGACGATCCGGTCAGGGTGGACGTGTTTCTTGTGCCAGCTGAGGAGATCGTCGCGAGTGATGGCCGCGACCGTCGCGTACTCCGGGACCGCCGCGTACGGGCTGTCGGCGCCGTAGCCCAGCTTCGTCGCTTCGCGCTGCGCGATCCCCATCGGGTTGTCATTGCGCCGTGCGATGCCGGTGTTCATGAGGTTCTTCGCCACCGCGATCTTCTCCTCGCGGAACTCCGGGTTCCTGAGGACGTCGTCGAACGCGGAGAGGACGGTGTCGAGGTCGCCTTTCAGGCACGAGAAGGAGACGGTGGCGGCGGAGATGCCGACCGCCGTCTCCACGCGCGCCGCGCGCGCCTCGAGGGCGTCGTCGAGCTCGTCGCCCGTCTTCGCCTTAGTACCGCCGGTCCGCCAGGCCTGCCCGACGACCGTACCGAGGCCGGTCTTTCCCGCCGGGTCGTTCCGCGTCCCGCCGCGGATGGTGGCGAAGGCGCTGACGAGCGGGAGCTCACGATCTTCCATCAGGAGGACCAGCATTCCGTTCGGGAGTGTCAGCCGCTTAGGCTTGGCAATCGTGAACGGCTTGAGCGGGGGCTTGGCGATCTCCTTCCAGTCCGTCGCCTGCGCGAGGACAGAAACCGGGAGGAGGACGAGGGCCGTGGCCGCAGCCACGAGGACCTTCTTCGCGGAAACGATCACGATTTCTTTTCCTCCTGCGCCTTGGCCGGCGCCGCGCCTGCCTCCTTCGTCTCGATCCGGCCCACCGTCCGGTTCTTCGCCACGAACACGTCGTTGGCCACGCGGCGGATGTCGGCCTTCGTCACCTTGTCGATCTTCTCGACCGCCCGGAAGAGCTCGCGCCAGTCGCCGAATCGAGCCTGGTAGGTACCGAGCTGGTTCGCGAGGCCCTGGTTGTCGCCCAGGCGGCGGATGAGGTTCGCCTTGGCGCGCGTCTTCACCATCGCGAGGTCGGCGTCCGACACGTCCTCGGTCTTCAGACGCTCGATCTCCGTGCGGATCGCGTCGCGTACGTCTGCGTTCGTCTTGCCCGGGAGCGGGACCGCGAAGAAAGCGAAGAGGTTGGGGTATTTGTCGCCCGGGAAGCCGCCGAAGCCCTGTGCGACCGCAGCGACCTTCTTGTCACGCACGAGGCTCCGGTAGAGACGCGAGGTGCGGCCCGAGGTCATCAGGTCGGAAATGGCGTCGTAGACTGCCGCGTCTGGGTGTTTCGAGCCGGGCTTGTGGTAACCCTCGAGATAGAACGGTTGTGATGGATCGACGAGGATGATTTCCTTCTCGGCGATCTGCGGAGGCTCCTCGGTGCGGATCTCCGCAGGCTTCGACGCCTTCGGAAGGCGAGAGAAGTACTTCTCCACAACCGGGAAGACCTCGGCGGCCTTCACGTCCCCGACCACCGTGACGACCATGTTCGACGGGACGTAGTACGTCTTGAAGAAGGTTTCGGCGTCGGTAGCGCTGTAGGCCTTCAGGTCGGACGGCCAGCCAATACCTGAACGGCCATACGGGTGTGCCGAGAAGGCGGTGGCGAGAAACTGCTCGATGAGGCGCCCGATCGGGTTGCTGTCGACCCGCATCCGGCGCTCCTCCCAGACGACATCGCGCTCCTTGTAGAACTCGCGGAAGACAGGGCTCGAGAATCGGCTCGACTCGAGGTAGGCCCAGAGCTCGAGGCGGTTGGCCGGCATGGAAAAAAAGTAACCGGTCTCGTCGCTGCTCGTGAAGGCGTTGAGGCCCACGCCCCCCTCGCGGTTGATGATCTCGCCGAACTCGTTGTTCACGACGAACGTGTCGGCCTCGATCATCGCCTGCCGCCACGCCTTCTCGAGGTCGGCGACCCTCTTGTCGTCGCGGCCGGCGGTCTTCCTGCGCTCGGTCTCGTAGGCGAAGAACGCCTGCTCGACTTTCGCCAGTGCTTTCCGCTCGGCCGCGATGTCCTTCGTGCCGATCCGGTCGGTCCCCTTGAAGGCCATGTGCTCGAACATGTGCGCGAGGCCGGACTGTCCCGCGGCGTCCTGCACCGAGCCGGCGTTGACGTGCGTGAAGAACGAGAAGACCGGGGCCCCCGGCCTCTCGCAGACCACGACCGTCAGGCCGTTGTCGAGCGTCTTGGTGGCGACCCGCTTCTCGAACGAGGCGAGGTCCTGCGCCCGGGCGCCGGCCGCAGCAACGACGAACGCCGCCGCGACGGCGCTGGCTATAGCTCGTCTTCTGGTCATCTGGCTCCTCCCTTCGACAGACGGAGTATGTACCGTGAGCATGCCCGCCTCGAACCCCACCCGGACGCCTCGATGCTGCTGACGGCGGTCAGCGAAGCGGTCGAACGGTACGACCCGTCAACCGAAGCCGCGATCCTTCTGGAGGTCGCCAGCGGCTATCAGGTGCTGATACTGAGCCCAGAGGGATACGACTACGTGGGCGGGCTTACGTTTGAGGGGTACGGGCTCTTGGGGCAGGTCAGGGCCTAGGTCCGCGGCAAGCGCAGCATCTTCACGGCGTCGCGTCCACGCGTGCCGCGGCCTCCGCGGGCCGGATTGAGAAGGAAACCGAAGGCGTGACTCTGGTCTCCAGGCGCCACGGCCTCCCGGTAATTCCCATTGCGCCCCTACACACATTTTGAAGAAGTTCAAGGTGCTCCTGCTCGCGGAGGGCCTCAACATTCCGAATGCAGAGAACCCTCGCGGGGCGGCGGTGGCGTTATGCGGCGGGTATTGTGGCTGGGGCGCATGAAGATGCTCTGTCTAACGCCGCCCATCAGGACCTACATTGGATTCGTGGAGGGACGGTCACCATGCGTAGACTCACCGCGGCCCTTCTTGCCCTTGCCCCGCTGACTCTCGCCGCCTGCTCAACTCTCTCGGTCGAGAGCCAGGCCAGCCTGCCGACCGGCGCGCCCGGATTCGCGCGAACGCTCGTTGTCGTCGAGCTGTCCGGCGAGTCACGCCGCATCGCCGAGGAGATGCTCGTGTCTCGCCTCGTTTCGCTGCACCCGGAAACGTCCTACGGGACGGTGGCGCTGCCCCCTCTTATTTGGAGCCAAGAAGCACTCGACCGCTGGCTCGGAATCTCGGAGTCGCCCTCGGCCGCCGAGGAAGTGTGGAGGTTCAAGAACCGAAGGCCGTCGGAGTGGCGCCACGTGGAGGTGAAGGCGCGCCTGGACGACGTGGACCTGCGCGAACGCGCGCGGAGGGACGGCTTCGACGGCCTTCTCGTCGTCCGGCTGAGCGAGATGGCGGTGAGGGCATTTCCCGATCTCGAGCCTGGTCAATGCTGGATGGGACTCCCCAGCTCCTGGCAAATCCGCACGCGTACCTTCGCGACCCTGACGGCTCTCCACGGTGACGTCGAGATCTGGAAGGGCGTCGTCACGAATCGCGACGCCGAGTTTCCGATGAGCCCTCGCCTCGTACGAAAAGAAGCCACGGCTCTCGCGGACCACCTGCGAGAAGACGGCGTCGCGAACTGAAGTGCAGCCGCCCAAAAGGAGCCGGCACATGAACAAGCGGCTTTTCGCCATTCTCGTCAGCCTTGCGTTTTCGCCCGCACTCGCAGACTCATGCCTTGCCGCCGATCCTCCCGGCGTATGGTTCCGCACTATCGACGCCGGTTTCGCAGAGGCCCGCGCTACCGGGAGGCCACTGCTTCTGTTCTTCACCGCCGACTGGTGCCCCCCGTGTCAACACCTCGAATATGAATTCTTCCACTCCACTCACTTCGTAAAAGGCATCGAGGCTGATTTCGTCCCCGTCAAGGTCGTCGACCGCACTCACGAGAGCGGCCGAAACTCAGCGGAGGTTCAAACGCTTCTGGAGAGCACCAAGGTCTACGGCTTCCCGACCCTGGTCGTGGTTCACGCCGACGGCATCGCTGCGGTGCGCAACGTCGGCTACTCCTCCCCCAGCGACACCGTTAGCTTCCTGCGAGAGGCTGCCTCGCGCCTTAAGGCCGCTGAAACGAAGAAGCGCCTCGCGGCTTCACGCTAGATCCTCGGCTCGGCTCTTGCTTCGTCAGGACAGGAGGGAACGCCATGAACTTCACCATGCGAGTGGGCGTCCTTGCCGTCGCGCTCTCACCCCTTTTTATCTGCGGCTGCGTTTCCACTTCGTTCCACCCGGCCAAGACATTCGAGGCGCGGGATCTCCCGCCCGTTGCTTCAGCGGCTATTCGCATGCTCCGTTCTCCCCCAAACGAGCCCTTTCTGACTCTCGGGGACATCGTGTTGGAGATCACGGGCTACTACAGTGATGAAGCCATCATCCGCAAGGCCCGCGAGCAAGCGGCAGCTATCGGCGCCGATACTATCATCTTGACTTCCGCGCTTCGCTCCAAGGAGGGCACCACATACCTCGGCGAGTCCACGCACGGGCCTTTGGTTACCTTCACGGCAATCCGTCGTCTCCCGAAAGGCTCGTCCCCGGGCAACCAATAGACCGCCACCTAACAACGTATCTGGACTCCTCCTTGGGATCAAGTGCGGGCGGTCTCTAGTCTTCTCCTTCTAGGAAAGCAGAAGTGTCGGTCGTCGAGGTGCTTGCCGTGTCGGAACGGTCTCGATGGTGATGAGCGGAGGGGGTCGCGACGGCACACGTATCTACGGCCTCTTTCGTTGGAGCCAACGTGGGCTCCGGGCCAGGATGAAATCCGCACACGGGGAGCCAATCGCTGTCACGGCCCCGTCCGGTCAGGCTTCTACTCACCTTGAGGAGAGGCGCCGACCTCAGGCGGCAGAGGGGTAGAGGCGACCAAGAAAAAGAGCAGAAGCACCAACGTCAGACAGACCACGGTGCCCGCGAGGCGCTCGCCGTGCCAGAGGCTTTCAAACCACTGCCGAAACTCACTCGCGAGCACGTTGGCTTTGCCGCCGTAGACTTCCATTTCGCGGAGATACTGCTTGGAGTCCTCGGGTTCATAACCCAACGGGTTGGCTGGGGCGGGTGTGGCGGTGAGATAGATCACGAGCGCGCTACCAAGGCCCACTAACAAAATGGCTACGGCAATTAACCTGCGTCGAGCCTGTAGCGGTCCGGAGTTCAGAATCATGTCGCGCAAATCGGCGAGGGCTGTGCCGCACTAACGATATCAAGTTCGGCGGCGAGCGCAAAGCCGTTAAGGGGCCGGAATGCGAACGGAAGCCCTTGGCCGCGGAATCGTCGCGTAGACACCGAACCCTGTCGGCCGCATGCATCCCGGCGTCGGGCACGCACGAAAGCCGGCGGATCCCTTCCGCACATGGACGATGCGCCGGCAGTCGCGGCAGAAGTAGTTGTCGTAGCCCGGAAGGTTCGAGCCGATCGGGGCGAAGGACTGGTTCACGGTGCCGGTGCTCACGGGGCGAGATGGTAACGCTGACGCCTTCGACCGGGCTCTTTCTCCGCGGGGAGCGAAGACGCGCGCGGCGGGCGATGGACAGCCGCGAAAAGAACAAGGCCGCCGTGCGCCGGTTCTTTCTACCCTCTCCGACCTCGGCATCCCGACGCTATGCGCGCTAATTCTTACGCTTCCTCGCCTCGGCGGGGCGGGCGACGAAGCGGGCTCGTCGTGCTCGGTGAGAAGGCTCAGGTTCTCCGGCTCGGGTGCCGTCGCCTTCGGAGCGACCTTGAACGTCGAGAAGAGCCGCGAGGGGAGGTCTAGCTTCTTCCCCGCGAGAAGCTCGCCCACCGTCACGAGCTGGAGCGTCGCATGCTTTGTTCCGAGCGGCGAAGAGTAGAAACCCGCGCTCGCGGCCTCGGAGCGCATCGGCTTCGTGGGCTCCTCGAACGAGATGAGGACTCCGATCTGCGCCTTTTCGCGCTCGACCACACCCCGAAGGTCGCGCACCTGGGAGGCCGTCACGCCTCCGGCCTTCACAGAGAGGATGACCTGCTTTGTTTTGGCCGTGTCGGCCTCGTCGTGGAAGAAGAGACGCCCGTCGATCCCCTTGTCGGCTCCCTTCTTCAATTCTGCCGGACGGGCGCCCACCATTGGAACTGATAGGGGTCCTTCTCGGCGAGTTCCTTCGCATCGTCGACCGTCACAGGCTCGCCGATGACCTTGTAAGTCTTCTCGATCTCCGGCCCGAAGGTGTCCCGCAGGCGCGTCTTGATGAGGTTGATCGCAAGGTGCGTGATGTCGATTCCGATCCATCGTCGCCCGAGTGCCTGTGCCGCTGCGACCGCAGTCCCGCAGCCGCAGAACGGGTCAAGCACGAGGTCTCCCGCGTTCGAGCTGGCGCGCACGATGCGCTCGAGAAGCGCTTGAGGCTTCTGTGTCGGGTAGCCGAGACGCCTCAGCCGCGGCCGAGCAGGGCCTTCGGCGCACGTCGCGCTGGACGTTCGAGAAGCCCCTGCGCCTTCACCTCGAACGGGCTCTCGCCAGCTGACGGCTCCGTCCCGCCTCGGACCTAGCCCTTTTTCGCGTTGCCGCGTTCGCCCGACAGGAGCCCGTGCAGATCGTAATGGCCGCCGTCAGCGTGCGAGCGCGACCCCGGCGGCGGCCGTCGGAGAGACAGCGATCGACTGGGGGAGGTGCGCGCCCTCGACCCAGACGATGCGCTGCTCGTCGAGCGCGGCCTCCAGCGACTTCACGGCGGCCCGGAGCGCCGCGCGCGTATGCACGTCCTCGCCCCCTCCCCAATCGAGGGCGGCGACAGGCGCCGCCGTTCCGGCGAGCCACACGACGAGCGGAACGCCCAGGTCCGAGAGATACGCGCGAGCGGCACGCGCGGACCGGAAGCTCGCGTCCGGGTTCCCGGTCAGGACGAGGACGACGGCGCGGGGATGGCTGTACTCGGCGGCGGTGAGCGCGGCCGCAACCACGGCGTCCGCGAGGCGCGGGCACGCTCGTCCGTCCCACGGTGACGCCACGAACCTGTCCGCGAGAACCGACTGGAGCCCCCGCCCCATGGAAGCGGGATACGAGCGCGGAAACACCTCGTGAGCGGTCTGTGACCCCACGGTGAAGTTGGGGTAGGCGAGCAGCGTCCGCACGGAAGGTTTGCCTCGCCATTTGCCCGTGGCGTCGAGCAACACCCGCGTGCCCCCCATGCGCCGGAACGCGGACTGCCCGTCGCCGTCGAGGACGAAGACGATCGAGGGATCGTCCTCCTCCGTCGCGACGACGCGGAGCGGGGCACTGTTCGCGAGGAACCAGCCGTCCATCGCCTCGGGAGCCGGCAGCCTGCCATCCGGGGCTCGCACCGGGAATGCGGTCAGCTCCTTCTCTGTCTCGTCGCGGGCGCGTCCGCCGAACGTGGTCTCGGCCGTCGCGGAGACTCCGGTCGGGAAGTCCGCGACCGCGCGCAGGAAGTGCAGCCGCTCCGGGACGAAGGGCGGCAGCTCGATCCGCTCCGGATTCGGCGCCGCGAGGGGCTTGCCGTCGAAAGTGACGGTCACCTTTTCGGGCTGCGCGGCAACGGCGCTTTCCCACACGAGCCGCGCGACGCGCCCGGTGCCCCCCTTGCCCGGCAGCAGCGCGAGCGCCGCCTCAGTCGCAAGCCGCGGGAAGTTGACACGCTGGCGCGCGCGGCCGATCTCGGCGCCGCGGGCGTTCCGCGCAATCGCGTCGAGATGGTGGGGGGCCGGAACGGAGCCGAAGTCCACCATGAACTTCCACGGCGGCGCGCTCCGGTACTTGGCCGGCTCGCCGTCGAGGAAGAGCTCGATCGATGCCGTGTCGGGCGGCGCGTTCAGCGCGATCGCGCGCGGGCCGCTGACGATGCCGAGGAGCAAAGTCAGAAACGTCAGCACGGCAGGTGGCGCCGCGCCGTGCTCGTCGAGACGGTGCCGCGCGTTCCTCCCCTCGTCGGCGTTGTCGCGTACACGCCGAACCCTACGGGCCGCGTGCATCCGAGCGTCGGACACGCTCGAAAGCCGGGAGATCCCTTTCGCACATGGACGATGCGCCGGCAGTCGCGGCAGAAGTAGTTGTCGTAGCCCGAAAGGTTCGAGCCGATCGGGGCGAAGGACTCGCGCGAGGAGCCGGCGTTCACGAGAGCTCCAGGGCCGGGGCGGTCGAAAGCGGTGTCATCGGGCGACGGTAGCACTCGTCGCTGACGCCCTCGCCGGACTCGCGCCGGGCGGAATCTGCGAGACTTCTCCCGTGAACATCGCCGACACGATCGACGGCGCCCGCCGCGCCTTCGAGGTCGCCGGTCGCGGCTGCCTCGTTCGCCTCGGCGAGGACGAGCCACGTTACGCGACCGTTGCGGAGATTGCCGCCCGGCTCGAACCGCACGCGGACGCCACGATGCTGCTAACGGCAGTCAGCGAGGCGGTCGAACGGTAGGGGCAGCCGGAACTAAGCCATAACGAGCCATCACGGAGACCAGAGCAGCCTTGTCGGGGGGGCCCCGGTATTGACGACACTCCCGACATCTAGAAAGTACTGCGCGCCAATATCCGAGGAGAGGACGATCAACGCGCGGGCGAGTGCAGAGAACGGATTGGAGAACCCGTGGACAGTGCCTTTGGGCGTGAGCATCGAGTCGCCGGGACCAAGATCACGCGTTGTGTCGCCTACACAGTACCGCAAGGTTCCCTCCAGGACGTAGACACACTCTTCGTTATTGGAGTGACTATGGGGTGGAGGTACATTTGATCCAGGCGGAACTGACAGCTCGAACATTCCCATCGTACCGGTGTGCGCCCCGTCGAGTAGATACCGAATCGAGAGCTGACCGACTTTGATTGCTGAGGATTCAGGCATCTGGAATCTCCTTGCATGGGAGAGAAGTGGTGGTTGCGGTGCCTAACGTCATGGTCGGCGGCGCCGATAGGCGTCCGCTGCACCTAAAGTTAGCCGTCTAGTGATTATCGAAGTCATTGTGTAGCGCCTTCAGTTCGACAGCAATGCAGATCTCCATGATGGCCTGTGTCACTGGGTCGTCTTCTCGAACGAATCTGACATCCATCGTGCGAATGCGATTCTTTGTTTTAGAGAACGCCATCCTGAAACTGGCGATCTTCTCGACCACTGCGCGGGAGCCTTTCTTAGTATAGGTGGCTCGGCCAAGGTTCAGCGCTTGCCTCGTGAGGCGGAATGCGAAAGGCGCTGCGTTGTGGCCAGAACTCGGGCGGGAATGCTGTTGGACGCGCTTACGGATGTGCTTGCTGCGACCGACATATTGGATCACAGAGCCTTCAGACAGAATGTAAATGCCTGGGCCGGCGGCCTCCTTCGGGAGACGGTCGCGAGTGTATCTCGGTAGGCCGGGGATTGACGCGACGACTCGCTCAATGGCCTCGATCTTCTGCTTTAGTTCAGGACTCATGTCAGGCGGCTAACGATATCGAGTTCAGCGGCGAGCGCAAGTCGTCAAGGGGCCGGAATGCGAAGGGCGCCCCTCGACCTCGGAGTCGTCGCGTAGACGCCGAACCCCGTCGGCCGCGTGCATCCCGGCGTCAAGCACGCGCGAAAGCCGGGCGACCCCTTCCGCACATGGACGATGCGCCGGCAGTCGCGGCAGAAGTAGTTGTCGTAGTCGGGGAGATTCGAGCCGATCGGGATGAAGGACCCGCGGGCGGAGCC
>JGI20193J14888_1000195_pt1 | contig 16960 bp, 13 predicted proteins | sample NGESurdeep092012_5_FD_14888 | JGI IMG/M metagenome (IMG submission 14888)
ACTGAAGCAGGCACCGGCGGGTGCGGCGAGGTCGACAGGGTCGCTCGCTTGATAGCACGCAAGCCGTCACCTAAGCCCGAGATAGTGCGACGCGTAACCGGCGATCAGTCAGGCAGCACCGGCGTGCCAGGCTCGTGCCAATGGCGGCGGCTGGGTCAGCAAGCTGGATTGCGCTCAGCCATCCAGGTTCGCTGGCGACCTCGGTTCGTCGATGTGCCCCAGGACGGTCCCTTCAGCAGAGACAGCTTCAACTCGCAGCGGACGGTACCGGGCCGTACACACGGTCCATCCGCCAAAATGTCCGCTGGCGTCTCGTTCCTGAGTGAAATCGTTTTGGATCAATCGGATGGTCGTCACGGCTGGTGAGTGGAAGCCCGAAACCACGATTGCAGGGCAGCCGGGCGCAGCATCATGATCCGTGGATGAACTCGAAGCCTCGATGTCGAGTTGCGGACACCGGCGCATGAACGTGGGGGATCCAATCACATCGGTCCGGTCTCCATTCCACATTGATCCGCACTCGGTGGGTGCCCAGCCTGCTGCGGCCCTGACGTACTCGAAAGTGACATCCGCAGGACGGTCAACGCCCTTTTCGTCGGTGAAGTGGAAGAGGTACTGCACCGATCCACACGTCTCATTGATCCAGAACGACAGGGGCATCGCGTATGCCCGATCAAGTGGACTCGGGAGATCTGTGAGACCCTGCTCCAGGACCGCCACGCCGTCCAATCGCATTTGTCGAAGATCTGGACGGCGGCGACGTTGCGGGTCCATGCCCAACGGTATCCCCGCTCGGCTCGATCGGCTGATTCGGGTGCTCTGGTGACGCCACCTTCGAAGCGAAGGGTCGTGACATTGACCCGGTGATCGAGGACACCCTTCATCGTCAAGGGATCCCACGCTGGCGACGAACGGTGGCCTCTCTAGGTGCCACGTTCATGAGGCTCGAAGCCCTCCCTATGCTGGAGTGATTCCGATAGATACGTCCATAGCAGGCCCGAGCAATGCGCCCGCACTCCGATTCCCAAGAGAAGGACTCCACCATGCCTGCTCCACGGGACCTTGCACTACTTACCGCCCGACTCGTCCTTGGCGGCTACCTGGCTGCCCATGGGGCCCAGAAACTGTTCGGATCCTTCGACGGCTACGGCATCGAGGCGACATCGGCAGGATTCGATCACCTCGGACTGAAGCCGGGTGGTTTCTTCGCCCGGGTCGCCGGACTGTCGGAGCTTGGAGGTGGTGCGCTAGTGGCCTTCGGGGCGGCAGAACCGGTGGGTCCCGTCGCCTTGGCGGGCACCATGGCCGTAGCCAGCTCCACCCATCTCGACAACGGACCCTTCTCCACGAAGTCCGGATTCGAGCTTCCGCTGACCAACCTGGCAACCGCCCTCGCCCTGTGTGTTGCCGGGCCAGGATCGATCTCCTTCGACCGGATCACTGGGTTCAGGCTTCCGCAGTCCCTCCGCCGTGTCATCGTCGGAGGAGCCGTCACGTCTTCGGCTGTCAGCCTGGCTATGGTCCTGCGAGCCCGTCGGAATACCAATACCGCCGACACTGTCGAGGCGGAGCCGGCTGAACAATCTGCCGACCAACCCGATGGGGAGGGGGCGCACGGCGACGCGTAGAACGGCCAACCGTCGAAGACTGTCCCGCTCGTGCCGCAGGTGAACACTCACCCGGCGATCTGGGATACCCAGAACCCACCCGGTATCGGCACATCGCGGTCGGGAGGTGGGCTGATCTACCGGACGAAGCGGCTCAAGGATGCATCCCTGGGTCGGGGCTCTCCCCGATACCCACAAGACGGGGCGCCGTGCAAGGCTGACCAAGTGATCGAAGCCCGGGGGCTCTCAAAGCGGTTCGGCAACGTGGTGGCGGTGGACGACCTGTCCTTCGACGTGCGTCCGGGGACCGTGACCGGCTTCCTCGGACCCAACGGCTCGGGCAAGTCGACCACGATGCGCATGATCATGGGCCTCGACTCGCCGGCGTCGGGCTCCGTCACCGTGTTGGGCCGGCGCTACCACGATCTCCCCTGGCCGCTGCGGGAAGTGGGCGGACTCCTCGAAGCGAAGGCCATCCATCCCGGTCGCTCCGCCCGCGCCCATCTGCTGACCCTGGCCCGGAGCAATGCCATCGCTCGGCCGCGTGTCGACGAGGTGCTGGAGCTCGTGGGTCTCACCTCGGTGGCTGGCAAACGGGTGGGCAAGTTCTCGCTCGGGATGGGCCAGCGCCTGGGCATCGCCGCCGCCCTGCTCGGCGACCCGGGAGTGCTGTTGTTCGACGAACCCGTGAACGGCCTCGATCCCGAGGGCATCCGCTGGGTGCGCACGCTGTGCAAGAGGCTCGCCGGCGAGGGTCGCACCGTATTCGTGTCCAGCCACCTGATGGCCGAGATGGCGCTGATCGCCGACCATCTTGTGGTCATCGGCAAGGGCAAGCTGATCGCCGAGACCTCGGTGGCTGACTTTGTGGCTCGAAGCTCTCGGCAGTCGGTCAAGGTGCGCACGCCAGCGCCGCACCAGTTGTCCGACGCCGTGACCAATGCCGGCGGGACCGTCATCGCCGATCCCGACGGGTCGATGACGGTTACCGGCCTGTCGGCGCCGGAGGTGGGTGACCTAGCCGCGGAGATGAGCATTGCCCTCCACGAACTGACCCCTGTCGCCTCACTGGAGGACGCCTTCATGGAGCTGACCGACGAAGCCGTCGAGTTCCGGGGCGGATCGTGACTGCGGTGGTCGAGGCTCCGGCCTCCTTCGAGGCTGAGCTGCCCACGGGCCGCGTCGGTCTGCGCCGAGCCATGGCGGCCGAATGGACCAAGCTCTGGTCGGTCCGCTCAACCATGTGGACGCTCGTCGCCACGGGACTGGCTGTGGTGGGCTTGTGTGCACTCAGCACAGGTACGGTGAGCCCCTCCGACATCATCGACGATCCGACCCGCCGGAGCCTGATCGGCATCTTCCTCGGCCAGCTCATCTTCGGGGTCCTGGGTGTTCTGGTCATGAGCGCCGAATACGGAACGGGCACCATCCGCGCCACTTTGTCGGCCGTGCCCCGCCGCCCCCTCGTGCTCACCGCCAAGGTCCTCGTGTTCGGAGTCGTGGCGGTGGTGGTGAGCGAGATCCTCGCCTTCAGCGCCTTCGCCCTCGGCCAGGCCCTCTTGTCGGCCAAGCACGCTGTCGGAACGTCGGCGGCGGTCGCGCAGCGCGTCCAGCAACTCGGGGTGAAGGTCCCCCACAACGTCCAGGCCGTGCTCTCGGGCGGCTCCGCGTCCTTGGGGCAGTCCGGAGTCCTGCGGGCCGTGGTCGGGGGCGGTCTCTACCTGGCCGTGCTCGGGCTGCTGGCGCTGGGATTGGCCACGATCATCCGGCACACCGCCGGGGCCATCTCGACCTTCGTCGGGGTGGTGCTGGTCCTGCCCCTCATCGTTCAGGCGTTGCCCATCTCGATCAGCAACGCCGTAGCCCGCTACCTGCCGGCCAACATCGGCCTGGTCATGTTCTCCACCCATGGCGCGCCCGACCGGGTCGGGCCGGCTTTCAGCCCGTGGACGGGCTTCGCCCTGCTGGTGCTGTACACCGTGGTGACCCTGGGGCTGGGCTGCTGGGTCCTCGTGCGCCGCGACGCCTGAGCGCCGGCATGCCCCATGACACCGTGCGCATCATCATGCCGTGCTGCTCAGCTAACCGACCGAGAATGCCCGATACCGCTCGGTCTCGGAGCGACCATTTGACTTTCCCGTGGTGCAGTCCATAGGCAGCTAGCTGCTAGTAAGCGAATGTCGGTCGATAATGCGCCCAGAGCCGGTGATCATGGGCACCCTTCGCACCCGCTCGGTACTGGCACATCCCGGTCGGGTCGACAAGACGGGAGACTGCCGCACGGTGGACGCAGCCGCGACGGAAGGAGCCGTCAGGACCGCTGGGCCGACGACCGGGCATGGACCGTGTCGTGGATGAGCATGAACCGCATCGACCAGTACCCAGGTCGCGGCTCGGGAAGCTCGTGCCGGGACCGGAAGAACCCCGCCAACGTGACGGCGGCGGCGGCGAGCCAAATGAACACCCCGACGGCCAGGACCCACGGCGTGGATCCCAACGACATCACGATGATGCCCGCGATGGCGACGGCCAGCCCGACGTACCCCACTCGGAGGGCCCAGACAGACATCCTCCAGTGACCGTTGTATTGCAGCTCCGGCGGCTCGTCCATGCCAGGGATTGTTCCACGGTTGCGCGACCAGGGTCATTGGTCCTCCGGGTCGGTCCGTCCTCCGGGACCCGGCCGGGTGACCGATTGATGGGGCGGACCATCCGGGAAAGCCGGATACAGGACGGTGCGCCGTCATGTCCCTGCCCTCGAAGTGCCGTTGGGGGTCACTCGCGAATCGACGTCAGGACTACTTCCAAGCCTTCTGCAGTGGACCAATGGACAGTGCCCACATGCGGCCCGCCGGAAGCTCACTGACCATGCTGTTCTAGTCTCGTTCTGATGCGGATCGAGAGCGCCTTCATCGCCGATCATGCCGAGGTGAATCCGGCTACCCGGACACTCGATGTTCGGTCCGGGTTCCAGAGCTCTACCAGGGTGCCGAAGCTTCCCTTTCGTCACGTCCTGGCCTTGGCGCTCGTCATCCAGGTGGCATCGGACGATTACGGACGAGCATTCACCCTGGCATCGACGTCAATCGCGTCGACGAGTTGCCGGTGATACTCCACCGAGACTTCTCCTTCGAGATTCCCCGTGGGATCCATGCGGCGGACGGGGTCAGCCACCACTACCCGTTCGCCTTCTCCTTGCCGGTCGACCTCTACGACGTGGGACTCCACTCGGTGATCGTCGGCGACGAGGACTCGGATGTTGCACACGTCCCGTTCATCGTACAAATGGTCACCCTGGACGAACATTGACAGGTGGAGCGACGGCTCATGAGCCATGGGCCATCCTCTGCCGCCATCCCCTGGTTCCCGAGGTTACTCAAGATTCAGTAAACCCACTGCTCGACGAGGACGAATTACGAGTGCGAAACAGTGTCGGGAGAGTCGATCTCCGGCCGGATGACTGGACAAAATCCCTAGTCAGAGCTTGGATGGCGATTTCGACACCCACAAGGTCATGGAGGTCAACTTCTTCGGCGTGGTAGCCGTGACCGAGGCGGCCATGCCCCACCTCCGGGCCTCCGGCGGCCGGGTCTTCACGGTCAGCAGCGTCCGGGGAGCAGTGGGCCAGCCCTTCAACGAGGCCTCCTGTGCGGCCAAGTTCGCCGTCGAGGGGTTCTTGGAGAGCCTCGCCCCCGTGGCCGCCACCGTCGGCGTCGGCGTCGGCGTCGGCGTCGGCGTCGGCGTCGGCGTCGGCGTCGGCGTCGGCGTCGGCGTCGGCGTCGGCGTCGGCGTCGGCGTGGCCATCGTGGAGCCGGGCGCGGTGACCACCGAGTTCGTCAACAACGTGAGCCCGGCCTCGGGGAGCCCCCTCTCCGAGGCCGGCAGGGACAGGAGGCCGCCCACCGGTGCGGGTTTGCCGTCCAACAGGGACGTTCGGCCCTACCAGGCACGCAGCGATGGCAGCACGATGGGAGCAAGGCGGGATCACCCGATCCCATCGAGCAACCGAGGAGCAGGCCATGACGGTCCGACTGGCGATCAACGGCTTCGGGCGGACGGGGCGATCGTTCCTGCGAGCGGCGCTGACCTCCTCCCACGAGTTCGAGATCGTGGCCGTCAACGACCTCGGCGCCCCAGAGGCGCTGGCCCGGCTGCTCGCCCGGGACTCCGTGCACGGCCGCTATCCCGAACCGGTCCACGTCGACGGCGACACCATGGTCGTCGGGGCACGCCGGATCCGGATGCTCGCCGAGGCCGACGCTGCCGTGCTCCCCTGGAGCGAGTTCGGCGTCGACGTCGTCATCGAGTCGACCGGCAAGTACACCAGCCGGGACAAGGCCCAGGCCCATCTCGAGGCCGGAGCCTCCCGCGTGGTGATCTCGGCTCCGGGGCAGGACCCCGACGCCACCTTGGTGGTCGGTGTGAACGAGGAGGAGTTCGATCCGGCCCACCACTTCATCATCTCGAATGCGTCGTGCACCACCAACTGCCTGGCCGTCCTGGCCAAGGTGCTCGACGACGGGTTCGGCATCGACGACGGGTTCATGACCACGGTGCATGCCTACACGGACGACCAGCGCCTGGTCGATGCGCTCCACAAGGACCCCCGACGGTCACGGGGAGCGGCGATCAACATCGTGCCGACGACGACCGGCGCGGCCCGAGCAACAGGGCTAGTGCTCCCCAGTGTGGCGGGAACTCTCGACGGACTCGCCCTGCGCGTGCCGGTGCCCGACGCGTCGATCACCGATCTCGTCGCCAACGTGCGTGCCACACCGAGCGTGGGCGAGATCAAGGATGCCTACCGTGCCGCTGCCGGTTCGGGACGCCTCGCTGGACTGCTCGAGTACTCGGAGGAGCCCCTGGTCTCCTCCGACATTATCGGGTCGCCTGCGTCGTGCGTCTTCGACTCGGATCTCACCATGGCCCACGGGCACCTCGTGAAGGTGCTCGGCTGGTATGACAACGAGTCGGGCTACTCGAGCCGGCTCGCCGACCTCGCCGCCATCGTCGGCGCCGCTGCCGGCAGCTGAGGGGAGCGGGCGTCACCATGTTCCAGGTTCGTATCCATGGGCGCGGCGGCCAGGGCGTGGTGAGCGCCGCGGAGATCCTCTCCGTGGCCGCGTTCGCCGAGGGACGCCACGCGCAGGCCTTCCCGAGCTTCGGATCCGAGCGCATGGGTGCGCCGGTCGTGTCCTTCTGCCGCATGGACGATCGCCCGATCCGCACGCGAGAGCCGGTGGTGGAGGCCGACGCCATCATCATCCAGGACGTTACGCTGATCCACCAGGTCGATCTCTTCGCCGGACTCTCGCCGGAAGGCTATGTGCTGGTCAACACCTCCCGAAGCTTCGACGAGCTCGGGCTCGGCGAGTTCTTCGGCCAGTTCCACCGTGATCGCCTGGTCACCTGCCCGGCGACCGAGTTCGCCCTCGAGGAGCTCGGTCGTCCCCTGCCGAACGCGGCCCTGCTCGGCGGGTTCGCGGCACTGACCCGTGAGATCACACTCGACGCCATCGACACGGCGGTCCGCGATCGCTTCGCGGGCGCAGTCGGTGAGCGCAACGTCGCCGCCGCCGCCGCTACCTATCGATTCGTCACGCTTGCAGAAGAGGAGCTGGTCCGTGCTGCGACAGATTGAGGGCTCCCGTGCCGTCGCCGAGACGGTTGCGCGCTGCCGGCCCGAGGTCGTCTGTGCGTATCCCATCTCGCCCCAGACGCACATCATCGAGGCAATCGGCGCGATGGTGAAGGCTGGCACTCTCTCGCCGTGTGAGTTCATCAACGTCGAGTCCGAGTTCGCGGCAATGTCCGTTTCGATCGGTGCTTCGGCGGCGGGTGCACGCGCCTTCACCGCCACCGCCAGCCAAGGGCTGCTCTTCATGATCGAGGCGGTCTACAACGCGGCAGGGCTCGGCCTTCCCATCGTCATGACGCTGGCGAACCGGGCGATCGGGGCCCCGATCAACATCTGGAACGACCACAGCGACGCCATGGCCGTCCGGGACTCGGGATGGATCCAGCTCTTCGCCGAGACGAACCAGGAGGCCGCGGATCTCCACGTCCAGGCCTTCCGCCTCGCCGAGGAGCTCTCGGTCCCGGTCATGGTGTGCATGGACGGCTTCATCCTCACCCATGCGGTCGAAGGCGTCGATGTGCCAGAGCAGTCCGACGTCGACGCCTTCCTCCCTCCCTACGAGCCCCGACAGGTGCTCGATCCCGACGATCCGGTCTCGATCGGTGCGATGGTCGGCCCCGAGGCGTTCGAGGAGGTCCGCTACCTGGCCCACCTCCGCCAGCTCGACGCGCTGGAGCGGATCCCCTCTCTCGCCGCGGCGTTCGCCGAAGCATTCGGTCGCCAGAGCGGCGGTCTGGTCCGCCCCTACCGGACCGAGGACGCGGAGACCATCGTCGTCGCGCTCGGATCGGTGCTCGGGACCATCAAGGACGCGGTCGATGCACGCCGAGATGCCGGTGAACGGGTGGGCGTTGTCGGGATCACCTCGTTCCGCCCGTTTCCCCTTGACGCGGTGCGGGACGCGCTCTCCGGTGCCCACCGGGTCGTCGTCGTGGAGAAGGCATTCAGCATCGGCTTCGGCGGCGTGCTCTCGACCGATGTCGCCATGGCGACGCATGACGCGGACTGCTCGCTGCGAACGGTCGTGGCCGGGCTCGGCGGGCGTGCCATCACCCGCCGCTCGCTCGAGGAGCTGCTCGCTGCCGCGTCCCGGGACGAGCTCGACTCCCTCACCTTCCTCGATCTCGACCACGGGATCATCGAGCGTGAGCGCGCCCGCATGACCGCGACGCGACGGTCTGGCCCATCGGCGGAGAACGTCCTACGCGACCTCGGGACCGTCGCGTCCCGGATCGGCTGAGGAGGAATCGTGACCACCCAGCCCGTCCGCTTCTACCAGGTCGGGAGCTTTGCCGTCGGCAACCGCCTCCTTCCAGACGACGACCGGGCCGTCCAGTCCGATCCGAACCGGACCAACTCGCTCGACTCGGGGCATCGCGCCTGCCAGGGATGCGGCGAGGCCCTCGGCGCCCGCTACGCCCTCGACGCAGCGATGCGCGCCACCGGGGGCCGCCTCGTGGCGGTGAACGCCACCGGGTGTCTCGAAGTGTTCTCCACCCCCTACCCGGAGACCTCATGGCGCATCCCATGGCTCCACTCGCTGTTCGGGAACGCGCCGGCCGTCGCCACCGGGGTCGCCGCGGCGATGAAGGTGAAGGGAAAGGGCGACGTGCGCGTCGTCGCGCAGGCCGGGGACGGCGGGACGGTCGACATCGGCTTCGGGTGCCTATCGGGGATGTTCGAGCGCAACGACGACGTGCTGTTCATCTGCTACGACAACGAGGCGTACATGAACACGGGCGTGCAGCGCTCCGGCGCGACACCACCGGCGGCGCGTACGGCGACGACCGAAGCGGTCGGCCCGGAGCCGGGCAACGTCTTCGGACAGGGGAAGGACCTCCCCCGCCTGGCGATGGCACACGACATCCGGTACGTGGCGACCGCCACGGTCGCCGACCTCCACGACCTCGAGGAGAAGGTCGAGCGCGCCATGCAGCTCCACGGCGCCCGCTACCTCCACATCCTGGTGCCCTGCCCCCTCGGGTGGGGCTCGGCCCCGAACGACACGATCCTCGTGGCCCGGCTCGCCAAGGAGACCGGGCTCTTCCCGGTCTTCGAAGCCGAGCACGGCAAGGTCACCGCCGTGTCGCCGATCCGCCACCGGACGCCCGTCGAGGCCTACCTGTCGATCCAGCGCCGCTACGCCCACCTCTTCGGTGAGCACTCGCGCACCGACATCATCGCCCGCATCCAGGCGATCGCCGATCAGAACATCGCCACCTACGGCCTCATCGACGACGAAGCCGACAGCAGCGATCCGAAGCAGGTGACGGCGTAATGGAGCTTCCGTTCGCAATCACACTGGACGTCGGCTCGAGCCACGCCAACCGGACCGGTTCGTGGCGTGTCGAACGACCGATCTACGTCGACCGGCTCCCGCCGTGCAACGATGCGTGCCCGGCGGGCGAGAACATCCAGCGCTGGCTCTACCAAGCCGAGCCAGGTGACTACGAGATGGCTTGGCGCCAACTCGTCGAGGACAACCCGTTCCCCGCGGTGATGGGTCGCATCTGCTACCACCCGTGCGAGACGGCGTGCAATCGCGCCCACCTCGACGAGGCGGTCGGGATCAACGCCATCGAGCGGTTCCTCGGTGACCTGGCGATCGAGCGCGGTTGGTCGCTGCCGCCGGCGGTGACCGACAGCGGGAAGCGGGTCCTCGTCGTCGGGGCCGGCCCCGCCGGGCTGAGCGCCACCTACCACCTGCGCCGTCTCGGCCATCACGTCCGCCTGGTCGACTCGGCGCCGAAGCTCGGCGGCATGATGCGCTACGGCATCCCCGCCTACCGGCTCCCTCGTGCAGTCCTGGATGCCGAGACCACACGCATCGTGGCGCTCGGGGTCGACGTCGAACTCGGCCACACCGTCCAGGACATCGAAGGTGAGCGCCACGATGGCGGCTTCGACGCCGTCTTCCTAGCCGTCGGCGCCCAGCTCGGCCGACGCGTGGAGATCCCGGCCGGCGACTCGTCCCGCGTCCTCGACGCGGTCTCGCTCCTCCACCGGGTCGCCGAAAACGATCCGCCGTTGCTCGGTCGCCGGGTCGTCGTCTACGGCGGAGGGGACACCGCCCTCGACGCCGCCCGGACGGCGCGCCGTCTCGGCGCCACCGACGCCGTCGTCGTCTACCGCCGCAACCGCGAGCGCATGCCTGCCCATGGGGACGAGCTCGAGGAGGCACTCGTCGAGGGCGTGACGGTACGCTGGCTCTCCACGGTGAGCCGATTCGACGGCGACCGACTCGTGCTCGAGAAGATGCGCCTCAACGATGAGGGGTTCCCCGAGCCGACCGGTGAGCTCGAAGAGCTCGACGCCGACTCCCTCGTGCTCGCGCTTGGTCAGGACACCGATCTGTCGCTCCTCGACCAGGCACCCGATGTTGTGGTCGATGACGGCGTCGTCGAAGTGCTCCCGACGATGATGACGGGCGAGAGCGGCGTCTTCGCCGGCGGCGACTCGGTGCCGTCGGAGCGGACGGCCACGGTGGCGATCGGGCACGGGAAGCGCGCTGCGCGCGGCATCGACGCATTCGTCTCCGGCCGTGCGCCAGTCAATGCTGACCGGCACGAGCTCGCCACGTTCGACCGCGTGAACACCTGGTACTACTCGGACGCCCCGCGAACCAGGCGTCCCGAGCTCGAGCGGGCCCGGCGGCAGAGCACCTTCGACGAGGTCGTCGGGGGCCTGACCGAGGAGAACGCGCTCTTCGAGGCTCGTCGTTGCCTCTCGTGCGGCAACTGCTTCGAGTGCGACAACTGCTTCGGCGTGTGCCCGGACAACGCGGTCATCAAGCTCGGTCCGTCGCTTCGCTACGAGTTCGACTACGACTTCTGCAAGGGCTGTGGCATCTGCGCGCAAGAGTGCCCCTGCGGTGCCATCGACATGGTCCCGGAGCGAATCTGACGTAGCCGCGCACGAGGGGCGGTGGTTGACGAGTCCGCCGAAGCGGTGGCGCCCGAGGCCCAGCCGAGCGCCCTCACCTGGTGCATAGCCAACGCCTCGGCTGCCTCAGGCTCGCGCCGGTGAGCGGAAGGCACGGAATAGCGGCCCGGGACCAGCGTGCCGTGGAGCGAGGCGAGCCTTGCAGTCGACGACGACCGCCCCGGCTGAACTGACGAGGATGGGGTTGAGGTCGAGCTCGACCAGTTCGGGAACCTCCTCGGCCACCCGTGCGATCGTCTCGAGAACCGCCACCAGGGCTCGGCGGTCGACGGGCGCTGCGCCCCGGTAGCCATTGAGAAGGGGAGCGGCGTGCAGAGATGCCACCATCGTCTCGGCGGCACCGACATCGAACGGCGGAACCGCGAAGGCACGGTCGCCGAGCAGGTCGGTCATCACCCCGCCGAGGCCGACCATCACCACCGGTCCGAAGACCGGGTCGGAAGCGAGCCCGATGATCGCCTCGACGCCCGACGGCGCCATCGGTTGGATGACCGCGCCGCCCATCTGCGGTCCGATCCGGCCTGCCATCGCCTCGTACGCCTCGCGGACCGCCTCGGGGCTGCCCAATCCCACCGCGACCCCGCCGACGTCCGACTTGTGGACGATCTCGCCCGAGCGCGCCTTCAACGCGACGGGGAACCCGATGGATTCGGCGACCGAGCCCGCCTCTGCTGCGGTCGTAGCAGCACGAGTAGGCAACACCGGCACGCCGCACGCCTCGACCAGACGCGCGGCCTCCTCGAGCTCGAGCCAGCCACCTGTCTCACTCCTGGCGAGTGCCGAGGACACGATCTCGTGGATCGCCACCTGGTCGGAGACCTCCCAGGATGTCGCGGCCGCGGACCGGGGGCGTCGGCGCCACTCCGCGTAGGAGCAGAGGTGGGCGAGCGCCGCCGCCGCTCGTTCGGGGGAGGGAACCTCGGCGATGGCCAGTGCACCGCTGGAGCCGGGAGCGGCGTCTGTCCCCAGGATGCACGCGACCACCGGCTTGTCCGAGCGCTGCGCAACGTGGGCGACGACCTCTCGTGCGGCGGCTGCCCGGAGCGCGACGAGATCGGTGGTGACGACGATCGCCGCGTCGACCGCGTCGTCGTGAAGGACGATCTCCAGCGCGTTCTCGAGGACCTCGGCGCCCCCATCCGCGGTCATGTCAACGGGGTTGGCGACGGCTGCCGAGTCGACGACGACCTTGCGGAGCGCGTCCTTCGTTGCGTCGCCGAGCTCTGGAACGGAGAGCCCACCGGCCTCGCACGCGTCGGCGGCGAGGATGAGCGGGCCACCGGAGTTCCCGACGAGAGCGATCCGGCTCCCTGCGGGCAGCGGCGTGGAGAGCAGGAGCGCGGAGACATCGAGGAGCTCTTCGAGGCGGTCGACCTTGATGACGCCGGCGCTCTGGAGAAGCGCCGACACGACGACCTGGGGCGTGGCGGCGGCGGCGGTGTGCGATCGTGCCCCCCGGGCGCCGGCAGGTGTCCTTCCCGCCTTCAGCGCCACGATGGGCTTCTTCTCGCCGACCCGCCGGGCGATGCGGGCGAACTTGCGCGGGTTTCCGAGAGACTCGAGATAGAGGGCGATCACCGAGGTCCGGTCGTCGCGTTCGAAGTAACAGAGCAGGTCGTTCAAGCTCACGTCAAGATTGTTCCCGACGGAGACGAAGCTCGACAGGCCGAGGCCGGCGACCCGGGCCTGCTCGGCGAGCACGATTCCGACCGCACCGGACTGCGAGACGAGCGCCAGGCCCCCGGCGAGCGGATCGAGCGCAGCGAAGGTGGCGCTCATCCGGATGTCAGGGTCGGTGTTCACGACACCGAGGCAGTTCGGGCCGACGATGCGCATGCCCTGCCGCCGGGCGACCCTGAGCAGCTCGGCCTCGACCTCGGCACCGGAGCGACCCGTCTCTCCGAAGCCCGCGGTGATGATGGTCGCCGCCCGCACACCCGTCGAGGCAGCTTCGCCGAGGACACCGGGTACCGCCGCCGACGGTACCGCGATGATCGCCAGGTCGATCGGCTCGGGAAGCGATGACAGTGTGGGGAACGCGGGCACGCCACAGACCGCCCGGGCCGACGGGTTGACCGGGTAGACGCTCCCCGAGAAATCTCCGGCGAGAAGGGATCGGACGACCTCGTGACCGACGTTCCCCGGGTGCCGTCCCGCCCCGATGACGGCAATCGAGCGCGGGCGGAGGATCGCCGAGATGCTGGCGACCTCCGCGGTCGCCTCCCGCTCGTCGCAGGACGCACGGTACTCGGGCGTCGGCCGGAGATCGATCTCGGTCCGGACGGTCCTACCGTCGTTGGCGCGCGTACACCGGAGGCCCGTGGCACCGAAGACCTGGAGCATGGCCGAGTTCTCCGCCATGACCTCGGCGACGAAGTGCACGATCCCCTTGGTCCGTGCGTACGCCGCCAGGCTCTCGAAGAGCAGCGTGGCGACCCCGTGGCGCTGATAGGTGCCGGCCACCACGAAGGCGACCTCCGCCACCGGCTGGGTGGGCCCGAGGCGGTCGTAGCTCGCGAACGCGACCAGTTGACCCGACACGATCGCCACGAAGGCCATCCGGGAGTCGTAGTCCACCTCGGCGACGTGCGCTGCCTCGTCGGGGCCCCACGCCGGATGGGCACCGAGGAGGGCCTGCTGGATCGCATCGTGCGACAGGTTCCTGTCGGAGGCGCCCAGCAGCGCCGCGTCAGCCGGCTGGATCGGACGGACGAGGACCGCCTCGCCGCCCGTCAGCAGCCCGTCGAACTCCCACGACGACGGGTACCCGGGCGGGTCCGGTGCCCCGCGTGCAGCTCCATCCCCAGTGGACATCACCACCTCCTCATCGACAGTCATCGTCGCCGCCGACGGTCGAGGTGACCAGGGTCGAATTGCCCGAACTGCCTGACTAGGATCATGGCATCCTGTGTCGGGACCTTCAACCTCTGGCGTCCTCTCCTAGCGCCGGAGCGGCAGCGGGAGACCGGCCCAGCCGCGCCTCGACCTCCAGGACTTGCCGAGTCGTCTTCAGCACCGTGTCGGGGTTCAGGCTCATCGAGTCGATCCCGAGCTCCACGAGGAACTCGGCCATGTCCGGGTAGTCGGACGGCGCCTGCCCGCACAGGCCCGAGTGCATGTGGTTGCGCTGGCACCCCTCGACGGCGAGGCGGATCATCTCCTTCACCCCCTCGTCACGCTCGTCGTAGTCAAAGGCAACGATCTCGCTGTCGCGGTCGACGCCGAGCGTGAGCTGGGTCAGGTCGTTCGAGCCGATCGAGAAGCCGTCGAAGTACTCTGCGAAGCGGTCGATGAGGATGACGTTGTTCGGGATCTCGCACATGGCGTAGACCTCGAGGCCGTTCTCCCCACGACGGAGGCCGAGCTCGGCCATCCGCTCGAGAACCTGCTCAGCCTCCGCCACGCGACGGACGAAGGGAAGCATGAGCACGACGTTGGTGAGCCCCATCTCCTCGCGCACCCGAAGCATCGCCTTGCACTCGAGGGCGAAGCCTTCGGCGTAGGCGGGATGGGCGTATCGGGACGCGCCGCGAAAGCCGAGCATCGGGTTAGCCTCCGCTGGCTCGAAACCCGCCCCACCGAGGAGGTTTGCGTACTCGTTCGTTTTGAAGTCCGACATGCGGACGACAACCGGCTTGGGCCAGAAGGCGGCGGCGATCGTGCCGATCCCCTCGGCGAGGCGCTCGACGAAGAACTGCTCGCCGTCGCGGTACCCGCGGATCAGCTGTGCCAGGTCCTCGCGCGCCTTGCGGTCGGTCACCTGCTCGGGATGCAGAAGCGCCAGCGGGTGGGCGCGGATCGACTCGCTGATGATGAACTCCATGCGTGCGAGACCGACGCCGTCGTTCGGGAGGAACGAGGTCTTGAAGGCGAGGTCGGGGTTGCCGAGGTTGATCATGATCTTCGTCACCGGGCGGGCCAGGTCCCCCACCTCGCTCCGCTCGACATGAAAACCCACCTCGCCCCGGTACACGAAGCCCGCATCGCCTTGCGCGCACGAGACCGTGACCACCACGCCGGTCGGCACCGCCGTGGTGGCGTCTCCGGCCCCGACGACGGCGGGGATCCCGAGCTCTCGGGCGATGATGGCCGCGTGACACGTGCGCCCGCCCCGATTGGTGACGATCGCCGCAGCCGTCTTCATCACCGGCTCCCAGTCCGGCGTCGTCGTGTCGGCGACGAGGACCTCGCCGGGGCGGAACTGCGCGAGGTGCGCGACGTTCTCGATCACCCGCACCGTCCCCGAGGCGATCCTCTCGCCGACCGAGCGCCCCTCGGCGACGACCTCGCCGGCGTGCTCGAGGACGTAGGTCTCGAGGCTGGATACCTGGCGCTGGGACGCAGCCGTCTCGGGCCGGGCCTGGACGATGTAGATCTTGCCGTCGATGCCGTCCTTCGCCCACTCGATGTCCATCGGCCGCCCGTAGTGGGTCTCGATCGTGACGGCGGAATCGGCGAGCTCGAGCACGTCCACGTCGCTCAGGCAGAAGTGCTCTCGATCGGCCTTCTGGGTGGGGATGTTGCGCGTCGTGTGCTTCGTTTCGCCCTCGACGAGGACCATCTTCACGGCCTTGTCGCCGAGGAGGCGACGCAGCACGGCGCGATGGCCGGCGACGAGGCTCGGCTTGTGGACGTAGAACTCGTCGGGGTCGACCGCGCCCTGCACGACGTTCTCGCCGAGGCCGTATGCCCCGGTGATGAACACCACGTCGCGGAAGCCGGACTCGGTGTCGAGCGTGAACATCACACCGGACGAGGCGAGGTCCGAGCGCACCATCTTCATCACCCCGATCGACAGCGCCACCTTGTAGTGGTCGAAACCCTGATCGATGCGGTAGTGGACAGAGCGGTCGGTGAAGAGGCTGGCGAAGCACCGCCGGCAGGCGTCGAGCAGGCTCTGCTCGCCCCGGATGTTGAGGAAGGTGTCCTGCTGGCCCGCGAAGCTCGCGGTCGGCAGGTCCTCGGCGGTCGCCGACGAACGCACGGCGAGGCCGACATCCTCCCCGTACTCCTCCTGCAGCCGTCGGTAGCCGGCGAGGATCTCGCTGGCCAGGTCCGATGGGAGGCCCGCGCCGTAGACGAGCTCACGTGCACGCTTGGCGCGGCGAGCGAGGTCGGCGACATCGCTCGGGTCGAGGCCGTCAAGCGCGGCGTGCAGTGGCTCTAGAACGCCCGCCTCCTCGAGCATGTATCGGTAGGCCTCCGCGGTGATGGCGAAGCCGTTCGGCACCCGCACCCCCTCGCTCGAGAGCTTCTGGTACATCTCGCCGAGCGAAGCCGTCTTCCCACCGACCAATGGGACGTCCCCGATATCGAACTCTTCGAAGAAGCGGACGTAGATGGGCTTGGTCATGATCATGATCGTTCCTCCTCTAGCGGTTGAAGCAGACGGGTGGCTGAGCCCCTGCCAGGTCGCCGGTAGCATCGAGATCGCCCGGTGGCATGCACCGAGTGCGCCCTCTGTACCTCACAACTGTCAGTATCACGAAGTCCGGGGCGTCCAACTAGGGGCGAAGGTCACTGGCGGGGCTACGTGACGCTCGACCCGGTGGTCCGGCCCGTTCCCGGTGCCGGGCGACGATCCACGGCAGGTCGGGGGTCCGACCGAGTCCTTCGGGCAGTCACCGGCAGAGGCGGATGGCGGCATCGGCCCTGGTCGGCCCCGGGCAGGCGCACTACGGAGGGCCGGGGCGGCGCACCCGCCCCACACCGTCAGCGCCGGTTGGCGGCCACCAGTTGCGTGGCTGCTGCCGAGGCGGAGGGCTTGCGGGCC
>JGI20193J14888_1000196_pt1 | contig 16914 bp, 11 predicted proteins | sample NGESurdeep092012_5_FD_14888 | JGI IMG/M metagenome (IMG submission 14888)
TAGCGCATGATCCCGAAAAGCTTGTCCTCGACTCGATCGGGGATGGGAACCGGTTTTCGGACAAGATCATGCGCCAACATAAGGCTGCCGGAGGCGCGAGATGACCCCCTTCTTCGTCCAGATCAAATGCGAACTCGGCAAATCCTATCAGGTGGCCAATGAGCTGGCCGAAGCCGAGATCGCCTCCGAGATCTACTCAACCGCCGGGGATTATGACTTGCTGGTGAAATTCTACGTCGATGCCGGCACCGATATCGGCCACTTCGTCAACGAGAAGGTGCAGCGCATGGCCGGCATCAAGGACACCCACACCATCATCACCTTCAAGGCGTTCAAGGGCTAAGCCGTATACTCATAAATTGAGATTGTGAGCAGCGGTTGGTCAATGCAGCTCCGCCGGGGGCGGATCGGCTTGTGGATCGAGCAGGCTTGCAAGCACGGTCGGGTCCGTTGCGGTGCGCACCGTCATCGGTTCGTCGTGCCCGCGGATCGCAACTTCCGTCCGGGTGAGCGCATCGGAAGGAATGTTCGCGGTCTTGCAGACTTCTTCCGATACGATAACCTTGCAATCGAGGCTCTTCGTCATGTCTTGGAGTCGCGCGGCGACATTGACGGAGTCGCCGAGCGCGGTAAATACCGTGTGACCGCGAAAGCCGATGTCGCCGATGATGACTTCCCCGGCATGGATGCCAATGCCGTACTGGATGGGTTCGCGCACTTCGGTGGCAAACTGGTGATTCAAATAGGCGACGTTCGACGCGACGAGCGAGGCGGCTTGCAGCGCTTGCCGGCACGCGCTCGCCGGATCGACATCGAGCCCGAACAAGGCAAGCACGCCGTCGCCGACGAACTGGTTCGGCTGACCGCCGGCGTCAGTGACCGACCGCGAGACCGCTTCGACAAACCGGTTAATCAGGAACACGATGTCGAACGGCAGCCGCACCTCTGAGAGCTTCGTAGAGCCGCGCATGTCCACGAACATGCTGACGACATAGCGCTCTTCGCCGATATGCATGCGTTGACGGCCACGCACAAAACCGGCGCCGACATTCGGTTGCAGGATTGGAATGACGGCAACGTCGCTTTGCGGCCGCAGCTGACAGGCGAGACGGATCGATGGATCGGCGCTGGCGCCGACGCGCGCCAGCACGAATGCCTCGCGTCCCGAGGGCCGCGGCAAGGCACCGCGGTCGCTAACGACGCGAACGCGGCAGGTCGAGCAACGCGCGCGGCCACCGCAAACGCTGGCGTGCGGGATATTGAAACGTAGGCTGGCTTCAAGGACGCTCATGCCCTTCGGCACCCGCACCTGCCGGTTCGGATAAGACACGGTATACATGCCGCGCCTGCGTTCGCGCAGCGTGCGCACGCCGCGCGCCGCGAACACCATAACGATCGCGGCTGCGTAGCCGATGGGAAAGTACAACAACGTTATTCTTTCGACGACCGCACGCTGCGGTGCGGGTATAACCTTCACATACTGGGCGTGCCACTCCGGCTGCTTGGCGAGCTCAATGACCTCGCGTGCGCCTTGGTTTGCGCCGAGCATTGCGAGCGGCGGCAGCAGGACCGCAATGGCGAAAAAGATCGGCCACGCCCATTTGAAGAAGGGCTTCAGCCGCAGCCAGAAATACAGCCCAATGCAGCCGTGCGTCCACGCGATCGTCAACAGCACGAACTGCACCGCGATCATGTGCGGTCTTGCGACCCAATAGGCCAGCAGCGGCGCTGCATAATTGGTCGGATCGCGCCCGAACAGCCAGCCCACGACCCGCACGGCTCCAAAGTGGCTGGCGAGCCAGAGCGGGATGCTCAAGCCCAGCAGCAGTTGGGTGATTTCCGCGACCGTGTAGCGAAAATGCCGCCGCTGATAGAGTGCCCACAGGCCGAGCGAGAAATGCGTCGCAGCTGCGGCGTAGAGCGTGGCGTTGACAATCGAAATTCGCCACCACCAGATGTGGAACCACAACCATGCTTCCATCGTCGCGTAGGAGATGTTGCCGAGCGCATGATTGAAAAAATGCGAAAAGATGTAAGAGAACATGACGAGGCCGCACGCGATGCGCACTTGCCGGACGCCGATGCCGCGCAGCCACGCCGGCAGTCCAAGCGTTGCGTTCGCGCCGCTCGGGCGCACGCCGACGATCACGGGTGCCTGTGACGCCATGCCGGATTTGCTTTCACAATCTGGGGCGACGATCAGAAGTCGAAAATAACGGCGTCGCGGCGTTCCCCATTTGCCCAAATGCCGCGGGCGATGCGGATGATATGCGCGAACTGCCAGCCGTCGCAATGAGCTAAATCTCAGGCCGGCGCGGCCCTTCCGCCTCGCGCGCGCGCCTGACCCCGAGCTGGCGCTCGCGCCAGATCACGAACAGCCCGGCGCCGGCGACAATTGTTGCGCCGAGATAGACCAGCGCGCTCGGCAATTCGCCGAACACCCAGTAGCCCAGCAACAACGCCCACAGCATCGACGAGTAGTCGAACGGCGCCACCACTGAGGCGGTGGCATGGCGGTAGCTTTCGGTCAGAAAAATATGCCCGATGCCGCCGAAGATGCCCATCGAAACCAGCATGAGGAGCTCGGAGCCGGTCGGCGTGTGCCAGGCAAACGGCAGCGTCACCGCGCCGGCCAGTGCGGTGACCAGCGAAAAATAAAATACGATCGACGACGTAGTCTCGCTCTGCGTGAGCCGCCGGGTCTGGATCACCGTGCCGGCGTTGCAGAAGGCGGAAAACAGCGCCAAGATCGAGCCGATCGTCGCCACACTCGCCGCGCCGGCGGCGGCGTATTGTTTGATATCGAAATGCGGGATCAGCATCACGATCACGCCGCCAAAGCCGACCAGCACCGCGGTCCAGCGATAGACCCGCACTTGCTCTTTCAGAATGACCGCCGCCAAAGCCACCGTGATCAGCGGCGAGGCGAAGGAAATCGCGGTGGCGTCCGCCAGCGGCAGCCGCGCCAGCGCTGAGAAATTGCTGAACATGCCGCCGACGCTGAGCGCCCCGCGCCCGAGCTGACCGAGCGGCCTACTGGTGTAAACTGCGCTCGCCAGCTCGCCGCGATAGGCGTAAATCAACAGTACCGGCGGGATCGCACAAGCACTGCGGAAGAACACCAACTGCCCGACCGGAATCACGTCCCCCAACTGGCGCACGAATGCCGACAGGGCGGCGAATAAAAGCGCAGAGATCAGCTTGAAGCCGATGGCTTTGAATAGATTCATCGGGATCGGCTTATAGCAGCCCGCGCAAATGTCGACTCGTCAGGCCCGGCTTCGGGCGCCGCGTTATTCCGGCTTCTTCGGCGGCGGCTTGTGCCCTTCGACCGCCGGCAGCGACTTGATATAGGCCGCGATCGCCATGCGATCCGCGGCGGTCAGTTGTGAGATATTGCGCACCACCTCGATCATGTTGCCGCCAACCCGGTCGGCGTCCGCCGTCATGCCGGACTCGAGCGTTTCCGCGATTTCGGCCTCCGACCAGCTCTTGAGCTTGTACTGGGTGATGTTGGGAACGCCGCCCTGGCCGTCGGGGCTCGGCCCGCCGGTGAAGCGCAAGCTCGCGATCACGCCACCGAGTGCGTTGCGCGGTGAGTGACATTCCGTGCAGTGGCCGGGGCCGTTGACCAGGTAAGCGCCCCTATTCCACTGCGCCGATCGCGACGGATCGGGCGGCAACGGCTTGCCATCGAGAAACAGCAACTTCCAGAGGCCGAGCGTGCGCCGAATGTTGAATGGAAACGGCAGATCGTGATCGCGCACACTCCCCGGCACTGGCGGCAGTGTCTTGAGATAGGCGAACAGATCGCGCAGATCGTCGAAACGGATATGTTGGTACGAGGTGTANGGAAACGCGGGATAGTAGTGCTCGCCCTCGGGCGAGGTGCCCTTGNTGAGCGCGGTGATGAATTGCGCGTCGGTCCAGGCGCCGATGCCNTCCTTCGGGTCGGATGAAATATTGGGNACGTAGAAAGTGCCGAACGGAGAATTCAACGCCAGCCCGCCGCCGAGCCTGNTCTTGTCCGGCTGTTTCGGCACCGCATGGCAGGACGCGCAGCCGCTGGCGTAGAACATCTCCTTGCCGTTGGCGAGATCGGGCGTGTGGGCCGCGAGCGCGCTCGCCGGCACCGAGGCGGGTGCGGTCAAATACCAGAACGCCGCGAGCCCCAGCACGGCGGCAATAGCCGCCAGCAAAATCAGCCTGCGAATCATCGGCGTCCCCCGGCCACGCTGGCGCCTGTCATACAGGAATCAAAACGCCGTCGCGACGGGATCGCAGCGGCGCCGTACATCGAAGTGGACAAGGCCTATTGCTTCGAAAGGCGATAGTCCTCATGGCAGTTATCGCAGGCCTTGCCGACCACCGGGATCGCGGCCCTGAGCCCGTCGAGCGACGACTTTGCCGTGTCATGGTTTTCCGCCACGGCCTTGGCGAAGGCCGCGGCTTTGGCGTCGAAATCCTTCTTGTTCAGCCAAATCTTCGGCGATGCGCGGTTGTCGCCTCCGGTCTTGGAATTGTCCGGGAACAGACTTGGCAGTTTCTGCGCGGTGTCAGCCCATTGCGCGAAGGCGGCATCGACCGCAGCCGCATCGAATGGCGCCTGCCCGCGCATCATGCGAACGACCGCGAGGGCGTGTTTGTTATTCGCTTTCATCAGGTCCTCGCGCGTGGTCACCGGATCTTGCTGGGCGATGACGGCGCCGACACTGAGACCGACCGCCAGAGCGGCGAGGATTGTGCGAACGAACATCGAGTTTCGCTTTCTGTCGTGCAAACAACTGTTCCCAGAAAAACCCTGGCGCCGCGGGGTTATTCCTCCACCGACTGAACTTGTCGCGCGTGATCCCTGTATCTCTGGCCCCGATCACAAATTCGTGATCCAATAAGCACCTAAGCTGATTGAGCTTTTCGGGCCGCCGCGATCGCGGCCCAGACCCGTGGCGGGGTCGCCGGCATGTCGATATGGCGGATGCGATAGCTGCGCCAGAGCGCATCGAGGATCGCATTGATCAGCGCCGGACAGGAGCCGATGGCGCCGGCCTCGCCCGCGCCTTTGACGCCGAGCGGATTGTTCTTGCACGGCACGTTGCGCGTTTCGAACACGAAGGACGGCGCGTCGCCGGCGCGCGGCATCGCGTAATCCATGAAACTCGCGCTGAGCAATTGCCCGGACGCCGGATCGTAGACGGTGTCCTCCATCAGCGCCTGTCCGATGCCCTGCACGGCGCCGCCATGCACCTGACCCGCCAGCAGCAGCGGATTGAGGGTGGCGCCGAAATCGTCCACCACGACATAGTTCAGAATCGCAGTGGCGCCGGTGTCGGGATCGATCTCGACTTCCGCGATGTGCGTGCCGTTCGGAAATGTCGGCTGCTCGGTTCCAAAATCTTTCGTGGCGCTGAGTCGTTCGGGCGTCGCCTGCGGATGCGCGGCAAGGTCAACGAAAGAAATCGCGCGGTCGGTGCCGGCGACGCGCACCGTGCCATCGGCGATTTCCATATCGGTGGGCGCCGCTTCGAGCGCGTCGGCGGCAAGCTGCTTGAGTTGTTCGGCCAGCGTCTTGGCTGCGCGGTCGACCGAAACGCCGCCGACCGGGATTGAGCTTGAGCCGCCGGTGCCGGCGCCGGATGCGATGGCGTCGGTATCGCCCTGCAGCACGCGCACGCGCTCCGGCGGTAGATCGAGCCGCTCGGCGACCAGTTGCGCATAGGACGTGGCGTGGCCTTGGCCAGTCGACTGCGAGCCGATCAGCACGGTGACGCCGCCGTCGCGTTCGAGTCGCACGACGGCGGTTTCCGGCCCGTTGTTGCCGCAGGCCTCGATATAGGTCGCCATGCCGATGCCGCGCAGCTTGCCGGCGCGCTTGGATGAGGCGGCGCGTTTGTTGAAACCATTCCAGTCGGCGATCTCCTGCGCGCGCGTCATGCCGCCGGCGAAATCGCCCGAATCGTAGATTTTTCCGGTCGGCGTCGTGTACGGCATCGCCTTCGGCTTGATCAGATTCTTGCGGCGCAGAGCGTCAGGCGCCGTGTCGAGATCGCGCGCCGCCGCATCGACCAGCCGCTCGATCAAATACGCGGCTTCCGGCCGCCCGGCGCCGCGATAGGCGTCGACCGGAACGGTGTTGGTATAGGCCGCGCGCAGCCGCACATGCGCGACCGGAATGTCATAGGCGCCGGTCGCCATGCCGGCACCGAGCCAGGGAATGTAGGGCGCGTAGCAGGAAAGATAGGCGCCCATGTCGGCGACGATATCGAGCGCGAGCGCGAGGAAGCGTCCCTTGTCGTCAATCGCCAGCCGCGCGCTGGAGATGTTGTCGCGGCCGTGGCTGTCGCCGAGAAAATGTTCGGAGCGATCGCAAATCCATTTCACCGGCCGGCGCAACCGCTCGGCGGCCACCGCCGCCAGCGCATATTCGCGATAGGGAAACAGCTTGGTGCCGAAGCCGCCGCCGACGTCGGGCGTGATGACGCGCATGCGATCGGTCGGCAGATTGAGCACATTGCCGCAAATGATGTCGCGGATGATGTGGCTGCCCTGACTGCCGAGCGTAAGCGTGTAGCGGTGGCCATCGTATTCAGCGATGACGCCGCGGGTATCCATGTAATTCGTCACCAGCCGCTGATTGACGATGGTGAGCGCGACCGTCCGTGCGGCCTGCGCGAACGCCGCCTTGGTGGCGCCCGCATCGCCCAGCTCGGTCTCGAAGGCGAGATTGCCCGGCCGGTCGGGCCACACTCGCGGTGCGCCCGGCGCCAGCGCGGCCATGGCGCCGATCACATGCGGCAGCGGTTGCCAGTCGACGGTGATCGCCTCGGCGGCGTCCTTCGCCTGATCGAGCGTGTCGGCGACCACGAAGGCGATGGCGTCGCCGACGTGGCGCACCACATCCTTGGCCAAGATTGGATAGACCGGAATCTTGATCTCGGGTCCGGGGATCACGCCGGGCGTTGGCAGCGGCCCGAGCCCGGCCACGTCGGCGGCCGTGAGCAGCAGGCGTACGCCCGGCATGGCGCGCACGCGATCGAGATCGTGAATGCTGAAACGCGCATGCGCGTGCGGTGAGCGCAGCATCACCGCGTGCAGCGCGGCGGCGGGCGCAACATCGGCCACGTAACGCCCTGCCCCGCGCAGCAGCGCGTCGTCCTCCTTGCGCGTGAGCGCTTGGCCAAATCCGAATTTCATCGTCATCGTTTGGCCGGCTGCGATTGCTGACGGCGGCGCGCGGAGCGCTGCGAGATCCAGCGCGAGACCACATAGAACACCGGCGTGAAGATCAGGCCGAAGGCGGTGACCCCGATCATGCCGGAGAACACCGCGGTGCCGAGCGTCTGCCGCAATTCGGCGCCGGCGCCGACCGCAAAGGCCAAGGGCGACACGCCGAGGATGAAGGCAAACGAGGTCATCAGGATCGGCCGCAGCCGCAGATGCGCCGCCTCCACTGCCGCGGCGAAGCGGTCGCGTCCGGCATCCTCGAGCTGCTTGGCGAATTCCACAATCAGGATGGCGTTCTTGGCAGCGAGACCGATCAGCACGATGAACCCGACTTGGGTCAGAATATTGTTGTCCTGCCCGCGCAGCACGACGCCGACGATGGAAGCGATGAGGCACATCGGCACGATCATGATCACCGCCAGCGGCAGCGTCAGGCTCTCGAACTGCGCGGCCAGCACCAGGAACACGAACATCACCGCCAGCACGAAAGCGAAGATCGCGGTGTTGCCGGCGCGCAGTTGNTGGAAGGCGAGCGTGGTCCACTCGTAGGAGAAACCTTCCGGCAGCGTTTCGGCGGCCAGCTGCTCCATGATCTTGATCGCCTCGCCCTGGCTCTTGCCGAGCGCCGCCGCGCCATCGAGCTCGGCCGCCGGATAAAGATTGTAGCGCGGCACGCGATAGGGCCCGGTGACGGTTCGCACCGTGGTGAAGGCGCCGAGCGGGACGGTATCGCCGCTGCTGTTGCGCACCCGGATCCTCAAAACGTCTTCGGTGTCATTGCGATAGTCGCTCTGCGCCTGCGCGACCACGCGGTAGGTGCGGCCGAACAGGTTGAAGTCGTTCACGTAAGCCGACCCGAGATAAATCTGCAGCGCGGCGAACACGTCTGGAATGTTGATCCCGAGCAACTGCGCCTTGACACGATCGATGTCGAGATAGAGCTGCGGGGTGGTGTTCTCGAACAGGGAAAAGACTTGCGTGAGCCCCGGCGTCTGCGCGGCCCGCCCCATCATCGCGTACACCGCATCCTGCAAGGCCTGCGCGCCGCGCCCGGCGCGATCCTCGACCATCATGCGGAAACCGCCGGCATTGCCGATACCTGAGACCGGCGGCGGCGTGGCAACAAAGATCAGGCCGTCCTTGATCGCCTGCAGGCGCATGAACAGCTGACCCTGGATCGCGGCGGCGGATTGCTGCGGATCCTGCGCCCGCTTCTCGAATGGATCGAGCGTCACGAAAATCGCGCCCGCATTCGGCGCGTTGGTGAAGGTGGCGCCGGAAAAGCCCACGATGTTCACGGCATGTGCGACCCCCGGCACCTTGAGCGCGATCTCAACCGCGCGCCGGTTGACGTCGTCGGTTCGCGCCAGCGACGCGGCCGGCGGCAGCTGCGTGACGATGATGAGAAAGCCGCGGTCGAGCTGCGGGATGAAGCCGATCGGCGTCTTGCGGAATTCATTGAGGCCAAAGGCGATGACGCCGGCGTAGACCACGAGCATCAGCACGGCGAAGCGGACAGTGCGTGCCGACAGCCAGCCATAGCCGCGCGTCAAGGCGCTAAAATAACGATTGAACCCGCGGAAAAATCCGTGGATCGGCTTGCTCCACCAGCGATCTTCTTCTGGCCTGCCATGCGGCTTGAGCAGCAACGTGCATAGCGCCGGCGACAGCGTCAGCGACACGGTGAGCGAGATGATCGTCGCGCCGGCGATGGTGAGCGCGAACTGCCGGTAGAACTGTCCGGAAATTCCGGTGATGAAGGCCGACGGTACGAACACCGAGATCAGCACTAGCGCGATTGCGACCAACGCCGCGCCCACCTCGTCCATGCTCTTGATCGACGCTTCGCGCGGCTTTAAGCCCGCTTCGATATTGCGCTGCACGTTCTCGACCACAACGATGGCGTCGTCAACGACAATGCCGATGGCGAGCACCAGACCGAACAGTGACAGGTTGTTGAGCGTGAACCCGAAGATCGACATGAAGAAGAACGTGCCGATCAGCGACACCGGTATGGCGACGATCGGGATGATCGCGGCGCGCCAGGTCTGCAGGAACAGGATGACCACAAGTACGACCAGGATGATCGCTTCGGCGATGGTCGTTTCGACAGCATCGACCGACTGCTGGATGAACTGCGTCGGGTTGTAGACGATGGTGTATTTCAGGCCCGGCGGGAACCGCTTGGAGAGATCTTCCATGGTTTTCTCGATCGACTTTGCGGTCGAAAGCGCGTTCGAGCCGGGCCGCTGGAAAATGCCGAGCGCGATCGCCGGATCGAGATCGAGATAGGAATTGGTCGAATAGTCCTGCGCCGCCAGTTCGACGGTCGCGATATCCTTCACCCGCACGATCGCATTGGCCGTCTGCTTGACGACGATTTTGCCGAACTCGTCCGGATCGGCGAGCCGGCCTTGCGTCTGCACCGAGATCTGGAACGCGCCCGGCTTGTCCATCGGCGGCTGGTTGAGCACGCCGGACGCGACCTGCACGTTCTGCCCCTGCAGCGCCGCCACAACGTCGCCCGCGGTCAGGCCGACCGACTGCAGCCGGTCGGGATCGAGCCAGATCCGCATCGCGTAATCGCGACTGCCAAACACGATGAGCGAGCCGACCCCGTCGATGCGCGTCACCGCATCGGTGATTTCGAGCGTCGCGTAGTTGGAAATGAACAGCGTGTCGCGCGACTTGTCCGGCGAATAAAGATGCACGACCATCATCAGGTCGGGCGAGCTCTTGGTCACCGTGACGCCGATGTTGCGCACGTCGGCCGGCAGGCGCGGCTGTGCGATGGCGACGCGGTTTTGCACCTGCACCTGCGCGATGTCGAGATTGGTGCCGATGTCGAAAGTGACCGAGATCGTGAACCGTCCATCCGCGGTCGAATTCGACGACAGATAGATCATGTTCTCGACGCCGTTGATCTGCTGCTCGATCGGCGTCACCACCGTCGAGGCGACGATGTCCGCGCTGGCGCCGGGATACTGGCCGGACACGGTGATGGTCGGCGGCGCGATCTCCGGATATTGCGCGACCGGCAGCCGCAGAAACGCGACGCCGCCGAGGATCACGAATATGATCGAGACCACGGAGGCGAAGATCGGCCGGTCGATAAAGAAATGCGAGATGCGCATCGGTTTCGGCCAGGGTTATTTCGGCGTCTGTGGCAGGCTCGCGCCTTGCGCCGGCGCGGCGCCCGGCTTGCCCTCTTCCTGCGGCGTGACCTTCTGGCCCGGTCGCGCGCGCAGCAATCCGTTGACGATCACGCGGTCGTCGGGGCCGAGACCGTCCTTGATCACCCGCAAGTTGTCAGCAGTGGTCTGGCCGAGCGTCACGTATTTGGAAACGACCGTATTATCGGCATTCACCGTGAGAACGAATTTTCGCGTCTGCTCGGTGCCGATGGCCGCGTCCGGCAACAGCATGGCTTCATAAGGCGGCGACCCGGGCACGCGCACGCGGGCGAACATGCCGGGCGTGAAAATATTGTTGGGATTGGCGAACACCGCGCGGCCGCGAATGGTGCCGGTCGAACGGTCGATCGCATTGTCGACGAAATCCAAGTGGCCCTGATGATCGAATTTGTCCTCATCGATGAGCTTGAGCGCCACCTGCACGCCGGCGCCGCGGCTGGCGATGTCGTTTCCGGTCTTCGACATCCGCTCATAGCGCAGGAATGACCCTTCGTCGAAGGTGAACTCGAAATAGATCGGATCGGTCGACACGATGGTGGCGAGCAGCGTGGTGTTGCCGGCGGTGCCGCCGGTCACCAGATTGCCGGGCGAGACGCGGCGGTCGCCGATGCGGCCGTTGACCGGCGCGCGCAATTCGGTGAACTGGATGTCGAGCTCGGCCTGGCGCACCGCCGCCTCGTTGTTGCTGACGGAGGCTTGCGCATTGTGGTAGGCCTGCGCGCGTTGCTCGAAGGTCTGTTCGGTGATGGTCTTGTCGCGCACCAGTTGCTGGCCGCGCGTGTAGTCGGACTCGGTGAAGGCGAGATTGGATTTGGCCTGCGCCAGATTGGCGCGCGCCTGATCGAGCGTGTTCTGGAACGGCCGCTTGTCGATGGTGAACAACAGATCGCCCTGCTTGACGATCTGCCCGTCCTTGAAATGCACGCCCTCAAGATAGCCGGAGACGCGCGCGCGCACCTCCACCGAATTGACGGCGGTGAAGCGGCCGACATATTCGTCGAAATCGGAAACCGTGCGCTTGACCGGCGCGGCGACACTGACCGCCGGCGGCGGCGGCACAGCCGGCTTCTGCGCTTCGCCGCAACTTGCGACTAAAGTTGCAAACGCACACACCAAAACGATGTCGCGGCCACCACGCATCAACGAAAATGATGGAATTGCCCGTGCGGAATTCATGAAACCCTGCGATATCGGCCAATCACGAATTGCCCGGACCGTCCCCATAGCGTCGGCGGTCAGCTATGTCCACCGGGCCCGATCGGCAATAGGACCGCGAAAACGGAACTTTGCGTCAACCGCGCCGCCGGGCGCGAAATGCGGCGAGCCAGCGCGAGCCGAACAGAGCCAATACGATGCCACCATAAACGCTGCCGCCGATTGCGGCCAGCAGCGCAAGGGTTGCGACATCGCGCAGCCGCTGCCAGCCCTCAAACAGATGCGCGACCGGCGCGTCGCATAGCCACAAGGTAGCGGCCAGCGCGAGGCCGGCACCCGCCAGCTTGACCGTCGATTGCCGCAGCCGCTCGTCGATTTGGAGGTGACCCGCGCGCATCGCAAACCANACCACCAGGCCGAGATTGATCCAGGCGCCGATCGAGGTCGCCANCGCGAGGCCCACCTGCGCAAGCGGGCCCATCAGCAGGAACTTGAAGGCGATATTGACGGCGGCGGCGGCGAGCGCCGCCTTCACCGGCGTTGCGGTGTCGCCGCGGGCAAAAAACGTCGCGACCGTGCTGCGGATCAGTACGAAGGGCAGCAATCCGCAGGCATAGGCCGCGAGTGTCTGACCGGCCGCGACGGCATCGGCCGCGGTGAAGGCGCCGCGCATGAACAGCGCCCGCATGATCAGCTCGGGGATGACGAAGAAGGCCGCGAGACAGGGAATCGACAGCAGCAGCGTGAATTCGATCGCGCGGTTCTGCGCGCTGGCGGCGCCCGCTTCGTCGCCGGCGGCAAGGCGCCGCGACATTTCGGGCAGGATCACGGTGCCGGCGGCGATGCCGATGACACCGATCGGAAGCTGATCGATGCGGTCGGCGTAATAGAGCGCGGACAGCGCGCCCGCCGGCAGGAAGCTCGCGATGATGGTATCCGCGAACAGCGCGAGCTGCACGCCCATGGAGCCGACCGTGGCCGGCCCGAGCGCGCGGAAGAATTTTCGTACGTCGGCGTCGAGCTGCGGCCAGCGCAGCGCCGCCCAGGCACCGGCGCGGGCCGCGTCGCCGGCGACCAGCAGGAATTCGAGGATGCCGGCAACCAGCACGCCCCAGGCCGCGGCATGGCCGGCGGTCGGAAAGAACGCCGCCAGCGCGAGCGCGACCACGAGCGAGAGATTGAGCAGGATCGGCGCGGCGGCGGCGGCGGCGAAACGTTGCAAGGCATTGAGGATGCCGCCGTAGAAAGTGACCAGCGTAACCAGCAGCAGATAGGGAAAGGTGATGCGCGTGAGATCGACCGCGAGCGCATAGCGTTCCGGATCGCGGGCGAAGCCCGGCGCCAGCACATCGATCACCGCCGGCGTGAACAACAGGGCCACCGCCAGCAACACGATTTGGCTGGCCAGCAACAGCGTGAAAACGCGGTCCGCGAACAGTCCGGCGCGCTCAGGCCCACCCTGCTCGCGAATGCGGGCATAGGCCGGAACGAACGCGGCATTGAAAGCGCCTTCAGCGAAGATGGCGCGGAAATGATTCGGCAGGCGCAGGGCGACAAAGAAGGCATCGGCCGCCGGCCCGGCGCCGAGGATCGCGGCCAGCACGATGTCGCGGACAAAGCCGGTCACCCGCGACAGCAGCGTGAAACCACCGACCGTGAGTATGCGTTCAATCATCATCAATCCCGCCGGGGCATTGGCTAAGTCGCCGCAGATCAATGGACTTGGGCAACAAGCAACGATAGCGATAGCCAGATACGCCGAACTGCCTTAAGACGATTCCCGACCCGAACATAGAGCCCGGACGAGCCTCGCACGTGCATGATCCCGAAAAGCTTGTCCTCGACCCCGATCGGGGATGGCAACCGGTTTCCGGAAAAGATCATGCACAAGCAAAATGTTAGGGACGGTATTGATTTAATCTGAATGGATCGGACTCTAAAACCATGCCCTCGCCGATCATTCCCATCCTGCTGGCCGGGGGCGCCGGGACCCGCCTTTGGCCGGTCTCGCGCGACGCCCTGCCCAAGCAGTTCCTGCCTTTGGTCGGCGACCGCTCGACCTATCAGGAAACCCTACTGCGCGTGCAGGACCCGATGTTCGGGCCCCCCATCGTCATCACCGGCCCGAATTTCCATTTCTTCGCCCGCCGGCAGGCCGAGGACGTCGGCGTCGAGGCGACGGTGGTGATCGAGCCGCTGCGGCGGGATTCTGGTCCCGCCATTGCGGCCGCCACCGCGGTGGCGCTCAAACGCGACCCGGACGCGGTGGTGCTGGCGCTCGCCGCCGACCACATCATCCTCGACGTGTCGCAGTTCCGCGCCACCTGCCTGGCCGGCCGCGAGGCCGCCGAGGCAGGATCCATCGTTACCTTCGGCATCAAGCCGACCGAGCCGAAGACCAGTTACGGCTACATCCTGCCGGGCGCAGCCATCGGCAAGAGCGGCGTGCACGCGGTCAAGAGCTTCGTCGAGAAGCCGGACGCCGCCACCGCCGCCCGCTACGTGCGCGACGGCTATCTGTGGAATTCCGGCAACTTCCTGTTCCGCGCCGACGTGCTGCTGTCCGAATTGGCAAGGCTCGAGCCGGCGATGGCCGAAGCGATCGAGGCCGCGGTCGCCAAGGCCTCCACCGACCTCGGCTTCCTGCGGCTGCAGCCGGAGGCTTTCGCGCGCGCGCCGCTCAAGTCGATCGATTACGCGGTGATGGAAAAGACCGACCGCGCCGCGGTGGTGGCGGGCGACTTCCGCTGGTCGGACATCGGCAGCTGGGACGCGCTGTTCGACATCACGCCGCATGACGCGNCGGGNAATGTCNTGCATGGACCGGTGGTGACCATGGATGCCAGCGGCTGCGTCGTGCATTCGGACGGCCGGCTCACCGCCGTGGTCGGNGTCAACGACCTGGTGGTGGTGAGCACATCCGATGCGGTGATGGTGATTCCGCGTGCCCGCTCGCAAGAGGTGCGCGAGCTGGTGGCGAAGCTTAAGGCGGCCAAGCGCCCCGAGGCGACCGACCACAAGCGCGTGCACCGGCCATGGGGCTATTACGAGTCGATCGACATGGGCGAGCGCTTCCAGGTCAAGCGCATCGTCGTGATCCCCGGCGGCGTGCTGTCGCTGCAGAAGCACCGCCACCGCGCCGAGCACTGGGTCGTCGTGCGCGGTACCGCCGAAGTCACCATCGGCGACACGATTCAGGCCGTGCACGAAAACGAGTCGGTCTACATCCCGATCGGCAGCGTCCACCGGCTGGCCAACCAGGGGAAAATCCCGCTCGAATTGATCGAGGTGCAGACCGGCAGCTATCTCGGCGAGGACGACATCGAGCGCATCGAGGACATTTATAAGCGAAGCTAGACCGGCCGTTACAATATCTTCCGCTGCACCAGCGCCTCGATCACTTCACTCGCGAGCCGATCGGCGTCCTTGCTCCCGGCCATGAGGTGCAGCTCGGGATTTTCCGGCACTTCGTAGGGCTGATCCACGCCGGTGAAATTCTTGATCTCGCCGGCCAATGCGCGCCGATACAATCCCTTGGGATCGCGCGCGATACATTCTTCGATCGGCGTGTCGACGAAGACTTCGATAAATTCGTTGCTGTCGAGCAGTTCGCGCACCATGCGGCGCTCGGCGCGGAACGGCGAGATGAACGAGCACAGCACGATGAGGCCGGCGTCGGTCATCAGCTTGGCCACTTCGCCGATGCGACGGATGTTCTCGACCCGGTCGGGCTCGGTAAAGCCAAGGTCCCGGTTCAAGCCGTGCCGCACATTGTCGCCGTCCAACAAGATGGTATGAGCGCCGCGCGCGCACAGCGTGGCTTCCACAAGGTTGGCGATGGTTGATTTTCCGGAGCCCGGAAGACCGGTAAACCACAGCACGGCCGCCCGCTGATGCATGAGGGTCGATCGTTCGGCCTTGCTCACCGTCTGTTTCTGATGGTGGATATTGGTGGCCCGGCGCAAGGCGAAGTCGATCATTCCGGCGGCGACCGTTTCGTTGGAATAGCGATCGATCAGGATAAACGCGCCGGTGTCGCGGTTGTCCGCGTAAGCATCGAACGCGACCGGTCGGGCGACCGACAGATTGCACACGCCGATTTCGTTCAGCGCAAGCGTCTTGGCGGCAAGCTTCGACAGCGTAGTAACGTCGAGCCGATGCTTGAGGTCGGTGACGGTCGCGGCCACGGTGCAATTGTTGATCTTCATGAAGTAGCTACGCCCGGGGAACAGATGTTCGTTCGACATCCAAACCAGGTGGGCCACGAACTGGTCGGCGATCTGCGGTCGGTCGCGCAGCGCGGCAAACATGTCGCCGCGCGCAACGTCGATTTCATCGGTGAGCGTGACCGTGACCGAATCCCGCGCTTGCGCGGCTTCGAGATCGTCGCCGGCGCCGATAATCCGCTTGATCCTGGTGGTTTGCCCGGATGGGAGAATGGCGATTTCGTCGCCCACGCTGGCGCTGCCGCTCGCAATCGTGCCGGCAAAACCACGAAAATCGGAATTGGGCCGATTGACCCATTGCACCGGCATGCGGAACGGCTTGCCGGCGCGGTCGTCCTCGACGTCGACCGTTTCAAGATAGTCGAGCAGATGCGGCCCCGCATACCAGGGCGTGCGCTCGCTGCGTGATGAAACATTGTCGCCGTAGCGCGCCGAGACCGGGATCGCCTTGATGTCCTTGAAGCCGAGCCCGCCGGCAAAGCGGCTAAAGCTCGACGAGATCTGCTCGAACACAGTCCGATCGAACCCGACAAGATCGATCTTGTTCACCGCCAGAACGACGTGGCGAATGCCCAGCAGGCTCGCGATGATCGCGTGGCGGTGGGTCTGGCTCAGCAGACCCTTGCGCGCGTCCACCAGCAGAACGGCAAGGTCCGCATTGGACGCTCCCGTCGCCATGTTGCGGGTATATTGCTCGTGGCCCGGCGTGTCGGCGACGACGAAAGCGCGCCGCTTGGAGGCGAAATAGCGATAGGCAACGTCGATGGTGATGCCCTGCTCGCGCTCAGCTTCCAACCCGTCGAGCAGCAAAGCAAAATCGACGTCCGCTCCGGTGGTGCCGTGTTTTTTCGAATCGCGATCGAGCGCGGCCAGATGATCGTCGAAGATGAGGTTCTGCTCGTAAAGCAAGCGGCCGATCAAGGTGGACTTGCCGTCGTCGACCGAGCCGCATGTAAGAAAGCGCAACGCGGGGCGCGCGTCAGCGCTGTCGCGGAGCGCCGCGGCTTCGGCAACGATTGGCGCGGGCGCGTCCATCAAAAATATCCCTCGCGCTTTTTCTTCTCCATCGATCCAGCCTCGTCGTGATCGATGACGCGGCCCTGCCGTTCCGAGCTGGT
>JGI20193J14888_1000202_pt1 | contig 16810 bp, 20 predicted proteins | sample NGESurdeep092012_5_FD_14888 | JGI IMG/M metagenome (IMG submission 14888)
ACCCGGCTTCGGCTATGGCTTCGGTTCCCCGTATTACTATGGCGGACCGTACTACTACGGGCCGCAGGCCGACTGCGGCTGGGTGCGCGTGCGCGTCTGGCGCAATGGCTACTGGGTCTTGCGGCGCGCCTGGCGCTGCTGGTGATCCGTAGCCGATGAAATGAAAAAGGCCCGCCATGTGGCGGGCCTTTTTGCATTTGAATTTTGAATGCCGTCGTCGCGCTATTTCCACTCCCGCACATCGACGAAGTGGCCGGCGATCGCGGCGGCCGCCGCCATCGCGGGCGACACCAGATGGGTGCGGCCCTTGTAGCCCTGGCGGCCTTCGAAGTTGCGGTTCGAGGTCGATGCGCAGCGCTCGCCCGGTTTCAGCTTGTCCGGATTCATCGCCAGGCACATCGAGCAGCCCGGTTCGCGCCAGTCGAAGCCGGCGGCCTTGAAAATCTTGTCGAGCCCTTCGGCTTCCGCTTGCTCCTTCACCAGGCCGGAGCCGGGCACGATCATGGCGTAGACATTCGCGCTGACGGTCTTGCCTTCGGCGATCCGTGCCGCCGCGCGCAGATCCTCGATGCGTCCGTTGGTGCATGAGCCGATGAACACGCGGTCGAGCTTGATGTCGGTGATCTTCTCGCCGCCCTGCAGCCCCATGTATCCGAGCGAGCGCTCAGCGGCGACGCGCTTCTTTTCGTCGGCGATTTCGGCCGCCACCGGCACGCGGCCGGTGATCGAGACCACCTGCTCGGGGCTGGTGCCCCAGGTGACGATCGGCGGCAGCTTGGCGGCCTCGAGCCGGATCTCGCGATCGAAATGCGCGCCGTCGTCCGATTGCAGGTTTTCCCAATAGCGCATGGCCTCGTCCCAGGCCTTGCCCTTGGGCGCTTTCGGCTTGTCCTTCAGATAGCTGAAGGCCTTCTCGTCGGGCGCGATGAAGCCGGCCTTGGCGCCGCCTTCCACCGACATGTTGCAGACGGTCATGCGGCCTTCGATCGAGATCGCGCGGATCGCCTCGCCGGCATATTCCAGCGCATAGCCGGTACCGCCGGCGGTGCCGATCTCGCCGATGATGGCGAGGATGATGTCCTTCGCGGTCACGCCCGGCGGCAGCGTGCCGTCGATCATCGCGCGCATGTTCTTGGATTTGGTTTGGATCAGCGTTTGCGTCGCCAGCACGTGCTCGACTTCCGAGGTGCCGATGCCGTAGGCGAGCGCGCCGAACGCGCCATGCGTGGCGGTGTGGCTGTCGCCGCACACGATCGTGGTGCCGGGCAGAGTGAAGCCCTGCTCGGGGCCGATGATGTGGACGATGCCCTGGCGCTTGTCGAACTCATTGAAATATTCGATGCCGAAATCCTTGGCGTTCTGCGCCAGCGTGGCGATCTGCTCGGCGCTTTCCGGATCGGGATTGGGTTTGCTGCGGTCGGAGGTCGGCACGTTGTGGTCGACGACCGCGAGCGTCTTCTCCGGCGCATGCACCTTGCGCCCGGCGGTGCGCAGACCCTCGAAGGCTTGCGGCGAGGTCACCTCGTGCACCAGATGGCGGTCGATATAGAGCAGACAGGTTCCATCCGGCTGCTCATCCACCAGATGGTCGTCCCAGATCTTGTCGTAGAGGGTGCGCGGCCTGGCCATCGTCGAAGTCTCCATCGCTCGGCAACTATCTAGCGCCGACAGCACTCAAGAAAAAGGGGCCGAACGGCGGCCCCTTCATGCATTCCGGAATGGGCCTCAGCGCATGATCCCGAAAAGTGGAAACCGGTTTTCGGAAAAGATCATGCGCCGGGCAATATCCTATTCCTTGGCGGCGCCCGCGGCCGGCCCGGTGGAGCTCGTCGCCTCGGAGATACGGGCCTTCTTGCCGCGCAGGCCGCGCAGGTAATAGAGCTTGGCGCGGCGCACCTTGCCGCGGCGCACGACCTTGATCGAGTCGATCATCGGCGCGTAGAGCGGGAACACGCGCTCGACGCCCTCGCCGTAGGAAATCTTGCGCACGGTGAAGTTCTCGTTCAGCCCGGCGCCGGCGCGGCCGATGCACACGCCTTCGTAGGCCTGGATGCGGCTCTTGTCGCCCTCGACCACTTTGACGTTGACGAGCACGGTATCGCCCGGCCCGAAGTCGGGGATTTCCTTGCCGGCCGAGAGCTTTTCGACCTGCTCTTTTTCGAGCGTCTGGATGATGTTCATGGGGAATTCTCCGTCGGCAGCGCCAGCAACCGGCGCGCGGTGCTTGTCGGGTCTGAATGGATTGGCGAGCTTCTACGACAAAGCTCGAGCGTTGTCACCCTCGGCTTTTGGGCTCGTTTTGGGGCTTTTGTCGGGCCAGATAGGCCTGCCAGAGGTCCGGGCGCCGCTCCCGGGTCAGCCGCTCGGCCTCGGATCGCCGCCAGGCCACGACTTTGGCGTGATCGCCGGACAGCAGCACCTCCGGGATCGGCTCGCCCTCCCAGACCGGCGGCCTGGTGTATTGCGGGTATTCCAGCAGGCCGTCGGCGAAGCTTTCCTCGGCGGCCGAGGCCTCCTTGCCCATGACGCCCGGCAATAGCCGGACGCAGGCGTCGAGCACGGCCAGCGCCGCGATTTCCCCGCCGGAGAGCACGAAATCGCCGAGCGAGACTTCCTCCAGGGCGCGCGCCGCGATCAGCCGCTCATCGACGCCCTCGAAGCGGGCGCAGACGATTACGACGCCCTGGCCCGCGGCCAGCGTTGCGGCCCGCTGTTGCGTGAGCGGCGCGCCGCGCGGACTCATCAGCAGGCGCGGACGGGCGTCGTGCGGAACGCTATCGAGCGCAAGACTATCGAGAGCTTTTGCGAGCACGTCCGCCTTCATCACCATGCCGGGCCCACCGCCGGCCGGCGTGTCGTCGACGGTGCGGTGCTTGTCGGTGGCTTGCGTCCGGATGTCGTGGGTATCGAGCGACCAGAGGCCGGAATTGAGCGCCTTGCCGGCCAGGCTTGACGCCAGCGGCCCGGGAAACATCTCCGGAAAAATCGTGAGGATGCTCGCGCGCCACATGGTCGCTACTCGCTCACGGCCGGCGGCACGATCACGATTTTTCGCGCCGCCATATCGATCGTCGGCACCACGGCCTCGGTGAACGGCAGCAGCAGCGCCTCGCCGCCGGCGGCGGGCACGATCTCGATCAAATCGCCGGCGCCGAAATTATGCACCGCGGTGACGGTGCCGAACGCGGAGCCGTCTTGCCGCACCGCCGACAGGCCGATCAGATCGGCATGATAATAGGTGTCGGCCGCCTCGATCGGCGGCAAGCGGTCGCGCGGCACGAACAGATCGACATTGCACAATGTCCCGGCCGCGGTGCGATCGTCGATCCCGGCAATGCGCGCGACCAGAAAATCCTTGGCCGGCCACAAGGCTGCGATCTCGAACTGCCGGGAGCCGTCCTCGGTTTCCAGCGGGCCGTAATTCGCGACCGCCATCGGATCCTCGGTGAACGGCCACAGCTTCACCTCGCCGCGAACGCCGTGCGCCGCCCCGATGCGGGCGACGCGAACTTTGTTTCCCGCCAGCGAAGCGGGTGACTTGCGCGTGGGTTGCGACCGGCGAGCCACGGCCTACCGCAATCAGCTCGCCGCCGGCTCGGCCGCCTTGGCCGCCTTGTCCGCTGCGGCCTTTTCCGCGGCCTTGGCGGTGGCGGCGGTCTTGGCCGCCGCATCGCCGGCTTCTTTGGCCTTGGTGGCTTCTTCGGCCGCGGCCCGGCGTTCCTTGCGCGGGATCGCCTTGACCGGATTGTTGCGCTTCTCCCGCTTCAGGATGCCGGCGGCATCGAGGAAGCGCTTCACGCGGTCGGACGGCTGCGCGCCCTTCTTCATCCAGGCCTGCACCTTCTCGAGGTCGAGCCTGAGCCGCTCGGTCTTTTCCTTCGGCAGCAGCGGATTGAAAAAGCCGAGCCGCTCGATGAAGCGGCCGTCGCGCGGTGAGCGCGCGTCGGCGACGACGATGTGATAGACCGGCCGCTTCTTGGTTCCGGCGCGGGCCATGCGGATAACGAGAGACATTTGAGTTCCTTTCTTACGTTTTGATCACTTCTTTGATCACTTCTTTTTTCCGAGTCCGGGCAAGCCCGGCAATCCAGGAAATTTTCCACCCAAGCCCGGAAAATTGCTCGGCATGCCGGAAACACCTGGAAAATTCGGCGGCAGTTTCGGCATGCTCGACGGCAACTCCGGCATTCCGCCCGGCAATTTGCCGCCCGGCATCTTCGCCGCGAGCTTGGCCATCTCTTCCGGCGACGGCACGCCGCCGCCGAAGCCCATCATCTGCCCGAGGCCGGCGAGCGGGCTGCGCTTGCCGCTGCCCATGGCCTTCATCATGTCGGCCATGCCGCGATGCATTTTCAGCAGCTTGTTGATCGCCTCAGGCGTGGTGCCGGAACCGGCGGCGATGCGCTTCTTGCGGCTGGCTTTGAGGATGTCCGGGTTGCGGCGCTCCTTCGGCGTCATCGAGTCGATGATCGCCACCTGGCGCTTGAGAACCTTGTCGTCGATCCCGGCATTGGCGATCTGGGTTTTCATCTTGGCGACGCCCGGTAGCATGCCCATCAGGCCGCTCATGCCGCCCATGGCCGCCATCTGAGTCAGTTGCTCGCGCATGTCGGATAGATCGAAATGGCCCTTGCGCATCTTCTCGGCGGTACGCATCGCCTTTTCGGCGTCGATATTGGCGGCGGCCTTCTCCACCAGCGCGATGATGTCGCCCATGCCGAGAATACGGCCGGCGATGCGGGCGGGGTCGAATTCCTCCAGCGCATCGAGCTTCTCGCCGGTGCCGATCAGCTTGATCGGCTTGTTCGTCACCGCGCGCATCGAAAGCGCGGCGCCGCCGCGGCCATCGCCGTCGACGCGGGTAAGCACGATGCCGGTCAGGCCGACGCGTTCGTCGAAGGCGCGGGCGAGATTGACCGCGTCCTGGCCGGTGAGGGCGTCGGCGACCAGCAACACCTCGTGCGGATTGGCGGCGCGCTTGACCTCGGCGGCCTCGCTCATCATCGCATCGTCGAGCGTGGTGCGACCGGCGGTATCCAGCATCACCACGTCGTAGCCGCCGAGCTTTGCTGCTTCGATTGCACGCTTGGCGATCTGCGGCGGCATCTGGCCTGCGACCACCGGCAGCGTGTCGATTTGCGCCTCGCGGCCGAGCACGGCGAGCTGCTCCATCGCCGCCGGCCGGCGCACGTCGAGCGAGGCCATCAGCACCTTGCGCTTCTGCCGGTCGGTGAGGCGCTTGGCGATTTTCGCGGTGGTGGTGGTTTTGCCGGAGCCTTGCAGGCCGACCATCATGATGGCGACCGGCGGCGCGGCATTCAGATCGATGCCCTGGCTGTCGGCGCCGAGCGTCGCGACCAATTGGTCGTGCACGATCTTGACGACCATCTGGCCGGGCGTCACCGACTTCATCACCTCGATGCCGATGGCCTGCTTTTTGATGTTGTCGGTGAAGGCGCGCGCCACGTCGAGCGCGACGTCGGCCTCGAGCAGCGCGCGGCGGACTTCACGCAGCGCCGCATCGACGTCGGCTTCGCTGAGCGCGCCGCGGCGAGTGAGGCGGTCGAGAATGCCGCCAAGTTTTTCCGACAGTGAGTCGAACATCTTCTTCCTTTTTTCCCTCTCCCCATTCTCACGGGGAGAGGTCGACTTGCGAGCTCTTGCGAGCAAGTCGGGTGAGGGGCATGCGCTGGCCCCTCACCCGGCTCGCGCCTTCCGGCGCTCGCCACCCTCTCGCCGCGTGCGGGGAGAGGGAAAAACAAAAACACGCCCGAGGGCGCATTGCGCTGTCGGGCGGTGGCCTCCGGCCTCTCAAGGACCGGGCGGCGAAATTGAAATTCCACGTCTCTTACGTGAGTGGGCGGAACCTAGGGTTGGGGCACCCTCAAGTCAAGGCCGGCCAAAGCAAGCCGGATCAAGGGGTTAGCTCGTAACTCACCGTGACCACGGCCCGCAGCGTCTGCTCGCCGGGCGCGACCGGGACCGCGCCCGCGCGCAGGGCCTGCATCGGGCGCGGCGGCGGGGCCGAACCCTCTTCGGTAATTGCCATCACGTGGCCGACCTTCACGCCGGCGGCATGCGCATAGAGCGAGGCCTTGCGATAGGCGTCGGCGATGGCCTCGCCACGGGCCTGATCGAGCAGCTTCGACTGCTCCGACACGACGAATTGGATCCCCGACATCTCGTTGGCGCCGGCGCCGATGGCGCGATCGAGAATGGCCGGCAACTTGTCGATGTCGTGCATCTTGACCGTGACCTGGTTGGTCACCTGGAAGCCGAGCAGGCGGGCGGTACCGCTCTTGTTCGGATCGTATTGCGGCTGCAGCGACAGCCGCGAGGTCTGCACGTCGCGGTCGGCGATGCCGGCATCCTTGATGGCGGCCAGCACGGCGGTCATCTGCTTGGCGTTGGCCTCGCTGGCTTCGCGCGCGGTCTTGCCCTGCATGGTCACGCCGATGCGGATCACGGCGGCATCGGGCGCCACCGCGACCGTCGCCTCGCCGGTGACCGTCACCAGTCTATCGTCGGCGCGCGCGGATAACGGCGCGACCGCGGCGGCGATGACGCAAGCGGAGAACAGCGCGCGCGATATCGACATGGCTTTTTGCCTGCGCATGATCTTTTCCAAAAATCGGTTCCCACTTTTCGAATTCATGCGCTATTTCACCGGCACGAACACGTTGACCACCAGCTTGTCCGGGCTCGTCGTCACCGGATAAGAGGCATATTCCTCGATGAACAGCTCCTTGGCCTCCAGCCGTTTGTCGTCGAGATAATTGGTGATCGCCTCGTAGGTCGAGTCCATCGCGTCATAGGAACCGCGATGGACGAACTTGAGCGCCTTGCCGGACGGCGCCTGCCCGACGGCGATGTCGCCCTTGGGAGGAATTTTCGGCGCTTCGGCGACCGGCATCGCGGCCTCGAACGAGAAGCCGGTGTCGTCGGTCTGGGTGTAGATGGTCATGGCCGGGCCGTTCGGCTTGATGCCCTGCTTGTCGAGATATTCGTTGAGCGACTTGAAGGCGTCGACCAGCGTCTCGAAGGCGGCATCCCAATTGGTGTGGCCCTTCAGGTAGACGATCGTCCGCTCCGGCAGCGTCACTTCCGCGCCAAAGGCGTCGCCCGCCTGCAGCGGCGACGGCGAGGCCGGGCCGGCCATCGGTGGCGCGGCCGGGGGCATCTGCTCAGCAGGCGCCGGCTGGGATTGCGCCGGCGGGCTTGCGATTTGCGCCGCGGCCGGGCCGGCGGCGAAGACAAGCGCGACGACAATCGGCGCCGCAAAACGTGAGTACGCCATCAGGATTCTCCGTCGTTTGGCCGCGGCGATCCCGGCGATTCGCAGCATTTGATGCATTCTATCATGCGCCTCTGGCCAATCCGCGTCTATTCGCCATATAAACCAGGCGAAACCCGGGCAACGGCTAAGACTGTGGCCAAATACAATAAGCGAATTTATGGGCGCGCTTGCCAATCAGTCCTTCGTGAAGATGAACGGTATCGGCAACGAGATCGTCGTGGTCGATCTGCGCGCGCGTGGCGGTGCGATTGCGCCCGATGAGGCGCGCGCGGCGGCCGCGCCGGACGGCGGCGCTCCTTATGATCAGTTGATGGCGCTCTATGCGCCGCGCACGCCCGGCACCGACGCCTTCATCCGCATCTACAACAATGACGGCTCCGAAGCCGGCGCCTGCGGCAACGGCATGCGCTGCGTGGCGTCGCTGCTGGCGGAGCAGACCGGCAAGAGCGCGCTCACGTTTGAGACCAGTGGCGGCATTTTGAACTGCTGGAAGGGCGCCGACGGGCTGTTCACCGTGGATATGGGTCCGCCGCGCTTCAAGTGGAACGAGATTCCGCTGGCCGAGGAGTTCCGCGACACCCGCGCCATCGAATTGCAGATCGGGCCGATCGACAAGCCGGTGCTGCATTCGCCATCGGTGGTGAACATGGGCAATCCTCATGCGATCTTCTGGGTCGAGGATGTGACCGCCTATGACCTCGGCCGATTTGGCCCTCTGCTTGAAAATCATCCAATCTTTCCCGAACGCGCCAACATAACGCTCGCTGAGATCAAGTCGCGGGACCACATTGTTATTCGCACCTGGGAACGCGGCGCAGGGCTCACCAAGGCCTGCGGCTCGGCGGCATGCGCGGCCGCGGTCGCCGCGGCGCGGCTCAAGCGGACCAACCGCAAGGTGAAGGTGACGCTGCCGGGCGGCGAACTGACCATCGACTGGCGCGAGCGCGACGATCACGTGCTGATGACCGGGGAGGTCGCATTCGAATTCAACGGCCGCTTCGACCCTAAGCTGTTCGCCAAGGCGGGCGTGCCGTGAGTTTGGACATTGTCACCTTCGGCTGCCGGCTTAATACCTGCGAGTCGGAGGTGATCCGGCGCGAGGCAAGTGCCGCCGGGCTCGACGACGTGGTGGTGGTGAACACTTGCGCGGTGACCGCGGAGGCGGTGCGCCAGGCGCGGCAGACCATCCGCCGCATCAAGCGCGAGCGGCCCGCTGTGCGCATCGTGGTCACCGGCTGCGCGGCGCAGGCCGAGCCGGAGCGATTTGCCGGCATGGGCCAAGTCGACCGCGTCATCGGCAACGAGGAAAAATTATCGGCGGCGTCGTGGGCGCAGACGCGCGCCGCCTTGGATTCCTCGTCGGCGGACAAAATCGCCGTCGGCGACATCATGGCGGTGCAACGCCACACCATGCATGCGATCGATGGCATCGAGCGCCATACACGCGCCTTCGTACAGGTGCAGAACGGCTGCGAGCACCGCTGCAGCTTCTGCATCATTCCTTTCGGCCGCGGCAATTCGCGCTCGCTGCCGATGGATGAGGTGGTGGCGCAGGCGCGGCGGTTGGTCGAGCGCGGCTACCGCGAAGTGGTGCTCACCGGCGTCGACATCACCAGTTACGGCACGAATCTTCCCGGCACTCCGCGGCTCGGCGCGCTGGTGAAGCGGATGCTCAAGGACATTCCAGAGCTCACACGCCTGCGGCTGTCATCGATCGATTCGGTGGAAGCTGACGACGATTTGCTTGACGCGCTGGGCGACGAGCCAAGGCTGATGCCGCATTTGCATTTATCGCTGCAGGCCGGCGACGATCTCATCCTCAAGCGTATGAAGCGTCGCCATTCGCGTAGCCAGGCGATTGCGTTCTGCGATCAGGTTCGCAGGCTTCGCCCCGACGTCGCGTTCGGCGCCGACATCATTGCCGGCTTCCCGACCGAGACCGAGGCCATGTTTGCGCGCTCGCTCGAGCTCGTGGACGCGTGCGGGCTCTCGCAGCTGCACGTGTTTCCGTTTTCGCCGCGGCCCGGCACGCCGGCCGCGCGCATGCCGCAGCTCGATCGCACGATCGTCAAGGAGCGCGCCCGCCGTCTGCGCGAAAAGGGCGAAGCGTCGCTCGGCCTGTATCTCGACCGCGAAATCGGCGCGCAGCGGCGTGTGTTGACCGAACGCGGCGGCATCGGCCGCACCGAACAATTCTTAGCCGTGCGGCTTGCCGCGCCGGTCGAGCCCGGTGCTATTCTCGATCTCACGATGACGGGGCATGATGGCCGGCAATTGCTGGCTGCCTAGGGAGAATGGAAATGGGCGCGAGCCAGCATCTGGTGACGACCATCGAGCAGCTCGAAGCGCTTTACGGTCAGCCCTACGGGCCCGCCGTGGTCAAGGAGATCGACCACATCAGCAGCGGCTATCGTAAGCTGATCGAAGCCGCCCCGTTCGTGGCGGTGGCGACCGGCGGTCCGGAGGGGCTCGACTGCTCGCCCAAGGGTGACGCCCCCGGCTTCGTACGCATCCTCGACGAGAAGACGCTCGCCATCCCCGACCGGCCCGGCAACAACCGCATCGACGGCTACCGCAACATCCTGCGCGATCCGCGCATCGCGCTGCTGTTCCTCATTCCCGGCATCGGCGAAACTTTGCGGGTGAACGGACGCGCCTCGTTCTCGATCGATCCCGAGTTGATACAGAGCTTCGCGGTGAACGGCAAGCTGCCGCGCAGCGTGCTGATCGTGCATATCGAGACCATTTTTTTCCACTGCTCGAAGGCGATCGTGCGCTCCAAGCTGTGGGACGAAAAGTCGAAGATCGACCGCAAGAGCCTGCCCAGCACCGGCACCATCATCGCGGAGCTCAGCCAAGGCAAGCTCGGCGGCCAGGCTTATGACCGCGAAGCGCCGGAGCGGATCAAGGCGATGCTGTATTAAGGCTCGCTCGTCCACCCGCACTTGCCCAGCAGCTCGCGCATATGCGCAGGCACCGGCGCGGTCACCACGACCGGCGGCTTGTTCTTGGAAATCGGCACCACAATCTCGCGCGAATGCAGATGCAGCGGCGGCCCGCCCACACGCGGGGCGCGGCCGTAAATATTGTCGCCGACAATCGGCCAGCCCATCTCGGCGCAATGCACCCGCAACTGATGCGTTCGCCCGGTCAGCGGCTCGAGCGCGAGCCAGGTGTGGCCGGGCCCACGCCCCATCACCTTCCAGGTCGTCGCCGCCGGCTGGCCGTGCGGATCGGGCTTCATCCACCAGCCGCGCTGCTCGTCGAGTTTGCCGAGCGGAATATCGATGCGGCCTTCGTCGGTGTCCGGCCCGCCTTCGACCACCGCCCAATAGGTCTTGCCGATCTTGCCCTGCTTGAACAGCTTGCCGAGCAGCGCCAGCGCCTTGCGATGGCGGCCGAGCACCAGGCAGCCGGATGTGTCGCGGTCGAGCCGATGCGCCAATGCGGGCGAGCGCGGCAGGCCGAAGCGTAGCGCGCCGAAGTCGTCTTCCAGGCTCGCTCCGCCCTTTGGCCCGCGATGCACCGCGACGCCGGCCGGCTTGTCGATCACCAGCATGAGCCCGTCGCGATAGAGCAGGCGGGTGAGCATCTCTTCCGGTGCCATGGTCACTGTCCAAGATTTGCCGAAACGGCTATCACGGGCGCGCCATGAACGACAGGACAGAGAGCGGAAGCTGGTGGAAACGCTTGAGCGGCGGGCTCAAACGCACGTCGTCGTCGCTCGGCGGCGCCATTGCCGACCTGGTGTCGAAGCGCAAGCTCGATGCCGCGGCGGTGGAGGCTTTGGAAAACGAATTGATCCGCGCCGACTTGGGGCCTGAATTCGCGGGCCGTATCGCCGCGGTGCTCAGCGATGGCCGCTTCGATAAGGCAATCGCGCCCGACGAGGTGAAGGCGGTGCTCGCCGGCGAAATCGAGAAGGTGCTGGCTCGCGTCGCCATACTGCTCGAAATCACTGCCAAGCCGTTCGTCATCCTGGTCGCCGGCGTCAACGGCTCGGGCAAGACCACCACCATCGGCAAACTGGCTGCCAAATTCCGCGCCGAGGGCAAGACGGTGATGTTGGTGGCCGGCGACACCTTCCGCGCCGCGGCCATCGACCAGCTCAAGATCTGGGCCGAACGCACGGGCGCCAGCGTGAAGGCCAGTGCGCCAGGCGCCGACGCCGCCAGTCTCGCGTTCGACGCGCTCGGCGCCGCCAAGGCGCAAGGCGTCGATGTGGTGCTGGTCGACACTGCCGGACGATTGCAGAACCGCACTGAACTCATGAGCGAATTGGAAAAAATGGTGCGCGTCATGCGCAAGGTCGACCCGGCAGCACCCCACGCCGTGCTGCTGGTGCTCGATGCGACCGTGGGGCAGAACGCGCTCAGCCAGGTCGAGATCTTCGGCAAGATCGCAGGCGTGACCGGGCTCGTGATGACCAAGCTCGACGGCACCGCGCGCGGCGGCATTCTGGTGGCGATCGCCGCCAGATTCGGCCTGCCGGTGCATTTCATCGGCGTCGGCGAGGGTGTCGATGACTTGGCGCCGTTCACCGCGCGCGATTTCGCAAGGGCGATTGTGGGGCTCGAATGACAAAGAGAGAACTGCACGTTAAAAGCCGGCCATGACCAAAAAGAAACAACTCAATCCCATCCTCAAGCTGGTGCTCGACATCGGGCCACTGGTGCTGTTCTTCGCCGCCAACGCGAAGTTCGGCATCTATGCGGCGACCGGTTCCTTCATGGTGACGGTGCTGATCGCGCTCGCCGTGTCTTACGTGATGACACGGCACATCGCGGTGATGCCGCTGGTCACTGCCGCGATCGTGCTGGTGTTCGGCGGGCTCACGCTGTTCCTGCACGACGACCTGTTCATCAAGCTCAAGCCGACCATCATCTACGTTCTGTTCGGCGGCACGCTGCTGGTCGGCCTTGCGCTCGGCAAGCCGCTGCTTGGCCTGCTGTTTGAGTCGGTATTTCACTTGACGGAAGAAGGCTGGCGCAAACTCACCTGGCGCTGGGCGCTGTTTTTTCTTTTGCTCGCCATCGTCAACGAAATCGTCTGGCGCACACAGACTACCGATTTCTGGGTGAGCTTCAAATTGTTCGGCGTGGTGCCGCTGACCTTCGTGTTTGGCGCACTGCAATATCCGCTGCTGGTGAAATACAGCGTGGACAAAAAGGGCTAGCGCATTCTCGACTTCAATTTGATCGTCGCGCCGTCGACCACGAACCGACCGTAGCCGTGATGGTGAATGGTCTTCGGGCTCTTTTGCGCCGGATCGACCCAGGCCTTCAGCACTTCGAGGATGAACAGGTTGTAGCGGTTCACCAGCCGCTTGTCGGAGACCTTGCATTCGAGATTGGCGAAGCACTCCGCGATTAAAGGTGGCGCCACGCTCTCGGCCGGCAGCGGCGTCAGTCCGAACGCAGCAAACTTGTCGAGATCGCGGCCCGATGAGTTGCCGACCTTCACCACTTTCGACGCCAGCTTCCGCGCCGGCACGGCGATCACGCATTCCCCGGTCGCGCGCAATGCTGCGAAGCTGTAATTGGCGCTGCTGCAGATGCAGGCGACCAGCGGCGGCTCGAATTCGACCATCATGTGCCACGACATGGTCATGACATTGGCGCGGCCTTTGCGCGCCGTCGTCAGCAGAACCACCGGGCCCGGTTCGAGCAATTGATAGGCTTTGGATAAAGCCAGCGGCCTCAAGGCTTTAGCGCTTTCTCGATTTCCGGCTCGAGCACCTTGACGAGATTGTCGGCGGTGATCGGCCCGACCAGCTTGTAGGCGATGCGGCCGTCGCGACCGATCAGGAAGTTCTCCGGCACGCCGTAGACGCCCCAGTCAATCGAGGTGCGGCCGTTTTCGTCGGTGCCGGACGCCATGAACGGGTTTCCGTAGCGATTGAGGAAACGCCGCGCATTGGCGGGCGCGTCCTTGTAGTTGATGCCGACCAGCTGGATGCGCTTGTCCTTCGACAGCTGTTCCAGGAACGGCACCTCGTCGGCGCACGGCACGCACCACGAGGCCCAGACATTCACCAGCGTCACTGCGCCCATGAAGGTTGCGTTGCTCAGGCCCGGCACCGCCTTGCCGTCGCGTTCGAGCCCGGCCAGCGGCGGCAGCTCGGTCTTTGGCGCCGGCTGTCCGATCAGCGCGGACGGGATGTGCGAAGGGTCGCCGCTGCCAAGCCGAAAGAAAAACAGCGCCGCCAGCGCGAGAAAGGCCAGCAGCGGCAGCAGCACCAGAATATTGCGCCGCTTGGGGCCGGAGCTTTCGCCGGAGGCCGTGCTCATCGTTTGTCCTTACCCGCCCGCTGCGACCGCCGCGTCACGCCAAGGTCCTCAAGATCGCCAAGGATGCGCCGCTGCGCCGAATAATCGAGGGCGACCCAGGCAACCAGCGCGCCGATCACGAACACCGTTACCGCATAGGAAGCGACGATGAAGTCGGCATGAGCCCCGAGATTCATGACCGCGCCTGCGCCAATTCCTGCGCCTGCATCAGTCGCATGCTGCGCACGCGCCGGCGCAGAATCTCATTGCGCATGGCGGCAAAGTGCAAGGTGAAGAATAACATCGTAAACGCGCCGGCCATGATCAGCAGCGGAATCAGGATCGAGGGATCGATGGCCGAGCCGCCCTTGCGAAACAACGAGGCCGGCTGATGCAGCGTGTTCCAATATTCCACCGAAAACTTGATGATCGGAATATTGACCGCGCCGACCAAAGTGAGGATCGCCGCCGCGCGCGAACCGCGGCCCGGGTCCTCCGCGGTCCAATAGAGCGCGAGCACGCCGAGATAGAGCAGGAACAGCACCAGCATCGAGGTGAGCCTGGCGTCCCACACCCAATAGGTGCCCCAAGTCGGGCGGCCCCAGAGCGAGCCGGTGACGAGGCAAATGAAAGTGAACGCAGCGCCGATCGGCGCGGCCGCCTTGCCGGCCACGTCCGCCAGCGGATGCCGCCATACCAGCGTGCCGAGCGCTGCCATGCTCATTACGCCCCAGCACATCATGCTGAGCCAGGCTGTCGGCACGTGCAGGAACATGATCTTCACGGTGGCGCCCTGCTGGTAATCGTCGGGCGCGGTCATGACGCGGGCAAGCCCGAAGGCGAACAGCAGGACCGTCGCCGCCGCGAGCCATGGCAGCATGCGGCTGACGATGCCGAGAAAGCGGGTCGGGTTGGCGAGATCGATTATGGGCATCGGCGCCTTTTAGTCTTCCGCAAGGACGCGGGCAATGGTGGCCACTTGGCCGGCCTGGCTGCCTTGGCCATCATTCCAGGCCGTGGCGCAGCGTCGCTGCCGCGGCGACCGGGCCCAGCACGAAGCTGGCCAAGGATAGTGCGCAAAGAATGGTGAACGGGGGGCCGAACGGCGCGGGTCCGACGATCGCGGCATTGGCCGCGGCGACACCGAAAATCAGCACCGGAATGGTCAGCGGCAGCACCAGCACCGCCAGCAGCAAGCCGCCGCGCCGCAGCGCCACCGACAGCGCGGCGCCGATCAATCCGATGAAGGTGAGCGCGGGCGTGCCGGCGAGCAATGTCAGCGAGACCCAGCCCATGGCGCTGAGCTCGACATTGAGCATGAGGCCGAGCACCGGCGTAATCACGACCAGCGGCAATCCGGTGGTCAGCCAATGCGCGATGGCCTTCGCCGCCACCGCCAATTCGAGCGGCATGCCGCCCATCATCAGCAGATCGAGCGATCCGTCGTCGTGATCGGTGGCAAACAGCCGGTCGAGCGCGAGCAGGCTCGCCAGCAGCGCGCCGAGCCACAGGATCGCCGGACCGATGCGCGCCAGCAGCGCCAGGTCGGGGCCGATCGCAAACGGCATCATGGTCACCACGATCAGGAAGAACAGCGCGCCCATCAGCGCGCCGCCGCCGACGCGCACCGAGAGCCGCATGTCGCGGACCAGAAGTGAGGTGAAGGCGCTCATGCCGGGCCCAGTTTCAGTTCGCGCGCGCGTTCGAGCCCGATCGGCCCATGTGCCGCGGCGACGATCATGCCGCCGCCGGCGAGGTGGCTGCGCATCATTTCCGTCAGCCGGTCTTGCGAAGGCGCATCGAGCGCCGAGGTCGGCTCGTCGAGCAGCCAGAGCGGCCGCTGCACGGCGACCAGGCGGGCAATCGACAGCCGTCGCCGCTGCCCGGCCGACAAATAGGCGGCGGGCAGGTCGGCAAGCGGGACAAGGCCGACCGCTTCCAGCGCCTGTTGGATCGCGTGGCGGCCGGACCCGAGATACTCGGCCCAAAATCGCAGATTTTCACTGACTGAAAGTGACGGTTTCATCGCGTCATGGTGGCCCAGGTAATGCGACTGCTCGGCGAGCGTGGCGTCAGGCTCGCCGCCAATGAGGGCCAGCCGGCCGGCGGACACATGCACCAGCCCGGCAATCATGCGCAGCAGCGAGGATTTGCCGGCGCCGTTGCGTCCGGTCACCACCACGGCTTCGCCGCCGGACAGGCTGAAACTAAGCCCTACGAACACATCACGCCCGCCGCGGTTGCAGGCCAGTTTTTCGCCCGTGAGCTGCATCAGGCGCGCCGCAGCCCGGCCGCGGGGTGCGGACCGGCAGCGGTAGTCGTGGAAACCCCCGATATTCTGCGCATCTTTTGCAACGATCTCGGTAAATATGGCGTCGGACGCGAAAAGACCTTATAAGCCCGCACCTGCGGCGTTACGCTACTCAAATTCGGACGTAAGTCTCCCCAGCGAGAAAACCCTTGTCTTGCTAATAGCTTAGACCGATCCAACGCCGATGCCCCGGGCCGGGAATGGAAACAGCCGACATGACTTCGCTCGACAGCTTCAGATGTTGCAAGACACTCCAGGTTGGTAGCAAGAGCTACGCCTATTTCAGTCTTCCCACCGCCGAAAGGAACGGCCTCAAGGGCATTTCGCGCCTGCCGTTCTCGATGAAAGTTCTCTTGGAAAATCTGCTGCGCAACGAAGACGGGCGCACGGTGACCAAGGACGACATCAAGGCGGTCGCCGAATGGCTCAAGACCAAGAGTTCGGAGCGCGAGTTCGCCTTCCGCCCGGCGCGCGTGCTGATGCAGGATTTCACCGGCGTGCCGGCGGTGGTCGATCTCGCCGCCATGCGCGACGCCATGAAGTCGCTCGGCGGCGATCCCAAGAAGATCAATCCGCAGGTGCCGGTCGATCTCGTCATCGATCACTCCGTGGCGGTGACGTTCTTCGGCAACAATGCGGCGTTCAAGAAGAACGTCGACGAGGAATACCGGCAGAACCAGGAGCGCTACAAATTCCTGAAATGGGCGCAGCGATCGTTCGATAATTTCAACGTGGTGCCGCCCGGCACCGGCATCTGCCACCAGGTCAATCTCGAATACCTGTCGCGCGTGGTCTGGACCCGCAAGGACAAGGTGAAGGTCGACGGCAAGGCCGTCACGATGGAGGTAGCCTATCCCGACACGGTAGTCGGCACTGACTCGCACACGACGATGGTCAACGGCCTGTCGGTGCTCGGCTGGGGCGTCGGCGGTA
>JGI20193J14888_1000207_pt1 | contig 16737 bp, 17 predicted proteins | sample NGESurdeep092012_5_FD_14888 | JGI IMG/M metagenome (IMG submission 14888)
CGTTCGACGAGCTCGCGCAGGTGATCTGAGCGGCAAACCTCACCGAGGCTGGTCAGCTCGCGCCCGACGATCAATCAATGCAACAGAGCCTCTGAAGGTAACGCCTCGAACTCATCGGGCATGAGGCCTTCGAGCGAACTGGGGGCTGCCCAGGCGACTACCCCACCCGCGCTCACGCGGGTTCTCCATGAGCGGGGAGCACTGACTGCACGATCGGCTTGCAACATCGGCCACGATGATCCGAGCCGCCCGTGGTCCATGGCGCGTGGTGAAACGGGGCGCATGACGTCGCGCTTACGCACTCTCTGACCGCACTGCCTGCAGCCTACGAGAGCGCGCAACGTCGGAACAGTCCAGAATGCCTGCACCTTGTGCCCGGGTCCACGCCGACCACGTCTGGTAGCCACCGTCGAGATTCCGGGCCTTGATTCCGAGTTCTTGCATCAGCGCCGTTGCCGTGTGGCCGCGCTGACCCACCTGGCAGTAGACCACCACCGGTCCATGTCCGAGTGACCCGAGATGGTCACGGAGCGAGTCGACGGGCAGGTTGACCGATCCCTCGATAGCGCTGGCGGCATGCTCCTCGGCCGTCCGCACATCGACGAGCGGCCAGCCCTGCTCCACCAGCGATTCGAGCTCTGCGGGTCCGACCACGTCGCAGTCCCCACTGAGGATGTTCTCCGCCATGTAGCCAAGGAGGTTGACCGGGTCCTTGGCTGACGAGAACGGTGGGGCGTAGGCCAACTCCAGGTCCGCCAGCTGGGGGGCGGTGAGCCCGGCGGCCATGGCCGTGGCGATCACGTCGATCCTCTTGTCGACGCCGTGCCGGCCCACGATCTGCGCTCCCAGGATGGTTCCATCGTCAGGATCAAAGATCAGCTTGGCCGCCATTCGGGTGGCCCCCGGGTAGTAGGTCGCATGGTCGAAGGGGTGGGAGTGGATGGCCCGGAAGGGTCGGCCCGCCGCCTGAAGTCGCCGCTCGTTCCAACCAACGGTGGCAGCCACGATGTCGAAGACCTTCACGATCGACCTGCCGAGCGATGCCACCCGATGCGAAGGGCGCCCGGCGATGTGGTCCGCCACACGCCTCCCCTGGCGGTTGGCCACATTGGCGAGCGCGATGAGTGAGGTGGAGTGCGAGACCGCATCCGCCTTCTCGACCGCGTCGCCCACGGCGTAGACGTCCGGATCGCTCGTCTGATTGGCGTCGTTGACCGCCAGCCCGCCCTCCGGACCGAGCTGCAGTCCGGCCAGCTCGGCGAGCCCGACGTCCGGTCGGACACCGATAGCCCCGACAACGAGGTCGGCCGGAAGGACCCGACCGTCGGACAGGGTGACCGAACGCTCCCCAACCGAGGCCACTGACGCCCCGAGCTCGACCCGGACACCGTGGGCGACCAACTCGTCACCGACGAGCACTGCCAGCTCGGAATCGAGCGGCGTCAGTACCTGGGGGGCGGCTTCGAGGACCGTGGTGTCCAGCCCCTGCGCGACCAGGTTCTCGGCCATCTCGAGGCCGATGAAACCGGCCCCGATCACCACGGCCGTCTCCGGGGCCACACCGACTTCCGCGGCCATGGAGGCGGCATCCTCCACGGTGCGGAGGGTCCGGACCCGGTCATAGCCTGGGATCGGCGGCCGCACCGGGGCCGCTCCCATGCTAAGGATCAGCTTGTCATAGGGCACGACGAGCTCCTCCCCGTCGACCGTGGAGCGCGTCGTCACCGTGTGCGCCGTCCTGTGGATGGCCACGACCTCGTCGTTGACCCGGACATCGAGACGGAAGCGATCGTAGAGCTGTTGAGGTGTCTGCAGGGTGAGGTCCTCTTCCTCTTCGATCAGGCCGCCGACGAAGTAGGGCAGTCCGCAGTTGGCAAAGGAGACGTGACCGGAGCGCTCGAGCACGGTGATGGTGGCATCGGCGTCGAGCCGGCGGAGACGGGTGGCGGCTGACATTCCGCCGGCAACCCCGCCGATGATGACCACTCGCTTGTGAGCCGGAGTCCGGGCCGTCATCGAGACAACCATGACTTCCGTCTCGGGGCAGGAGCCGCGGTCGTCCGACACTGGCACCGTTCTTCCATGGACACGTCGCCCAGCACCTGTTCGACATGGGCTCCGCAGCCCTTCCAGGTCGGTCGCCCGCACTTCTTGCACTTCGCAGCTCTGCACATACCCCATAGGGTATCATAATATTCCGATAGTGCACGAAGGTTCGTGGTACCCATGGAGGTATCGTGGTAACGTCACTTATACCCCATGGGGTATAAGGGAGCGGATGGAAGGACGGCACATGACGGCATCAACGAGTACAGGACTTGGCGCTCAACCGGTGGCCTATTCTCCGGAATCTCCGGCCGTCGAGCACGATGGCTCCGGATCTGAGCCCTCAGGCGGGCACACCCCTGGGCATCGTAGGCGTGGGGGACGAACAGGCCCTTGATCCAACCACGCAGACCACCTGGATGCTCGTGGTCGACGTGGTCGTGACGGGCGTGATCAGTGCCCACATGGGGCTCATGGCCCTCGCGGTCTCGATGGTCATAGACATGGTGGTCACTCATGGGGTCTCCGAGGGGTAACCCACAACCGTGTCGTGCTCGTGCTCCGCCGGGAGATCCGCCACCGCGTGATCGGCGCTGAACAGCGCCTCGGTGGTCAGACGCCCTAGCTGGGACACAGTGAGACGCAAATGTTGGCTCGCGTGTTGGCTTTTTTGACCGACCCCGCTGGGTCCAACATCAGCGGGTCGCGATCGGGCCGTGTGCACCCATTTCAGAGACCAGCATCTGACTCTGGTCAGATGCTGCGGGACGCGATGGGACCCAATTGGTGGCTCGCGCGTTGGCTTCGGAGAAATAGTCAGGACCTGTGGATGAGGTTCTTCTCGAACTACGCGGCGACCTCGGTGTCATGCTCCTCTGATCGTTCGGCCATCACCTCTTTTCCCTCAGCTGATCGGCCGGTTTCCACCGTCGACCATGATGGTGGCCCCGGTCACGTATCCCGCCTCGTCGGACAGCAGGAACCTGACCACCGGTCCGATGTCGTCGACCGGGTCACCCAGGTACCCCATGGGATGACGACCGAGCACCCGCTCGGCCATGGTCGAGTCCTTGGCCAGGGCCACCTCCATGGCCGGCGAGTTGGCCAACGGGGCGATGCAGTTGACACGCACGCCGTCGCGGCCCCACTCACGGGCCCAAGCACGGGCCAGTCCGCGCACCGCGCCCTTTACCGCGGCATACGGGGCCAGCCGCACCTTGCCCTCGAACCCCGCCTCCGAGGTGAGGAGGACCATGCTCCCCTTGCTGGCCGCCAGATGGGGGTGTGCACTGCGGGCCAGCAGGTAGGCCCCCCGCAGGGACACGGCAACGTGGTTGCGCAGGTCATCCATGGGCACGGTCAACGGCACCACCGGCAACGGCGACAGCGCGCTGGTGGCGTTATGCACCACCCCGGTCAACCCACCGTCCCGGTTTACGACAGCGGCGATGGCGGCGGCTACCGAGTCAGCGTCGCCAACGTCGCACTCGACGAAGCGACCCTGTCCGCCGGCCTCGGTCACCTCGTCGGCCACCTGCTGTCCCTCGACCGGCCGGCGGGCGGCCACCCACACCGTCCACCCGGCGGCCCCGAGCGACACGGCGATGCCCCGTCCCACGCCGCCACTGGCCCCGGTGACCAGCGCCACCGGATAGCGGTCGGTGGTCACCGGCCGGCCCCGCCCGTGTGGACCACCGAGGAGGTGACCCCGCCACCGCCGGACAGCAGCATGGCCACGGCACCGACCACGTCGACCAGCTCCTCCGGCGGCGACCCGGTGAGGCGGGCCGGCGTGGTCACCAGGTTGACCCGGACGCCCCGTGGCTCGTGGATCTGGGCGAATGAACGGGTCATCACCTCGACGGCGTCGGCCACCGCGGACACCGCCGACCAGCCGCCCGATGCCATGGGGTCGGGCCGGTCGACCACGGCCACCACCTGGCCGCCGTCGGCACAACGCTCCGACCCGGCGGCTAGTGCAGCGAACCACAGTGCGAACTGCTCCTCCATAGTCGAGACCCACCCGTCGAGGTCGAGGTCGACCACTGGCGATGACCGGGGCGACTCCGGCCACACAGCCACCACCACCTGGTCGACCTTGGGGCCGGCGGCCACCCTCGACCGCCACTCCTCGATCCGTGGCCCGTCCGACCACTCGGCGTCGAAGGCGACCGCCGGCACTTCATCGAGCTCGGTTCCGAGCCCGGCGGCGATGGGGACCGCCGGGCCCGTGCCGATGACCCACGGGATGCGGCTCACCGGGGGCGGACCACCCTCCCCGGGCGCGCTTCGGTGCGGGCGCCGTCCTCCACCACCGCTTGGCCGGCCACGATGGTGGCCCGGGCCCCTTTGGGCACTGCCCGGAACCGCTTCACGCCCACCACCGGGTCCGACTCCACCCGGCAGGTGCCCGGTCCGATCTCCTCGGGGTCGAAGATGAAGACGTCGGCGGCCATCCCCGGGGCCAGGATCCCCCGGTCGGTGAGGCCGAGCACAGCGGCGGGGACGGCGGTGATCAGCCGGACCGCCTCCTCCAATCGCCACACTTGCTCGGCCCGCCACCAGGTGGCCAGGAAGTGCGAGGACCACTCGGCCCCGTCGTCGAAGTCGAGGTGGGCACCGCCGTCGGACACCCCGACGATCATCTGGGGATGGCGCTGCACGTCCTTCAGCAACGCCCGCCAGGCCGGCGTCTCGTTGGACCAGTGGAAGACGGCGGCCAGGTCGTCGGCCACGGCAGCGTCGAAGAAGGCGTCGGCCGGGTGCTTGCCGGTGGCTTCGGCGATCTCGGTCATGGTCCGCCCGATCAACGGCTGGTTGGCCGCCGCCCCGCTTTCCAATAACTGGAGGCTCTCCCAGATTGGCGGGGGCAGGGTCGAACCCTTGGCCGGGTCGAGGTTGGGGTGGTCGATGGCGTCGCGTAGCCGGTCACGCTCGCCGGAGTCGAGGATCCGGCGCCGGCGCTCGGTCAGGTCCACGGTCATCAGCTCGTTCCACAACGGCACGCCCTGGTAGCGCGACGTGCCGCCGATCAGTGTGAACGGCCCGTTGAGGGCCCGGGTCATCAGCAACGAGTACACCGGGCTGCCTTGCTCGGCCGAGCGGTCCAGGAAGGCACGCGACTCGCGCCAGGTCTCTGTCGGGGCGTCCACCTTGGACCGCCCACCCAGGCCCTGGGTGACCACAGGCACACCGCCCCGCCGGGCGAGCTCGATGAGGAACTCGCGGTCGTCGGGCGAGATGCCCTCCACCGCGCTCTCCGGCGCGTAGGCGATCGATCCCCGGCCGTGCTGGCCCACGGCGTCGGCCAGTGCCCGCATCTCGTCGAGGGAAGCCAGCCGGCTGGGCACCGGTCGATCGGCAAGGTCGAGGTGGGTGGGGGCCTGGGACGAGGAGAAGCCCAGGGCCCCGGCTTTCATGGCCACGTCCACCATGAACGCCATGGCCTCGATCTCGCCTTGCGTGGCCCCTCGCTCGTGGGCCTCGTCACCAAGCACCCAGCGGCGGATGGCCGAGTGACCGAGATACATGCCGAGGTTGATGCCCAGGGTGCCGGACCGGCTGGCCAGGAACTCCTCGAAGGTCTCGAACTCCCAGGCCACGTTGTCGAGGGCGGCCAGGTCCATGCCCTCGACGCGGGCGAACATCTGGGCGATGTAGCCGCGGTCTTCAGCCCGGCACGGGGCGACGGAGAACCCGCAGTTTCCGGCAGCCACCGTGGTCACCCCGTGGAGGGCCGACGTGTCGCACACCGGGTCCCAGGTGAGCTGGGGGTCGTAGTGGGTGTGGGCGTCGATGATGCCGGGGGCGACCACCATCCCCTCGGCGTCGATGGTGCGACGGGCCCCTTCGGCACCCAGGCGGCCCACGTCGGCGACACGTCCGTCGACGATGCCGACGTCGACGTGCCGCCCGGGCACACCGGTGCCGTCGACCACCAACCCGCCGGAGATCTTCAGGTCGTACATTGCTCACTCCTCGTGTCGGGTCCGGTCGTAGTTGGGGTGTCTTGCAGGCATGGGCGCCGACGGTCCATGGGCGGCATCAGAACAGGGCGATCGGGTTGACCGGGCATCCGGTGCCCCCGGGAATGCGCAACACGGCAATCACCACCAGAAACGACCACCGGCCCAGCCGTCCGCAGGTGGCGGCCAACTCGTCCAGGCGCATCGAGTCGACCAGGTGGAGGCCCATGGCCGTGATCCCGATCTGGTGGACGGGGAACGGCCACCGCTCTGAGTCGACCATGGGCATCCGGTCGGAGATCCCGTCGCTGCCCACGATGGACGGGCCGCGTTGGTGGATCCACTCCAGGCACTCGGGATGGAGCCCGGCCATGCCGTCGCCCAGTGCCGACAGCGGCCGGCCGCGGTCGGCCCGCAGGGCGTCGCGCCCAGTGGAGATGACCACGATGTCGCCCTCGCCGACCTCCACACCCTCGGAGCGCTCGGCGGCCAGCAGGTCGTCGACGGTCACCTCATCGTCCGGCTGCAGGTACGCCGCGCCCCGGGCGGCCGGGATGTCGAGCAGCACGCCCCGGCCGGCCACTCCGGGGGCCAGGGCCATGACCGAGTTGCGGGTTGCACCCTCGTCGGTGACCAGCGACGGAGGCAGGCCGTTGTACATCTGGCCGTCCACGAACATGTGGCTGAGGGCATCGACATGAGTGAGGCCCGTCCCGTGGATGTCGGTGCCCACGTAGTCGCGGCACGCCTCGTAACCGGGAATGTTGTGGGCGTGGCGATGCTGGCCGTCGGCCAGCATGCGGTGCTCGGCCGGAAACGGGTGCTCGGCCGTCGGGGCGAAGGCCAGGTCGTGGGCCAGGCTGACCGTGGTCCCCTCGGTGACCAGGGCGGCCGCCGCGACCTTCCGCTCCGGGGTCAGGAGGTTGAGCGTGCCCCGCTCGTCCTCACTACCCCAGCGGCCCCAGTTCTTGGCCCGCTCGTACAGGGCGTCGAGGTCGTCGGTGGAGGGGGCCTCAGGCACGTGCACCCGCGCATCTCGGGCCGTCCCCGAGCATGGCACCACCCGGTGGCGTCACTTCGTTGGGTTGTCGTACCCGCATCATCACTCCTCGCCGGCAGGCCGATGGGTGCGGGTGCGGCGGCCCGACCGGTCGCCACACCCACCTGCCCGATCGGGCCTCTACTGGATGGTGTAGCCGCCATCGACCACCATGGCGTGGCCGATCATGAATGAGGCGGCGTCCGAGCACAGCCACAGCACGGCGTTGGCGATCTCCTCGGCCTCGGCGATCCTGCCGATGGGATGGAGGGCGGCGACTTCTGCCTCCTTGGCCGGATCGCCACCGATCCAGTCGTCGACCATCTTCGAACGGGCCGTGCCCGGGCACACCGCGTTGATGCGGATGCCCGAGGTGGCGTATTCGAGGGCGGCCGTCTTGGTCAGGCCGATCACCCCGTGCTTGGCCGCCACGTAGTTGGCCATGGTGGGGAAGCCGATGATCCCCGCCCCCGACGAAGTGTTGACGATGGCCCCGCCACTCTGCTCGAGGATGGCTGGGATCTCGTACTTGAGGCACAGGAAGACGCCGGTGAGCATCACCCCGATCCCCTGGTTCCACGTCTCCTCCGGCATGTCGACGACGGTGGCACCGCCGCCGACGATGCCGGCGTTGTTGTGGGCGTAGTCGAGGCGGCCGTAGCGTTCGACGGCGGCATCCACCATGGCCTTCACATCGGCCGCGTTGGATACGTCGGCCCGGACGAAGGAGGCGGTGCCCCCATCATCGGTGATCCGTGTCACGACAGCCTCACCGCGCTCGACATCGATGTCAGCCAACAGCACACTGGCGCCGCGTGAGGCGAACGCCGCCGCCGTGGCCTGCCCGATCCCGTTGGCCGCTCCGGTGACGATGGCGACCTTGCCGTCAAAGCTCGGCATTCCTAACCGGCCTTCTGGTCGGGGATGGTGGCCACCTTCACCACGGTGGTCTGGCCCTGGTTGTTGAACTTGGAGATCTCCTCCGAGTGGCCCATGAAGTGGGCGGGGTCAGCCTTGTAGGTGGCGCTGCAGGCACCGGGCATGCTGACCTGGCCGAGGGCGGTGTTCACGTTGGACGGCGTTGCGCTCCCCGCCTTCTTGACCGCAGCCACAGCGATGTTCACCGCGTCATAGGTCCAGGCTGCATTCTGCGACGGAACGTAGTTGTACTTGGCCTCGAACGCCGAGGCGAACGATGCCAGCGTCTTCGAGTAGCTGGGCGACGAGAGGTCGCAGGGCTGGCTGGCATACAGGTTGGCCAGGGCTTGTCCCTTGGCCAGCCCGGCGGTCACCGTGGTGTCCACTGCGTCGGAGGCCATAGTCGGGATGGTGAGCCCGTTCTGGACGAACTGGTTCAACTGCACGCCGATGGTGTTCGGGTAGCCCCAGTCGAAGACCCCATCGGCGCCCTTCATGGCCAGCACCTCTTGGGTGAGGTCGGTGGCCGACGGGCTATACGGCGCGGTGGCGTAGGGCTGGAGTCCGCCGGACGACAGAGTCTGGCTCGCCGCGGCCACCCCTTCGGTGCCGTAGGACTCGTTGGTGCCCATCAGGCCGATCTTGTTCAGTTTGAGGTCCTTGATCAGATAGTCGGTGCCGTAGCTGGCCAGGGCCGGGTTGTACGCCCCGACGAACCACAGGTACTGGCTCCCGCTCGCCGCGCCGTAGGCATCGAAGGTATCGCTGGTGGTGGTGGCCAGCAGCGGGATGCCACTACTGGTGATCTTCGACGACAGCGCCTGTACCTGGGTGGGGGCGACCAGCCCGATCATGGCCGTGGGGTTCTGGCCCACCGCGGTCAGGAACGACGAGAGGGTTTGCTGGTTGTCGGTCGGGTCGACCGGCTCGCGAAACCAGGTGAGCTTCTTGCCGTTCACGCCACCGGCGGCGTTGATCTGGTTGATCGCCAGCAGGGCCCCGTTCTGGTAGTCGTTCTGGCCGTAGGCGCCTTCGCCCTTGATCTGCCAGAGCAGACCGAGCTTGACCGCGGGCCCCGAGCCCGATGCAGCGGTGGTCGATGACGATGAGCTGTTGGATGAACATGCGGCCAGTGCCGCTCCGGCCAGGGCCAGCGCTCCCAGCCTACGAGTTATGGGTCTCAGTTTCATTCCTAATCCTCCGTGAGTAGTGATCTGCGATTGGTGTGTGACGTCGTGCTCTTTCCGATGCCATCGACTATGCCCCGGTCGACGCAAGCCAGTCCTCGCTCCTTTCGATACAGCCCTACGCCTACCGGCAAGGCCTGAGGTCTCCGATGACGCCTGATCCGTCTATCGCCCCGGAGCTGACTAGGAGCGTGGGTCGGAACTCGAAAATCCTGTATAGAGGGGCGCTCGCGCGCATCTCCATGCAAACCACTTGGACTTATTCCAGCCCGAACGAATCTGATCTGCATACTTATGCCGTTCCCGCCGATTCTGACCCACGCTGCCAGAACCGATCCGTGGACTGGCCGAACCAACCGGGACGGGGCACACCGTCGGGCCACTGGCCGTCCAGCCAGGCCAAGCCGCCGATCAGGTCGCTGACCCGCCACCCGCCCTCCGTCCGCACGAACGAGGCGTCGTAGTACCCGCCGTCGGCCAGCATCCGGTCGGTGCCGTCGACGATGGTGACCATCTGGGTGAAGCAGTAGAAGCGCCCGCTGGCCCGGTCCCCGTCCACGTCGAAGAGGAAGTTCATGAAGTAGTGCTGGATGGCGGCAAAGCCGCCGAGCGCGCTCTTCAGGTAGTCGGTGATGGCCGGGTACTCGTCGCGCAGGCCCCCGTTTGCCTCGAAGTCGACGACCGCACCGGTGACGAACACGTCGTCGAGCAGCTCCCAGCGGCCGGCGTCCACCGCTGTGGCGTACCGGGCCAGGGTCTCTTGGATCTCCACCCGGTCGGTAACGGCACGCAGCGTTGCCAGCTGTTCCTCGATGCTCATGGTTGTGCCTCCCCCCCTCGGCCGATCCCTTCATGTCGGTGCATCCCCAACGGTCTCTCTGCTTCGGTGAACCCGTCCACGCCGGTCACTCCGCCGGGACCTCTGCCGCATAGGGGGTGGTGGTGTGCCAGGTCATGTCTCCGACCAGGTCGGTGATGTCGATGCGCTCGGTGAACCTCCAGCTGCCATCGACCCGCTCAAAAGTGTCGTGGTGCCGTGCGCTCACGATGACCTGCAGGGGGAACTCCGGTAGCTTGGCCTGCAGCACGGTCACATACGACCGTGCCGTGGCGATGCTCCCCTGGTGGTCGACGTCGATGATCACGTTGGTGATGACGTGCTTGGTCAACGGAGTGCCGTTGTCGTAGATGCGCACCATGTCGCGCCACAGGTTGAGCAGTGTCTCGCGGCCGGAGAACGAGTACTCCCCCGACCTCACCGTGGCGTGCTCGAAAAGACGGGCGATGCCCTCGAAGTCGCCGCTGTCGATGCACTCGGCATAGCGGTAGATCAGTGCGACGATCTGTGACTCGTGTTCGGATGCTGACACGCCGCCCTCCCCCCCGATCCCGACGTTGGGCCACCGCGTACATCGGCGCCCGGTTACTTCTCCCAGTGTTGTTCTACCGCATTTCTCATAGGCTGACAAGTGTTAGTTTTGATCCTGGTCCACCGGTGCCGCGTCGGCGTGCCGGGGACGCCATGGACGACCGGGTCAGCCAGCCTCGGCGGCGTCCTTCTGGCCCAGGAACGAGGCGAGCATGGCCTGGCGGTCGGTGAGCTCGTGGGCCACGCCGCTCATCTCGACTCGGCCGTTGACCAGCACCGAGGCCCGGTCGCAGATGGCCAGTGCCTGTTGGGTGTTCTGTTCCACCAGCAGCATCGGCGTGTGGCGGCGGATCTCGTCCAGTGCGCCGAAGACCGCCTTCAGGATGACCGGGTCGAGTCCGAGGGACGGTTCATCGAGAAGCAGGAGTTTGGGCGCCGCCACCAGGGCCCGGCCGATCGCCACCATCTGCTGCTCCCCCCCGGACAGGGTGTAGCCGTCACGGCCACGCAAAGGGACCAGCGCCGGAAAGAGGGCGTAGACGTCGTCGAAACCGAAGCCGCCCTTTCGCTTGCGGGCGGCCACCTGCCCCATGCGCAGGTTCTCCTCGACGGTCAGGGTGGGGAAGACGTGGCGTCCCTCGGGTACGTGGATGAGCCCCCGCCGGGCCACCTCGTCGGTGGAGCGGCCGGCGAGGTCCTCCCCGTCGAAGCGGACCACACCCTCGCAGGGAACGAGGCGGGAGATGGCCCGGAGCGTCGAGGTCTTCCCCGCCCCGTTGGGGCCGAGCAGGGCCACTGCGCCGTTGTCCCCCACGGTGAGGTGGATGCCGGCCACCGCCTCGCTGGAGCCGTAGGTGACCCGCAGGCCTTCGATCTCAAGCATCGGCGACCGTTCCCAGGTAGGCGTCCATCACCCGGGCGTCGGCCCAGACCTCGGTCGGTGGCCCCTCGGCGATCTTCTCCCCGAGCTCGAGCACCACCACCCGATCGCACAGGCGGTCGATGAAGTCGATCTTGTGGTCCACCAGCAAGATGCCCAAGCCGTCGGCCCGCAACGAGCTGATCAGATCGGCCAGGTTGGCTGTCTCGGCGTCGTTCAGTCCGGCACTCGGTTCGTCGAGCAGGAGCACCCTGGGCGCGGCGTTGATGGCCCGGGCCAGCTCGATCAGGCGCTGGCTGCCGTAGGGCATGCTGGCCGCCCGCTCGTCGGCGATGTCGTCCAGCCCCACTCGCTCGAGTGCGGCATGGGCGGCCCGCCAGCGCTCGCGCTCGTGGCGCCACATCCCGGGGCGGAACACCCAGCTGCCGAAGAAGCCCGACGATGCCTGGTCCCGTGACGAGACGAGCACGTTCTCCAGCACGGTGAACGTGGGGAACATCTGGGGAGCCTGGAACACTCGGAGCAGTCCGGCGTCGTAGGAACGGGTCGGGTTGCCCAGGGCCACCTCGGCCCCGTCCACGGTGAGCGTGCCCTTGGAACCGACCACCCCGGTGAGCGCATTGAGGAAGGTCGTCTTCCCGCTGCCATTGGGCCCGATGATCCCGAGCAACTCGCCCGCCTCGCAGGCGGCCGAGACGCCGGACACCGCCCGGACGCCGCCGAAGCTCACCGAGATATCGTCAGCCTGCAGCAGCATCGTTCTCCCTCCGCTTTCCGGTTGGAAGGACCGACGACAGCCGCTCGACCAGCGTGGCCCCCGGCTCGACCGGCGGCCTGCGGTGGGTGAGGCGGGCAGCAAGGTTGCGCAGGGCTCCGACCAGGCCCTCGGGGAACGCGATGATCACCGCCAGCAACAAGGCGCCGTAGACGATTTTCTGGTACTGGGCCAGGCTGGAAAGCACCTGGGGGATGGCCACGTAGAAGGCAGCACCCACGATGGGGCCCCACGCCGACCCGATGCCACCGATGAAGAGCATCAAGAAGATGCCGATGGCCAGGCTGGTCCCGAACGAGTTCACGTTCACCGTGCTGTTGATCGACCCGAGCAGGGCGCCCGACACCCCGCCGAGCATCGAGCCGAAGGCGAACAGCATGACCTGCACCTTCACCACCGGCACGCCCCCAGACCGGGCCACCGTGGCGTTCTCACGGCCGGCGATGGCGTGGCGGCGCACCGGTGAACGCTCCAGGAAGATGGCGAACAGCACCACCACGGCCAGCACGGCCAGGCTGAGCCAGAACATCTGCAGGTAGCTGTTGAAGGCGTACCCGAAGATCTCCGGCGCGGCGATGCCTACGGTGCTCCCGTCAGCGCCGCTAAACGAGGTTGTGTGGGTGAGGATCACCGTGCCCACCTCGGAGACGGCCAGAGTGCCGATGGCAAAGTAGAAGTCCTGGGCCCGACTGAGAATGAGCCCGATGACCGCGGCGATGGCCCCGGTGACCGCCATGGCCCCGAGCACGCCGACGAGGAACCAGTTCGGCCCCAGCTTCAGGGTGATCCACGCCGACATGTACCCGCCCATTGCCATCATGAAGGTCTGGCAGAAGGCGAACCGACCGGCCAGTCCGAACACCCAGTAGAACCCCACCCCCGCGATGCCGTAGGCCAGCCACACGTTCAACGAGAGCTGGTCGGCCTGTCCGGTGGCAAGGTTCGGTGCCGCCACGGCGATGACCGCGAACAGCACCACCCAGGTCAGGTAGCGGTGCTCGCGGTAGACGGGCGGCCCAGTGCCCGACCGGTTCCCTACCGACGCGGAGAGCGTGCGGCCGGATCGGCGGGCATGGGCGGCGGGCGGGGTATCGGTCGGGACGGTCATAGCCTGCTGCTCCGGAGGGCGAACAGGCCCTGGGGCCGCACGGCGATGACCACGAACATCACGATGAGGGGCAGGGTGTCGGAGTATCCGGGCAGGAAGTAGCCTCCCACCACCTGCTGGATGATGCCGATGCCCAGGGCGGCGGCCGCGGTGCCCTCGAGGCTCACGAACCCGCCGAGCACCACCGCCGAGAACGAGTTCACCATCAGGGCGAACCCGAAGGTCACGTCGATGGCCGACAGCGGGGCAACCAGCACGCCGGCCAGGGCAGCCAGCGACGCGGAAACCCCGAAGGCCCCCACCGACACCGCCCGGGTCCTCACCCCGTAGAGCTGGGCGGTCTCCCCGTCCGAGGCGAGCGCCCGGACCTGTCTGCCGATCGAGGTGGACTTGAAGATGACCAGCACCGCGGTGACCGCCACCGCGCTCACGATGACGATGACCACCCGTTGCATGGCGATGTTGGCCCCGGCCACGTGCCAGACGGCAGTGCCTACCGGGCTGGGCAGGTTCTTCGGCGACGAGCCCTGCCAGAGCTCGATTAACCCCTCGATCATCACCGACACAGCCAGGGTGGCGATGACCACCACGATGGGGGGGCGTTTTCGCAACGGCACGTAGGCGATGCGCTCGATGATCACGCCGCAGAAGAAGAGGCCGACGATGGCCACCACGTAGGTGGCCAGAATGGGAAGGCCCAGCGACGAGCCGGCCCAGAAGGCCACGAACGCCCCCAGGGTCACCAGATCCCCCTGGGCGAAGTTGACGATGCCGGTGGCCTTGAACAGCACCACGAAGCCGAGCGAGACCAGCATGAGGATCGCCCCGTAGGCCACGCCACTGGCCAGCAGAGCTACGAACTTGGCCAACTCAACGCCTCCCCACGCTGCTCGTTGCTCACCGCTCTCCCTCGTGAACGCACTAGGCCCGCAGGCAATGGCCCACGGCCGGCGGCGATGCTACCAACGGTCGAGCAAACAAACAGTAGTACTCACCCACGAGTGCCGCCCCGCCCGGGTGACGGAATCGGTGGTCCGGGTCGCCGGCCATCGACGGGTTGCATGCCGGTCAGACCCGGGTCCCTGTCGACGAGCCCCCGTCGACGATGAACTCGGCGCCGGTGCAGTAGGCGCTTTCGTCGGAGGCCAGGAACAAGGCCAGCATGGCCACGTCCCTCGGCTGGCCGATGCGGCCGGCGGGGATGGCCGAAAAGTAGGCGGCGCGATCCACGTGGGCGAACTCCTCGGTGTTGACCATCGGCGTGTCGATGGTGCCCGGATGGATCGAGTTGACCCTGATCCCGTCCACCCCCAGCTCCAAGGCGGCCGACCGGGTCATTCCCCGCACGGCGTACTTGCTGGCCGCATAGGCGATCACCCCTCGCACCCCGTGGAGCCCGGCCACCGACGAGGTGTTGACGATGGAGCCCCCGCCGGCCTCCCGCATCGGGCCGATCACCGAGCGCATTCCCAGGAAGCAACCGACCTGGTTGACCTCGACCACCGCTCGGTAGTCGTCCAGGGTGGTCTCCTCCATGGGTGCGGCCCGAACGATGCCGGCATTGTTGACCAGCACGTTCGGGTTGCCCAACGTCTCGGTGCACCAAGTGACCACCGACTGCCAGTTCTGCTCGTCGGCCACATCGAGGTGCCGGTAGGTGGCCGCCCCCCCGATGGAGGCCGCCACCCCCTCCCCGTCCTCGTCGAGCACGTCGCAGACGACCACCCGTGCGCCCTCGTCGACGAAGGCGCGACAGATGGCCTCGCCCTGGCCCCGGGCGGCCCCGGTCACGATGGCCAGCTTCCCCTCGAGTCGTCCCGGTCGGTCACTCACGCCCACCACCCCCTTGCCGGCCTCGGAAGCGTGACGTCGGCCATCCCTGCGGTGCTCTTCCTAGCGCATGCGCGCCAAACTGACAAGTGTTAGTTGGTACGCCCACCCCGGGCCGGCACCCGGGGTGGGCGGTCAGCGATTGGGCCGGCCTTGGATGTTGGCGACGGCCTGGTGGTCTTGGCGGTGACCTTGGCGGCTGCCTTGGCCGTGCCCGCCTTCTTCGACGGGGCCGCCCTCTTGTTCGTCGAAGAAGGCGGGCAGTGGGCCGTCCGACCGGAGCCCCGACACCATCATCAGGACGAACTCGTCGACCAGGCCGTCAAGGCCGACCTCGGTCAGCGGGTTGGGACGGGCCCCGTACCGCTTGCGGTCCAACACCCCGTGGAGCGAACTGGTGATCACCCGCACGGTCACCTCCGAGTCGATCTCCGGACGGAGAGTCCCATCGGCGATGCCGGCCACGATGACCCGGTGCCAGAGCTCGAGAGCGTAGTTGCTCCGGTCGAGGATGCCGGCGATCTCGGCCATGCCCAGCAGGTCCTGCCAGTCGTAGTGGATGATGGTCATCTCTTCGTTGTAGGCGGCCAGCACCCGGAACACCCGGCGGAGCATGTCCTCGGTCTGCGCCGCCCCGGTGCCCTCGAGGGCGGCTGCCGCCTCCTGTGCGGGGATCAACTGGTCGTAGAATGGGTCGAGGATCAACTGGAGGATCTCCGACTTGGACTTGAAGTGGGAGTAGAGGCTGCCCGCCAACAGGCCACAGGCGTCGGCGATATCCCGCATCGAGGTGTTCTTGAATCCACGGGAGGCGAAGATGGCTCGTGCGATACTGACAATCTCGTTTCGCCGAGTCGACAATGGCCTACCTCTTCGTGCGCTGTGGGGGTGGGGATGACACCCGTCGATCAGGTGATCGGCAGGCGGGTATGGCGGCAGCAACGACCGGGTCATACGAAGCCCCCTGTCGGAGCGGGACCCCGTCGCACCCACCCTTCCAGGTGGGCGCTCTCCTCTACTAACGTTAGCTATCTTTTGGCGACAGGAGCAGAGGTGAGCGGGCTGCGCGCCCGCACTCGGGTCGCCGGGCGTCGGCGGGGACGCCGGACCACACCGGCGACGGGGCCCGGCCAGAGGGTCAGCGAGCCGGGAGGGCCCCGTCCAACGGGCCCCCCGATCCTCTCCGCCTGGTCAGGGCTCAACGGGTCCGACTCGGCGATCTTCTTGATCAGCGCGGCAGGCCAGACGGTCCACACGCCCTCGTGCCGGTAAGGCCGTTTGGTGAGGAACTTCACCAACGTCCCCCAGTTGCCCTCGACGAAGGCGGCGACCAGATGGCCCGGAATCGTCGTGGCGACATGCACGTTGGCCACCGGAATCACGTAGCTGTAGATCGGCTCGTTCATGTCAGTCGATTGCGCCCTCCCACCATCAGGCGGCGATCGTCGCCCAGCAGGCCGCCGACGTTCTTGTACTCGATGAGGCCTTTCATCTTCTTCGAGTCCGCGATCCACAATCCCGAGGAGGCCACCGACGAGGTGGCCCGGCGGGGGCTCATCCACGTACCCGAGGGACGCCACGTCTTCCCCACCCTGACCGTCGAGGAGAACCTGCGCATGG
>JGI20193J14888_1000209_pt1 | contig 16685 bp, 15 predicted proteins | sample NGESurdeep092012_5_FD_14888 | JGI IMG/M metagenome (IMG submission 14888)
CGGCCAGCCGCTCGAGAGCGATCCGACCGTCTTCGAGGTCGATCATTGCTTCGTATTGCTCGACGAGCTCGGCTGGCACAATCGCAGCGGCGCGCTGTTGATTGCGGCCACGGGTGACGTAGGTAATCTCACCACCGAATGCAGCCCGGTTCACGGCGTCGGAGAAGTGATCCCGCGCCTGGCTGACGGAAAGTTCGGTCAAGTCTGTGCTCATGCCTACATTATGCGCCAGGTACGCCAACTTGGCTAGGCAAGGGTCCCGCAGGGGATCCCGCTACGGAACGACGAAAATCAGGTTTGTTCCAGGTCGGCGCAGCCTCCGCGCGTGCCCGTAGGCCGTTCGGCTTGTGGGACGGTCGGTGACTTGTGTTCTCGGTGACTGGCTCAGGGTGTTTCGGGCATGCCGCCCCGGGGTGAGCAAGGGTGAGCCGCGCCTGATCAAGGCCACGATGCTGCGGTGGGCACCACAAACGCGCCCACCGCGGCGACTGGCTTCAACCTCAGCAGCAGCCAACTACACCGCCATCCCGCCCTCGCTGGACGGTATTCGAGTCAACCCAGGAAGCCGCGGATGGAGGCGTGCCCCTTCAACAGGTTGCGGGCAATGGTGCGGCGCTGGATCTCGTCGGTGCCCTCGTAGATGCGTAGCAGCCGGAGCTCCCGGTACCACCGCTCGATCGGAAGCTCGCGGGTGTAGCCCATGCCGCCGTGTATCTGCAGCACCCGGTCGACGATCTCGTTGGCCTTCACGCCGCCGTACAGCTTGGCCATCGACTGGGCCTGGCGCGAGTCGAGCCCGGCGTCGACCTGCCACGCCGCGGATAGCACCAGCCAGCGCAGCGCCTCGATCTCCACGGCGGAGTCGGCGACCATCCACTGGATCGCCTGGCGGTCCGCGATCGGCTGGCCGAAGGTGACCCGGTTGCGGGCGTGCTCCATGCCCATCTCGACCAGCCGCTCGCAGGCCCCGAGCGCGCGGGCGGGCAGCAGGTAGCGACCCTTGCCGATCCACCGCATGGCGAGCTCGAAGCCCTTGCCCTCCTCTCCGAGAATGCTCGAGTGGGGCACACGCACGTTGTCGAAGATCAGCGACGCCGGGCCCCACTCGCCCATGGTGTCGATGTACTCCGACTTCCAGCCATGGTCGCGGTCGACGAGAAAGCAGGTGACCCCGCCGTCGGCACCCTTCTCCTTGTCAGTGACCGCAAAGACCATCGTGAAGTCGGCCTCGTTGCCTCCGGTGATGAAGGACTTCTCACCGTTGATCACCCACTCGTCGCCCTCGCATATGGCGGAGGTGCGGATGGCGCGGGCGTCGGAGCCGGCCCCGGGCTCGGTGATGGCGAAGCAGCTCTTGCGCTCGCCGCTGATGGTGGGGAGGAGGTACTTCTGCTTCTGCTCGTCGTTGGCGAAGTAGAGGATGTTGTCGGCCTCACCGCCGAACTTGAACTGCACGAACGAACGTCCCAGCTCGACCTCGACGAGGGCGTTCATCACCGCGCCGAGCCCCATGCCGCCGTACTCCTCGGGTGTGTGCACTCCGAAGAACCCGGCCTCCTTCGCCTTGTCCCGAAGAGCTTCGAGCTCCTCCTCCTGCAGGCCCCGCTCGTTCCGACGCTCGCGGTTCAGCACCTCGGGCTCGAGTGGAATGATCTCCTTGCGCACGAAAGTGCGGACCCACTCGCGAACCTCGCGCTCTTCCTCCGACAGGTTCAGGTCCATGACCTCACGCCTCCCTGTTGTTGGCGAACTGCGCACGCAGCTCGCGTTTGAGTACCTTGTGGCTCGGCCCCATGGGAAGGGCATCCACCACCTCGATGCGACGTGGGTACTTGTGCTTGCCCAGCCGCTCGCGCGCCCACTCGACGAGCCCCTCACCGTCCAGGCTCTCTCCATCGACCGGGATCACCACGGCGCACACCTCCTCACCGCGTTGCGCATCCGGTACGCCGATCACCGCCACCTGCGCGATCGCCGGGTGCCCCATCAGGACCTCCTCGACCTCACGCGGGTAGACGTTGAAACCACCCCGGATGATCAGGTCCTTCTTCCGGTCCACGATCGTGATGAACCCGTCGGCGTCCTTCTGTCCGATGTCGCCGGTGCGGAACCAGCCGTCGACGATCGCCTGCGCGGTCGCCTCCGGGTTGTCGAGGTAACCGGCGAACACGTTGTGGCCGCGGATCACGATCTCGCCGAGCCGGCCGTCGGGGAGCAGCTCGATCCGGTCGTCGAGGGTCTCGTCGGCGATCTCGACCTCCACGCCCCAGAGCGCGTGGCCCACGGTGCCGGCCTTGGTCCCGAACCAGTGCTGGTTCACCGTGGCCGTCGGGGAGGTCTCCGATAGGCCGTAGCCCTCAAAGATCGTGGTGTCGAACGTCTTCTCGAACCGCTCCAAGACCGCGACGGGCAGGGAGTCTCCTCCCGAGATGCAGTGGCGGAGCCTCGGCATCTCGGTGGCCTGGGACGAGGCCTCCAGCAGCTGGACGAACATCGTCGGCACACCAAAGAACAGCGTCGAACCCTCGTCGCGCATGAGCTCCATCGCCTTCGCGGCGTCGAAACGTGGCTGCAGCAACAGCGTCGCGCCGGCCCGGAACGTGGAGTTCATCGAGACCGTCTGTCCGAAGACGTGGAACAGCGGAAGGCAGCCCATCACGACGTCGTCGCGCATGAACGGGTTGGCGTCGAACGCGTTCGCCATCGCGTTCATCACCAGGTTCAGGTGGGTGAGGAGTGCGCCCTTGGGGCGGCCCGTCGTACCACTGGTGTACAAGATGACCGCAGTGTCCTCGGCCTGCCGGGCGGCGTACGTCCGCAGCGGCTCGACATCGTTGGCGAAGTCCTCGACGCTCCACGCGGGCACGCCCACAGACTCAGCGGCCCCGGTGCCCACGTCGGCGAAGCCGGCTTCATACAGCACGGCCTGCGCGCCCGAGTGGCCGACGATGTACGCCGCTTCCTCTGCAATGAGAAGAGTCGGCACAGGTACGACGACGCCGCCGCACGCGAGGATCCCGTAGTAGGCGCGGACGAAGTCGGCCACGTTCGGGGCGAGGAGGGCGACCCGGTCGCCGGGTCCGATCCCGTGACCGGCCAGCGCGGCACCGTATCGCCGTGCGTCCTCCCAGAGCTGCGCGTAGGTCAGCCGGAGGTCACCTTGTACGAGGGCGAGGTTGTCGGGGGTCCTGCGAGCGGGCTCGGCGAGGATCGTTGCGAGGGAAAGGGTCGTCATAGTTCTCCCAATTGGGACGAGGTGTGTTTCGGGGGCCGGGCGGGCCGCCGTGGTGGGCGGCTCGCCCGGCAAAGGATGGTTCCAACCGTCAGCCGGCGGGCTTGACCTCGGGGATGCCGCTGGCCGGCGGGCTGTCCTTCGCGGCGGAGTCGTCCTCCTTGATCGGCGCAGCACCGATGTCGGTCACCAGGACCGGGGTCAGCGGGTTGCTCTTGCCGCCCTTGAGCTGGACGACCCGCATGCCGGAGATGCCGAGGTGGCTGTCGGCCGAGTAGCGGAACGGAGCCAGCGGCGGGCCGGCGGCGTTGCCCATCTTCTCCACGGCGTTGACGATGCCCTCACGAGTCGGGTTCTTACCCGCGGCCTGCAGCGCCTGCACGAACGCGTAGGCCTCGGACATGCCGTAGATGCGGTAGTTGGTCAGATGGCCGTCCTTGCCGTGCTTGTCCCAGACCTTCTGCCACAACTTGGCCCACGCGTTGTCGGTGGCGTCGACGCCCGGGATGTACGCGGTGGTGAGCACCCCGTCCAGCGGGTTCGTCCCGTCGACCGCACCCTTGGAGAACTTGGACAGCAGGGAGCCGACGAGCTCGGCGTCGGAGCCGATGTTGGAGTAGAACCACTTCGGCTTGTAGTTCAGCTTCAGCGCCACCAGCTGGCTCAGTGCGGTGTACGACGGCACGTTGAAGCCGAGCACGAGGTCGGCCCCGGAAGCCTTCAGGGCGGCGATCTGCGGGGCGACGTCGGTGTTGCCGGCGGTGTACCTCTGCACCTTGACGATCTTTTTGTCGAGGTACTGGCGCACGCCCTTCTCGCTGTCGCGGCCGAGGTCGTCGTCCTGGAGGAACAGGCCGACCTTGGCGTCCGGCATGTTCTTGGCCACCCACTGGCCGATGATCTTGCCCTCGATCTCGTAGTCGGGCTGCCAGCCGAAGGTGTAGTGCTTCGCCTTGGGATCGTCACCCCACTGGATGGATCCGGAGGAGACGAACAGGTCGGGAACCTTCTCGCTGTTGAGGAAGTCCACGACCGCGGTGTGCGTGGGGGTTCCGAGCGCGCCCAGCATCGCGAAGACCTGGTCCTTGAGCACCAGCTCGTTGGTGACCTCGCTGGTGGTGGTCGGGTCGTAGCCGTCATCGCGGACGATGTACTTGATCTTGCGTCCGTTCACGCCGCCGTTGGCGTTGACGTAGTCGAAGTAGGCCTGGGCACCGGTGGGGATCTCGCTGTAGCCGGGCGCGGCGACACCGGTGAGGGGGAAGGTGGCGCCGACGGTTACCGTGTCCTTGGTGATGCCCACTTGGGCAGCGCCGCCGCCGCTGCTGTTGCTGCCACTGGAGGGTCGGCCGCCCGCACCACAGGCGGCGACGAGCGCCCCAGCCGTGATGAGCCCGGCAATCCGGGTCATCTGCTTGGTCCATCTCTTCATGGTGTTGCCTCCTGTTGTGGGTGGATTGATCCTGTGTCAGGGCTCTGGCGCCGTCGCCAGGCGTTACGGATCGTGCCGACCAGGCCCGCGGGTGCGAGCAGGATGACGAGTACGAGGGTGAGTCCGTAGACGAGGGGAGCGAGCTGTGCGGACTGCAGGTCAGTGAGGCCCAGGCTCTGTCCGAGTCCGGTGACCGTCTGCGGCAGGAACGTCAGAAGTGCGGCACCGATCAGGGCGCCGACCAGGCTGCCGAGGCCGCCGAGAACGACCGCGGTCAGCAGGGACAGCGACAGCGTAAGCGTGAAGCCGCTCGGTGCTGCGATCCGCACGACCATGGCCATCACGCTGCCGGCGAGACCGGCGCAGGCTGCGCTGACCACGAACGCCTTGACCCGGGCACGGCCCACGTTGATGCCGGCGAGCTCCGCCGCGACCTCGTCGTCACGCACGGCGCGCCAGGTTCGACCCACTCTGCTTGCGGACAGGTTCGCCAGGAGCACGAAGCTGATGATGAGGCCGATCCACCCGATGTAGGCCAGGTACTTGGTGCCTGTGATGTCGTGCGCGGTGAGGAAGTACACGGCGTCCGCGAACCAGCCCGGGGCCTCCGGCGTGGAGACGGACAGGCCCTGCTCGCCGCCGAGGGTGTCACCGAAGAACGATGCGATGCCGGGGACGGCGACGGCCATGGCCAAGGTCGCTCCCGCGATGTAGGGACCGTGCAGTCGCGCCGCAGCCACACCCACCACTNCACCGACCACCACGGTCACCAGCACGGACAGGAGCATGATCACCGGCAGCGGCAGCGGCAGCGGCTTCTCGACGTTGTGCAGCATCAGCGCCGCCGTATAGGCGCCCACGGCCATCAGTGCGCCGTGGCCCAGGGACAGCTGGCCGTTGAGACCGGTCAGCACGGTGAGGCCGCCGACGGCGATGCCGAGGTAGGCCATGGTGGCGAACTGGCCCTGCCGGAACGGGCTGACCGACTCCAGGACCAGTATCACGATCACCAGCCCGATCAGCCCGCCGATGAGGTTGCGTCTCAACGGGGTCCGGCGCAGACGACCGGTCAGCGAACCGAATGCCACACGGGACATGTCAGACCGTCCGTGCCGTCGCGTGGGAGAACAGGCCTGCGGGTCGGACCAGGAGCACCACGATCAAGATGGCCAGTGATGCGAGCGCCACGAGGTCGGATCCGACGTACCCACTCACGAAGCTGAGGCCCAGGCCGAGCAGAAGTCCCCCAACCACCGCACCGCCCGGGCTGTCGAGTCCACCGAGCACTGCCGCGACGAATCCGTAGACGACGACCGAGTCCATGTACGAGGGGTAGACCAGGTTGCCGCCGGCGATCAGGAGCCCCGACAGCGAACCAACCACGGCGGCGAGGGCCCAACCGAGGGTGAGCATCCGGGTCACCTTCACGCCGAGCATGCGGGACACCTCCTGGTTGAACGCGGAGGCGCGCATCTTGAGGCCGACGTCGGTGTGGTGGAACAGCGCGACCAGCAGCAGCATCACGACAACCACCGAGCAGATCGTGAAGACAGCGAACCCGGTTAGCGCGATCGTCACGCCGCCTGCCTGGAAGCCGCGCAGCCCGAAGGGCGCCGGGAAGGACCGGAAGCCTGACCCGAAGATAATCGCGGCCACGGCGTGGATGACGACGAACAGCCCCAGGGTCAGGATGATCGCGTTGATCTCGGGCTTGCCCTCGACCGGACGGATGACCACCCGCTCGATGACGGCACCGAGCACCAGGCCGGACAGGAGCGCGGCCACGAAGCCGATCCAGTAGGACATCCCCGCATCCACGACCACCAGTGCGACGTACGTCGTGATCATGGCCATCGGCGCCTGGGCGAAGTTCACGATCCGCGTCGAGCGCCAGATGAGCACGAGCGCCAGCGCGAAGGCGGCGTAGACCATGCCCAGGGTCAGGCCCGTGAGGGAGGTGGTCAGGAGCTGCTGCACAAGTTCTCCGGTAGTCGTGGGGTTTCAGAATCCGAGGTAGGCATGGCGCAGTTTCTCGTCCGCGGCGAGGGCTGTTGCCTCGTCCTGGGCGACCAACCGGCCGAGGTTGAGGACGACGCCGATGTCGGCGATGGAGAGGGCGCTGCGCGCGTTCTGCTCGACGAGTACGACGGTCAGACCGTCCGACTCCGCAAGGCCCCGGACCAGCTCGAAGATCTGGGCGACGGCCCGGGGGGCGAGCCCCAGGGACGGCTCATCGAGCAGCAACACCTTCGGCTCCGCCATCAGCGCGCGCCCGATCACGAGCATCTGCCGTTCACCGCCAGAGAGGACATGGGCGATCGCGTTCCGCCGATCGTTGAGCAAAGGGAATATGGAGTACACCCGGTCGAAGTCGGCGGGGCGCGAGCGATCGGCCCGCCCCAGCCCTCCGAGCCGCAGGTTCTCCTCGACGGTGAGCTCGGTGATCACCCCGCGCCCCTCGGGGACGTGGGCGAGCCCGAGTCCCGGCATCTTCTCTGCCGGCATACGGGCGAGGTCCTGGCCGTCGAGGTGGACGCTCCCCCGGTCGGGGCGGATCAGTCCCGACACGGTGCGCAGCAGGGTCGTCTTGCCGGCACCATTGGCGCCGAGGACCGCAGTGATCTTGCCCTTGGGTGCCGTGAAGGTCACGCCGTCGAGCGCCTTCACCGGGCCGTAGCTCGTGGTCAGGTCACGTATGTCGAGCACGGTCAGCCCCCGATCCGGTCGGGCCGGGCCGGGTCGGGTCGTGGTCGACCTCGTTGCCCAGGTAGGCCGACAGCACAGCGGGGTCGTCGCGGATCTGATCCGGACCGCCGCGGGCGATCACCCGTCCGAAGTCGAGCACGACAAGGTGGTCGCACACGCTCATCACCAGGTCCATGTGGTGCTCGACGAGCATCACCGACATCCGGTCGGCCAGCCCGCGGATGAGATCACCGAGTTCGTCCATCTCGTCGTTGGACAGGCCGCTGGCCGGCTCGTCGAGCAGGAGCAGATCGGGCTCGGGAACCAGAGCTCGGGCCAGTGCCACCCGCTTGCGGATCGGGTAGGGCAGGCTGGTCGGGAACCGTGAGGCGTACCCCTCGATCTGCAGTTCGCTCAGCACGGCGGTGGCCCGCTCGCGCAGGGCCCGCTCGTCCTTGCTGCTGCGAGGCAGGCCGAGCAGACCGGAGAAGAACCCGGCGGCGGCGTGCCGGTCGGCACCGACCATCACGTTCTCGAGAACGGTCATCCGGTCGAAGAGACCGAGCCCTTGCAGTGTCCGTGAGATGCCCAGCCCGGCGAGCTGGTGCGGCCGGAGGCGGGTGAGGTCGCGGCCCTTCCAGCGCAGGCTGCCGGTCTTCGGCTGCACGAAGCCGCACGCCACGTTGAACAGGGTGGTCTTGCCGGCTCCGTTGGGCCCGATGACGCCGAGCACCTGGTTCGGTGCGACCTCCAGCGAAACGTCGGAGAGCGCCTGGATGCCGCCGAAGTTGACCGCGACGTCGGACATCTCGAAAGCTTCCCCGGCATGGTCGCCACGAGCAGGCGACTCAACTGGTTGGCTCACGGATCTCCCTTCGCAAATGTGCGATGTCGCAAATGTGCGATGTGGTGTGTACCACTTTGGTCGGCGCGCACAGAAAGAGATACGGGCGGAGCGCACAAAAGACCTCGTGCAGGTTGCCCCGAATCGGCTGTTCGGGGTGGCTCAACTGTGCGCTGAGTGGGAACCTGCTCTCATGAGACCCACGCGGGAGCCCACAGCGCAGGAGATCCTCCGCGCTCGCGAGGAGGTCATCGACGACGATCTTCGTGCCCAGATCGGCCGGGCCTGGGCGTCGTTGTTGGACCGTGCCGACGCCATCGCCGACGACATCGCGCTCACGCTGATGGAGAACGGCCGGGACTACTACGACGCGGTCGGGGCGGAGCTGCGCGCGGACGTTCGCGCCAGTACCCGGGAGCACATCCGCCGGGGTATCCGGACCATGGCGGGACTCGCCGACCCTGAGGAGAAGGCGATCCACATCTGGCGGGAGACCGGCCGCCGCCGGGCCCGGCAGGGGGTCCCGATGGAGCTAGTCCTCAACGGCTACAGCCTCGGAACCCGGATGCTGTGGGAGGCGCTCCTCGAGCAGCGGAACAACCCCGACCTGGGCATCGACGACCATGTCCTCCTGATAGCCGGGCAACGGATCTGGTCCGCGCTCGATGTGCAGAACGCCACCTTGGTGGAGTCCTACCGTCGTGAGAGGTCGCGGCTGCAGCGACGCGACCTACAGCGCCAGCAGAGCTTCCTCGACGGTCTGGTCGAGGGCCGGGGCGCGGATCCCGGGTTCGCCAGCGAAGCCCGCGACGTGCTGGGCATCAGTGCCGACGACCCCCTGGCCTGCGTGGTGGCGCACTTCGACGGGTCCCTCGACGAGCCGCTGCGGGCTCCTGAGGACCGCCTCGAACGCGCGGGCGTGTTCTCGTACTGGCATGTGCGTGGGGGTGCCTTCTTCGGCCTGGTACCGACCAGCGAGCTGACGCTGCCGGAGCTGGTCCAGCTTCTCGAACCGGCCGTGGCCGGCCGGGTCGGGGTCGCCCTGTCGGCCGAGGGCATCTCCGGTTTCGCCACGGCCTACCAGCTGGCCGGCCGGGTGGCCGAGACCCTCCCTCGTGGGTCGCATCAGATGGTGTCGGTGACGGACCGGCTGCCCGAGGTGCTCCTCGGCGGCAGTCCCGAGGTCACCTCGCTGCTGGTCAGCGAGACCCTCGGCGCATTGCTCGCGCAACCACCGCAGCAGGCCGACCTGCTGCTCGAGACCCTGGAGGCCCTGCTCGCCCACGACGCGTCACCCACCCATGCCGCCGAGCAGCTGTTCTGCCACCGCAACACCGTCATCTACCGAATGAAGCAGATCGAGTCATTGACCGGCCGCAGCCTGCAGGACCCGCGCGACAAGCTGCTTCTCTCCCTCGGGCTGTTGGCCACGGGCCGGTAGGAGTGCGGTCCTGCCGCTCACCCGTGCAGCAGCGTGGCGAACAGGGCACGGCTGTCGTCGATGGCCTGCTGGGCGGCCGGGGAGTGCGGGCCCATGTCGAAGAAACCGTGAATCATGCCGTCGAAGCGACGCACCTCGGTGGCCACACCTGCGGCCTGGAGACGTTCGACGTACGCCTCCCCCTCCGTCGCGTAGCGGGTCGAACTCGGCGGTGACCACGACGCCGGAGCGAGCCCGGAGAGGTCGTTGGCCCGCATCGGTCAGAGCCGCGGGTCTCCGTGCAGCTCGGAGTCGGCCGCGTAGTGCCGCGTGAACCACGCCATGGTCGGCTGGTCGAGGAAGTGCCGGTCGCGTTCTCCGTCCGGGACGGGTACTCACCGGCCACGTCGACCGCCGGGTAGATCAGGAACTGCCCGGCCAGACACGGACCGCCGCCGTCCCTCAGGTGCTGTGCCAGCACGTCGGCGAGGTTGCCACCCGCGCTGTCGCCAGCCACCGCGAGGCGCTCGTCGCCACCGAGCTCCGTGAGATGCGCGGCGACCCACTTCGTGGCCGCGATAGCGTCTTCGACTGCCGCCGGGAAGGGCGCCCCCGGGGCGAGGTGGTAGTCCACCGACACCACAACGGCACGACAACGTCCTCGGTACTCGCCACCGGAACGAGCTGGCCGGACTGACGGGAGCCCGCACTGAGCTGGAGGAAGGCGGCCCGCGCTTCCTGCGGCTGCCCAGGGTCGGTTACTGGGCGTGGGCGGTCTCGAAGTAGCGGCGGGGTACGTCGACGAGCATGGTCGTGACCTGCTCCTCGGTGACACCCTTCTCACGGAGGTAAGGCAGCACGTCGTCCTCGATGTGCAGGTAGTGCCACTGCGTCATCATCGACATCACGCCGGGGTCGACCCAGTCGATGTAGCAGGAGGCGTCCTGCGAAAGCACCATCTGGTCGGCGTACCCCCGGCGGCACATCTCCACCACGGTGTCGGCCCTCGCCTCGAAGGTCGTGTCCAGGTTGATGCCGAACCGGTCCATGCCGAGGACGAAGCCGGCTTCGGCGAGCTCCGTCAGGTGGTCGACGTCGGTAGTGTCCCCGCTGTGCCCGAGCACCACACGCCGTGGGTCCACGCCCTCTTCGTCGCACAGCACCCGCTTCACCTCCAGCGCGGTGTGCGAGCCGGGGTGCGTGTGCACGGTGACCGGGGTGCCGGTGCGCCGGTGCGCCGGTGCGCCCTGGCCACTGCGCGCATCACCCGATCCACCCCCGGGGTCAGCCCCTGGGCNTCGATGGCGCACTTGAGCAGGGTGGCCTTCACACCGGTACCGGCGATGCCGTCCTCGATATCCCCGACGAACATGTCGACCATCGGGTCGGGGACTTCGGCGCCGGTGATCGCGTTGAGCGCAGGACCCCGGTGGTGGAAGAAGAACGGCACGTCGTCGTAGGTGTAGCAGCCGGTGGCCACGACGATGTTCAGGTCCGGAAGCTGCTCCGCGATGCGCTGGATGCGTGGGATGTAGCGGCCGAGTCCGACCACGGTCGGGTCGACGATGGTGCGCACTCCTTGCGCTGCAAGTGCGCTGAGCTTCTGGACCGCATCGGCGACCCTCGTCTCCTCGTCGCCCCACTCGTCGGGGTAGTTCTGCTGGACGTCGGTACTGAGCACGAAGATGTGCTCGTGCATGTAGGTGCGCCCCAGGGCGCTGGTCTCGATGGGCCCTCGGACGGTCTGGACGGTGGTTCTCATCCGCGCAGCTCCTTCTTGAGGATCTTTCCGGTGGGTCCCTTCGGGAGCTCTTCGACCAACCGGAACTCGCGCGGGTACTTGTAGGCCGCGAGCCGTTCCCTGCAGAAGGCGGTGAGCTCCTCCTGTGTCGCATGCGCGCCGAGCTTGAGGCTGATCACCGCGACGACCTCCTCGCCGAGCCTCTCGTCGGGCTTCCCGATGACGGCGACCTCCGCGACGGCCGGGTGCTCGTAGAGCACCTCTTCCACCTCGCGCGGGTAGACGTTGTAGCCACCGCGGATGATCAGGTCCTTCTTGCGGTCCACGACGAAGAGGTAGCCATCGTCGTCGGCGTAGGCGAGGTCGCCGGTGTGGAACCAGCCGCCACGCATGGCCTCGGCGGTCGCCTCAGGGTTCTTGTAGTAGGCCTTCATCACGTTGTGGCCGCGGACGACGATCTCGCCGACGTTGTCCGCGCCTGGCGGCAGCGGTCTGTCGGCGGCGTCGACGATGCGTACCTCCACCCCCCACACCGGTTTGCCGATGGAGAGCACCTTGCGCTGGTCGGCGCTCAAGTTGAACGTGGTCGTGCTCGCGGTCTCCGAGAGGCCGTACCCCTCGAGGATCACCACGCCCGGGAACTTCTCCTCGAAGGCCCGGATGATCTCACCGGGGATCGCTGCGCCGCCGGAGATCCCCACCCGCAGCGAGGACAAGTCGCGACCTGTGGTGTCGGCGTGCAGCAGAGCGACGTACATGGTCGGCACCCCGCAGAAGATCGTGGCGCGGGCTCGCTCGATCGCATCCAGGACGGCGTCAACCTCGAACCGGGGCACCAGCACCATGGTCGTCCCGGAGCGCACGGTCGCGTTCAGGACGCTGGAGAGCCCGAACACGTGGAACAGCGGCAGCACGGCGATGCCGACGTCGCCCTCCTCGAAACCGAACAGCTCGCCGCCGACGGTGCAGTTCATGAACAGCTGGAAGTGTGTGAGCTCGGCGCCCTTGGGCTTCCCGGTCGTGCCGCTGGTGTAGAGCAGCACCGCGGTGTCGTCGGCGCTGGTGGGAACGATGTCCGGGACGTCGACCGGCGCACAGAGGTCCTCGAAGCGCTTCGTGCCCTCCGGTGGCTGTCCGGCGCCTCCGTCGACGACGTACGTCGACACGCCGGCGACCGTCTGGGCGCCGCGATGGGCCTCAGCGGCGAACGACTCGAAGGTGATCAGCACCTGCGCGTCGGAGTTCTCCAGTTGATATGCCACCTCGTGCGCTGTGAGCAAGGGGTTCAGCGGCACCATGACCAGGCCGGCACGCATGGCGCCGAAGTAGGCGAAGAGGAACTGCGGGATGTTCGGCAGCTGCACCGCGACCTTCGACCCGGGGTCCAGCCCGAGGCCCAGCAGGTTTCCGGCGACCAGCCCGGACATGTGTTCGACCTGGGCGTAGGTCAGGGTCCTGTCACCGATGATCACGCACGGCTTGTCCGGGTCGGCCAGCACCGACTCGTGCAGCATCGTCGCGAGGTTGAAGCTCAAGGGCGCTCCTCTGTGCTGCGGAAGGTGGGCGCGTCGGTTGGTCGAGCACCCGGGTCAGCGGAAGGCGGCCTCTCCGGTGACGGCCTGGCCGATGACCAGCTGGTGCGCCTCGGAGGTGCCCTCGTAGGTGAGCACCGACTCTAGGNTGTTGGCGTGCCGCATGATCGGGTACTCCAGCGTGATCCTAGCCGCGCCGAGCAGGGTCCGGCACTCACGGGCGATCGCAATCGCCTCGCACACGGTGTTCAGCTTGCCGAGACTGACCTGCTCCGGACGCAACTCACCGTTGTCCTTGAGCCGGCCCAGCTGCAGCGCGAGCAGCATGGGCCGGAATCGAAGCCGACTCGTACCAGTCCGCCAACTGCGGCTTGACCTTGTCCTGCACGTACCGACGGACCGTGTCCCGGATCGCCAGGTCCTCCTCACCGATCAACGCGTCGGTTGCGAACAGGCCAGCGGGGCCTGAGGTGTCATGAACTTCTGCACCGGGTACTCGTCAACGTAGCCGTAGCCGCCGAATACCTGAATGGCCAGGTTCGCGGCACGCACGGCGGCCTCGCACGGCTCCCCGCGCCGGATCAGGTCGGCAGCGCGCCACACCAGGAGACGAACGGCATCTGCGTCGGATGATATGTCGGCGATCATGTCCTGGATCATCTGGAACGACGCGAGCGGCCGCCCGAACTGCCGCCTCCCTGGCGTAGTCAACGACCGAATCGAGACAGCCCTGGATGATCCCGAGCCGGTAGCCACCGAGACACGCCCCTTGTCCAGGGAGTACATGGCGATCTTGAAACCCTCACCTTCCGCGCCGAGCATCGCGCTCGCCGGAACCCGAGGCGTGCTCCAGAACGATCAGGCGGGTACGACGGGCAGGCCCACGAGCTCGCCGAGGCGTAGCCGGTGTGCTCCTGCGGTGCCGAAGGCGATCTGGTCGGCCTTGGCGCGCTTGAGGTACAGATGCGCCGGATGCTCCCAGGTCATCCCGATCCCTCCGTGCAGCTGGACACACTCCTCGGCGGCCTTCACCGCCACCTCCGAGCAGTAGGCCTGCGCCACGGAGGCGGCCAGCCGCCGGTCCGGGTCGTGGTCGGCAGCCGTCGCCGCGGCATAGCGCGCCGCAGCATGCGCCGACTCGACCATGACGTACAGGTCGGCCAGCCGGTGCTTGATCGCCTGGAACCCGCCCACCGGGCGGCCGAACTGCTTACGGTCAAGGAGATACGAAACGGTGTGGTCCAGGCACCACTGCGCGACGCCCAGCTGCTCCGAGGCCAGCAGCGCGGCCCCCAGCTCGAGCGCGTCGCGCACCGCGGCGTCGCCGGATTCCGCGACGGTTACCTGCGTCGAGCGCGCGCCGGTGAAATCGATGTCGGCGAGCTGCCGGGTCATGTCCAGGGAGACGACCGGCTCGACGCCGACCCCTGCCCCAGAAGCCGCGACCTTGTGCAGCTCGACGCCGGCGTCGGTGGAAACCGGCACCAGGAGCACATCAGCATCCAGCGCCCCAACCACGCTGGTGACCCGGCCCTGCAGCTTGCCGTCGTCGTCCGCACGGACAGTTGGCCGGAAGCTGGTCGCGCTGGCCGAGAAGGGAACCACAAGTGCGGCGGTGCACCCGCCGGCAGCCAGCTGGCCCAGCGTCTCGTCGTCATCGCCCTGCAATAGAGCGGTCGTTGCGACGACAGCGCTCGTGATGAACGGGACAGGCGCGACGAAGCGACCCAGCTCCTCCAGTACGACGGCGGCCTCACGCGCCGTGGCGCCGGCTCCGCCCCGATCCTGCGGCACCAGGAGCCCGGCCAGGCCGAGGTCCACCGACAGCGAGCGCCACAGCCCGAGCTGGAGGTCGCGGTCGCCGTCGTAGGCGGCGACGACCCGCTCGGGAGTGCATCGCGCGGTGAGCAGATCGTGGATGCTCTCGCGCAGGGAGTCCTCCACGTCGGTGTACAGCAGGTTGAGGTCATCTAGGTCACTGTTGGTTGACTCGCTTGTCATTTGGGCAGATCCTTCCAGGCGATGTCCTTGTCGGTCCTGGGCTCGGCCGGCAGCCCCAGCACCCGTTCCGCGACGATGTTGCGCAGGATCTCCGACGTTCCGCCCTCGATCGAGTTGCCCTTCGCCCGCAGGTAGCGGTAGCCGGCGTCGCGGCCGGTGAACTCGACGATGTCGGGTCGGACCATGGTCCAGTCGCTGTAGCGCAGACCGTCCTCCCCGAGCAGCTCGACCTCGAGGCCGCTGAGCTGCTGCGCGAGCCGGGCGAAGGTCAGCTTCATCGTTGAGCCCTCCGGCCCGGGCTGGCCGAGCGCGAGCTTCTGCCGCAGCCGTTGTCCGGTGAGCCGGGCGACCTCCGCCTCCACCCACAGCATCATCAACCGGTCGTGCAGCTCGGCGGTGCGCAGCTCGGGACGGTCCCGCCAGGTCTTGGCGACAACGCCGATCATGCCGCCCTCGCGCGGAGCAGCAGCGCCCCCGATGGCGACCCGTTCATTCATCAAGGTGGCAGTGGCGACCTTCCAGCCCTGGCCCTCCTCGCCGAGGCGGTAGGAGTCGGGGATGCGTACGTCGGTGAGGAAGACCTCGTTGAACTCGGCCTCCCCGGTGAGCTGGCGCAGCGGTCGCACGTCGACTCCGGGGTCGGTCATGTCGCATACGAAATAGCTCAGGCCGGCGTGCTTCGAGACGTTCGGATCGGTCCGGACCAGCAGGATCGCGAAACGTGCCTTGTGGGCGGCCGATGTCCACACCTTCTGCCCGTTGACGACCCAGCTGTCACCGTCGCGCACCGCGCGGGTGCTGACCGCGGCGAGGTCGGAGCCGGCACCGGGCTCGCTGAACAGCTGACACCAGACCTCCTCGCCGGTCCACAGCGGCTTGAGGAAGCGCTGCTTCTGCTCGTCGGTGCCGAAGGCAAGGATGGTGGGTGCTGCCATGCCCAGTCCGATCCCGTTGCGGAGCGGGTTGTTGTCCGGTGCGCCGCCGGCCTCGAGCAGCTGGTCGACATACGGCTGGAAGGCGCGCGGCAGACCGAGACCGCCGAGGCCTTCGGGGAAGTTCGCCCAGGCCAGACCCGCGTCGAAGCGTGCCCGCAGGAAGTCGAGCCGATCCGTGGTCGCCGGGTCGGTGGCCGCAAGGAGCGCCTTGACGCGCGACCTCAGGTCGTCGCGCACCATGTTGTCGCGCACCATGTCGTCGTTGCTCAAGAGGTTCTCGCGCCTGCCCGCCGCTTGAGCTCGTTTCGGGCGAGCGCGTTCTTGTGCACCTCGTCCGGGCCATCGGCAAAACGTAGCGTGCGGACCCCGGCGAACGAGGAGGCCAGCGGGAAGTCCTGGCTGAGACCGCCTGCGCCGTGCACCTGGATCGCCTTGTCCAGGATCCACTCGACCGTCTTGGGGGTGGCGATCTTGATGGCCTGGATCTCGGTGTGCGCACCCTTGTTGCCCACGGTGTCCATCAGCCAGGCGGTCTTGAGCACCAGCAGCCGCAGCTGCTCGACCCGGACCCGCGACTCGGCGATCCAGTCCCGGACCACCCCCTGCTCCGCGATCGGCTTGCCGAACGCGACTCGGTCGCTGACCAGGATCTGGCTCTGCTGGCGGTGCCGGTCGGCGGTCGGGTCGGTCTTGCCCATCACGATGAAGATCTTCGCGTCCGGGTTCATCGCGCCGCTGATCCACCACTTGCGGCCGTTGATGACGTAGTCGTCGCCGTCGCGCTCGATCCGGGTTGCGATGTTGGTCGCGTCGGAGGAGGCCACGTCGGGCTCGGTCATCGCGAATGCGGACCGGATCTCACC
>JGI20193J14888_1000211_pt1 | contig 16634 bp, 17 predicted proteins | sample NGESurdeep092012_5_FD_14888 | JGI IMG/M metagenome (IMG submission 14888)
CGCGTTCCCGCTGAGCCACGATCTTGCCCGATCGCCCCTATAAAACAACGAAGCAGGCCTGCATAGTTCCGCCGTAAAGCCCGCCGCCGACCTTGAGAGTTGGCCTTTGACCGCGCCAATCGGCCATGCCTAATTGCTCCCCCTGCTGATCCGTCCGGTTGCAACCATGGCAAAATTCGTCGTCGAGTTTGGAAAAGCCGTGCCACCCGCGCCCGATGGACGACTGGATGGACCGGCCTTTCACCGCAACCATGACGCCATTTGGTCGACGATTGTCCGCTTTCTGGGCGAGCAGAGCGGGGCCGTGTTGGAAATCGGCAGCGGCACCGGGCAGCACGCCGTCGAATTCGCGCGCCGGTCGCCGAATCTGGTCTGGTGGCCGAGCGATATCTACCCGTCGCATCTCGACAGCATCGCTGCCTGGCGGCGGCACGCGACCCTTGCCAACCTGCGTGCGCCGCAACGCATCGACCTGTCCGATCCGGATTGGACTTGGGCTGCAAACGGGCAAGCCGGCGGCGAACTCACGGCCATCGTCTGCATCAATGTGCTGCACATTTCGCTGTGGCGCGTGTCGCAAAACCTCATGTCCGGCGCTGGCCGTCTGTTGCGCGGCGGCGGCCGGCTGTTCATCTACGGCCCGTTCATGCGCGACGGACGGCATACCGCGCCGAGCAATGCCGCCTTCGACGCCAGCCTGCGGGCGGAGAACCCGGAATGGGGCGTGCGCGACGTAGGCGATCTGAAAGCGCTCGCGGAACATGCCGGGCTGACGCTCGGCGAGATCGTGCCGATGCCGGCCAACAATCTTGTCCTGGTGTTCGCGCGCGCGGTTCGGCACAATTGATCCATGACAGCAACGCTCAAGAACAGTCCCATGCAACCTGAACCCATGCGCGACATCGCCCATCTCGGCCATGTCGAAATCCTGACGCCGAAATTCGAGCAAAGCCGCAAGTTCTTCATCGACGTGATGGGCATGACCCAGAGCGGCGAGAAGGGCGACAGCGTCTATCTGCGCGGCTGGGACGATTATGAGCGTTATTCGCTCAAGCTCACCGCCTCGAACACCTCAGGGCTAGCCCACATGGCGTTCCGCACCCGTAGCCCGCAGGCGCTGGAGCGGCGCGCGGCGGCGCTGAAAGGCTCCGGCTTCGACGTCGGCTGGACCGACGGCGATCTCGGCCACGGCAAGACCTTCGTGTGCAAGGACCCGGACAACCATACCGTCGAGCTCTATTACGAGACCGAATGGTACGACGCGCCACCGGACCAGAAGCCGGCGCTCAAGAACCAGGCGCAGCGCTTTCCGGCGCGCGGCGTCAATGTGCGCCGCATCGACCATCTCAATTGCCTGGCGGTGGACATCAAGGCCAACCGCGAATTCTTCGAGAACTATCTCGGCTTCATGCTGACCGAGCAGATCGTGCTCAACGACGGCAGCGAAGCCGGCATGTGGATGACCGCCACCAACAAGTCCTACGACTTCGCCTATACCCGCGACCACACCGGCACCAAGGGCCGCTTTCACCACGTCACCTATGCGCTCGATTCACGCGAGGACGTGCTGCGCGCCGCCGATGTCTTCCTGGAGCATGGCGTGTTCATCGAGACCGGGCCGCACAAGCACGCGATCCAGCAGACCTTCTTTCTCTATGTGTACGAGCCCGGCGGCAACCGCGTCGAAGTCGCCTGCGCCGGCGCGCGGCTGGTGCTGGCGCCGGACTGGAAGCCGATCCGCTGGACCGAGGCCGAGCGCAAGAAAGGCCAGGCCTGGGGCCTGCAGACCATCGAGTCGTTCCACACCCACGGCACGCCGCCGGTGCCGCATAAATAGATCGCGGAGCCAAGCTGTGCGCCAGGACGACGAATTGCTGACGGCCGATCGCGCGCTGGTGGCCGCGCTGGCGAACGGCGATGCCGGCACGGCTGCTGCCCTGCTCGACGACGACTTCACCTGGGTCGATATTCGCGGCCGCATTGTGAGCAAGCAGCAAGCGGCTCAAGGCTTGGCCCGGCCGCCGCTCGGCACCGAAACCGGGCTAACGCCTGCGATCCATCATTACGGCGACGTGGCGACCATCGCGGTCGATCGCGACAAGCTGTTCGTGCTGCGCATCTGGGTGAGGCGTGGCGGCTCATGGCGCGCGCTGGTCTGTCACGAGGTCTCGCAGAACTTGGCCCCCGCCCCGCACGGCCCCGGTCGCAAGCAATGGGATAACCCGTGCCTGACCATTCCCTATGCGCCGCGCAATGCCGATGAGCGCGACGCGCTCGCCTCCTGGCAGCGGCTGGAAACCGCGGTGATGCAGCACGACGCCGAGACCTGGGCGCAACAGGTTGCCGACGAGTTCATGGTGGTCGGCGCCGCGCGGCGGCATTCGAAAGCCGACCGCAAGGCGGTGATCGAAGAGCAGAAGCGCAGCGATGCGAATTCCGCCCCCGCCCCGCTGGTGTCGGCGCGGCTGTTCGGCTTTCCCGATGCGATGGTGATGACCTGCGAGCACCAGCCGTTTCACGGCAAGGCGGCGCAAGTGAGCCGCGTGTTCGTCAAGCGCGCCGGCGCCTGGCTGATGGCGGTGAGCTACCAGACCAGCCGGCATGACGCAGCCGTCAAAAGCATCTAGCTTGCGCATGATCTTATCCGAAAACCGGTTCCCACTTTTCGGGATCATGCGCTAGAATTCCCGACACATCACAGACCACAGGACCGCCATGACCCGCCGCAATACTCCGCGTGTTTCCTTCATCGGCTTCGGCGAGGCCGGACAGGCGATCGCTTCCGGTCTTCGCGAGAGCGGCATCGAGCGCATCGCCGCCTGGGACATCCTGTTTCCGGAGCCCGCCGGCGAACGCCTGCGAGCGGCGGGCGAGAAGATCGGCGTGCGGCTGGCGAATTCGGCCGCCGACGCGGTCGCTGAGACCGACATGATCATTTCCGCGGTCACCGCCGCCTCAAGCCTAGAGGCCGCCCGCTCGGTGGCGCCGCATCTCACGGCTAAGCCTTATTATCTCGACATCAACTCGGTCTCGCCCGGCCGCAAGCGGGAGACCGCCAAGTTACTCGGCGAGAGCGCGCGCTATGTGGACGTGGCGGTGATTGCGCCGATCCACCCGGCGCGCCACCGCACGCCGCTGCTGATCTCCGGCCCGCATGCGGAAGAGATTTCGCCGCTGCTGCGCGAGCTGGAAATGCAGCTGTCGGTGGTCGGCCCCGACACCGGCGACGCCGCGGCGATCAAGATGATCCGCAGCGTGATGATCAAAGGCATCGAGGCGCTCACGCTCGAATGCTTCCTCGCCGCCACGCGCGCCGGCGTGCTGGACGAGGTGACGGCGTCGCTGAAGAACAATTATCCGACGCTCGATTGGCGCAAAATCGCCGACTACAACCTTGAGCGCATGGCGAGCCACGGCGAGCGCCGCGCCGCCGAGATGGAAGAGTCCGCCGCCACCTTGCGCGAACTCGGCCTCGATCCGCTGATGGTGGACGCCACGGTTCGACGCCAGCGCGAGATGGGCGCGATCGGCAAGCATGAGAAGGTGCGCGCGACGCTGAAACAGGGCCGCGCCGCCATGCTCAACGCGATCAGCACGGCCGCCAAGGACCGGCATTAGCGTTTCCCGGCACTGTGAGCCGGATTATTTCTTGCGCGGCGGAATTTGCAACAGCTCCGTGGTCTGTTCCTTGGTCAGCGGCTTGTCGAGGAATTTCAACTTGACCGCGTCGGCGATGGCGCCGTCAAGATCGGCGAACTGATCGCTCTGCAGCGTCTCTTTCGGCTGGAACTTGTCCATCGATTCCTTAAGCAGCTCGACCGGCCGGTGCACCTTCTGGGAATACATCTCGACCGCCTTAGGATCGGCATACATCCAGTCCACCGCCTCGCGATACGCTTCCATGAAGCGCATGATCGCATCGCGTTTGGTGTTCAACGAATTGAGATTGACGATCAGCGTGCGCATGGTCTGCCCGCGCAGCGACGGCACGTCGCTGCCGCGCGCGATGATGCGGATCTTGCCCTCCTTGATCTCCTGCAGGCCGAACGGCGGCGCCGCCCAGCCGATGTCGATCTGGCCGGACATCACCGCGGTCAGCGTTCCCGGCGGGCCGCCGGTGGCGGTCGGCTTGCCCTTGGCGCCGAGTTCGCTGATGAAAGCGACCACGATGTTGTTCGAGCTCGAGCCGTTGGTCGAATAGGCGATGGTGTTCGCGGGCGTGGCGTCCTTCAAAGTCTTGAGTGGAGAATCCGCCTTCACGTACCAGTAAAGATCGCCGGTGCCGGTGAAGGCCGGGGCCAGGATGCGCACCGGCGCGCCCTTGGCGAACGCGCGCATCGCGCCGGCGGCGCCGACGCCGGCGCCGATATCGGTGCTGCCCGAGATCACCGCCTGGATGGTTTCGCCCGCGCCTTGCGTGCCGACAATCTCCAGCACCAGGCCGTACTTCTTGAAGATGCCGGCGTCCTGGCCGAGCGTCGGGGCCTGGTTTTCCCAGTTGTTGATCTGCCCGATCGCGATTTTGAGCTGGTCCTCGGCCGCTGCCGGGTGACCCGCGAGCGCCAGCGGGATCACGAGCCCGAGCGCGGCGGCCATGCTTTTGAAGTTCTTCATTCGGTTCCTCCCTTTATTTTCTAATCGTTCGCAATAGCGCCCCACCGGTGGGCGGCATTCAACACCGATAGCCGCCCACTGGGGAAGCCCAAACTGTCATCGCCGCTTGGGTTTCACGCGCCCGCCCGATTTGGCCGCGGCGCGCGTCGGCTTGCGCACGGGCTTGGCTTTCTTGGCCGAGACCGGCGCTCCGCCGGACATTCCGCCCGATTTGGCCACCCGCATCGACCAATATTCCCACGACCGCGTCAGACCCGTGGTCTTGGCGGTGATCTGGCCGGCCAATTGGGTCTCGCCCGGCGACAGCGAGGCGACGGCTCCGATCGTCATGGATCGCACCTGGTACTCGGCATTGCGGGCCGAGTAGATCGAACGGAACACGCAATCGCGCACGCTGGTGCCGGCGACGGTGACGCCGTGCCGCCTCATCAGTACCATCCAATGGGTCCCGAGCGCGCGCGCGAGCGACGCCCCCTCCGCCGGCTTGATCACCAGCATATTGGTGTCGCCGAATTCGTCGTGCTGGTCCCAGAACGGCGGCTTGATGCCGCCGACCGCGCCGAGATGGAACACCGGCATATAGTCGGTGCCAGTGGCGAGCAACGGCATGAAGGCCGGCGAATGGTGATGGCACACCGACATCACCTCCGGCCGCGCCTTGTAAATCTCGCCGTGGATCACCCGCTCGGAATATTGCGGCATGCCCGAATCGCGCACCGGCTGCGAGTCGAGGTCGTATTCGATGAAGTCCTCCGGCGTCACCAGCTCGGGCGCGCGCGAGCGCGACAGCAGATAGCGGCCCGGATTGTCCGGATGGCGCATGCTGACATGGCCGAAGGCGTCGATGACGCCTTCATTGGCGACAATGCGGTTGGCAAGCGCGAGCTCGCGGCGGGCTTCGATAAGCGTATTGGCCACTGACGTTTCCTCTCGAACAGCATGGATGATGTGGAGCGCGGATGGTTTGCTGTCCCGCATTATAGGACAACACGAGCGCCGAAACAGCAGCGACGGCGCTTGACAGATGGCAGCCGTTGGGGGCGGTTCATTCCGCCATGACCTTATCTTCGCAGATTGTCGTCGACCATGTCAGCCACCTGTATCGCCCGCCGCGCGGACGTGAGGTGCTGGCGCTCGACCAGGTGTCGCTCGAGGTCGCCAACCGCGAATTCGTCGCTCTGCTCGGGCCGTCCGGATGCGGCAAGTCGACGCTGCTCTACCTGATCGGCGGCTTTCTGCCGGTCGAAACCGGCGCGATCCTGATCGACGGCAAGCCGGTGGCCGGCCCCGGCCCCGACCGCGGCATCGTGTTTCAGCATTTCGCGCTGTTTCCCTGGAAGACCGTGCGCGGCAACATTCTCTACGGCCTCGAACGGCAAGGCATGCCGAAGGACGAGCGCGAAAAGCGCGCGATGGATTTCATCGAGCTGGTCGGCCTGCACGGCTTCGAGGACAGCTATCCCTCGCAACTTTCCGGCGGCATGAAGCAGCGCACCGCGATCGCGCGCACGCTCGCCTTTGATCCGAAAATCCTGCTGATGGACGAGCCGTTCGGCGCGCTCGATGCGCAGACCCGCGGCCTGATGCAGAGCGAGCTGCTGCGCATCTGGCAGCGCACGCCAAAAACGGTGATCTTCGTCACCCACGACGTGCAGGAGGCGGTCTATCTCGCCGACCGGGTGGCGGTGATGTCGGCGCGGCCGGGCCGCATCAAGACCATCGTCGATACCAAGTTCGACAAGAACGATCCCAACATCTTCAAGGCCAAGCCCTTCGTCGAGAAGGTGGACGAGATCTGGAACCTGGTGAAGGAAGAAGCCATCAAGGCGCAGGGCAAGCGCGCGCCATGACGCAATCGCTCATCCGCTACCTCCCGCTGCTGATCCTTGCCATCGCCTGGGAGTTGGCGGCGCGGTTAGAGCTGGTCTCCACCTCGGCGCTGCCACCGTTGTCCGACGTGATCGTTGCCTGGGTCGACATGATCAAGAGCGGCGAACTCATCACCAATAGCTTGTCCTCGCTCTACCGCGCCGGCGCCGGGCTGGCTCTGTCGATCGCCATCGGCGGCGTGCTCGGCATCGTCATGGCCTGGTGGAAGCCGGTGAACGTGCTGCTCAGCCCGATCGTGGAAATCTTCTATCCGCTGCCGAAATCGGCGCTGATCCCGGTCACCGTGATCTGGCTCGGCTTCGGCGACGGCTCCAAGATTCTGCTCATTTTCCTCGGCTGCATGCTGCCGGTGACGATCGGCGCCTTCAATGGCGCACGCTCGAGTGAACAAGTGCTGGTCTGGTCGGCGCGCAGCATGGGCGCCAACAAGCTGCGCATGCTGTGGGACGTGGTGGTGCCGAGCGCGATGCCGGAATTGCTCAACGGCATTCGCACCGCGCTGGCATTGTCATTCATCCTGCTGGTCTCCTCCGAATTGATCGTGGCGCAAAAGGGCTTCGGCTACCTGATCGGTTCCCTCGGCGCCAACGGCTCTTACGATGCGATGTATGCCGTGGTGCTGACGGTGGCGTTCCTCGGCTTCGCCGCGGACAGAATCTATCTGTTGATCCTCAAGCGGACGCTGGCATGGCGCGAGTAAGACCCGCATCAAAAGCGAATACGGCACCGGACGGCTTGCCGGAGAAGGCCGCGCGGCTCGTATACATGCTGTTTACTCGCGTCTTTTCCATTGCCGTCCTGCTGGCGGCTTGGGAGATCCTGGCGCGCAGCGGCACTTTCACGCCCTTCCAGTTGCCGGCGCTTAGCGCCGTGCTCGAACGCATCTGGTTCGACGCCTGGTCGGGCGATCTGGCCATCAATACCGCCCTCACGCTCTATCGCGCGCTGGTCGCTTTCCTGATTTGCGCGGTCGGCGGCGTTGCCATCGGCATGGCGATGTCGCGCAACGCCCTCGCCCGCTGGTTTTTCGACCCGATCATTTCGGTCGGCTTCCCGATGCCGAAGATCGCCTTCCTGCCGGTAGTGATCCTGTGGCTCGGCGTCTACGACGTGTCCAAGATCACCATCATCGTCATCGACTCCATCTTTCCGGTGATCGCCGCCACCGTCATCGCCATCCAGGGCGTGGAGCGGGAGTTGATCTGGTCGGCGCGTAACATGGGCGCCAGCAATCGCGAATTGCTGACCCAGATTGTGTTGCCGGCGGCGCTGCCGCAGATCATGACCGGATTGCAGGTGGCGCTGCCGCTTTCGCTCATCGTCGCGGTGGTGGCGGAAATGCTGATGGGCGGCTACGGCCTTGGCGGCGCCATGATGACGGCCTCGCGCTTTGCGAATTCCACCAGCGTGTTCGCCGGCATCGTCGAGATCGCGGTCGTCGGCTATGGCCTGGTCAAGGCGATGACATTGCTGCGCCGCCGGCTGCTGATCTGGCACCAGGAAGCACACGATCCGAGCACGGCGTAAGCACAAAGTCGGCTCATAGCCGGCTTCATGGGCCCAAACCGACATCGCCGCTTGCCGGGTCGGCCAGCCATGGCAAATTGAAATAATTGCAGACCGCCCGCCAATCGTGTGGAATAGTCCCGGGCAATAACAAGACGAAAAACGTCGCCTGAGGGGAAACGTTTGAGCGAGTTGGCAACGCCGCTGCAAGGCGCGCTGCAGGAAAGGCATGCGGGTCGACACCGCAATGTCCTGGCCGGCGCGTGGGTTTTGCTGTTGCTCGCGATCCTGACCTTTCTGGTCATTTATCCGCTCCTCACGCTGCTGCTCGGCGCGCTCACCGACACCAATCCGGTGGTCGAGGGCTTCAGCCTGGCCCGGCTCTCCATCACCAACTTCCTCACCGTGCTCGGCAATCCGAATGTCGGCGAGGCGCTGTTCAACACATTGGTCGCTTGCGGCGGCGGAACCTTGATCGCGGTGGTGATCGGGCTGGCGTTTTCCTGGATCGTCGTGCGCACCAACACGCCGTTCAAGGGCTTCATCGCGACGGCCAGCATCCTGCCGCTGTTCGCCCCACCGCTGGTCGCGGGCGTCGCCTGGTCCATCCTCGGCTCGCCGAAGACCGGCCTCATCAACACGATGTTCAAATGGGCCCATCTCGACTGGCACGTCGATTTTTATTCACTGACCGGATTGGTCTTTGTGTTCGGCATCTATTACGCGCCTTACGTCTTCATGTTCACCGCCTCGGCGTTGCGCAACATGGATCCGAGCCTCGAAGAAGCCGCCGAGATCGCCGGCGCCAGCGCCTTCACGACGCTGTTCTCGATAACGTTCCCGCTGATCATGCCGGCGATCATCTCCGGCATGCTGCTGTCGTTCGTCGTGATGCTCGGTATCTACGGCATTCCGGCGGTGCTCGGCGCGCCGACCAATATCAGCGTCCTCACCACCTACATCTTCAAGCTCACCAACTGGTCGCCGCCGCTCTACAACACCGCGGCGGCGGTCGCGATCATTCTCATGGTGGTGACCGGATTGCTGGTTTTTGTGCAGCAGAAGGTGCTGACCGGGCGCAGCTACACCACCGTCGCCGGCAAGGCCTACCGACCGCGCAATCTCGATCTCGGACGCTGGCGCTGGCTCACCTTCGGGCTCGGCATCGTCTACCTGTTTGTCGTCGTCGTGCTGCCGACGCTGGCGCTGATCGTGGCGGCGTTCCGCAAATTCATGTTCATCCGCGATGCCGCCAGCCTGTTCGATATGCGGCAATACTCGCTGGTCCACTTCCACAGCATCTTCGATAATCCGCTCACGCTTAATTCGATCTACAATGCGGTCGAGGTCGGCGTCATCACCGCGCTGGCGGGCGGCACGCTGGCCTTCGCCATCGGCTACACGATTCATCGCACGCACGTGGTGGGCCGGCGCTCGATCGACCTGCTGTCGACCTTGCCGGTCGCGATTCCCGGCCTGGTGATCGGCGTCGCCTATCTGTGGGCCTGGATCGGCATTCCGGGCGGCCTCTATGGCACCATCTGGATCCTGGCGCTCGCCTTCATCGCCCGCTTCATGCCGGACACGGTGAAGGCGCTGTCGACCTCGTTCCTGCAGATCCATCGCGAGCTGGAAGAAGCGGCATGGGTTTGCGGCAAAGGCATGCTCGGCACCATCCGCACCATCGTGCTGCCGCTCGCCAGCCCCGGGGTGATCGCCGCGATGACGCTGCTGTTCGTGCTGGCGATCCGCGAACTGGGCTCGTCGCTGTTTCTCTACACCAGCAACACCATGGTGATGTCGGTGCTTCTGCTCGACTACTACGAAGGCGGCAATCTCGGAAAAACGGCTGCATTCAGTCTGGTGCTACGGTCTTGCTTGGCGTGCTGATCGGAGGAGCGAACTGGCTGTCGAGGGGGGCGGCTCAGGACGGTGTTGCCCGTACTGGCTAAAGAAAACAAAGGGAGGATTGGCTATGAAGAAAAAAATCGTTGTTATGGCCGGCATCGCCGGCCTTGGCCTAGCGCTCATCGCCGTGCCGGCAATGGCGCAGCAGGAGTTCGGCTCGGCAGAGCTGATCGCGGCTGCCAAGAAAGAAGGCAAGCTGGTCTACTACACGGCGAACTTCGCCGAGGTGGAACAGCGGGTCATCAACGCCTTCAACAAGCGCTTCCCGGAGATCAAGGTCGAGATGGTGCGCGCGCCGGGCGGCCAACTCATCACCCGCGTGAAGACTGAGGTCGCGGCCGGCAAGCTCTCCGCCGACGTGATCGATCATTCCGACCGCGCCCTCATGCTCCCGCTTGTCGACTTGTTCCAGGATTACGCGCCGCCGAACGCCGCCGACTACCGGCCGGACGCGCAGATTTCGCCCAAACTGTGGCCGCGCGCCACGCTGGTCTGGTCGATCGCCTACAACACCGAGCTGGTAAAAAATCCACCGAAGACCTGGATGGATCTGACCAAGCCCGAATACGACAAAATGACCGGCCAGGTGTTCGCCCAGTCCGGCGGCACCACCTGGACCCGCATCATGTTCGAGCGCCAGGTGCTCGGCGAGGACTACTGGAAGAAGCAGGCCTCGACCCACCCCATTCTCTATCCTTCGGGCGCGCCGATGTCGGACTCGATGGTGCGCGGCGAAGTCGCGATGGGCCCCCTGCTCTACAATGCGATCTACCCGAAGCAAAAGGATGGCGCGCCGATCAAGATCTTCTTCCCGCCGGAAGGCGTGCCGGTGAACCCGTATGCCAGCGGCATTCCAAAGACGGCGACGCATCCCAACGCCGCCAAGCTGTTCCTCAACTGGAATCTGTCGCTCGAAGGCCAGACCTTCATGATCAAGGAACTTGGCAACCTGACGTCGCTCAAGGTTGCGCCGGTCTATCCGGAAGGCTTCGATCCCAAGGTGGTCAAGATCTGGTTTCCGAAGTTCGATGAATACGTGAAGCTGCACGGGCCGTGGGTCGCCGAATGGGATAAGACTTTCGGCTATCGCCAGTGACCGCCGCGCCCGTGAAGCCAAAGTGAAGCAATGACGGCGACACTCGACGTCACCGACCTGCGCAAGCAGTTCTCAATCGGCCGGCCGGCGATCGACGGCGTGAGCTTCGCCGTGCCGGCCGGCGAGATCGTGGTCCTGCTCGGCCCCTCGGGCTGCGGCAAGACCACGACCTTGCGCTACGTCGCCGGGCTCGAGCACCCGACCAATGGCACGATCAGCATCGCCGGCCGCGTGGTTTCATCGCCCGCGCATGGCATTCTGCTGCCGCCGCGGCTGCGCGACATCGGCATGGTGTTTCAGTCCTACGCGGTATGGCCGCATATGACGGTGCGCCAGAACGTGGTCTATCCGCTCAAGCACCGCAAAATCGGACGCGCCGATGCCGGCCGCAAGGTCGACGAGGTGCTGGCCCTGGTTGGCCTGTCCGAATATGCCGACCGGCCGGTGGTCGCACTGTCGGGCGGCCAGATGCAGCGCGTGGCGCTCGCGCGCAGCATCGTCTACCGCCCGCAACTCCTGCTGCTCGACGAGCCGTTATCGAATCTCGATGCCAAGCTGCGCTTGCGGTTGCGCGACGATCTCCGGCGCATCCTGAAAGCAACCGGCATGACCGCGCTTTACGTCACCCACGACCAGGCCGAGGCGGTCGTGCTCGGCGACCGCATCGGCGTGATGCGCGACGGCAAGCTGCTGCAGATGGGCACGCCGGACGAGATCTACAATCGGCCGGCCGATCTGTTCGTCGCCAACTTCACGGGCGCCACCAACGAGCTCACCGGAACCTTGATTGAGTGCAACAACACGTACGGTATCGTCGATATCGGCGATGGCCAGCGCGTCGAGGCGATGCTGCTGCACGCAATCGGGCCCGGCGAAAACGTACGCATCGCATTGCGCCCGGAAAATATCGCGATCGGAAAGCACGGTGGCAGCAACGCCTATCGCGCGCGCGTCCTCGATCGCCGCTATCAGGGCACGCAGACCGTCTACGACATCGATCTGTTCGGCCATCGATTGGAGGTGCTCGAACTCGGCACCGCGGCGCGCCACCAGGTCGGGGCCGACGCGCCAGTCACGCTACCGCGTGAAGCGCTGTGGGCTTACCGCGACCAGGGCTCCGTGCGCGATACGTAGCAAGCGGCGAGGCCGCGGCCGTTTTTACTTGCGCATGGTCTTTTCCGAAAACCGGTTCCCATCCTCGGATCAAGTCCGAGGGCATGCTTTTTCGGGATCATGCGCTGTACCGCATGCTGGGTAAAACCGCGCGGGGACGGGCTTGCCAAAATCAATTGGACCCCCGACAATCTTTTCTTTCGCGGCGCGAAGCTTGCCCATTCAAAAACGCGCAAGCCCGGCGAAATTGGAGGAAACAATGCAAATTCGGAAACTCGCGCTGGCCGGCGTGTGTGCACTCGGCCTTATCGGTGTCGGCACCGCCAACAGCGCGGAGCCGGTGAAGATCCGCATGTCGTGGGTCGCCCCGGTCGCCAACTGGGCGTCGATCATTCTGGAGAAGAAGGATCTCGCCCAGCACATGGGCAAGTCCTACACGGTGGAATCGGTCCGCTACCAGGGCACGCCGCAGATGATCACGGCGATCGCCAATAACGAGCTGGAGGTGTCCAACCTGGCTTATTCCTCGCTCGCCATCGCGATCGAGAATGCCGGGCTCGACGACGTCCGCGTCATCGCCGACGAATTCCAGGACGGCGTGGCGGGCTATTTCAGCACGCAGTTTTACGTGCGCAAGGACTCAGGAATCAACAAGGTCGAGGACCTCAAGGGCAAGGTGATCGGCACCAATGGCGGCGGCAGCGCCGTCGACATCGCCGTCCGCGCCATGCTGAAAAAGCACGGACTCGAGGAAAAGCGCGACTACACCATGCTGGAAGGCCCGCTGCCGGCCATGCCGGCCATGCTGCTGGAGAAGAAAGCGGACCTCATTCCGGCGGTGCTGCCGTTCTCGTTCAATCCCAAGCTCAAGGAAGAAGGCAAGGTGCTGTTCGAGCAGCGTGAGGCACTGGGCGTGACGCAGATGATCGTGTGGACGGCGCGCAAGTCGTTCATCGACAAGAATCGCCCCGCCATGGTCGACTTCATGGAGGACATGCTGCGCATCGTGCGCTGGTATCTCGACCCGAAGAACCACGACGAGGCCGCCCAGATCGCCTCCAAGATCACCAAGGCGCCGCCGGAGCGGTTCGGCTGGCTATTCAGCAAGGGCGACACCTATCGCGATGCGAATCTGATCCCGAACGTCGAGGCCTTGCAGCGCAATGTCGACACGACCCGCGACCTGGGCTTCGTGAAAAAGCCGATCGACATCAAGAAGTACGTCGATTTGTCCTTGGTGCAGGAAGCGGCCAAACGGCTGAAATAAACAGCCGACCTACAATATCTTGCGGTTTTGGGCCCTGGGGAGCCCTTCCCTGGGGCCTTTTCTTTGGGGGTCCGCTGCAATGCAGCACACTCGGTCAGATGGCAGTTCGTCCCTGCCACCATCTGCCGGGCAGATATTTAGCTTTACAAACATGGTTAATATGTAAAAAATATAGGTGGCGGCTTCACTTACATGGTTAACGGGCCGTTAAAAATGAAACATCTGTCCAGAGTGATCTGCGGTGCCCTGCTCCTCACCGGGCTGGCCGGCATCGTTCCGACACCGGCGTCCGCCGGAACCTACTATGACTCCGTCTGTAACTGCCGGCGGCCCGACTCCGAGTACACCACACGACGCTACGAGCGTGCGGCGCCGCAGATTAATACCCGCACCCGATACGTCGATCACACGCGGGAAGTGAAAAAGACCAGGCTGATCCAGGAAAATCGTCTGATCGTGCATGTGCGGCCGGTCATCAATCGCGAAATCGTCGTGCATCGCCAGAACACAGTGGTTCGCAATATCACCCTGCATAAGGTCAACACCACCAACCGGACGCAGGTTGAGCAGCGTAACGAAACGGTCAATCGCTATGCCCAGGGCTCAGTGCGGTACGTCAACGAACGTCGCGAAGTCCGCGGCGTGAACTGTAATTGCGGGCCGGACGGCTCGCGCTACAACGGCGAGCGGGTTTCGTACCGCTACTAGACGCCAAGCTCGTCTCGATAAAACGAAACCGCCTCGCCGGGACACCGGCGGGGCGGTTTTGTTTTCGGGTGAAACGGGCGACGGCGCGAACCGGCATGCGTCAGATCCGCTTGATCGGGATGGCGCCCAGGAAGTCGCGCTTGCCGACGTCCCCGCCGCACTGCCGCACGATTGCGTAGGAGGCAGTGAGATGGAAATAGAAATTCGGTAGCACGAAGTGGTTGAGATAGTCGGAGCCCTTCATCTGGCCCTTGGCCGGCCCGAGCGGAAAAGTGATCTCGCGGTCGGATGACGCGTCGATTGCTTTGGTGTCGAGCGTCTTGAGATAGGCGACCGTCTTCGCGAGGCGCTCCTTGAGCTGATCGATGGTGGTTTCGTTGTCCTCGAATTTCGGCGGCTCGACGCCGGCGAGGCGGGCCGAACCGTTCTTGGCCTGATCGGCCGTCACCTGCACCTGGCGGGTGAGCGCGAACATGTCCGGCACCAGGCGCCAGCCGAGCATCACCGACGGTTCGATTTTCTTCGCCGCCGCGTGCGCCGCCACCTTGTCCAATATGGCCGACAGCGCGTTGAGGCCGATCTCGAAGACCGGCAGGGAAGTCTGGGACATTGTAAACGACATGGGAAATCGATCCTTGACGATGAATTTCACGCTGGCGAACGCCAGCGCGGCGGACGATGCACGCAAGAGGGCCGCGGTTCAATCGGCGGGCAGGCAAAAAATGGATCGCGGCTTAGGGCGGGCGCGTCGGCAGCAACTAGTCCCTGACCGGCGTGTTCCCGACCGTCTTCGCGGTGACTGGCGTGACCATGTGGCTGCGCAAGCGCGCCAGCCGCAAGGCGCTCGAAGGCAAATGCGGGACCGCACAATTGCGGCCCGCGGAATGACGCAAATGCGTTACAATGTGACCGTAGGCGGGTTCAAAATGACCAGTGGTGAAATGAGCCGTAATCTTCGCAATTCCCAGCGCCGGCCGCTTTTCGCGGCCATGTTCGCCATCGGCCTGCTGCTGCCCGCGCTGGCATTGGCGCAAACGCCGCCGGCGGCGCCCGCTCCTGCCGCGCCCACCGCCGCCGCGCCTGCGGCCACCCCGGCATCGGCCGCCCCGGCATCTCCGCTCGCAGCGCCACCGGTCGCGCTGGCGCCCGACATCGCGCTCAAGCTGCCGCGCGACCTGTCGCCCTGGGGCATGTTCATGGCGGCCGACATCGTGGTCAAAGCGGTGATGATCGGGCTTGCCTTCGCCTCGGTGCTGACCTGGACGATCTGGTTCGCTAAGGCGATCGAGTTGATGATCGCGCGCCGCCGCCTGCGCGCGGCAATCGACGCACTCAACGAGGCGCGCTCCTGGGGCGAGGTCACCGCGCGCCTGCAAGGACGCAACGATGGCGCCGCCGCGCTGATCCGCGCCGCCGACACCGAATTGCGGCTGTCGGCCGACGCCATGTCGGCGGCCGGCGTGAAAGAGCGCATCGCCTCGCGGCTGGAGCGCTTAGAGGCCGCCGCCGGCCGGCAGATGATCCGCGGCACCGGCATGCTCGCCACCATCGGCGCCACCGCCCCGTTCGTCGGATTGTTCGGCACCGTGTGGGGCATCATGAACAGCTTCATCGGCATCTCGAAGCAGCACACCACCAATTTGGCGGTGGTGGCGCCGGGTATCGCCGAGGCGCTGCTCGCGACTGCGCTCGGGCTGGTGGCGGCGATTCCGGCCGTGGTGATGTATAATGTGTTCTCGCGCTGGATCGCCGGCTATCGGGCGCTGCATGCCGATGCCTCGGCCGAAATTCTGCGCATCGTCAGCCGCGATCTTGATCGCGGCGCGTTCGATCTTCGCCCGGCGGAACGCCGCCGGACGGCGACGGCAGCAGAGTGATCTTGCGATGAGTGTGCGTCTCGACCACGGTGACGAGGAACTCAGCGAAATCCACGAGATCAACGTCACGCCGTTCATCGACGTGATTCTCGTGCTGCTGATCATTTTCATGATCGCGGCGCCGCTGGCGACCGTGGATATTTCCGTCGATCTGCCGGCCGCCAAGGCCGAGCGCAGCCCACGTCCCGACAAGCCGCTGTTCCTGACGCTCAACTCGGACCTGAGCCTGTCGCTCGAAAACGCTTCCGTCAATCGCGGCGCGCTCGGCGCGGAGCTTAATCAGGCGACCGCCGGCGACAAGCAGCAGCGCGTGTTCGTGCGCGCCGACAAGGCCGTGTCCTATGGCGAGCTGATGACGCTGATGAACGAGCTGCGCACGGCCGGCTATCTGCATGTGGCGCTGGTCGGCCTCGAAGCAGAGAAGTTGCAGCCATGAACGCCGCGCGCAAAACATCGCAGTTGCGGCGCTGGCCGGAAGCGCTGCGCTGGGGCATCTGTTTTGCGCTTGCGCTGTGCTTCCACGCCGCTGGAGCTGCGGCGCTGCTGGCGCGCTGGAACGAGGAATCCGACCTGGTGGCGAATGCGCCGGTGATCATGATCGAGCTAGCGCCAGTGCCGGTCGCGCCCGAGATCACGCCGAACGAATTGCCGCCCG
>JGI20193J14888_1000217_pt1 | contig 16457 bp, 16 predicted proteins | sample NGESurdeep092012_5_FD_14888 | JGI IMG/M metagenome (IMG submission 14888)
CCGCCGATACCACGACCGAGGCCGCGGCATAGGCGGCCGGCATGTCGGCGACCGGCGCCGCCATGCGGATGACATCCATGGTGCCGGTGGCCAGCACCAGATCCCAAAGCTCACCGGTGTAATGGGTGCGGCCGCGGTCCTCGCCGACGAAGACGCACAAGAAATCCTTAAGTCCCATCTCCTTCAGCCGCTTCGCCGCCTTCACCACGACATGGTGGCCCTTGCGGCGCACGATGCGGCCGACGATCAGGATCACTTTGGTGTCGCGCTTGATGCCCCAGGCGTGACGCATCGCCTCGACGCGCTCGCGCGCGACCTCGGCCGGATCGAAGCGCTCGAAGTCGATGCTGGACGGCACGACCGCGATGCGCTCCCACGGCGTACCGTAGCGGTCGCTGATCAATTGCGCGATCTGCTCGCTCACCGCCACGACGCGGTCGCCGCGCGCCATGACGCCGTTGTACAGGTGCTTGAAGATGTTCTGGTCGCGAAAGCCCTTGTACCAGCTGGTGACGAACGGAATACCGCGCAGCCGCGCGGCGAGATAGGCGCTCCAGGCCGCCGAGCGGCCAAGCGCATGGATCACGTCGCATTTGCGCGCGCGCGCGATCCGGTTCAGCGCGGCGGCGCTGCGCAGCATCCGAAACGGATTGTTGCTGGCGAGGTCGAGGGATAAGAATTCACCGCCGGCCGCCGTCACGTCGGCGACCAGCCGACCGGCCTGCGACGCCACGATGGCGCGGTGGCCCGCCGCGGTGAGGATGCGCACCAGTCCGAGCGCGCCGACATCCGCCGCGCCGCCATCGAGGGTGGGCACCACGATGAGCACGGCGATCGGATCGCGCGCTTGCTGTGCGCGCGCCTTGGCGTCGGAACCGGATTCGGAAGTGTCGCCGCGCGCAATCACGGAGGGGCGGTCCTTGACGGCCGGCATTGCAGGCACGGGCAAACTCGACATTACGTTTACCACTTTGAAGCCAATCACCGTCAGACGTCGCGCGCGAGCAGCGAGGTATAAACGCCGCGAATGGCTTCGGCAACGCTGTGCGGGGAAAATGCGAACTCGGCGAATTGGCGGGCACGGGCGCTGAGCGCCGCGTAAGCGGTGACGTCGAGCGCAAGCACGGACGCGACCGCGCGCGCGAGCTCGCTCACGTTGCCGGGCCGCACCAGCCAGCCGGTGCGCAAGTCGTCGCGCATGCGTGGCGGGCAAAGCACGTTTTCCGGCAAGACCCCGACCGTGGTGGCGACCACGGGCCGGCCCATGGCCTGCGCTTCGGCGGCGGCGCGTCCGGCCAGTGGTGGTTGCAGCGCCGGTACCACCACGACGTCGGCGACCGCGAGCGCGGCCGGCATGTCGGCGCAATGGCCGACCATGCGGCACAGCATGTCGATGCCGTGCATGCGGGCCTGCCGGCGAACGCTGCGCGCATAGCGCGCCTGCCCGCGGTCCTCGCCGGCGAACACGAAGGCGATGTTGCGGTCGCCGCCGCCGACCAACAGCCGCGCGGCGTCGATCATGCTCAGCTGCCCGTTCCACGGCGCGATGCGGCCAGGAACCAGCACCACGCGCATCTGCGGTAGAATTCCCCAAACCCGGCGCAGCGCCGCGATGCGGTCGGCGCTCACCGCCGCCGGACTGAAGCTGGCGGTGTCGACCGCGCGCGGGATCACGGTAATGCGGTCGGGCGGAATCTTGTAGCGCTCGATCATGGCGCGCGAGACGTAGCTCGACGGCGCGATCACCCGGTCGCCGCGCGCCAGCGATCTGCCGAACAGCGTGCCGGGCCAGGAATCCGCCGGCAGCCGGTCGGGGAACGAAGTGACCAGGAACACCGGCATGCGGTGGGTGGCGGCGAGCGCGCTCCAGGCGGCGCCGGCGCTGTGGGCATGCACGATATCGATGCGTTCGCTTGCGATCAGGTTGGCGAGCCGCCGCGCATTGCCGCGGATGCGCAGCGGATTGAACGTGTTGTTGGGCATCGGCAGCCATTCGCCGCCGAAGGCGCGCAGTTCGCCGACCAGCGGCCCGCCTTCGCCGGCGATGATGGCGCGCGCGCCGGATTGCAGCAGCGCGAGCGCGATATCGACCGCGGCATGGCCGGCCGGATCGTCGCGCAGCGCCGGCACCAGCTGCAAAACCGTGGCGCCGGCGAGCGAGCGGCGCGCGGCGGCGGCAGGGGTCATCGCCATTTTTCCTTGCGCATGATCTTATCCGAAAACCGGTTCCCACTTTTCGGGATCATGCGCTGGCCCCCCTTGCATAAAGGGCCGGCTTACGGCGAGAAGGTGCGAGGACGGAAATCGCTTTCATCCTTAAGTCCGGCCAAAACGCGCATGAGCGAAGCTCGCCTGACATCCCTGACGATAGAATCGCCTCTGCCTGCGCGGACCATCGCCGTGCGCGCGCGCGAGGGCAAGAGCCCGGGCTTGTTCTGGCTGGGCGGCTTCAAGTCCGACATGAAGGGCACCAAGGCACAGGCACTCGACCGCTGGGCCGAGAGCCAAGGCCGCGCCTGCGTGCGGTTCGACTATTCCGGCCACGGCGAGTCGGGCGGCGATTTCACCGACGGTACCATCGGCCGCTGGCTTGACGAGAGCATTGAGGTCTACAGGCAATTCGCCCAAGGCCCGCAGGTCGTGGTCGGTTCATCCATGGGCGGGTGGCTGGCGCTTCTGCTGGCGCGGAGCTTACGCGAGTCCAAAGGCGGGAGCCCGATTGCCGGCACGGTGCTGATCGCGCCGGCGGTGGATTTCACCGAGGAATTAATGTGGAAGCCGTTCTCCGACGCGATCAAGCGCGAGATCGAGGAGAAAGGCGTCTGGATGCGGCCGTCCGAATATTCCGAGGGGCCCTATCCGATTACCAAGGGCCTGATCGAGGACGGCCGCAAGCATCTGCTGCTCGGCGGCCTGATCGAGACCGGGTGCCCGGTGCATATCCTGCAAGGCGTGCAGGACCCCGATGTGCCGTGGCGGCACGCAGTGGAGCTGGTGGCGCGCTTTGCCCGCGACGACGTGGTGCTCACGCTGATCAAGGACGGCGACCACCGGCTGTCACGGCCGGAGGACCTCGAGCGGCTGATCGCGGCGGTGAGGGAGTTCTAAGCCAGCGCGGCGGCCCACTCGTCGCGCACGGTGTCGTCGGATTCCGGCTTGCGTCGTGACAACCCTGCGAATTTCTCTCGCGGCAATAATTTCCCGAGCGCCCACACCGCCGCGCCGCGCACCAGCGGCGAGGCATCGTCGAGCAGGCGCTCGGCCTCGCTTGCGAGCGAAACGTCTGCGGAATTGCCGATGGCGATCAGCACATTGCGCACGAAACGATCGCGGCCGGTGCGCTTGATCGCGGTCTTGGCAAACAGCGCGCGGAATTGCGCGTCGTCGAGCCGGGCGAGCTCCGCAAGCCTGGGCGCGCGCAAAGTCTCGCGCGCGGCGAGCTTGGCTTCGCGGCCTTGCACCGCGAATTTGTTCCACGGACAGACGGCGAGACAATCGTCGCAGCCATATATGCGGTTGCCCATCGCCGCGCGGAATTCACGCGGGATCGGTCCCTTGTGCTCGATGGTGAGATAAGAAATGCAGCGCCGCGCATCGAGGCGGTAAGGCTCAGGAAACGCCGCGGTCGGGCAGATGTCGAGACAGGCACGGCATGTGCCGCAACTGTCCGGCTCAGGCGCATCGGCCGGCAGATCGAGCGTGGTGAAAATCGAGCCGAGGAACAGCCAAGAACCATATTGGCGCGAGACCAAATTGGTGTGCTTGCCCTGCCAGCCGAGACCAGCTTTTTCGGCAATCGGCTTTTCCATCACTGCCGCGGTGTCGACGAACACTTTCACCTCACCGCCGGCATTTTCGGTGAGCCAGCGCGCGACCTCCTTGAGCCGCGATTTGATCAGCTCGTGATAGTCGTCGCCCTTGGCGTAGACCGAGATGGCGGCGCGGTCCTTGCGCGCCAGGATCGCCAGCGGGTCCTCGTNCGGCCCGTAATTCATGCCCAGCATGATCACCGAGCGCACGTCTGGCCACAGCGCGCTGGGCGAGGCGCGGCGCTCGGCCGTTGTTGCCATCCAGACCATGTCGCCGTGGGCGCCGTCGGCGAGAAAACGCTCCAGCCGCGCTTTCGCTTCCGGCACGGCGTCGGGCTTGGTGACGCCGGCTACGTCGAAGCCGCGCGTCCGCGCGTGTTCGATGAGCGCGCGCTTGATCGTTTCAGGCTCGATCAAAAGTCCAGATCGGCGTAGCTCTTTGCCGGCGGCAGTCCGGCCAGCGTATCGGCCAGGATCGTCCGGAACGAGGGCCGCGACTTCACCCGCGCGTACCAGTTCTTGGCGGCTTCGTCTGCGGTCCACGGCACATCGCCCAGGTAATCGGCGGCGGATAGATGCGCCGCCGCGGCAAGGTCGGCCAAGCTCAGCCGGTCGCCGGCGAGCCAGTCGCGTGTGCGCACCAGCCAGCCGATATAGGCCAGATGATAGCGGATATTGTGGCGGGGGGCGCGCATCGCCCCGGTATCGGGCGGCCCGCCGCCCTGTTCCACCGTCATATGCCGCTTGAATACGCGCTCGCTGACCAGCGGGCCGCTGACTTCCGAATGGAATTTGTCGTTGAACCAGCTCGCCAGCCGGCGCACCTCGACCCGTTCCCCGGGCGTCGCCGGCAGCAGGCGGTTCTCGCGCTCGGCGGTATGAGTCTCCTCGATATATTCGGCAATGATGGACGCGCCCGGAATTGCTGGCTGGCCGTCGGCCACCAGCACCGGGATTTGGCCGGCCGGATTGAGCAGCAGGAACTCCTCCCGCCGTTCCCAAAACCGTTCTTCGACCAGCCGCACTTCGATACCGTATTCGCCGAGGATCAGGCGCACATAGCGCGAGAAGGGGCATAGCGGATGATAAAACAGTGTCAGCATGGTTTTCCGGTTATGCGGCGAAGGCCATGGCGGCGGGAATCGGTTAGCGCACTATAGAAAGCCGCCGTGTTGGAGCAACGAAAGCGGAGCAATTTAATGGCGGTTATGACTTTTTTCGTTGCCCCAAGGATGGCATTGCGCCAAAAGCGCTGGCGCTTAGCGATTCCCCGCCGCGGCTTGAATGAGCCGGCCCTTCCGGAGCACGCCCCATGACCCTTCACGCCATGCAAGCGGCCAGTCTGATCTCGGCGAATATCGACCTGGTCAAGGCGGCCGTGCTTGGCTTCGTCGAGGGGCTGACCGAATACCTGCCGGTATCCTCGACCGGCCATCTGCTGTTGATGGAGCGCATTCTCGGCTGGGGCGACGATGCCTTCGGCAAGTCGTTCGCCATTCTGATCCAGCTCGGCGCCATCCTGGCGCTGCTCAGCATTTATTTCGGCCGCCTCTGGAATCTGGCGCGCAACATGTTCACCCAGTGGGCGGCGGCGCGTTTTGTCATCGGCGTGCTGCTGGCATTTCTGCCGGCCGCGGTGATCGGCGCGCTGGCCTATCCCATCATCAAGACTTATCTGTTCGACGTCCGCATTGTCTGCGTCGCGCTCATCATTGGCGGGTTCATTCTGCTCTGGGTCGACCGGCTCGACCTGAAGCCGCGCTACCACGAATCGACCGAGTTCACGCTGCCGATGTATTTCGGCATCGGCGTTTGCCAATGCTTGTCCATGATTCCCGGCGTGTCGCGCGCGGGCGCCACCATCGTCAGCGCCATGTTGTTCGGCGCCGACCGCCGCTCGGCGGCGGAGTTCTCGTTCTGGCTGGCGATGCCGACCATGGTCGGCGCTTTCGCCTACGCGGCCTTCAAGGATCGCGCCGAGCTCGCCACCATCGTCAGCGCCATGTTGTTCGGCGCCGACCGCCGCTCGGCGGCGGAGTTCTCGTTCTGGCTGGCGATGCCGACCATGGTCGGCGCCTTCGCCTACGCGGCCTTCAAGGATCGCGCCGAACTCGCGCACGGCAACATCACATTGATCGCCGTCGGATTCATCTGCTCATTCATCTTCGGATGGATCGTGGTGAAGACGTTCCTGGGCTACGTGCAGCGGCATAATTTTGCGCTGTTCGCCTGGTGGCGCATCGTGGTCGGCGCCGTCGGTCTTTTGGCGATTTATTTTTGGTAAGAGATCGCGCGGCGGCCAGCGACCGCTGCGCGTTACGCTATGCGGCTTCTGAACTGGCCGGTCTTGCGGAAGCGCCAGAGATAGGACGGCACGATCGCCTCGATCGGCTCCGGCGCGATGCCGAGCCCTTGCAGAGTGCGGCCTTCCGCCTTGGCGGCTTCGGAAACCACATTGTNGACCCGCAGCAGCTCGACCTGATCGGGCGTGAGCGGCGGCTTCGGCATGTATTGCAGCAACGTTGCCTTGATCTTGGCGGCGAAGAACGGAACCGGCACCAGCAGCCGTTTGCGCTCGATCGTCGCCAGCACGTATCGCATCAACTGCTCGAACGTCCGCACCTCCGGGCCGCCCAATTCATAGACCGTGCCGCCCCGCGCATTGCCGTCCACCGCTTCCGCGATCGCCGCGGCGACGTCGCCGACGAATACCGGCTGAAAGCGGGTCGTGCCGCCGCCGATCAGCGGCAGCGCCGGCGAGATGCGCGCCAGCGCGGCGAAGCGGTTGAAGAAATCGTCCTCCGGCCCGAATATGACCGACGGCCGCATGATGACGGCCTGCGGCTGTGCGGCCAGCACCAGGCGTTCGGCCTCGGCCTTGGAGCGCGCGTAAGCGGCGCGCGAGTGCTCGTCGGCGCCGATCGCCGACACATGCACCAGGCGGGCGCCATGGGCGCTCGCCGCCAGCGCCACCTGCTCGGCGCCGTAGGCGTGGATGGTGTCGAAGCGTTGCCGCCCGCGCTCGAACAGGAGGCCGACCAGATTGACCAGCACCTGGGCGTCGCGCGCCGCGGCTTCCACCGATGGCGCGTAGCGCAGATTGGCCTGCACTGCATGGATCTGGCCGACGCGGCCGAGCGGCTGCAAATGATTGGCCAGATCGGGCCGGCGCACCGCCACCCGGATCAGGTAGTTCCGCTTGGCCAAGGCGCGCACCACGTGGCGGCCGAGAAAGCCCGAGCCGCCATAGACGGTGACGAGGGTTTCAGCGTTGCTTCTGGAGGTCATCGGCGCTCTCGCGAGCAAAAGGGTGGGTGCAATTCGGGGCAATACAGGATTGGCCGGGGGCTGTACAGGCCCGCAAACCGGCCGCGCAGGGCTGCAATGCGCTTCAATTGACAAGCTGAAAGCGGCTCCGTACCTAGTCCCGACGAGCCCAGGTGGCGGAATTGGTAGACGCACTAGTTTCAGGTACTAGCGCCGCGAGGCGTGAAGGTTCGAGTCCTTTCCTGGGCACCAGTTTTCCACCGCATGATCCCGAAAAGTGGGCACCGGTTTTCGGAAAAGATCATGCGCAAGCAAGCCGGGTAAGCGAATGACCATCCGCCTGCATCGCGGCGATCTGCCGAATCTGACCGCCTACAAGGGCGCGGTGGCGATCGACACCGAGACCATGGGTCTCGACCCCAACCGCGACCGGCTCTGCGTGGTGCAGCTTTCGCCCGGCGACGGCTCCGCCGACGTGGTGCAGATCGCGGCCGAACAGATGCATGCGCCTAATATCGAGCGGCTGCTCGCGGATAAGTCGATCCTCAAGATTTTCCATTACGCGCGCTTCGATCTCGGCGTATTGGCCAAGGCCTTCGGCGTGATGGCGGAGCCGGTCTACTGCACCAAGATCGCCTCGCGGCTGGCGCGCACCTATACCGACAAGCACGGACTCAAGGATCTGGCGCGCGAGGTGCTCGGCGTCGACCTATCGAAGCAGCAGCAATTGTCCGACTGGGGCGCCGACGAGCTCAGCGACGCGCAGGTGGCCTATGCGGCGACCGACGTGCTGCACTTGCACGCGCTCAAGGAGAAGCTGGACGCGATGCTGGCGCGCGAGAACCGCGCCGAGCTGGCGGCGGCCTGCTTCCGCTTCCTGCCCGATCGGGTGCGCCTCGACCTCGCCGGCTGGGCGGCCGAAGATATTTTTTCGCACTCTGCCTAAGCTATTGTATTAAGGCCCGTATTCGTTGACGGCTGGCTGCCGCGCAGGGGCCATATTCGCACGTCAAGTTGCGTGGCGGGGCGTAAGGTGAATTCCGACATCGACATCGAACGGAGCCAAATGCCGAGCTTGGCAGGAACCGCGTGACCACAGCCCGAACCGATCCGGCGACCGCGCACCCTTATTGGACCATGGGCCGCGGCGACAGCGAACTCGCCTTTCGCTCCGCGCGCCGGCACAGCCGCGCGGTTCGCATCCTGCGCATCGCTATTCCGCTCGCGGTGGTGCTGGGTTTCACCGGCATTTTTCTGATCACCTATTTCAATCCGTTGCGCATGCTTGCCAAGCTGCCGATCGATGTCGGCAATCTGGTCGTCTCCGGCACCAAGATCACCATGGAGCACCCGCGCCTGTCCGGCTTCACGGGGGACGCGCGCGCCTATGAGCTTTCCGCCGACGCGGCCAAGCAGGATCTGACCAAGCCGGACCTGATCGAATTGCGCAATATCCGCGCCAAGGTGCAGATGCAGGACAAGAGTACGGTGGAGGTGTCCGCGACCGCCGGCATCTATGACAGCAAGGGCGAAACGCTCAAGCTCGACCAGAATATCGTGCTCAGCTCATCCACCGGCTATCGCGGCCGCCTGAGCGAGGCGATGATCGATATCCGCAAAGGCAACGTGGTGTCGGAGCGGCCGGTCGAAGTTGAGCTGCTGCAAGGCACGCTCAATGCCAACCGGCTGGAGATCTCCGATTCCGGCGATCTGGTGCGGTTCGGCGGCGGCGTAAATATGACCTTGATGCTCGGCGACGCCGCGGCGCCGCAAGCAAAAACCGGAGTGCATTGACCGTGCTGCGTCATCCGTTCCTGATCGTCGCTGCGTTGCTGGCCATAGCCGGCGCGCCGCTGCACGCGCAGCCATCGAAAGGGCCGCCGAACGCGCTGCAGGGTTTTTCGCAGAATCACGATCAGCCGGTGCATATTGAGGCGGCGACGCTGGAAGTGCGTGACAAGGACAAGGTGGCGACGTTCAGCGGCGATGTGAAAGTGAAGCAGGGCGACACCGGCCTGCGCTGCAAGTCGCTGGTGGTGTTCTACGAAGGGAACGACGCGGACGGCAAAACCTTGCAGGCGGCCAGCCCCGGNCCCGGCGGCCAGCAGAGGATCAAGCGGCTGGAAGCGCGCGGCGGGGTGGTGGTGACGCAGAAGGAGCAAACCGCGACCGGCGAGANTGGCATTTTCGACATGAAGACCAATACCGTCACGCTCAACGGCAACGTGGTGATGACGCAGGGGCAGAACGTGTTGCGCGGCGATCGCCTGGTGGTCGATTTGACCAGTGGCGTCTCGCGGGTCGAATCCGGCAAGAATGGCCAGGGCCGCGTGCAAGGCCTGTTCCAGCCTGGCAGCGGCTCGCTCGATCTCAAGTCGGGTACGCCGGGCGGGCTGGCGCCGCGGCCGGCGCCGGTGCGGCCACCCAATTGACCCGAAATGCTCTCGCAGCAGGTCCGGCCGCTCGCGGCGGTGAGGAATCAGCTAATGTGGCCTGCCCGGCAATGATGGATGATCGGCTGGTTCGGAACAGAGCATGATCCCGAAAAGTGGACACCGGTTTTCGGATAAGATCATGCTGAAGGAAAATCGCCGCGAGGTAGCCCGGTGAACATCCTCTCGTTGTTTCGACGCCGGCCACAGCCCGTCCGCCGTACGATCCAGCAACCGGCTGGGCCGGTGATCCGCCAGATCACCCCGGCCACGGCGAATGCGCAGGCGCCGCCCGCGCGTCAGGCCAACGCCAATGCGCAACCGGTGGCCAGTCGCCCGCGCCGCGACGGGGATGGCCGGCAAGCGGCCCGCCCCGCTTATCTCGCCATCCACGGCGTGGAGAAGAGTTTCGGCGGCCGCATGGTAGTCAAAGGCGTCACGCTCTATGTGCGGCGGGGCGAGGCGGTCGGCCTGCTGGGGCCAAACGGCGCCGGCAAGACCACGGTGTTCTACATGATCACCGGCCTGATCAACGCCGACCGCGGCCGTATCGAACTCGACGGCTATGATGTCACCGTGCTGCCGATGTATCAGCGCGCGCGGCTCGGCATCGGTTACCTGCCGCAGGAGGCCTCAATCTTTCGCGGCCTCAACGTCGAGGACAATATCCGCTCGGTGCTGGAAATCGTCGAGCCGGATCGCAGACGGCGCGAAGCCGATCTCAACGCGCTGATGGAAGAATTCAACATCGCGCGCCTGCGCAAGACGCCGACCATCGCGCTGTCCGGGGGCGAGCGCCGCCGCGTCGAGATCGCCCGCGCGCTGGCGACGCGGCCAAGCTACATGCTGCTGGATGAACCGTTCGCCGGCATCGACCCGATCGCGGTCGGCGACATCCAGACGTTGGTGCGGCACCTGACCAATCGCGGCATCGGCGTTCTGATCACCGACCACAATGTGCGCGAGACGCTCGGGCTGACCGACCGTGCCTACATCATTTATTCCGGCGAAGTGCTGATGGAGGGCCGCGCCGACGACATCGTCAACAATCCCGACGTGCGTCGGCTCTATCTGGGCGAGGAATTCAAGCTCTAGGTCCCCGGCAGATCCGCACAATATTTGTGCAATACCGCAGTGCGGAATCGCATACCGCTGGCGGCAAAGACCTGCTATAAATAAAAACAAGCAAGAATCGGACCAGTTTCCGCCGGGAAACCCTTCTATGGCGTTGTCGCAAAGACTGGAGTTCCGCCAGACCCAAGCGCTGGTGATGACGCCACAGCTGATGCAAGCCATCAAGCTGCTGCAGCTGTCCAGTCTTGACCTTGCCGCCTATGTGGAAGCCGAGTTGGAAAAGAATCCGCTGCTCGAGCGCGCCAATGACGATGACGAAGCGCCGGCGGGCGCCGNCGAGCCGGAAGGGTCCGCGTCCGAAAGCGGCGAGGGCGGCGAGGGCGGTGAAGAGGCCGCAGCCGCCTCCGACTGGATCGGCCAGGACATGGAGACCAGCCGCAGCTCCATGGAAGAGGGGCTTGGCACCGAACTCGAAAATGTTTTCCCGGACGACGGCGGCGAGAAAAGCGCGCAGCCGGAAATGCCGCCGCCGGCCTATTCGGAATGGTCCGGCGCGGGCACCCGCGGCAGCGAGGACAGCGCCTACAATCTGGAAGCTTTCGTCACCGCCGAAATTACGCTCTCCGCTCACCTCGCCGAGCAGATGGCGCTGGCGATTTCCGATCCGGCCGGCCGTATGATCGGGCAATACCTGGTCGATATGGTGGACGAGGCCGGCTACCTCACCGGCGATCTCGACGCCGTCGCCGACAAGCTCGGCGCGCCGCGCGCCGAGGTCGAGGCCGTGCTCGCCATCCTGCAGACGCTCGATCCGCCCGGCGTATGCGCGCGCAACCTCACCGAATGTCTCGCCATCCAGCTCAAGGACCGCGACCGCTTCGATCCGGCGATGCGGACGCTGGTCGAGCATCTCGATCTCTTGGCCAAGCGCGACCTCGCCGCCTTGCGCCGGCTGTGCGGCGTCAACGAGGAGGATCTCGCCGACATGATTGCCGAGATCCGCCATCTCAATCCCAAGCCGGGCCTCGCCTTCGGCTCGACGCTGGTGCAGCCGATCGTGCCGGATGTGTATGTGCGGGCGGCGTCCAACGGCACCTGGCAGGTCGAGCTCAATTCCGACACGCTGCCGAAAGTCCTCATCAGCCAACGCTATTTCACGCAAGTCTCGAAGACCACGCGCAGCGACAAAGATAAGACCTATCTCGCCGATTGTTTGCAGACCGCGACCTGGCTGGTGCGCGCGCTCGACCAGCGGGCGAAAACCATTCTCAAAGTGTCGAGCGAGATCGTGCGCCAGCAGGACGCCTTCTTCGCCAAGGGCGTGCAGCACCTGCGGCCGCTCAATCTCAAGACCGTCGCCGACGCCATCAGCATGCACGAGTCCACGGTCTCGCGCGTCACCGCCAACAAATACATGGCGACCAGCCGCGGCATCTTCGAGCTGAAATATTTCTTCACCTCGTCGATCGCGTCCGCCGACGGCGGCGAGGCGCATTCCGCCGAAGCCGTGCGCCATCGCATCCGCCAGTTGATCGACGCCGAGCCTGCCGCCGACGTGCTCTCGGACGACACGATCGTCGACAGACTGCGCGAAGCCGGCATCGACATCGCGCGCCGCACCGTCGCCAAGTACCGCGAGGCGATGCGCATCCCGTCGTCGGTGCAGCGGCGGCGCGAGAAGCAGGCGGCGGCGTTGTGAACGCACTACCTGACGGCGCATTGATCTTTAGCGGAACATTCCTTAGCTGAAATAGTCAGCCGGGCGAAAAAATGGAGGCAAACCAATGCCTTTGCGCGTTTCGGGCAAGAACATCAACATCGGCACGGTCCTGCGGCAGCGAATTGTCGACCGCGTCGAAGAAGCGATGTCGAAATATTTCCGGGGCGGCTATTCGGGGCATGCCACCGTCGGCAAGGATGGCTTCGGATTTCACACAGAATGCGTGTTGCACCTGGATTCCGGCACGTTGCTCGAAGCCGAGGGAATGGCGGCCGACGCCTATGAAAGCGCCGATCAGGCCGCAGTCCACATCGAAAAACGGCTGCGGCGCTATAAGCGTCGCCGCAAGGACCACCAGGCCCAACGCGGCGGCTGAAGACATCCAAAAATGCGAGAAAAAGCGGAAGCAGGTGCCCGGCCCCGGCCATTGACGCCGCAGCGGACCGCTCCTATAACCCGCCGCCTTCAACATCCCTTGCAAATCAGCGCTGCCTTTTTCGATCATTGGCCATGTCCATGACGCTCACCGATCTCGTCGCGCCCAATGCGATTGTTCCGGCGCTCAAGGTCAACAACAAGAAGCAAGCGATCCAGGAACTCGCCGCCCGCGCGGCCGAGCTCACGGGTCAGAATGAGCGCGCGATTCTGGAAATCTTGCTGCAGCGCGAGAAGCTCGGTTCTACCGCGGTCGGCAACGGCATTGCCATTCCGCACGGCAAGTTGCCCAAGCTCGGCCGCCTGTTCGGATTGTTCGCGCGGCTGGAGCGCGGCATCGATTTCGAGGCGCTCGACGGCCAGCCGGTCGATCTCATTTTTCTGTTGCTAGCGCCGGAAGCCGCCGGCGCCGATCACCTCAAGGCGCTCGCCCGCGTGGCGCGTCTGCTGCGCGACCCCGAGATCGCGCGCAAGCTGCGCGACTCGCGCGACGCCGACGCGCTCTATGCCGTGCTGGCGATGCCGGCGGCGAGCAGCGCGGCGTAAGTTTTCCCTTCCGTTATTCCGGGACGGCGCAATGGCGCCGGACCCGGAATCCAGATGCAAGCACATAGCTTGGTTCTGGATTCCGGAGCGCACGCGTAAGAGTGCGCCCCGGAATGACAGCAATGGAGTGGGAAAGCGTTAGTGCACGCTCACGGCCTCGAGCTCCTGGCTCCAGGCATTGGCGAGCGCGGCTTCGCGCGTGTCGGTCAGCATGATCGGCGTGCCGTCCGCGCTATGCAGGGCGAACAGCTTGATGCCGGGTGCGATCTTCGGCGCCTGCGGGAACAGGTGCGCGACGTCCTCGGAACGGATCGCCTTGACGTAAGCCAGACGGCCGTCGCCGAGATGTGCCAGCGCTTCCTGTGTGATCGCCGGGTTGATGGTATTCATTTCAGTCATCTTGCCGTTAGTCATGGCCCTCGACTCCTTTCATTGAACGCTCGACGCGGTCGAGTCCTGTTTTCACGAATGCGTCATTCCTGCTCGTTGATCGAGATCGTCTTCACGATCCGCTCGGCTTGCGGCCGCACCAGATCGATCGACAACAGCCCGTTTTTCAGATCGGCGCCCAGCACCTCCATGCCGTCCGCCAGCACGAAGGTGCGCTGGAATTGGCGCGCGGCGATGCCGCGGTGGAGATATTGGCGGCTCTTGTCGTCCTGTTGCCGTCCGCGGATCAGCAGCTGACTTTCCTCGATGCAGACGTCGAGCTGATCGCGGGTGAAGCCGGCGACGGCAAGCGTGATGCGCAGCCGCTCCGGGTTTTGTCCATCGCGCGCCAGCCGTTCGATGTTGTAGGGCGGGTAGCCGTCGGAGCCCTTGGCGACGCGGTCGAGCACGCGCTCGATCTCGTCGAAGCCCAACAAAAACGGGCTGGATAGTGACGGAACTCGTGACATGGTCTCAAAGCCCTCGCATGAAGCGACTTTGACGGGGCCCCTTGCGGGCACCCCAACCGCGCAGCAACCGCTGCCCGGTCGCGCCTAATATGGGCAGGCCGGGTTAAAGGTTCAAGAACAAGGGGAATTCGGCCTGGAGGGCCCTATAATCGGCCATCGACCGGGAGTTCCCACCNTGCCAGCTCAGCCGTCAATGCCGATCCTCACCGTGCGGGCGATCCGCGCCACGCCGGTCGAGGTTCCGCTCAACTTCGTGCTCGGCACCAGCCGTGGCGCCTTCCGCCAGGCGCCGCTGCTGCTGATCGATCTGGAGACCGAGGAGGGGGTCACCGGCCGCGCCTACCTGTTCTGCTATCTGCGTGCGGCGGCGCCGGCGATCATGAGCCTGCTCGGCGAAGTCGAGACTGTGACCAAGGGCGACAAGGTCGATCCGGCCGCNCTTTGGGCCANGCTCGCGGGCCGTTTCGCTTTGATCGGAGTGCAGGGCATCGTGCGCATGGCGCTGGCCGGNTTCGATGTCGCCTGCTGGGANGCNNTGNCCGTTGCCGCCGNGCAGCCGCTCGTCCGCATCCTCGGCGCCGAGCCAAAGCCGATCCCGGCCTACAACAGTTGCGGGCTCGGCCTGATGGACGATTTCGGCGCGCTCGCCGCCGAGGCCGAGCAGCTGCTGGCCGTCGGCAACTTCCGCGCCGTCAAGCTGCGCCTCGGTTATCCCACGCTCGAACGCGATATCGCCGCCGTGCACGCGGTGCGCAAGCGTATCGGCGACGATGTGCATCTGATGATCGACTACAATCAGGTGCTCAGCGTGGATGACGCACTGGCGCGCGGCCGCGCGCTCGATGCGGAAAACATTTATTGGCTGGAGGAGCCGATCCGCCACGACGACTATGCCGGCGCCGCCCGACTCGCGCGCGAGCTTAAAGTGCCGATTCAGATCGGTGAGAATTTCTCGCTGCCGGCCGCGATGGCGACCGCGATCGAGCAGAAGGCCACCGACTACGTGATGCCCGATCTCGAGCGCATCGGCGGCGTCACCGGCTGGCGGCAGGCGGCGGAGTTGGCCGCCGCTCATCGTATCAAGATGTCGTCGCACCTGTTTCCGGAAGCGAGCGCGCATCTGCTCGCCGCCACGCCGACCGGTCACTTCTTGGAATATGTCGACTGGGCGAATGTGCTGGTACAGGAGCCGCTCGTCATCGCGAACGGCTGTGCGATGATCCCGGACCGTCCCGGCAACGGCATGGTGTGGAACGAAGCGGCGATCGATCGCTACCGCATAAACTAGCTCAGCTTCAGCCTGAACAGCTTGATCGCATTGGCGCGGCCGACCTTCACCCGATCGGCCTCGCTGATCGCGGCTGTGTCGAACCACTGCGCGCCTTCGCCCACGTCCTCGAACGGCCAGTCGACCGAGAACATCACGCGCTCGGCACCCATCTCGGTCATGGCATTGACCAGCGAGGGGGTTTGGAAGTTGCCCGACGTGGTGAGATGGAAGTGCTTGTGGAAATAATCCGCGACGCCTTTTTTCGCGGCGTATTTGTGCGGCGCCTTCATCCAGCCGTTGCGGTTGTCGATGCGCCAGAGCTGCACCGGGATGCCTTCGCCGAGATGGCCGAGCACCATCTTCAGGCGCGGGCATTCGTCGAATAATCCGCTGCCGATCAGGCGCAGCGCATGCACCGCCGTCTCCGCCGAGAACGCCCAATTCGGCCCGAGCAGCCAGGAATGGCCGTCGTATTGTTTGGTCCAGCTCGGCAGCGGATTGCGCGGGTGCAGATAGAACGGCACGTCGAGCGCTTCGACCACGCGCCAGAACGGACGATATTGCGGGAGGTCGTAATAGGTCACGTTGTCCGGTGATCCGATTTGCGAGAAGCCGTTGACCAACGCGCCAACCATGCCGAGTTCCTTGATGCAGCGGGTCAGCTCCGCGGTGGCGGTTTCCGGATCCTGCATTGGCAGCGCGGCGAAGGCGGCGAAGCGGTCGGGCCGCTTGCGCACCTCGGAGGCCAACGCATCGTTGGCTTGGCGCGCCACCGCGATCGCGGTCTTGACGTCGTGGATCGCCTGCACCGCCGGCGCGTTCAGCGACAAAATCATCATTTCGATGCCGTGCTTGTCCATCTCGCGCAAGCGGATGCCCTGAACGTCGAGCAGGCGTGGACCCAAGTCGTTCCACACATGCGCGCCGAACACCTGCGAGTCGCCGAGCGTCGGTCCAATGGCGACGTGTTCCTCGAGCGCGATCTTGCCCTGCATTTTGTTTTCC
>JGI20193J14888_1000221_pt1 | contig 16223 bp, 16 predicted proteins | sample NGESurdeep092012_5_FD_14888 | JGI IMG/M metagenome (IMG submission 14888)
CACCTGCCACCACGTGCTGAAAGGGCCCTTGACCTGCGGAAACGCCGGCTGGGGCCCTTTCGTGTGGTCCGGCTGTGATCGGGTCAAACCGGCTGTCTACGGCTGTTCGCCGGGAATACGCCGGGAAGTTACGGCCACGTCCGGCTCTCCGACAGCCGGGGTCAGCGCCAACGCCGCCTCGATGCGCGACTTCGCGACCTCNTCNTGGCCATAGACGCACTTGGCGTAGACCCTGAGGAGGACATTCACGCTGTGCCCGGCCCACTCGGCGACCTGGGTCGGCGGGACCCCGGCATTCAGCCAAGTCGAAACGGCTGCGTGGCGCAGGTCGTACGGGTGCTTGGCCAGCGGCGAGGCGAATTCGGTATCGGGACGGTAAGCGCATATGGCATCACGCTGGAGTACTCAGTGTTGCGGCATGCCAGCAACCTGGAGTCAGTGCTGACCTACGAGGGAACCTCCGAGATGCACACACTCGTCATCGGCCAGGCCCTGACCAGGTTGAGCGCCTTCAGCTGAGCGCCGCGCGCCTGCCGTCCCCAGCCAGTTCCATAACCGGGCGCAGGGCGGCAATGGCGTGCTCGCGGTGCTGGGTGAGCACCTGCACTGCGGTTGCGGCGTCGCCGGCCCTGACCGCGGCGACCAACGCCCGGTGCTCGGCCTCGACCACTTCGCGATTGTGCTCTTCGTTGTAGTAGACGCAGCGGTACACCTCGGTCGCATCCCACAGCAGGCGGATCAGCCACACCAGCCGGGGAAGAGCGCACGCGCCGATGAGGGCGAAGTGGAAACGCCGGTTCGCCGACGTCATGGCGATCACGTCCGCGATGCCGGCCGCGGCCTGCACATCGCGCTCCGCCTCCTCGAGCCGGTCGATGTCCTCGGCGGTCATCTGAGGCACGGCGACGGTGACTGCCTCCGCCTCGAGGAGCTCGCGGATCCGGTAGACCTCCACCAGGTCCGAGAGGGACAGTTCGGTGACGAAATAGCCGCGACGGGCCGTGTAGGTGACCTGGCCCTCGCCCTCGAGGATCTTCAGCGCCTCGCGCAACGGGACCCGGCTGACGCCGAGCTGGGCGGCCAAGGAATCCTGGACAATCTTCTGGCCGGGGCGCAACGCCCCGGTAACGATGAATCGCCTCAGCTCCACGAGGATCGCCTCCTGGGCTGTCGGCGGCCGCTGGAACACCGCACTCATCCGACCACCCCGGCACCCTCGACACCGTCTAGCCAGGCGAGGATCTCCTTCTCGTCTCCCCCCAGCGCCGGAGGGCTGTGGCGATAGCTAACCCCGGTTGCCGACAGCCGCAACGGGTTGGTGACCTGGGCCGACCCGTCGACGTCGTTGATCGGCCCACAGGGGATCCCCGCGCCGGTCAGCGTCGCGAACCACTCGTCGGCGCCACGGGTGCGCAGCACCTTCGCGAGCGCAGCGGTCAGCTGCTCTCGGTGGGCAACCCTGGCAGCGTTGGTCGCGAACCGCGGGGAGTCCCCCAGGTGGGTAAGGCCGAGGCAGTCGCACAGCGCCTGGAACTGCCGGTTGTTGCCTGCAGCGATGACCAGCAGCCGGTCGGCGGTGGGGAACGGCTCGTACGGGCAGATGCTCGGGTGCTGGATACCTATTCCATGCGCCACATCTCCGGTGAGGGCGTAGGCGCCGCCGAAGTTCACCAGCCCCGAGAGCATCGAGGACATGAGGTTGAACTCTACCCGCTGTCCCTCGCCGGTGCGCTCCCGGTGGTGCAGCGCGGCGAGGATGCCGACTGCCGCGTGCAGGCCCGTGAGGACGTCGGCCGTAGCGATGGCGTTCTTGAACGGGGCGGCGGCGTCCGGTCCGGTGAGGCTCATCAGCCCCGAGACTGCCTGCACCACCAGATCGTAGCCAGGCAGTTCCGCGCCGCCGTCGGTGCCGAACCCGGTGATCGAGCAGTAGACGAGGTCGGGGTTGAGGCGCCGGACCGAGTCGTAGTCGAAGCCGCGGCGCGCCATGCTGGCACCGCGGAAGTTCTCGATCATCACGTCGGCGCGGCGGGCCAGCGCCAGGCCGCGGCGCCTTCCCTCGGGACTGCGCAGGTAGAGGGCGATGCTGCGCTTGTTCCGGTTCACCGACAGGAAGTAGGTGCTCTCCCCCTCCGGGGTCCATGGCGGCCCCCAGTGCCGGCTGTCGTCCCCGCTCGGGGACTCGACCTTGATCACCGTCGCCCCGAGGTCGCCGAGCAGCATCGTGGCATACGGACCGGCCAGCACGCGGCTGAAGTCCGCGACAACGACGCCGTTCAGTGGTCCCGATAGGCTCACGCTCGCACCCTAGCGGATACTGGATCCAATTTCGCCCCTCAGGGAGCGACCGGCATCGCAAGGACGTGCTCCACGGCATCCGCGACGAGGAGACCTGCATGGACCTACCACCCACCGGAGAGCGCACACGCCTGCGCAGCGGAACGCCGGGCTACCGCCGGGCGAGCGGGGTGCTGTTCGTGGCCGGGTTCATGGGGTTCTCCATGCTGTATGTCGCCCAGGGGATCCTGCCAGACCTCAGCCGCGACTTCTCCGTCTCGCCCGCCGCGGCAAGCCTCACTTTGTCCCTGACCACGCTGCCGCTCGCCGTGGCTGTCCTCGTCGCGGCCTCGTGGTCCGAGGGGCAGGGCCGCAGACTGCTGCTCGTGGGGGCGGTATTGTCCGCCGCCGCCCTCACCCTCGCAGCATCGGCCGCCCCCAGTTTCGGAGTGCTGCTCGTGCTGCGGGGTCTCACCGGGCTGGTGCTGGCCGGTCTGCCGGCGGTGGCGATGGCTTACGTCGCGGAGGAGTTCCATCCCTCCGGGCTGGGCACCGCCATGGGTCTCTACATCAGCGGTACCGGTCTGGGCGGGATGACTGGCCGGCTCGCAGGCGGTCTGCTGGCCAGCACCTGGAGCTGGCGTGTCGCCATGGCCGCGGTGGGCGGGGTGTGCCTCATCGGCGGCTTGTGGGTGGCCCTGCGGTTGCCGTCCTCCCGCAACTTCGTCGCCACGCCCGGCAGCATGCGTGAGCGGATGGCGAGGCTGCGCGGACCGTTGCGCGACCCGGTCATCATCCGTTTCGCCCTCTGTGGGTTCGTCCTCATGGGCAGCCTGGTCTCGTTCTTCAACTACCTGCAGTACCGCCTCGTCGGCGCGCCGTTCAACCTGTCGGCCACGCTGGTGGCACTGGTCTTCCTGCTCTACCTCTTCGGCACGGTCAGCGCCAACTGGATGGGGCGGCTGGCGGACCGGCGCAGCCGACGCGGCGTGCTGCTGCTCGCAATGGCGATCATGGCGGCCGGTGGGCTGCTCACCCTCTCCGATCTGCTGCCCCAAGTGCTGGCCGGCGCCGCAGCGATGGTGTTCGGGTTCTTCGGCGCGCACTCGGTAACCAGCGGCTGGGTAGGCTTCTGGGCCACCCAACAGCGGGCCCAGTCGTCCGCGCTGTACCTGTTCGGCTACCACATCGGCTCGAGCGTGGCCGGCTTTGTCGGGGGGCTGTTCTTTGCGGTGTTCGGGTGGCCCGGTGAGGTCGGCACCGTGCTGGTCCTGCTGGCGGTGGGCCTGCTGGTTGCCCTCTCGCTGCCAGCCGCTCGGGACCACGCGCCGTTCGCGGAGCCAACCTGACCGTTCGGCCTCGGAATGTCCCAGATTTCGGATCCAATATCCAGAATCCTTGATTTGTGACGCCCTTCCCTATAGACAGTCGGCAAACACAACTGCGCTACAAGAGAGGCGAACATCGTGAGGTCGAGAACATTGGCAGCGGCTGCGGTCATCACCGCAAGCAGTCTGGTGGTGGCCGGATGCGGCTCCAAGGGCGAGGCGAAGAGCACGAGTGCCGTGAGCTCCGGGACGTTGGCGATCGGCGCGTCCCTCTCGCTGACAGGCCAACTGGCCCGTGAAGGCCAGCTCACCAAGGAGGGCTACCAACTCTGCCAGGAGAAAGTCAATGCCAAGGGCGGCGTCGACATCGGCGGCAAGAAGACCAAGCTCGACATCCAGTACCAGGACGACACGTCCAAGCCCGACGTCGCGGCCCAGCTGGTCGACCAGTTCAACGACAAGGGCATCAAGCTGATCCTCAGCTCCTACGGTTCGGCCAACACCGAGGCCCAGGCTGCGGTCATCGAGCGCAACGGCCAGGTCATGGTTGACTCCGCCGGCGCCGACAACAAGATCTTCAGCAAGGGCTACAAGAGCACCTTCGCCGTCTTGTCACCGGCCACGGAGTACTCCTCTTCGATCGTCAAGGCCATCGCCGAACTCGCCACGCCCAAGCCCAAGAGCGTCGTGTTCCTCTCCGCCGACGACGGTTTCTCCAAGACCGTCACCGAGGGCGGCATGAAGACCGCCCAGGACCAGGGCTTCACCGTCCTGGGCCCGCAGTACTTCCCTAACGGCACCTCAGACGTCAGTTCTGCACTGACCAAGGTCAAGGGCGAGCACCCTGACGTCATCATCGGCTCGGTCCACCTCGTGGAGGGCGTGGCCATCATCAAGCAGGCCAAGGAGCTCGCGGTGACGCCGGCCGGTTTCGGCGAGACCGTGGCACCGCCGACGCCGGACTTCGCCAAGACCCTGGGGACCGCGGCCGAGAACGTCCTCGGCTCCAGCCAGTGGACCGACGCCACGAAGGGCACGGACAAGTACTTCGGTAGCGCCAAGGACTACACCAAGGACATCCAGGCCAAGTTCGCCCACGCGCCGGACTACCACAACGCCGAGGCCAGCGGCGCCTGCCTGGCCCTCGTCCTGGCAGCCGAGAAGGCGGGCTCCTCCCAGCCGGACGCGGTCCGTGCCGCCCTCCGCGGTCTGGACACCGAGTCGTTCTTCGGCAAGATCAAGTTCGACTCCACTGGACAGAACATCTACAAGCCGATGTCGGTCATCCAGATCCAGAACGGCAAGGTCGTGACTGTGTGGCCGACGGAGTCCGCCGAGGCCAAGATGGTCTGGCCCGGTACCAAGTAGTGAGTGGATTCCTTCAGGCGACCGTCTATGGTCTCCTCCAGGGAGGGCTCCTGGCGCTCGTCGCCGTGGGGTTCTCCCTGGTCTGGGGTGTGATGAATGTCGTCAACTTGGCCCACGGCGGGTTCGTCATCCTCGGCGCCTACGTCGGCTGGGAGATGCACCAATGGTTCGGGCTGGACCCGTTCCTCGGCATGTTCGTCTCGGCAGCGGTGCTGTTCGTCTTCGGATACGTGCTGCAGCGCTTCCTGATCAACCTGGTGATCAACGGACCGATCTTCATTACGCTGCTACTGACGTTCGGCCTCGAGCTGATGATCGTCCAGGGCATGAACCTCGTATTCTCCGCCGACTACCGCAGCATCGGGACCTCCTATTCCAGTGACAGCCTGGCGTTCGGCAGCGTCCGGGTACCGCTGGGCCGGCTGCTCGCTTTCGCGCTGGCAGTAGCAATCACGGTCCTGCTGGTCGCAGTAGTCAACCGCACCCGGACCGGGATGTCGATCCTAGCGACTGGCATGGACCGGGGGGCGGCCCGCCTGATGGGCATCCAGGCGCGTCACGTCTACGCCCTCACCTTCGGGATCGCCGCCGCACTAGCCGGCATGGCGGGGGCCATGATCGGGACTGTCGGGACGTTCAACCCCTCGGCAGCCGCCAGCTTCACCCTTATGTCGTTCGTCGTGGCGGTCCTCGGCGGCCTGGGCAACATGTATGGAGCCCTCGTCGGCGGCCTGGTCATCGGCCTCGTCCAAGCCTGGGGTGGGCAGTACCTGCCGGGCACCTGGGTCAACGCCCTGGCCTTCCTCGTCCTCATCGTCGTGCTCATCTTCCGGCCCACCGGGCTGGTCGGCCGGCCCTACTACGCCGCACGGCTGGAGGTCTGATGCCGACGCGCACACAGGTGCCCCAAAAGGGCGTCACCTCAACGGTGCGCCGCGACCAGGCGAGGCGCTTGCGTCCGTGGGCCCTGGGGCTGGTGGCGCTGCTGGCCGCACTGGGGCTGCAGGGCCAGCTCTACTCCGGCCAGGAGCGGACCGTCGCGACGATCTTCATGTTCGTGGCGCTGGCCGAGGCGTGGAACCTCATCGGCGGCTTCGCTGGCTATGCCTCCTTCGGCCAAGTGGTCTTCTTCGGGGTGGGCGGCTACTTCACGGCGGTCGCCATGAGTCACTGGCACTTCAGCTTCTGGGTGTCGCTGCTGCTCAGCGGGGTCATCGCGGCGCTGTTCGCCACCCTCATCGGCATCCCGCTGCTTCGGCTCAAGGGGCACTACTTCGCCATCGCCACCCTGGGCGTGGCCGAGGGCATGCGTGAGGTCGTGACCAACATGACGGACCTGACCGGTGGGGGCGCGGGCATCACCGTGCCGACTGTCGGCAACAACGCCACGACCGCATACCTGGGCAACGACGGGTTCTACCTGCTCTTCCTCGGACTGGCCGCCCTGTCGGTGCTCATCGCCGGACTGGTAGCCCGCAACAAGTTCGGCTACGCCTTGCGGGCGATCAACCAGGACGAGGACGCTGCGGCGGCGTTGGGCATCAACACCACCCGTACCAAGGTGTCGGCATTCGCCCTGTCGGGGTTCATCACCGGGCTGGTCGGCGCGAGCTACGCGTTCCAGCAGGTGACCATCTTCCCGGAGCGGCTGTTCGACGTGGACATCACCGTGCTGATGATCATCATGGTCGTCATCGGTGGAAGCGGCACCGTCCTTGGACCGCTGCTCGGTGCCGTGGCGCTGCAGTTCCTTTCGGAGTTCCTGCGCCAGAACTTCACCAACCTGCACACGTTCATCCTTGGCGCGATCATCATCGTCGCCGTCATCCTGCTTCCTCAGGGTGCGGTGAACTACGTGCGCGAGGCACGTCGTACAAAGGAGTACTCGTTGCTGGCCAACGTCCGGAAGTACCGGCTGTGAGTGCGGTGCCCGTCCTGGAGACGCGGGGATTAGGTCGACGCTTCGGCGGTCTGCAGGCGGTATCTGACGTCTCGTTCAGCGTCCCGCAGGGGCAGGTGCTCGGGGTCATCGGCCCGAACGGTGCCGGCAAGAGCACCTTCATCAACCTCGTGAGCGGGCACATCAAGCCCACTGAGGGTCGGGTCCTGATCGACGGCAAGGACCTGACCGGCGCTCGTGCCTGGGTCATCGCCCAAGCCGGGGTGGCTCGCACCTTCCAGATCGTCAAGCCGTTCCGCGGCATGTCCGTTCGCGAGAACGTCGCCGTCGGCATCCTCTACGGATCGAACGGGACCAACGTCATGTCGAAGGCACTCAGGGCCGCCGACGAAGTCCTCGAGGAGGTCGGCTTGGCCGGCCTGGGCGACCGCCCACCAGGTGAGCTGTCCGTCGCCGACGCCCGTCGGCTGGAGTTCGCCAAGGCGCTCGCGCTTCGGCCCCGGCTGCTCCTGCTCGATGAGGTGATGGCGGGACTGCGGCACACCGAAATCGAGCCGAGCCTGGAGCTCATCCGCACACTCAAGGCGCGCGGCATCACGATCATCGTGGTGGAGCACGTCATGAAGGCGATCTTGGCCGTGAGCGACCAGGTCCTCGTGCTGCACCAGGGGAAGGTCCTGACCTCCGGCGACCCCCGTGAGGTCCTGTCCGACCCCCGCGTGATCGAGGCCTACCTCGGCCATCGCTACGTCAAACGCCGTGAAGGAGATTCCTGATGCTCGAGGCCACGCGGCTCAGCGCCGGCTATGGGCGCGTCCAGGTGCTCTGGGACGTCGACCTTCGCGTCGGGGACAACGAGATCGTCGCGCTGATCGGCCCCAACGGCGCCGGCAAGACGACCCTGTTGCGCGCCCTGACCGGCATGGCAGAGGTCCGCTCGGGCACGGTAGAATTCCGCGGTGAAACAGTGCAGGGGCGCTCGATCGAGCAGATCGTCAGCCTCGGCATCTCGCACGTCCCGGAGGGGCGGCGCCTGTTCTCGGGGCTGACCGTGCGGGACAACCTGCGCCTGGGTGGCTGGCGCACCCGCAATGCCAACATCGACCGTGTTGTCGAACTCTTCCCCCGGATCGGCGAGCGGCTCAACCAGATCGCGGGCACCATGTCCGGTGGCGAGCAGCAGATGTGCGCGATCGCCCGCGGGCTGATGAGCGAGCCCCACATCATGATGATCGACGAGCTCTCTCTCGGCCTTGCCCCGGTTGTGGTCGACGAGATCATCGCGCGCCTTCCGGACATCGCCTCGTCCGGCACCTCGATCCTGCTGGTCGAGCAGGACGTCGACACCGCACTGACGGTCGCCGAACGCGCCTACGTCCTGGACACCGGGCACATCGTCCTGTCCGGTAAGGCCTCCGACCTGCTGGCCGACCCGCGGGTCCAGGAGAGCTACCTCGGCGTCGGCTGAAGTGAAGCTCTGACGTGGTGGCGGCGCGCGCACAAGGGTGTCTGGATCCTGTTGGTGGAGAAGGGCCCTGGGTTCACGCTCGCGCGCGACCCGACCAGACCAGACAAAGCTACAAGGGTGTGGAGACCTGCGAGATCGGACTCGAGTCTTGACTGATTTGTACGGCCATACTATAAATGGCCGTACAAATCTTCCACCGCAAGAAGGGTGCGCCATGCCGCTCAGGGCTCCCCGGCGAGGCGAGAGCAGTTACCGCTTGCTCACCCAGTTGCTGCGCGAGCAGATTTTCCAAGATGAGTTCGACGAGGTGCGGCCGCTTCCCACCGAGCTGACCCTGGCCGAGGAGCATCACCTCAGCCGGCAGACTGTTCGCCGGGCTTTCCAAGAGCTGGTCGCCGAGGGGCTGGTCTACCGGGTACAGGGCCGCGGAACGTTCGTGACTCCGCGTGAGACGCGGTACCGCCGACCCTTCGGCACCGTCGACGACCTTTTGAACCTGCAGGTCGACACCGACTTCGAGCTTGTCGACCCACTGTCCGCGGCAATCGATCGGGGTGCGGCCACGACGCTGCGGCTAGACGAGCCGCAGGTCCACTCGCTGACGTTCCTGCGGCGGCACCACGGAGAGGCCTTTTGCCTCACGCGCGTTTACCTACCGCCCAGAATCGCGCAGTCCCTCGCCGGATGCCGCGAGCTGACCGATCCCGGCATGATCACTACAGCCACCGTCATCGGGCTGATCGAGAGCCACGGCAATGACATCGCCGAAGCCGAGCAAGTGGTTACCGCCACGGCCGCCGACGAAGACCTCGCCGCGCACCTCGGGTGCGCCGCCGGCGTACCAATCCTGCACATCGAACGCACCTACCTCGACCGCCAGGGCGAGATCCTCGAGCACGCCGTCAGCGACTTCCTGCCCCAGCACTACTCACACCGATCACGGCTCGGGCGCAGCCTTGCACCAGATCCATCACCCGTTCTGCTCGAGGAGTAATCACATGCGTCCGCTCGAAGGCCTAACCGTCGTCTCGATCGAGCAGGCCGTGGCAGCTCCGTTTGCCACTCGTCAGCTCGCGGATCTCGGCGCCCGGGTCATCAAGGTGGAGCGCCCCGGCCCGGGCGACTTCGCCCGCGACTACGACGAGACGGTCAAGGGGATGTCCTCGCACTTCGTCTGGCTCAACCGGTCCAAGGAGTCGATCGCCCTCGATCTGAAGACCGATGCCGGCCAGCAGGTGATGCAGGCGCTGGTCGCCAAGGCGGATGTCTTCGTGCAGAACCTCGCCCCCGGTGCGGCCGAGCGCCTCGGTCTGAGCGCGGCGGACCTGCGTGCAAAGCACCCTGGCCTGATCCACGTCTCGATCTCGGGATACGGCACGGGCGGGCCGTACACGACGAAGAAGGCTTACGACCTGCTTGTGCAGTGCGAGGCGGGCCTGGTTTCGATCACCGGTTCGGCCGACGAGCCGGCCAAGGTGGGCATCTCGGTGGCAGACATCGCTGCTGGCATGTACGCCTATACCGGGGTGTTGACGGCCCTGCTGCGCAAGGGCCGCACCGGCGAGGGTGCGACCGTGGAGATCTCCATGCTGGAGGCCCTTGGGGAGTGGATGGGCTTCCCGATGTACTACTCCTGGTATGGCGGCAAGCCCCCGGTTCGTAGCGGCGCATCGCATGCGGCGATCGCCCCCTACGGACCGTTCCTGTGTGCCGGGGGCGAACAGGTCTTCCTCGGCATCCAGAACGAGCGCGAGTGGGCGATCTTCTGCGACTTGGTGCTCGGCACCCCGGAGCTGGCCACCGACGAGCGGTTCGACACCAACAGCCTGCGAGTGACCAACCGCGAGGACCTGGCCGCCGAGCTCGCTAGAGCCTTCAGCACCGTCAGCGCCGACGAGGCCATCGACCGCCTCGANGNGGCCGGCATCGCCAACGCGCGGCTGCGCGACCTCACCGGGCTGGTCGAGCACGAGCAGTTGGCGGCCCGTAACCGTTGGCGGGAGGTCGACTCACCGGTGGGGCCGATCAAGGCGCTCGTCCCGCCAGCCACGCTCGACGGCGACGAACCAGTGATGGGGCCGATCCCCGCGCCCGGCCAGCACACCGAACAGATCATGGCCGAGCTCGGCCTGAGCAGAACAGGGAAAGACTGATGAGCCTCGAGACGCACGACCGGCCCAGCATCACGAACGGCCTTGCCCAGTGGGCGGTCAGCATGGAGCCGGCCGCCGAGGACCTTGTGCTGGCCGACCGCGCTCTCCTGGATACCGTCGCCGTAGGGCTCGCTGCCCGCGCGGAGCCGATCCTCAGCATCGCCGCGGTCCTCAGCGAGGAGGCGCAGTGGGCGGTGGCGTGCCACATCATCGACTTCGACGACCTGCACATGCCCTCCACCACGCACATCAGCACGGTGTGCGTCCCCGTGGCGCTGTCTCTGGGCGCAGGGGCACGCAGCTATCTCGCCGGCGCCGCCGTGATGGCCCGCGTGGGTACCTTGCTGGGCTGGCCGCACTACGCCGCCGGGTGGCACGCAACCACCACGGCCGGTGCCATCGGCGCTGCGGCGGGGGCCGCGGTTGCCCTGGGTCTCGATGCCGACGGGGTCGGGCGAGCCATGGCGCTCGCGGTCCCGGCGGCCGGAGGAGTACAGCGCAGTTTCGGCACCGACGCCAAGTCGTTGCAGGTCGGCTTCGCCGCGCATGCGGGCGTGCGGGCTGCCCGGCTGGCAGCGGCCGGCGCGAGCGCGGACCTGTATGCCGTGGACGACTGGATCGGGCTGCTCGGCGGGTCCGCCGAGCAGGTGGACCTGTCGGGCACGGCCAGCATCCCCGACGGCCTGGCCATCAAGCTCTACCCCTGCTGCTACGCCCTGCAGCGACCCATCGGCGCCGCGGCTGCCCTTCGCGCGCAGGGCATTGACGTGTCGTCGATCCAGCGGATCGTGGTGCGCACGCCGAGGGTCAGCGTCAAACCGCTGATCCACTCCCGGCCGCGGACTGGTCTGGAGGCCAAGTTCAGCCTGGAGTACGCCGTCGTCGCCGCGCTGCTCGAGGAGCACATTCGCTTCGACACCTTCAGCGACGAGCAGGTGGGCCGGCCGGAGGCCACCCGGCTGGTCGAGCTCGTCGAGGTCGACCTGACCGAAGGTGGAGACCAATTGCTCCACGGCGAGGTAGAGGTAGAGGTGCACACCGCCGGCGGGGTCCGCCGGGGCGCCTTAGCGTACCCGCCCGGTTCCCCGCAGAACCCGCCCACCGGCGAGGACCTGCGCCTGAAGATCGAGGACTGCTTGACCGGCATACCGGTACAGGTCGGCGACATCACCTGGGCATCCGCGGCAGGCCTGTTGCGCACTTACCTGACCCGTGCCGCTGGGTGAGCGCACCCGCCCACCCGACCATCCGCGATACCGAACCGACGACAACGCGCACGACGGCACGCGCAGCGAGGAGATTCACCATGGAAGGCCTGTCCGACGAGGAACGCGAGATCGTCAAGCTCGTGCGGGAATTCGTGGACCGGGATGTGAAACCCGTCGTCCAGGAACTGGATCACACCAACACCTACCCCGAGAAGCTCATCGAGACAATGAAGGAGCTCGGCATCTTCGGGCTGGCCATCCCGGAGCCGTGGGGCCAGGCCAAGGTGAGTACACCTTGCTACGTGCTTGTCACCGAGGAGCTCTCCCGCGGCTGGATGAGCCTGGCTGGGGCGATGGGCGGTCACACCGTGGTCGCCAAGCTCATCCAGGACTACGGCACGCAGGAGCAGAAGGACACGTACCTGCCCCGGATGGCCACCGGCGAGCTACGAGCCACCATGGCGCTGACGGAGCCCGGCGGTGGCTCCGACCTGCAGGCGATCCGCACCACCGCCCTGAGGGACGGCGGCGAGTACGTCATCAACGGCTCCAAGACCTGGATCTCCAACGCCCGCAGGTCTGGCCTGATCGCCTTGCTCTGCAAGACCGACCCGACGGCCCGTCCCAGGCACAAGGGTGTCTCGATCCTGTTGGTGGAGAAGGGCCCTGGGTTCACCCTCTCGCGCGACCTGCCCAAACTGGGCTACAAGGGCGTGGAGAGTTGCGAGATCGCCTTCGAGCAGATGCGCGTGCCCGTGTCGTGTCTGCTCGGCGAGTCCGAGGGCACCGGCTTCGCCCAGATGATGCGCGGCCTCGAGGTCGGCCGGCTGCAGGTGGCAGGTCGCGCCCTCGGAGTCGGGCGCGCAGCACTCGAAGATTCCCTGCGGTATTCCCAGGAGCGGGAGAGTTTCGGGGTTCCGATCTGGAAGCACCAGTCGATCGGCAACTACCTGGCCGAGATGGTCACCAAGCTCACCGCCGCCCGTCAGCTGACCCTGTTCGCCGCGCGGAAGTTCGACGCCGGAAAGCGCGCCGACATGGAAGCCGGTATGGCGAAGCTGTTCGCCTCCGAGGCCGCCATGCAGATCGCGTTGGACGCGGTGCGCATCCACGGCGGCTACGGCTACTCCACCGAGTTCGACGTCGAGCGCTACTTCCGCGACGCGCCGTTGATGATCGTCGGCGAGGGCACCAACGAGATCCAGCGCAACGTCATCGCCCGCCAGCTCGTCAAGCGCGGCTCGGTGGCGCCCTGACATGACAGCACGGAACGCACCGCTTGCCCCCGGCCCGGCCGCGGCGGCGCGAACGCTGCTGTTCGTGCCGGGCAACCGGCCGGAGCGTTTCGCCAAGGCCGCCGCGACCGCCGCAGACCTGGTCATCGTCGACCTCGAGGACGCCGTACCCGAGGATAGCAAGACGACCGCGCGCGGCTGCGTGACGCAGTGGCTCTGCGCGGACGGCCGGTCCGCGGTCCGCGTAAATGGCACCAACAGCGTTCACTACCACCAGGATGTGAGCGCCCTGGCTGGTCTGCCTGGGTTGGCCGCGGTGGTCGTTCCGATGGCCGACGACCCGGCCGCGCTGGCCACCCCGCATCAGCGACTGGGCCGCGACGTTGAGATCGTGGCGCTGATCGAGACTGCACTTGGCGTCGTGCGCGCTGTCGAGCTCGCCTCCACACCCGGAGTGAGCCGTCTGGCGTTCGGTCACCTCGACTTCGCCGCTGACATCGACTCCTCGATCGAGAACGAGGCGATGTTGATGGCCCGCTCGTTGCTGGTGGTCGCCTCCAAGGCCGCGGGGCTGCCGGGTCCGGTGGACGGGGTCATCACCGCCCTGGACGATCCGACGGTGTCCGCTGCGGACGCCGCACGGGCTCGCGGTCTCGGCGTCGCGGGCAAGCTCTGCATCCACCCCAATCAGGTCGAGGCCGTCAACGCGGCCTTCACCCCCAGCCAGGAGAAGATCGCCTGGGCACGCCGCATCATTGGGCTGTCCACCGCCGGCGGCGCGTCGCGCGTCGACGGTCACATGGTCGACGCACCCGTCATCCTCAAGGCACGAAGCATCCTCGCCCGAGCGGAGGAGAGAGCGTGAGTGAGAACGACCAGAGGGTGGTCAGGACAGAGCTCATCACCCCAGAGCCCTCGGAGGCCCTGGCGAACCTGCTCGGCACCGACATCCCCACCGATGAGCTGCCCACGCTGTGGCACTGGATCCACTTGTTGGAAAAGCGTCCCCACGCCGACCTCGGCCCTGACGGGCACCCCACCTTCGGCATCCCCGCCCCACCCGGTCCGGGCCGCAAGCGGATGTTCGCTGGGGGCCGGGTCAGCACCCGCGCGCCGCTGGTCTTCGGCCGGCCCGCCACCCGAACCACNTGGGTCGCCGGCACTAAAGAGAAGCAGGGCAGCACGGGGCCGCTCTCGTTCGTCACGGTCCGCAACGAGTACGCCCAGGACGGCCGGGTCCTGATCGTCGACGAGAACGACATCGTCTACCGCACTCCGGGGTCCAGCCTCGCCATTCAGGCGGGCACGCTCCAGGACACACCCCAACCGGCGCCCCGCGAGCCCGCCTTGACGCTCACTGCCGACGAGGCGCTGCTGTTTCGCTTCTCTGCCCTGACCTACAACGCTCACCGCATCCACTACGACCACAACTGGGTCCGCAAGGAGGGCTACAGCGACCTCGTCGTGCACGGCCCGCTGCAGGCTGATGATGGGCGAGCTCATTCGCCGCCACGGCGACGGCCTGGTCGGCAAACTGTTCGCCTACCGGCTCATCTCACCGATGATCGGCCCACAGACTTTCACCGTGCTCGCCGGGGAGGGTGGCGTGAACGCCAACGTCGAGGTCCATGACGTGCACGGCACCGTCACGGCGGTCAGCAGCCTCGCCCCGATCGACCCCCAGCAGGAATGAGGTAGCGGCGATGTCGTTGGACTACTCGGTCGAGGCCGCCCGCTGCGACGCCACCAGAGGTGGGCAGGAACGGGCCGAACCGGCGGAACCGGCATCCTCAGCAGCCGCCTGGCGGCGCGTGGTCACCGGGTGGCGGTCAGCGACCGGATCATCGAGATGCTCCGCCACGGGTAGGTCCGCCTGCCCGGAACCGCGGTCTGTATGGACGCGGCCCGGCTCGCGGTGGCCGATGCCTGCCTCGACACCGTCACAATGGTCTGGGTTCTGCACCTGGTGCCGAACCCCGAGCCCATGATCGCCGAGGCCGCACGGGTCCTGCGGCCCGGTGGGCACCTAGTCACCACTGTGGACAAGGCCTCGGCGCACGGCGAGGTCAGGGACAACCCAAGCGATGCCCGTGACGTCGTCACGAGGCTGGCCCCGGACACGGGCTCATCACGGCAGGCGAGACTTCGTTCGTGGGGGTCGGCCAGCGCGGCGAACCCGTGTACACCCTCGTGTCCTTTGCGCGCACCTGAACGACAGCGAAACCGACCATGCAGGAAGACAGAAATGCAGCAGGAGGCAACGCGCGGATCCGCACGTCGCACGAGTCTGCCGCTAACCCCCGCGGCTGACCCGGCGGACTCGGGCACCTGTTCAGTTGTACGACCAGAACTGCAGAACGACGTCCACTGGCTTGTGACGCGCACCTGCGAATGCCCGGAAACCGCCCCGGCGAGCTCCATCTCGCGGTAGCCGGCCGGTCCCAAGCACACTCAAATGTCCCGGTCCATCTCATCAAACTGAGACGCTGAGAGGCACCCGAGGCGTCGGTGGTCACGGAATTGGTCAGAGCACACACCTCCACCGGACACGTCACAGGCCCGCAAGCGTGAACTCGCGAGCCTGTGATGACCTGTGGTCATACCGCTGACGCGTTGGTTGCGCGGTCCGAGCGCCTCCCGCAACGCCTTGCGGGCGTGGTCACGGTGCCACCCCGTCAGCTCACACAACTCATCCAGAACCTTCGCCTTAGCCGCTCGCGACGATGACCAGTACCGCGTCGCCGTGGCCTTCGTAACCGCCTTGCGCCGGCTCATCGTCAGTCCCATGTCCGAGGCTCGGCGACCCCAACAGGAAACACCGCCGCCACGCCGGAGACGGGCGTTTCTACATGAGGCAACGATCCCTGCTACGCGGGCATCTTTGGTGAGTCAGCTCGCGTCCTTGACACGTCAAAGTTTGCGTCCTAGTGTGCTGAATAAAGGTCGGCTTGCTCTGCCATGTGACAAGGTGTTGTGTCGGGACACGTACTTTCCAAGTGAGCGACAAGCACAAGAAGATCGGACGGAACGGTCCAGATGTATTTTGTGATCGACCAGTAAACGGAGATGTCGAAATGGTTGCTCGAGACCTAAATCCTCAATCGGTAGCAAGCCAGTTAGGGCGTAGGGGGGTTTTGCAGGGCGCCGGACTCACGGCGGCAGCAGCCGTGCTGGCAGCCTGTACTTCCCAGGCTAAGACTGGAGCCAGTAGTGGTGGCGGCCCGGGGAATTATCCGAGTACTCCCAAGTTCAAATTCGTGTTCGTCAATCATGTGACAACGAACAC
>JGI20193J14888_1000229_pt1 | contig 16096 bp, 20 predicted proteins | sample NGESurdeep092012_5_FD_14888 | JGI IMG/M metagenome (IMG submission 14888)
AGCCTGAACACCCACGGGGGCGGAGCCTTCGGGCTCCTCGTCGACTTCGCCGGCTGTCCCCGCCCCTTCCCGGAGCCGAGATCCCCGGTCAGGAAAAACGAGGCGGCATCACCTGGACGAGTCAGGGGTGCAGAAAGCGGTTCGCCAGGCCGTCCTGGAGGAGGGCTACGACATCCGGACCATCCAGGAGCCGTTGGGACACCGGGATGTGGCGACCGCGATGATCTACGCCCACGTTCTGAACCGAGCTGGCGGCCGCGGAGTCCGGAGCCCCCTCGACTCGATTCGCGGAGGATCAGGGTGAAGGCGATGAAGGCGATACGCCGAGGTAAAGGCAAAGGCGACCGACTAAAGCGAAACTCATGCCGCCAAGTCCGCCTATCTCGGCGAGTGATAGATCGACAATCCGTCCGTCTATCAGACCCGCAACCACCTTCTTCTCCACGGCACATCATGGTCTCTGTTAGGCACTTAAATGCAGTCATGCCAGCCACTCAAATAGGGCATAGGCGGACATCGCGTCCGTCCATTTCGTGCGCCACCTCTCCGCCTACTTCTTGTTAGGCGGCCAACACCATGACCTTCATCTCTCCACCCTCGCCGCCTACCGACAACCTCTACAAGTTCGTCGCCATATCGGGCCTGCTGCTTCTTGTCGGCGCTCCGGTGTACTGGGCCACATTCGAGGTCAAGTTGCAGGAGCGGCAAACTGAGGCCTGGGTCTCGCTTTTCAAACGCATTCAAGTGCCGGGGGAGTACCTGGTACCGCCTCGGTTCGAAAGTACGCCGGAAGGCAACAGGGCGCGCGAAGAGTGGCAGGCCCTCAGGGACTCCATCGATTCCCAGGAGGCCGAGCACTTCCGTATCACCGCTCAGCTGCGTGATCTCGAGCGTGTGGAGCGGCTCGTTTCGGTGGTCGCTCTTCTTGCGGCCGTGCTCGGCCTAATTTTCGCGTCGCTCGGCTTCCGTTTCTGGTACGTCCGCGTTCAGGTACTCCAGGATCAGCTCCTCAAGAAGCAGCTCGCCGAGGCCGGCACAAACAAGGCCGCCTAACAGCTCGTTGCAGCGGACTCGCTTGCGCTCGCCGCTGAACTCGATATCGTTAGGCGTCAGAGTCAGGACTGAGCAATAGTGAACAGGAGGAGAAAATGAATAGACTGAAAGGACTGCTACTAAGCGCGCTGATAGCACTTACATTGGCCAGCTTTCCTTTACCTGCCAGCTCGCAGGGAAGGCAGGCCGATACCTGTAGATTCTGTGGCGTATGGAAAGCTGTGCCTGGAGGCCGTTGGATTGGCCGCCGCAAAGCCGAATCGTCCGATAAGACGGGTAATCCGTATTGTGGCTGTGATTACTTGGAAATCACGAAAGCGGGAGTTGGCAAGTTCAGACTCCGTACAGGAGCCGACACCTACAACAAGGGTAAGATCAATTGGTGGAATGCAGACGGCATTTATCTAAGGCTTATAGGCGGAAAACTGATCGGAACATTCATCTCTAATAACTTTTACGCTACACAGGGGGTGGACTTTACTTTCAAGATTACTTGTGAGCTTAAAGACGACGATGGACTGGTTTTTTCTGTGTCCACTAAGGGTGAAATTGAAAAAGCAAACTATAGCAAGGGTGAAGCCCAAGAAAGAAAAGCCACCGAGCCATTGAGCCAAGCCTTGCCTCGACTCCGGACTGGCACTCCCTATCGCACGGTAAGAAAAGAGCTAATGAAGTTGGGTTGGCAGCCCGTAACCCTGCCATCTGCTACCCCCTGTGGGGACGACGACCGATGTCGCGGATTCAGTGAGGTCTATTTCTGCGTGGGGACTGGTCGAGCGCAGTGCATCTACATGTGGACGAAGAAGACCACATTGATTCGGATCGTTGCATGGGGGGAGGGCGATCAGCGCTATGAGAGCGTGGCACCGTGCCAATCACTACATCCGACCCAGATCGATTTCTTTACCTGTCGATAAGGAGCACAGGTTGCGAGAACGTAAAGCTCGACGTGAAGCGGAAGCACGCCTAACAACCGCATCCAGCGGAGGCCGCGAAGCGCAGTTCTTATGGTTCCTTTGAGTGCCGTTCGCGGCCCGCTGATGCGGAGCGTTAGGCACCGGAGGCAACGTTCGTGAAGGCCGTCAGCATCGCTGGTATTGACCTATCTGGGCCATCGAATCCTCGCGGCACGTGCGTGGTCGTTCTGCACTGCGAAGAGAACTCTGCTGTCTTCACTCAGCACCTTCCAGTGGCGGGCGACCCTGAGATCTTCGCCCTCATCACAGAACTCGCGCGCAACACTTCCGTCGTCGTAGGGCTTGACGCACCATTGTCGTATCAACCCGGTGGGGGACTCCGTCAGCGCGATCGGTCACTTCGGGAACGCATTGTGAAGGGCGGCATGCGGCATGGTTCGGTCATGCCGCCGACGTTCAATCGCATGGCCTACCTCACACTGCGTGGCCTGGGCGTTGCGCGGCTCCTGAGCACCCTCGATCCGGAGCGCGTACAGACCATCGAAGTCCACCCGGGAGCCACCTTTTGCCTTCGGGGAGCGCCTCTGGCATCGGTGCTGGCGTTCAAGAAGCAGCCGGAACATCGCACATTGCTGCTGGAGTGGCTCTCCACTCAGGGTATCGGATCTCTTCCATGCACCGAACCAAGCGATCACTTCGTAGCGGCCTCAGGCGCGGCGCTGGCAGCATGGGAGTGGTCGCGGGCACAATCCGTTTGGCACGCACCGGCTGAACCGCCCTTTCATCCGTTCGCTTTCGCATGCTAGAAGCGCCGGTGCCTAACCCCTCGTTCCAGCGGACTCGCTACGCTCGCCGCTGAACTCTATTCGTTAGGCGGCCCAGGGGGAGCGGTCTGGCTACTCGGTATGCGCGCCCAGGGTCCAAGCCCCCATTCGAGAACCGACAGCATGCGTGTGACAAAGCCTCTCACACACGACAATGGAGCGCAAAAAGGAGATGCACCATGAAGAAGCGTGCCAACTGTATTCGTGTGATTCTCGCTGCAGTGGCGTTCGAGTGCCTCGCGTGCACAAAGCAGGCGGATACGTCACCTCCACCGCAGTCCGGCCGCGCCACCGCAGTCAGCGACCAGACATATCGGAGTCGCGACGGTCGCATCATTACCATAATTTCGGCGGATGAGCTTGAGCTCGCCGAAGATGGCGTGAACTACGTCTGCAAGTACTCGAAGCAGGACGGTACGATGCGCGTCATCCTCAACGCACTCGGCACTACTCAGGCGGTATACTATCGCGTCACGCCAGACGGTTTTCAGGATCCGAAGGGACGCATGTTCTACTCGAAGGCGGGTTTACCCAACGCGGCTCGAGCCGATATGTGTTCTATTGCCACGGCATTCTATTCCCACGGCATCGACTTCAAGACATACTATCTCGTCGATTCCATGCATTCAACGGAACAGAGCCCTGTCGCCTTGGACGCCAAGACTGACGGCCCACGAAGTGTCGACCTCGTCAGAAGGGCCCTAAGCCCGCTCTATCTACACGATTTCCCGAGCGTTGATCCGTACGGCTCGCCCTATCAATTTGCTATCAAGGAACGTGGAAATGAGTGCACTATCACCTCCTTGGGTCTCGACCGCCGCCCGGGTGGCGGCGACGACTTGGTTCTCGAAGTTAATGGGAAGGGGCACTTCCTCTCACTACCAAAAGGCAGCGCACTGAAGGACTGCTCGTAGCTATACGACGCCCACGGGTCTCGGGCCGCCTAACAACTGCTTGCAGCGGACGCGCTACGCGCGCCGCTGAAGCATAGGGTTAGGCGGGAGAACCGCGCTACAATCAAAGGCGGTGCCGACCCCCCGGGGAGGTCCACCTCTCCGTCAGCCTCGTACCCCCCTCCGCACGCGCACCGACAACTCGACAGCCGCGCCCAGTGTGCTGCCAACGACAGTCATCGCGACACGTCACTCTCTCGCTCGGCGACCAAGCAACCCAAGAAACGAGGTGTGCGATATGAAGATGAGTGCTCCTTTCCGTCTCCTAGCCCTCAGTGTCATGGTGGCCGTGTTTACAGGGTGTTCGAAAGAGGCTGATAGATTTGTTGGTGAATGGCAATCGCGGAACATGGCGCTGAGCATCGCCCGTGCGGGGACCACGTACTCAATTGCTTGCAAGAACCCCAGCGGCCTTCTGAACGGTACCTTCGTCGGAACGCCGACGGACGCAGGCATTCGTGTGAACTTGGGTGTCGGCGGCGAGCAGCTAGTTACCGTGTCAGGCCCTGAGACGCTCGCATTCGCAGGTGAGACATTCACGCGTGATCAGGGGAAGCAAGCGGCGGCCCTCCGAGCGCCCAATGACCCCATATGGACAGATCCAAATGGGATCACGTGGACACGGAACGACAACGGTAAGGGTAGCGTCACCTGGAAAGAAGCTAACGCGTACTGCCAGGCGCTGCAGCTGGGTGGTGCGACCGATTGGCGCCTGCCATCCATCGACGCACTCGAGCGCGTCTATGACCCGTCCGTTCAGCCGGAGGCAACAAACAAGCCACGAATCCGGGCACCGCTGACTCTCTCGAATGGAGGCCAATTCGTCTGGAGCTCAACTCCCGTTTCTGGCTATCTAGCTAAATGGTCGTTCAATTTCTCACAGGGCCAAAAAGATGCCATTTCTGACTCAGCCCCAGCCTATGGTAACGCGCGCATTCTGTGCGTAAGGCCATAGCGACAACGACGTTGGGCCCGACCGCCCGGGGCGCCTAACCAGCCGATGAAGCGGACTCGCGGGCTCCGCCCGCGAGCCGCTTATCGCCACCGTTAGGCGCCGGCAGACAGCTTCCACCCACACCTAACCCCCGAGCGGCACCCGCCCATTCATCAACCGCCATGGGTTCATTTCATCCAAAGGAGGCCTTCGTGAAAGCCACTCGCCAGTCTCTCGCGACCTTCCTGGCCCTATCTCTCGCCAGCTGCTTGGTGCCCACACTTGCTCACGGCAATCCGCAGGGCCGTCAGGACCCTCCGTCCGCCTCCTCAAAGCGACCAAAGGCTTCAAGAGCCCCAAAGGCTGACGCTTTCGTCGGCGTCTGGTCTTGCATCGGACAAACCGGCTTCGGCGTCAAGCGGGCGTCGGGCGGCGGCTTCGAACTAAGATGGTTCTTGGCCGAAGGCGTTGACCAAGGATCGCTCTCTCAAGATGGCTCCATGAAGGTGAAGGCCGCCAACGGCTCGGCCTATACGCTCAAGCTCCTCAGCCCTACCGAACTCGATATGGATGACGGCACCGGGAGCGGAAATCACTGCACGAAGTAGTCTCCGCGACCTTGGCCGTTGCAAAACGGAGTCGGGCCCCGTTGTATGATCTCTCACGGAGGAGACCGATGTGCAGTCCAGAGTCCTGCGCACCTCGCGCTGATCCTCAACATTCTTCCGCGGCGTCGGTCGCGCCTGCCCTCATGCTTCTTGTCCTGCTCACAGGGTGCTCTCGCGTCCCCACCCAGAGTCTCGGGAAGCAAACGCTTGAGGCGCGCGCCAATAGCGAATCCGGGGGTGCGATTGTCGTTAGTACCTTTACGAAGACCAACGGTATTCAACGCCAGTTGGCGGGCCAAGGAATCTATGTCCTCGAGTATTTGGGCGGCCTCAAGTTCGCGAAGGCTGGCTGGAAGGGTGGCGACGCCTTCGTCGGACACTTCAGTGACTTCTCTCTTGTTGGGAAGGAACCCGGCGGCTGGGATTCGTTTGGAAAGGCTTGGAAGTACTTTGATGCAGGCGATGAGGTGGAGATTTCAGGCGAGATCACTTATGAACTGACCGAGAAAGGCTGGCGAGCCACGGATTTGACCGTCAAGACCTACCGGGTAGCAGCAAGCAAGCAAGAGCAAACATTCGCGCGGGTAGTCGGGCAGTGGGACGGATTTACTATCTATTTTGACCCGCAGGAACAAAAGAATAGGCGGGGCGCGCCCCAGCACTGTGAGCTTGTTCGGGATCAAAAAGGCGTTCGGTTCATGGGCGAAAATGGAAGCGTGCTTGCTGAGGATGAGGTATATCTCCGTTATGGCGGCGGCGGCAAGCTCTACGGCAGCTACGTGGCTGGAAAGCACAGCGGGACCCACGGTCAGGTGTGGACCCAGCGCTTCTTCCTTGAGCTTCGCGATGACAACACCCTTCTCTTCGACGACGGTAAGTGGAAGCACGAGTACCGGAAGAAGTCATAGCGCCGTCCTAGCCAGAGGTTCCCGGGCCGCCGAGGCGAGCCGACGCCTAACGACGGCGTGCAGCGGACGCGCTGCGCGCGCCGCTGACGCCAAGGGTTAGGCGGCGGAAGAATCCCTCGAATTGCGAGCGATCCGTGCTCATAACGAATCACTGCCAAAGATCATGTGCGCGCCACCACAGGCGCGACTGCGTTATATATTACCCAGGGAGGAGTGAGACCACATGCGAATCGTTCTCCGCAGGGCCGCGATCGTTCTGTGCCTACCGATTCTCCTTCCCTCGTGCAAAGCACAGGAGAAGGCACGCATCCGAGCCATCGAAGCCGCCCTCAAACCTTATAGCCAATTGGAGATTACGACAGGCTCGAGCTTAAACTTCTCACCGAAGACTCTGCCGTATCTTCGAAAGCTGGAATCCGCGGGCCTCATAACAGTCCAGGAGGTGCCGCAAGACTACTGGGGCGGCTTCGCGACCCAAACGTTTATGGAAGGCGCGAAGCCGTACTCTATTCATCCAACACAAAGGCTGACACAACTGGCGGTCAACCCGCGGACAGCTCCGCCGGGCACGGAATTGTCGCTCGCCACCATCACCAAGGACCGGGAATACAGTTGGAATTTCTATTCACGTTGCGAAGCGTTTCTTGGCCTTCATCTCTTTGGCAACACCTCGGGGGGGACGGATATCCATGGCAATCCGCCTTCCACGCTAACACTCATGTCCGCATTCCCCACGTATACGGCGCTCGCGCAAAAGGGGCTACTCGTTCTGGAAGACGTCAGTTCGACGGGCATTCCACGGGGGGCGTTTCAAAGAGACGCACTCATCGAGCGTGCCGCCAAGGTATCACTAACCGTGGCAGGCGAGAAGCTAGCCATGCTAGATAAGAAGGCGAATACCGCCACCTTCGTCTTTGGCACGCACAAACTCGAGACTCTACTGCTCAACGACCCCATCGACACGAACGACGGGACCTACAGGCTTGTCGAGGGTACCCATGTCTTTGACCTCCGTCCGGAGTACAGCGATCTTGCGAGCCCACTTGGTTGGTCCACATACAGGGAGCGTCGTTTCCGTGTCATTTACACTTACAAAGGCTGGGAAGGCCGGGATAGCACCGGCAGGAAGACCACGAGTCCTGCGATTTGGCGCGTCGCCGAAGCGAGCAACGGCCGATACTCGGCCGAAGACGACGGACCGCGTACTGGTCCATACACATCATCGAATGTACCTCCCACAGTAGCGGCTTTGCGGCGAAAGGGTAGCGGCGGAGACGACAGATACACGTGGCGCATCGATTCGGGTGAGTTGAAGGTCGCCGAGGTGCTGCGTGATGACGAATACAAGGGGCCACTGGCGACGCTCGGCGAGTCCTTTCGTCTCGTGTTGGCCTCGATCCACATCACCCCTGCTACCGGAAAGGCAGCCATTCCCCCCGAGTTGACAGGCCTCCTGCCCGGACGACTTCGTTCCGTTTTGAAATACGACGCCTTCGCGAAGTCGTGGGCCGTTGTAGCCCTTGATGTCGGTCCCGGAGACACAGACTCGTGGTATACGTCCAATGTCCAGTGAGATCATCCGCGAACACCTTCGGCTGCGCGCCGCCGCCTAACAACCGCTTGCACCGGACTCGCTTCGCTCGCCGGTGAAGCGTAGGGTTAGACGGCCTGACGCAAGAATTAAGAACGCGTCGGGAGCGTAGAACACCCACCAGAATAACCAAGATTGGAAGTTTTGCGCCAGATGGACAATCTTTGCCACGATGGGAGATGATACGGTGCAGGGAGGTGAGAAGATGTCACTGTCGGAGAACGCGCTCGTACGTTACGTAAACGCATGTATTCTCATCGGGAGCTTGACAGTTCTGCCCGTCTGCGGAGCGCAGCACCCCGGCGGCTCAAAGGTTCTCAACGAGAGCCGCGCAAAGGTGATGATTGAGCGGGCGATCAGCTCAGAGGCATATTTCGTTGAGCCTCAGGAAATATTGCCGTTGATGCAGAGGTCAACAAACGACTACAAGTCGGTAGATCCCACTGTGTTAGGGCAGGCCACTCCCGGGAGGAAACTTGCTGAACTTATCAAAGCCAATATTGTGTCGCAGACGACAAGGGTGGACAGCTTCAGAAATTTATCAGGCACTTGGAACGGCCACTACCCGGGCCAAGAAAAGGAGAGATGGAGACTGGAGATCTCGCAAGCCGCAGGCTCGAACGCCTTTAGCGGGACGTGCTACAACATCGACCCTTACGATAGGACGGACTCTACGCAGGTGACGGGCGTCGTCAGCCCGGATGATTCTTTGGATTTGCGCCAGTCATTCCCCGTCTATGGGTACCCCCGTGGTTGCATGGACCAAAAGTTCGAGGCGAAAAGAATGCAATACTCGGAGAAGGGATCGGCCGGATTGCTGCAGGCGGAGGATGAGATGCTCATCGGCCCAGTGGCACCGAAAGCGAGTATAACAACGTACATGTACTATTTCGGGCGCGAAGTGGCATCATCCGGCAATACTATTAACGTTGGTCACTATCAGGTAATGGGAGTGTCTGACTTGCTTCTGGGCTTTGAGACGCGCGCTGAGTGTAGCTTTACCTGGCAGGTTGGCCTAGATAAGGTGGGGCAGATTATGTTAGGGCGGGCACCATCTGGGAAGGGAAAGGCCTCTTTCGCGAAGAAGCCCGACGGAACGTGGGTGCTGGTACCACCGGTGCGCTTCTGACTCAACGCGCGGCTCGGGAAGGACCAGGCCGACGACACGAATGGGCTCTCTGTGAAGATGCGAACTCTCGACGTCCCGAAGGCGGCCAAGCTTCATATCCGTTTCCAGGTTAAACGCGACTAGGGGCTGTCCTGCTGAGCCTAACCCCAGGTTCATCCGGACTCGCGCCGCCCGCCGGCTAACCTGCACGTTAGGCGCCAACCCCTCAAGCTTGCGCCCGCTCGTTCTGCACACTCCTCCGTCGATGCCTCCGGCACGTTCCGGTCGGTCCCCACCCAACCGCTAGGGGCTTCCTTCTTTTTTCGCGACCATCCCGCCCGCCATCACCTTGCAACACCCGAAAGGAGCACACACCATGTCTTCCGTTCCACCTAGCGCCCCGCCACCCGAACCCACCGGACAGACTGTCATTGTCGTCTCGAAGAAGAGCGTCGGCATCGCGCTTCTCCTCACGTTCTTCTTCGGCCCCCTCGGTATGCTCTATTCGACTTTCCTTGGCGCTGCCGTGATGTTCGTCGTGAACCTTCTTGCGTTCTTCTTGACTGCCGGCCTCGGGTTGATCGTCACCTGGCCTATCGGCCTCATTTGGTCCGCTCTGGCAGTTCGAGCGAAGAACAACGCTGCCATTAACGTCGCCACCCGCTCGTAGGAGCTGTCGAATAGGACCTCGAATCCGCCAGAGGGGTGGTCACGGCCGCTTCGGAGGGCTCTGGGCTAAACCGAGGCGGCGCCTAACCCGTCGTTCCAGCGGGCTCGCTGCGCTCGCCGCTGAACTCTGTCGTATAGGCCGCACCGGCCAGGTATCCGCTGCACGCGGCGCCGGCACCGATTCGCACGCGACGCAGGCCTTTCGCGGCCATTTGCCCCTGTCACGCTTGAAAAGAAGGAAACAGCATCGTAGACTCTCGGACCCTTCCGCAGTCGACTATCAACAATCAGCCGGGGAATCTCCGAGCAACCATCAGAGGAGGATTTGAAATGAACCGCGCAGCAAGAACACTTCTGGCAGGGAGCCTGCTCATGTCTGGACTCAGCGGCTGCAGCAAGGCACTCACTGATTCCTCGGCTGTGAGGATCGTACAGAAGTACATCGACGCCCAGCCTAAGTTTAGTGATAGGAGCCTTGGGCACATGGTGGTTGTCAGTTGTGATCACCCGTTATTGGTAATCGAAACACTTGCGACGGCGACTTGCAAGTGGCATATGGAATTAACGACAGCGGGTGAGCTCCGCTTCCCAGGAACCCCGACAAATGGATCCGGGGTTGTATCCTTCGGCAAGCAGGCGGATGGAACCTGGGTGGCTACTGGGATGCAGTAGAGAATTACTGGCCTCGGGGACGGTCTGATCTATATGGCCAATGGTCGACCAGTTTTGGAAGAGCCCATCAGAGCACCGGGGCATCAGAAACGATAGGTCACCAGCAGAGCGGCCTAACCCGTCGTTGCAGCGGACCCACTACGGTCGCCACTGAACTCCATTTCGTTAGGTAGCCCAGCACACCCATCGCATCCCACGAAGAAAGGAGAATCCCCAGATGAATTACTCGACGCAGTCGGCCGGCTCCTCCCCACCGACGAGTTCCGCACGGCACCCTCTGATCGGGATCGTCGCGATGATCATGCCGATACTCGGCCTGACGGCGGCCACGAATGCCCAGACACTCGCCCTTGCGGAGTCCAGGTTCGATGCAGGTACCGTACAGAAGGGCTCGATTATCAAGAGAGACTTCGTGATACACAATACCGGCACAGCTGACCTGCGCATTGCCGACGTTAAGCCAAAGTGCGCGTGCATGACTGCAGCGTTCGACAAGAAGATCAAACCGGGCGCGGAGGGCAAGATCTCAGTTGCCATCGACACCAAGAGCTTTCAAGGCAAGATTGTAAAGATTGCCGACGTTCTTTCGAACGATCCGACGAACCCCTCCACCACCATCACAGTGGCAGCGGATGTCAATGCGTACGTCACTGTGCTGCCATACGGATTCGTCAGAATACAGGCAGAGGCTGGCACACCGACGACCCAAGAGGTCACGCTTAGCTCCGATCATCCTGCGTTCAAGCCGGTAAACGTCATCACCCCGAAGCCGTACCTCACGGCGAGCCTTACTCCAGGAGCGAGCGCCGCTCAATGGAAGCTGGCCGTCACGTGCGATGCGACGGCACCCGAGGGACTTCTTGGCGGCGCTATCACCGTGCAGACCAGCGTGCCAGAACAGCCCGAGCTCTCCATAGCTATCTCGGGATTTGTCAGACCGAAGGGCACACAGAAGGCATCCAGCCAGGCCGCTATGGCAGGCGGCCCCAAGATGACAAATCAAGATGTCATCGAATTGATTAGAAGGGGGCTTTCTGAGGAGGTTGTCGTCAATTCGGTAAAGCAGGCATCTCGCGCCGAATTCGACATCACTCCTACCGGGCTGCTGGCGCTTAAGAAGGCACATGTGCCTGATTCAGTGATTGTGGCTATGCAAGGCAAGTCCAGCACCACGCACGCCGTGTCACCGAGCGGCGGGCGGGAAGCCCAGAGCGTAGATTCCTCTGGAACACAACCATCCTCGCCCTGCGCAGACGTTGACTATCTCGGTGTAATTCAGGCCGTTACCGGCGGCGGCGAGATGGCAGGCTGGAATGCCTACGGCGGTCGCGTTCGGAATCGCGCCTCCTACACAAAGGAGGTTGACCTTGCTTGGACCATGAATGGCCGAGCGGAAACGGGGACATTCCGGGTCCCTGCTGGGCAGTTCCTTGACCTCAATCTAGGCCAGGGGTCTGCGCCTCCGACGAACGTCCGCGTAATCATGTGCAGGTGACGGTCGCTTCCAGGGCTCGCAGCCGACACGTGCGCTGGCACGAAGGTCCGCGACGCCGTGAGGGGTCAGTGACATTCGGGCGATGGCGGCGCCGACGTGGTTGCAATGACTCCTTCGACGGATCTCGGGCCGGTGGCTAACAGCTCGTCGCAGCGGGCTCGCTTGCGCTCGCCGCTGAACTCGATATCGTTAGACGGCCCCAGCGAGCTTCTCGCGCTCCCACCGCATAATGGAGCCATCACCTCCGGCCCCGTGTTAGTCTCGCGCCAAAAGACCGCGTCGGGTTCAGGAATCTGACTCAATCGCACACGGATGAAGGCATACGCTATCTCACAGAACACCACTTGTCGTGCAGCCAACTGCGGTAGCCTCCGCTCTCCGTGGTTTGGCAGATGTCGCCCCTAAACCGGTTTCGATTGCTATCTGTGCGACCCCGTTTATACCGACTTCAATTCAAATCCGCTTAGACGGCGGAACCCCAGCCACTTCATACTAGGAGGAACCGAAATGAGACTGCACTTATCATCTCCGAGATTCGCGGCCGCTCTACTCGCCGTCCTGGTGCTTTCGGGCTGCGGTGGTCCACCCTCTTCTTCGGATGGCCGCAAGCAACTGGAGATTCGGATACAGTCCGAATCAAACGGCCTTATCCAGCTCGTCTCATTCGATAAGACAAACGGAATGGAGATGGAAATGGGTGGCATGAAAGTGTACAAGATGGAATACACTGCCGAGATTGAGTGTCTTGAGAATTGTAGTTGGGGCGGCGGAGGCATGTTCGGCGCATGGGATGGACACTTCAGGGCAATCAAAGGATCGGTGGACACCAGTGGGTTGAATGGGTTAATGGCCATTGCCTCGGGGACGCAGGGTATGACGAAGGCGAACAAAGGTCAGCGTACTAAAGTCAAGGGCGACTTCGCGTTCATGAAAACCGAACAAGGATGGAAACTCGCCGAGCAATAGTTCACGCAAGTATTCCTCGACTCCGAATACAGCATTCCCAGAGGGCGCCGCGCCGCGATCGCCGCGGCGCGCGGAGCGCCCTTACGCCATTCAACGAGAGAGAGGACAACGGCCCGAGCAGCCCGCCTAACCCGTCGTATCTGGACTCCTCCGTCAGGCCAGGGCGTGATCGCTAGTTCGTCTCCTTTCGCGATGTCACGGGAGAGAGCGTTCGGCTCGAGCGTGGGCGGAAGGCTGACGGGACTCCAAGGAGGAATGGGTCGCGACGACACTCGTATCTCCGGCCTTTTGGTGGAGCGGCCGTAGCCGTCCTGGCCATGATGGGATCTGAGCACGAGGAGCCGATCGTTGCCAGCGGCTTCTTTGAGCCAAGCGGGTTATCGGCTTGTCCTCGTGACGGTCGGACCGTGTCTTCCATCAGGGTGTCTCGTCAGCGTCATCGCCGGCAGGAGGGTGAACGTCTCTTTTTCTTTTTCAGAAAGCCGCGGTGCTCCGGGGGGTTCTCTTCTTGGTCGGGCGCGCGTTGGGCACTGGCTCGATGAGGGATCCGTCATAGGGAATCCCCCGTGCCCAGACCGCCCAGGCGATCCGGATCAGCTTGTTGGCCACGGCGACGGCCGCCCGGTTCCGTCCCTGCCGCCGTTCGACCTCCAGCGCCCACCGATGCAGTCGGTCTGGGTTCTTGCGCCGGTGAGCGGCCCGAAGGACGGATCGGCCCCCGTGGATGACGAGGGTCCTCACGTAAGCGTCCCCTCGCTTCGTGATCGAACCCAGGTACTTCCTGTTTCCGCTGGAGTACTTCCGCGGGACGAGCCCGAAGAACGCGGACATCTTCCGGCCGCTTCGAAAGCGCTTCGGATCCCCGACGGCCGGGATCAGGGCAGTCGAACCGAGGGGGCCGATCCCGGGGATGTCCTGTAGGGCTCGTGCGATCGGGATCGATCTGGCCATCCGGGCCAGCAGCCGATCGCACTCCTTGACGTTTTCCTCCAGCTGCCGGATCTCCGCCATCGACACCAGAAGGAGAGAATGAAGTTCCTCGGGAATCCGCCCGCCGGCGATCGCCTCCGACACCCCGGCAAGGACGATCTTCGCCCCCTCGGGAAGGGCAATCCCCACCTCTCTCAGCACCGCCCGAAGGGCGTTCAGGCGAGCTGTACGGGTTCCCATCCAGGCAAAGCGAATCCGGTGCACCGCCGACAGCGCCTGCTGGGGGATCGTCTTCACGGGTACCGCCAGGATCTTCTCGTTCCGGTTCGCTTCCAACAACGCATCCGCGTTCGCCCGATCCGTCTTGTTCCCGATCCGGTACTTTGCCGTCCTGGCAGGGGGCAGTAGCCGAACCTCGTGCCCCAGCTTCTGCAGCTCCCGACCCCAGTGGTGCGCCGACCCACACGCCTCCATCACCACGACCGCGGCGGGCCGGTTTACGAAGAACGCCGCCATACCCGACCGCGTCAGCCGCTTCCTCTCCGACACCCGACCGGGAAGGTCGGACACGGCCACCTCGAACACGCTCTTTGCCAGGTCCACCGCGATTGTCGTAACCTTCCTCACGGACTCCTCCTTTCTTCGAAGTTCTTCGTCGGACTCGGGAGTTCGCTGGCACTCTGATGCCGTTTACGAACCAGGAGGAGTCCATTTCATCATTGCAGCGGGCGCGCTTGCGCTCGCCGCTGAACTCGATATCGTTGGGCGGCTTAGCTCACCCAGTCGCGACTAGCCCCGTTGTCATATATGAGGGTTCCGGACCATGGTGAGCACTGATTCCGGAGCAAGGTGAGCACGGATTCCGGGCGAAGGTGAGCGTCGATTCCGGGATGGTGAGCACGGATTCCGGCCATGGTGAGCATGGATTCCGGGATGGTGAGTGCCGATTCCGGGCAAGGTGAGCGCCCTTCGGAGCGAGGAGTCGGGCAGTCGAGGATCCTTCGGACAGGAGGATCCATTGGCGGCGAGACGACTGACGATGAGGCGACTGAGAGAGATCCTGAGGCTGAGTCTTGAGAGGGGCCTGCCGCAGCGGGCTGTGGCCGAGGCGCTGGGGATCGGGACGGGGACCGTCTCGGAGTACCTCGGACGGGCGCGAGTGGCCGGGGTGGGGTGGCCGATCCCGGTGGAACTCGAGGACGACGACAAACTGGAGACGAGGGTTTTCGGGCCGAAGAAGGAAGGCGACAACGGCCGAGGGGAGCTGGACGTAGCCTTCGTCCACGAGGAGCTGCGACGGCCCGGCGTAACGCTGAGCCTGCTGTGGCAGGAGTACCTTGCGGCCAATTCCGGGGGGTACCGGTACAGCCAGTTCTGCGAGCACTACCACCGATACCGCAAGCGGCTGTCGCCGGTCATGCGGCAAGTGCACAGGGCCGGGGAGAAGGCCTTCGTGGACTTTGCCGGGAAGAGGCCCTCGGTCGTCGACCCCGGGACGGGCGAGGTGAGGGCTGTGGAGCTCTTCGTGGGGGTCCTTGGGGCGAGCAGCTACATCTACGCCGAAGCCGTCGAGCGACAGGACCTCACGAACTGAATTGGCCTCAACGTGAGGATGGTGGAAGCGTTTGGGGGGTCGCCGGCCGTTTTCGTGCCGGACAACCTCAAGAGCGCCGTGACCGGGCCGTGCCGGTACGAGGCGGAAATCAACCGGACGTACCGCGAGATGGCGACCCACTACGGGGCGGTGGTGATCCCGGCCAGGGCGTACAAGCCACGGGACAAGGCGAAGGTGGAACAGTCGGTGCTTCTCTCCGAGCGGTGGATCCTGGCGTCGCTGAGGAACCGGACCTTCTTCAGCCTCGCCGAACTGAACGCGGCGATCCGCGAGAAGGTGACGGAGCTCAACGGGCGGGTGATGAGGCGGATGGGGGTCTCACGCCGGGAGCTTTTCGAGAAGTACGACCGGCCGGCACTCAAGCCGCTCCCTCCCGGCCGCTACGAGATGGCCGTCTGGAAAGAGTGCGGCGTCAACATCGACTACCACGTCGAATTCGAGCACAACCTCTACAGCGTCCCGCACGCCCTGGTGGGGCAGCGGGTCGAGGTACGGGCCACGGCGCGGTGCGTGGAAATCTTCCTGAGATCCTCCCGCGTCGCCTCGCATCCGCGCCTCAATGGCCGAGGGCAGGTGTCGACCGAATCCGAGCACATGCCAGCCGCCCACCGGGCTCACGCCGAGTGGACCCCGTCGCGGCTGATCGCCTGGGCCGAGAAAACGGGACCGGACACGGGGCACGTCGTGGCCGAGATCCTCAGGAGCCGCCCGCATCCCGAGCAGGGCTACCGGGCGTGCCTCGGGCTGATGCGGCTCTCACGAACTCATGGAGAGCAGCGGCTCGAGGCCGCCTGCCGGCGGGCCAAGCGACTTGGGGCCGAGAGCTACGGGACGGTCAAGAACATCCTCAAAA
>JGI20193J14888_1000232_pt1 | contig 16049 bp, 18 predicted proteins | sample NGESurdeep092012_5_FD_14888 | JGI IMG/M metagenome (IMG submission 14888)
AAATGCTGAATGTCGGAGGGTCTTGAATTGTCACGACGTTATGCCGATACGCCGCGCACGAACAAGAGATCACCTGACCATTTGGCCTAGGTTTGCGACCACGCCCGTCGGCAGACCAACTTCTGTGTGACCGCCCTGAGACGGCTAATGTCGGCTACAAAATAAGGCTAATGGGATACGCGATTTTTTCTATAGCCGCTTTGAGAGTTGCCAGAGGAGGTCCGCTACCGTACTGGCTATGAACGCTTTTATCAGCGTGCCCCATCAGGGCCTTAGTGATGTACTCCTGCACATCAGCAGCCATCAGCCGGTCCTTGAAGTTGTGACGAAACGAGTGGAACGCCGTCTTGGGTGTCTTGAAGCCTATCTGGCCCGAATAGCGACCCCCACCACTTGCTCAAGTTGTGGGAAAAGTAGCCGTCGGCTCCGGGCTTGATGTCCGCAAAGATGCGACCGCCTGCCTTTTTGGCGTGGGCGAAATCTAAAAAGCCAGCCTCGATCAAAATGCGATGTACCGGCACTCGACGCTTGCTTGAAGCCGTCTTGATTTTCTTGTTTTCGCCTTTGCTGACGTCGAGGTACCAAATGCCGCCCTCCTCCCTCAGATCGGTTACTAGAAGCTGGACGATTTCTCCCATTCGCATTCCCGAATATAGCGCGATCAGTGGCACCCAGAACTTGCCGTCCCTCAAGACGACTTTTCCAGGTTTGTGACGACAAGTTTCCGATGAATGACCGGCATACAACGGCGAACTGAAAATCGTTTTGAGCTGAGCGGCTGAATAGGGGGTCACGCTGGTCGGCTGGATTTGTTTTTCCGACACCCGCGACCTTCACTCCTGCCCCAGGGACCTTGTCGATAAGGCCCTCGTTGGCAGCCCAAATCAAAAGCTGGCGAAACATCGTGAAATACTTGTCTTGCGTCTTTACGGACAAGCCTCCACCGGATTTGTTCGCCGCAATGATTTCTTTGACGCTCACGCCCTTGTTCGCTCCCAGCTTCATGTAGTTGGGCGGCAATTTAGCGAGAGCATCCCGTACGTCCTTTACGTCTTGGACATCAACCAGATGGATGGGCTTCCCCGAGCCAATTAAAACAACGGCCAGGTCGAGGACGCGCTTTACGTCCGCTGCCGTCTTCTTCACCCAGTCATGCTTGACTTTGAATTCAAAGAACTGATCCGCGACTTGCCCAAACTGATTTTGCTGTTTGCTCGGGGAGGCATCATCTCCTGGGAGTGGCGGAAGCCCCGTTGCAACCATTCCCGCGAAAAGCGGATCACGAGGCGACGCGGCAGTGTAGTCCCCGGAAAGCTGCGCCGCGAGAATACGCGCCTCTTCGATCTTGCCCCGCAAGATCAGATTGCAAGCATACTGGTAATGGTCCGAGTTGGGATCGCCAGTCCCGCCCGGCGGCTCAAGAAGAGCCTCTGCCTCCTTCCGCACGTTTGGTGAGAAGGCTTGAGCGGCCAGCTGGCTGCGCAAGTGCCCGACGCGTTCCTGGAGGGACTGGACCTCGGCGTTGAGATCGCAACTCGGATCGAGCGGAAGCAGAAATGTGTGTTCGAGCGACCGGTTCAGAGCTTGCTGGAAATAGTCCCTGGCGCGTTCGTTGAGGGTTTGCGTGGAGAGCGGTTGCATACGCGATAACTCCGCGAAGAGCAGGTCCAACACATTACTCAATATCCGCCCCCTTACGTTACCCGTGCATGGGTCACTAGTCCGAAGGGAGAGCTTGATTTCGTGCCTTCCGATATGGACGCGCAGGTGGCGAGGAACGGCCATCCGAAAGCAAAAAACGTTACCGCGTCGCACGACACGAGTCACAGAGCGGGGCAATTTCGGCTCCTCGCTGGCCAGGTTTCTGTACCAGTGGACCGAAGCTGCCAAAATCAAAGACTGAGAAGCGGAGCGCGATCAGCGAGTTAGGCTGAGACTGGCGGAGAGGGAGGGATTCGAACCCCCGATACGGTTGCCCGTATGCCGCATTTCGAGTGCGGTGCATTCAACCGCTCTGCCACCTCTCCGGAGCCGAAAACGGCCTGAAAAGGCCGCATGCGGACGGCCGCTATCTAACCAAGCGCGCCAAGAGAGACAAGAGACAGACAAGGGTCGCGCGACGTATATTGAGCGACTTGGAAAGGGAGCCGGCCGCCGACCGGCAAAACGATGCCCGACGCGCTGAAATTCGACCGCATCCGCAAGGAATTGCCCGGGGTCTGCGCGACGCTCGGTCTGGTCGGCGTCCTGACCATCGCGCTTTTCTCGATGGTGTGGGAATTAGGGCTCGAACACGGCTCCGTCGTCTATCTGCTCCCGGTGGTGATCGCGGCCACGCGCTGGGGAATCGTATCGGCGATCGTTGCAGCGGTGTGCGGGGTGCTCGCCTCCGCCTTCTTCTTCTATCCGCCGCTNTACAGCTTCCGCATCACGAATCCGCAGGAAGTCGTCAATCTGATCCTGTTCATCTTCGTCGCGGTGGTGGTGAGCCAGCTCGCCACCCGGCTCAAACGCCAATTGGAGATGGCGCGCCAGCGCGAGATCGACCTGCGCGATCTTTATGCCTTCTCGCGCCGGCTGGCGGTGGCATTCGACGTGTCCGACATTCATGCCGCGATCGAAGACCACCTCGCCACCATCATGCAGCGCAAAGTCGTCCTGTTCGCCAGTGCGCGCGATGCTTCCGGCAGCAGCGGACGGCGCGCCGGCGTCACGGTGCCGGAGGCCGTGCTCACCCAGGTCGTCGAAGTTGCATCCAGCCGCCGCGACGCCAACAGCGGCGTGACGGTGACCGCCGAAAGCGGCGACGTCTGGCTGATCCGCGCGGTGTCGCCCAAGAGTTCCGAGTTCGGCGTCATCGCGATCGATCTCGGCCGCGAATCCCAGGAAAGCTCGGACGAGCTGCGCATCCGGGTCGATGCGGTGCTGGCCGACGCCACCGCGACGCTGGAGCGGCTGGGCGTCGCGCACGCCATCAGCGAGGCGCGTATGCGCGCGCAGACCGACCAGTTGCGCGAGGCCTTGATCGGCTCGGTCAGCCACGAGTTGCGCACGCCGCTCGCCTCCATCCTCGGCGCCGCCACCGTGCTGAGCGCGGCGCCGGCGCTGGCGAACGAAAAGAAACTCCGGGCGCTGGTGCACGACGTGCGCGACGAAGCCGAACGTCTCAACAACGACATCCAGAACCTGCTCGATGCCAGCCGCATCAGCAGCGACGGCCTCAAGCCGCATATCGAATGGGCTGATCCGGCCGACATCGTCCATTCGGCGATCGAGCGCTGCCGCAACCGCATGTCGGATCGCCGCATCGTACTCAATCTGCCGGTCGATCTGCCGCTCATCCATATCGATCCGGTGCTGGTTGAGCAGGCGCTGGTGCAGCTCTTCGACAACGCGGTGAAATATTCCCATGCCGGCTCGCAAATCGCGGTGACCGCGCGCGCGCGCGATGGCCGCATGATCCTGAGCGTTGCCGACGAAGGCGCCGGACTGACCGCGGCCGAGCAGCTGAAAATATGGGATCGTTTCGCGCGCGGCGAACGCCATGCCGCGACCACCAGCGGCTCCGGCCTCGGGCTCTGGATCGCCAATGCCTTTATCGCCGCCAATGGCGGCAAGATAAACGCCATCAGCGCGGGGCCCGGCAAGGGCACTGCGATGGCGATCGAACTTCCGGTGACGCAAGCCGTAGTCACGCAACTCGAAGGCGACACAGATGAGTGAGCCAGCACCGATCGTGCTCGTCGTCGATGACGAGATTCAAATCCGCCGCTTTCTGCGCACCGGTTTCGAGCTCAACGGTTTCGTGGTGCACGAGGCCGGCACCGGCGCCGAGGCGATCCGCTCGGCTACGCTGCGGCCGATCGACCTAGTGATCGTCGACCTCGGCCTGCCCGACATGGACGGCTCCGAAGTCGTCGAGCGCATCCGCTCCTGGTCGAGCGTGCCGATCATCGTGCTCTCGGTGCGCTCCACCGAGGCGCAAAAGGTCAGCCTGCTCGAACTGGGCGCCGACGACTACGTGGTCAAGCCGTTTGGCATGGCTGAACTGCTGGCACGCGTGCGCGTGGCGCTGCGCCGGCAGATGCGCGCGGCGAGCGGCGAGCCCACCGTCAGGGTCGGCCCGCTCGTCATCGATCTCGCCGTCCGCGCCGTGACGCTCAATGACAAGCGGCTGACGCTCACGCCGAAGGAATACCGGCTGCTGCAGGTGTTGGCNCAGCACGCCGGCAACGTGGTNACNCATCAACACTTGCTCAAGGAAGTGTGGGGCTCGATCCACGTGCACGACACGCATTACCTGCGCATCTTCGTGCGCAAGCTGCGGCAGAAGATCGAGCCGCGTCCGGATTCACCGCGCATTCTGGTGACCGAGCTGGGCGTCGGCTATCGGCTCGCGCAAACGGAAAACGAAGGCGAGAACGCCGCCTGGGCCACCGCCGCGGCGCCGGCCAAGACCGATTCCTGAAACAGGGCCCGCACCTTTCCCTCCCCCGCGAAGCGTGGGAAGGGTCGGTGAGCGTCGCGTCAGCGATGCGACCCGGGGTGGGGGGTACTTCTTCGTCGCGCTGATTGGCCTTGTCGCCCCCCACCCCTCCCCACCACTCGCAAGGGCTCGTGGGGGAGGGGAAGTAGGGGCCCGCCCGGCCGCCAAAAATAGCCGGATTTCTTGACAAATTGCACCCTTCCCCGTCATAAGCATGGCCATTGCGGACCTTTGGGTCCGCGTGCTTTTTCAAGGGCCTTTAAGCCCTTAAAAACACACGAAAAACCGACTGAAAGAAGCTGGTCCGGAATAATCCGAGCACCGGGGACGAACACAAGGGAAGAACGATGTTCGCAGTCATTAAAGCCGGCGGCAAACAATACCGGGTAGCCGCCGAAGATGTAATCCGGATCGATCGGGTGAAGAGCGAGCCGGGCGAGATCGTCGAGTTCGGCGAGGTGCTGCTGCTCGGCGGCGATAGCCCGCAGATCGGCCTGCCGACCATTGCCGGGGCGATGGTTGCCGGCGAGGTGCTGCAGCACACGCGCGGCGACAAGGTGATCGCCTTCAAGAAGCGCCGGCGCAAGAATTCGCGCCGCAAGCGCGGCTCCCGCCACGAGTTCTCGGTGATCCGCATCACCGAGATCTTGACCGGCGGGGCCAAGCCCTCGAAAACGGCGCCGCCACGGCCCAAGCGCGAGCCCAAGCCGAAGCTGGAAGGTGCACCGGAAGGCGAGGCGGAAGCCAAGCCGGCGAAGGCCAAGGACAAAGCCAGGGCCAAAAAGCCGGCCGCAAAAAAGCCGGCCACAAAGAGTAAGAAGAAGTGAGATGATTCCGTCACGGAATCGGTGTAAAGAATAACGGAATTTGAGAGGCCACGATGGCACATAAAAAAGCAGGCGGATCTTCACGTAACGGCCGCGACTCGGCGGGCCGCCGCCTTGGTTTGAAGAAGACAGGCGGCGAGATCGTGCTCGCCGGCAACATTCTTGCGCGCCAGCGCGGCACCAAGTGGCATCCCGGCCACAATGTCGGCCTCGGCAAGGATCACACGCTGTTCGCGCTCGCCGCTGGAAAAGTTCAGTTCGCTACCAAAGCCAAAGGCCGCACCTACGTGTCCGTCGTACCGATGACGGAGGCAGCGGCCGAGTAAAAGGTAGACCAAAAATCGAGGTCTGCCGGCATTTCGTCAAACCGGCAGGGCTCAATGGGCTCTGAGAGGGGGAGACGGNATGCCGGCTCCCCCTCTTCGCATTTTAAACTGGAGCCTGTGCCATGACACTGCTGGAAGAAATACCGAGAGAGACCTTCCACGAGGGCAGTATCCCCGTCCTCGAAACCAAGCGGCTTGCTCTGCGCGCGCCGCGCCTCGAGGACGCTAAAACGGTAGCGACGCTCGCCAACGACCGCCGCATTGCCGAGAACACGGCGCGCATTCCGCATCCGTACAAAACGTCGGATGCCGAGGGTTTCATTGCCGGGGCGAACAAAGCCGGCGGCGAGGCGGTGTTTCTGGTCACGCTGCGGGACGAGACCGTCATCGGCGCTTGCGGAGTAACTAACCAGGAGCCGTCGCCGGAGCTCGGCTACTGGCTGGGCGCATCCTATTGGGGCAAAGGCTACGCCACCGAGGCGCTGCACGCGGTGATCGACTACGCCTTCACTGACTTGGCGCACGAGGCGCTGCAAGCAGGCGCGCGCGTCACCAATCCGGCCTCGCGCCGGGTGCTGGAGAAATGCGGCTTCCAGTGGACCGGTGTCGGCCTCTACCGCATCCGCGCCATCAAATCGTCGGCGCCGATCGACCGCTTCCGGCTCGAGCGCGGCATCTGGTCGGCCCTCAAGGGGTGGGGCCGCATGAAACGGGTCTCGTAAAGGCTGTCCGCGCCCTCCCCCCGGCCGGGGGAGGGCCGCTGGCGCTCGACGGTTAGTCGGCCGCTTCGTTACTGCCGCAACGCGGCTTCGAATTTGTCGCCAAACTCCGTCAGCTCGTCGGCGTTGATGTCGCTGACCGCCCAGAGATTGAGACCGTTTTCGGTCCAGCGCCGCACGTTGAAGCCGTACAGGCTCTCCATCGCTGCGCCGCGCTTGCTCGAGCCTGGCGCCGGCGCGCAGAACAGATTGATGACGTGCACGCGACGTCGGTAAACAATGGCCGCCACCGGTTTGGCGTCGACATAGTCGAGGCGTCCGCCGAGCAAGGTGAAGCCCAGCGCCGTCAGATCAATCACCGGCGGCGCGACGTCGAGCTTGCCGTTGAACCACGGCTTGACCGTGTGCTGGTCGCTAGACTGCACGTCGGTCAAATGTTGCGCCTGCAGCGAGCGCAGATGCGCCGACACCACCTCGCCAAGGATGCGCTGCTCATCGTCGCTCCGCATCACCATCACCAGCACACCCGACGCCGCCAGCGCGCTCGCGGTGGCGCCGACGGCGAAGCCCTTGATGACCGAGCGCCGGTTCGTTCCAGCGGCACGAGCCGGGAGCTTGCCTTCGATTCTGCTGCGCAGGCTCATCGGCGCCGTGTAGCGCAAGCTTGCCGGCGTCATGCCGTTACGGAACTCCTGAAATTCCCGAAGCTGCGCCGCGCAATTCGGACAGATCGCGATATGCGCCTCGACGTCGCGGGCGTGCCCGGCGTCGAGCTCGCCGTCGATCAGCGCATGCAACAGGAGGCTTGCTTCTTCGCAATTCATGGGGACCCGCCCTCACCTTCGGCCGCAATCCAGGCCTCGCGCAGCATCTTGCGGCCGCGCGCCAGCCGCGACATCACCGTTCCGATCGGCGCCGCGATGACCGTGGCGATATCGCGATAGGACAGATCGTTGATTTCGCGCAGCACGATCACCTCTTTGAATTCCGCCGGCAATTCACCGATCAGCCGCCACATCGTCTCGGATTCGTGCCGGCGCAACACCATCTGTTCCGGCGTCTCGCTGTCCTCGCGCCAGATTGGCTTGGCCGCCGTCGCGTCCGGCTCGCTGCCGGCATCCGCCGTGTAAACGAGCCGGGTATTGCCGGCATAACTGGCGTGGCAGACATTGCGCAGAATGGCGAGCAGCCAGGGCTTGATCGGCCCGCCGCGAAAACTGTCGAAATGGCGGAACGCGCGCAGGTAACATTCCTGCACCGCGTCGTCGGCGTCACTTGTATTGCGCAGCAGATAACGCGCCAGCGTGTAGATCGCATCGAGATGCGGCAAGGCGAGCTGCTTGAAACGCTCCGCCTTACCGCCATCGTTCCCATCAACCGCGCCGCCCGCCATCACCGGATTCCCGGCCTTGTCCGCGGAAAACATGATGCGTTCGACGCCGCCCACCGAACGCTACTTTCCCGCACTTGCCTCGACCACAATCGAGCCGGTCATGTGCGGATGCAAGGCGCAAAAATACTCGTAGCGGCCCGGTGTCGCGAATGTGAACGCGAACTTGTCGTCGATGTCGAGCGCCTTCGATTTAAAGGTCTGCGTCGAAGACGTCACGGTGTGCGGAATATCGTCGTGATTGGTCCAGACCACCGTAGTGCCGGCTTTCACCGTGATCTGCTGCGGGTTGAAGGTGAAGTTGTCGATCTTCACTTCAGTGTCCGCCGCCCCGGCCGGGCTCGCCGCCATGATCGCAACGGCGACAAGCCCGGCCATCGCGCCAAGCGCGAGAGTTCTTACAAAGTTCATGGGTTCGCTCAGCCCTGCAGCGGGGTGTCGATGATGGCGAGCCGCTGCTCGCCCTGTTTGAACGTCACACTGGCGGTGCCGAGCATGGTGCGCAGCTTGTCGTCCGGCACTTTCATCGGGCCGGCCGAAGGCGCTGTGCCAGGCGCCGGCTGCGGGAAGGCGGTCGAGCGGGCGGTGTGAAAGGTCACATTGCCTTCGACCTTCTGCATCACCTGATGGATATGACCGTTGAGCACGGTGACCGAACCGAAGCGTTTCATATAGCCGAGCGCTTGCTCGCTATCCTCGGTGCCCCAGCCCCAGCTCGGATAAACCGACCACAACGGGATGTGGGCGAACACGACGATCGGCGTCGATGCGGAGCGGCCTTTCAGGTCGGCCTCGATCCATCCCAGCTGCTCGTCGCCGAGACTGCCCATGCCGCCGCCCTTGAGATTGGCGACGTTGACCAGGCCCATGAAGTGGACGCCGTTGGCGTCGAAGCTGTAATAGCCCGATCCTTTGGTGCCGCGGCCGTAGCGTTCTTTGTAGAGCTTGATCTCGGGGTCGATGATGTCGTGCTCGCCCGGCACGTAATGCACGTCGAGCCGCGCCTGCGAGATGATGTGTTCGGCGTCGTCGAATTTCGCTGCCGGTGAAGCCGTCATTCATGATCCACACCGGCGACATCACGCATTTGTCCAAGGTGTCGCCTTGATGCGGCCGATGGCCTCTTCCAGCGTGCCCTTGGCATTGGGGTTGGCCGGCTTGTCGAAGCCCATGTGGCTGTCGCTGATCTGCAGGAAGGTGAAGCCTTTCTGCTCCTGGGCCATCGCTTCATCGATAAGCCCGAGCGAATGCGGCACCCCGCCCGAGATCGTCCACAGCACCCCGGTGCCGGCCCAGGTCATGCATTCGAGCACCTTGCGCCGGCTGACGCCGTCATTGTGGTCTGTCATCGTCAAGTCTCCCGTGACGCGTTATGCGTTACGGGGACTAGATCGGACGAGGGGTGGATTTATTCCCGGTCGGACCTGTGGCGCCGGGCGAAGCGATGCCATATACGCTAGCGCTTGATCCCGAAAAGTGGGAACCGGTTTTCGGATAAGATCAAGCGCAATCAAAATGTTAGGGACGTAACTGATTCAGTTAAAATGGATCAGACTCGAAGGTCATGAAATTCCTCGACGAAGCCAAGGTCTATATTCAGTCCGGCGCGGGCGGCAACGGCTGCATCGCGTTCCGGCGCGAGAAGTTTATCGAATTCGGCGGCCCCAGCGGCGGCGACGGCGGCAAGGGCGGTGACGTGATCATCGAAGCCGTCAACGGCCTCAACACCCTGATCGACTACCGCTACCAGCAGCACTTCAAGGCGCAGAGCGGCGGCCCCGGCATGGGCAAGGACCGCCACGGCGCCAACGGCAAGGACGTGGTGCTGCGGGTCCCGATCGGCACGCAAGTGTATGAAGAGGACGGCGAGACGCTACTCGCCGATTTCACCCAAGTCGGCCAGCGCGTGACAATTTCGAAAGGCGGCAATGGCGGCTTCGGCAATGCCTATTTCAAGTCTGCGACCAATCAAGCGCCGCGCAAAGCCAATCCCGGGCAGCCGGGCGAAGAACGCATCATCCGCCTGCGGCTGAAGCTGATCGCCGACGCCGGCATCGTCGGCCTGCCCAATGCCGGCAAGTCCACCTTCCTTGCCGCGGTGAGCGCGGCCAAGCCGAAGATCGCCGACTATCCGTTCACCACGCTGCATCCGCAGCTCGGCGTGTTCGAAATCGATGGCCGCGAATTCGTGATGGCCGATCTGCCGGGGCTGATCGAAGGCGCGCATGAAGGCGTCGGCCTCGGCGACCGCTTCCTCGGCCACACCGAACGCTGCCGCGTGCTGCTGCATCTGGTCGACGGCACCGGCGAAGACGCCGGCGCCGATTACAAGACCGTGCGCGCCGAACTGGAGGCCTATGGACAGGGGCTGGCCGACAAGCCAGAGATCGTGGCGCTGTCGAAGGCCGATGCCATGACACCGGAAGCGATCAAGGCGCAGACCGCGCGGCTGAAAAAAGCCTGCAAGAAGACGCCGCTGCTGCTGTCATCCGCGTCCGGCCAAGGGGTCAAGGAAGTCCTGCGCGCATTGTTCAAGGTGATCGTCACGGCACGCGGCGACGCCGACACGACAGAAACAAAAGAAGAAGCGTGGCAGCCGTAAGTTCGATCTCAAGGAGGATTCGATGCAAACGCGCGCCGCGGTCGCCTGCAAAGCCGGCGCGCCGCTGACCAGCGAAGGACCGCTGCTATGAAAAACATAAAGATTGAACTGCACGAAACCGAGCAACAGCTGCTCACTGAACTGAGAACATTGCGCCGTGGGCTGCGCGGGACCCGCGATGGCGCGCGGGCCGCGGGACGCCAGCTCACCCTTGGGCAGCGAATTGCCGACGCGGTTGCCGCGACCATGGGCTCTTGGACGTTTATCATCATCCAATCGGTTCTTTTGCTGTTCTGGATCGCGCTGAACGTCACCGCCTATGTGCAGCAATGGGATCCCTACCCGTTCATCTTGCTCAATTTGAGCGCTCTCGTTCCAAGCCGCCTATGCCGCGCCCTTCATCATGATGAGCCAGAATCGCCAGCAAGACATCGATCGCAAGTCGGCCGAGGACGATTTCAAGATCAACATCAAGGCCGAGCTTGAGATCGAGCTGCTGCATCAGAAGATTGACCAGCTGCGCGAGACCGAGGTTTTGCAGCTCACGCAGGCGGTCAAGGACCTCACCGCTCTGCTGCGCCAGGCCAAGATCGAACCCGGCCCGGCCGCCATCAGTTGATGAGAAATCGCAGGGCGAATCAGCGCTAGCTTAATCCGCCATTCTCCGGGCGAGCGGCGGGTTAGGCCTGAGACTAAACCGCCCTACGCGCTATTTAACCTGCCGTCGCGTAATTTTGCTGGGCGATCGTTTGACGACCGACCAGTTTGGCGTAGTCCGCAATCGGCAGCGGACGACCCGTCAGATAACCCTGCACCTCGTCACAGCCTTCCTGCAGCAGAAACGCATGCTGGGCTTTGGTCTCGACGCCTTCCGCCAGGACCGGCAGGTCGAGGCTTCGGCTGAGGCTAATGACCGCACGGACGATCGCCATAGAGTTGCGATTGTGTTCCAAGTCGCAGACAAAGCTACGGTCGATCTTGATCTTGTCGAAGCTAAAAGACTGCAGATACGACAAGGAAGAATATCCCGTCCCGAAATCGTCCATTGCGATCCGCACGCCGAGCGACTTGAGCCGACGCAGGATCGATGTCGCTCGCGAGAAGTCGTTAATAATCACGCCCTCGGTAATTTCGAGTTCGAGGCGGCTAGGAGCGAGCCCGGTCTCAAGCAGGATCGAGTGCACGACCCTTGGCAAGTCGCCATGGCGGAACTGGATCGGGGAGATATTGACCGCGATTTGCAGCGGCTGCGGCCAAGATGCGGCTTCGCGACAGGCCTCGCGCAGAACCCATTCGCCCACCGAAATGATGAGACTGCTCTCCTCGGCAACGGGAATAAACGTGCCGGGCGCGACCATGCCACGTTTCGGACATTGCCAGCGGGCCAACGCTTCAAACCCGATGGTTTCGCCCGCTAGTTTGAACAAGATCAAGTTCTTCAATCTCATGATCGGCGTGCTTGGCAAGCAATAGCGCGGTATTTCCCAGCTCGCGTTCACTGTTGGCCAACGCGCTATCGCGCAAATTTGAAATTGTTATTGCGGTGCCGATTGCGATCGCTGCAATCAACGCGATACCGCTCATGATGAGCAAAATTATCGGGCGCGAAATAACTTTGCCTGCCGTGGCCGAATTACCAACGACGGGCCCACGCCCCCCAGGTGCGGCTTGCCCCCGGTCGCGTTCAGATGCGTCAAGCTGCGCAGCTAAATCGCTCATGCCTAAAAGCATGCGCTATTGGCAATACAACGGAATTAATAGCGAATAATCCCAAATTCTTATTCGGTGATAACCATAATTTGTTCCTAATAGAACGTTGACGATTTCTAACTCGAAGTATTGCCGATAACCGTTGTTGTTATTGAAATTTGGCTTGCCCGTGGCCGCAAGGAATGTATCTGGGAATCGCCGCTGTCCGGATAGAACACCGCACTGGACCAGCCGTCCCTAAAGATGAATGGCCGGATCAAGCCCGGCCATGACGAGTCCGAGATTGGCGTGCTAGACACACCCACACAATTAACGCTGCCGCCGCCGGGTCATGCCAAAAACACCGTCGCTTAAGGACTTCCGCCGCATCGTGGTCAAGGTCGGCTCCTCGCTGCTGGTGGATTCGTCCGCCGGCCGGCTCAATCGCGACTGGCTCGATTCGCTCGCCGCCGACATCGCCGCCCTGCACCAGGACAAGCGCGACGTGCTGGTGGTGTCGTCGGGCGCGATCGCGCTCGGCCGCGCGGTGCTCAAGCTGCCCGCCGGTCCACTCAAGCTCGAGGACAGCCAGGCCGCCGCCGCCGTCGGGCAGATCGCGCTGGCGCGCAACTGGTCGGAGATGTTGAGCGCGCATGCCATCACCGCCGGCCAGGTGCTGGTGACGCTGGGCGACACCGAGGAGCGCCGCCGCTATCTCAACGCCCGCTCCACCATCGACAAGCTGCTGGAATGGCGTTGCGTGCCGGTGATCAACGAGAACGATACCGTCGCCACCAGCGAGATCCGCTTCGGCGACAACGACCGGCTGGCCGCGCGCGTCGCCACCATGGTGAGCGCCGACTTGCTGGTGCTGCTCTCGGACGTCGACGGGCTGTACGACAAGCCGCCGGTTGCGGGCGGCGACGCCAAGCGGGTCGCCGTGGTGGCGCGCATCACACCGGAAATCGAGGCGATGGCCGGCAGCTCCGCCTCGGAGCACGCGCGTGGCGGCATGCTCACCAAGATCGAGGCGGCTAAGATCGCCACCACCGCCGGCACCCACATGGTGATCGCGTCGGGCCGCGTGCCGCATCCGTTGCAGCGCGTAGCGCAAGGCGCCGCCTGCACCTGGTTCCTAACGCCGGCCAATCCGGTGACCGCGCGCAAGAAGTGGATCGCCGGCTCGCTCGAGCCGCACGGCGCGCTCGTCATCGACGCCGGCGCGGTGCGGGCGCTGCGCAGCGGCAAGAGCCTGCTGCCGGCCGGGGTGATCAAGGTCGAGGGCGCGTTCGGGCGCGGCGATGCGGTGCTGGTGCGCGGACCCGACGGCGGCGAGATCGGCCGCGGGCTGATCGCCTATGACGCCGACGAGGCCGACAAGATCAAGGGCCGCTCGTCCGCCGACGTGCCGCTGATTCTGGGCTATGGCGGCCGCACCGAGATGATCCACCGCGACGATCTCGTTTTGGGCGGCGAATAACCAATCCTCGGGCCTGAGGATCGGCGAGCTTCGGTGCTTCTAGAGCCGTTTTGGATTGAGATTACGCATAACCTGCATGATTGAAGAAGTTTTGGCATTCGTGTGACGGGAAGAGATCGAGGATTGATCCGATCCTGTCCCAGAGCGCGGGTATGGAGCGTTCGGCGGCCTTACGCAGGTGTGCTTTGAGTTTTGCGAAGGCCATCTCGATGGGGTTGAGGTCGGGCGAGTACGGCGGCAGATAGCACAGCTCCGCGCCAGCGGCCTTGATGATGCGTCGGACTTCGTCATTCTTGTGGGCGGGCAGGTTGTCCATCACGACGATGTCCCCTGGCTTCAGGGTCGGGACGAGGCATCGATCGAGATAGACCCTGAAAATCTCGCCGTTCATCGGCTCGTCGATGACGAAGGGGGCGGTGATGGCGTCGTGGCGCAGGGCTGCGACGAAGGTGGTGATCTTCCAATGACCGTGCGGCACCTTGCCGATCAGACGTTGGCCGCGACGACAGCGGCCGCGCAGCCGAGCCATATTGGTTGAGGTGCCGGTCTCGTCGATGAAGACCAGGCGGGTCGGATCAAGCAGCCCTTGGCGGGCCTTCCAAGCCGCGCGGGCCATGGCCACGTCGGGACGATCCTGCTCGGTAGCGTAAAGGCTTTCCTAAGAAACGGCCATTCCAGGGGTCGGCGCCATGGGCTGAAGCATGAAGCCGAAGGCCTTGGCGCGCCGATGCAGATTGTCGATGACCCGCGCGCGGTAGCGGATCTCGTACGACGACGCGCCAGGGTCGACGTAATCCATACCGTGACGCACGGCATTGTAGAAGAGAACCGCTATCTTGCGCGCGGTCGCGGTGACCGCCTTGGCCTTGCCGATACGCGCCGAGAGCCGCCGGTAGAAGGCGCCCAGGGCCGTGTCGGTTCGTCCGACCGTCACTGCAGCCAGCCGCAGCAGTGCCGCCGCCCGGCTCCTAGAGCGGCGCGTGCGCGACGAGAGGACCTTGCCGCCTGAGATCTTGTTGCTCGGCGCTAGGCAGAGCCAGGAGGTAAAGTGTTTCGCACTCGGCCAAGCGGAGAGGTCGTCGCCGCACTCGGCGATGAGCTTAAGCGCGAGGTAGGGGCCGAGGCCGTTGATCTGGGTAAGGTCCTTGCCGAGTAGCGCGAAGAGCGCTGTGCGGACATCGAAGAGCAATGAATTCTGTTGACGGGATCTATTCTGACGTGGTGATGGCAACGGACCTACTTCGTGACCACGACGGGCGCTGAGTTCCTTCAACACGGCCTCGATCCGGGCGTCGCAGGCAGATGCCTTCTGCTGGTACGTGTCGTAGAGGGCGAGTGCCTGTTCGAGGGCGAACAGGTGCTCGGCGCGGTAGTTGCCGGCCAGCGCCTTCTCGATCGTCTCGACAGTGGCGTGGCAACGCCGATCCCGCATGCGCGCCAGCACTGCCGGATTGCGCTCGCCGCCTAGGATCGCGCGGATGATCCGCAGCCCGGTCGCACCGGTAATATCGGTGACGACATGGTGGAGCTGCACGTTCATTTCGGTCAACGCCTTCTGCATGTGTTGGATATGTGACGCCCCATACTCGAGCAGACGCTCACGCTGACGCAGGTAGGCACGCAGCTCGGCGATCTGACCTTTGGGCCGAAAGCTTGCGCGCAGCAGACCGAAGGAGTGAAGCCGCTGCAACCACTGCGCATCACTGACGTCGGTCTTGCGTCCGGGTACGTGCTTGGCATCGCGCGCATTGACGAGGAACACCGCAAAGCCGCGCGCGTCGAGAAGCTCAAAGATCGGGATCCAATAGACGCTGGTCGATTCCATGACGACCGTGTCGACACCGCACTCTGCAAACCAGTCCACCAGCCGATGCAGATCAGTCGTGAAGGTACCGAAGCTGCGCACCGGCTCAGGCGTGCGATCCGCACTCACGGCAGCCATATGCATCGTCGCCCCGATGTCGATCGCGGCCGCGTTCGGATGGACCATCGGCATCGCGCGGCGGCTCTTGTCAGTCGATCTATTCCGACCCATTTCCACTCCTCCTGTTGCGGGTGGAAGGGCTGGGCTGCGCTGTTGATCAATTTCCTAAACGGGATCGCCGGATGGCGTCACCACTCTCACGTGCGCAACAACCCATGGACCATGTTTTTTTGCGGGGTAGCATGCCACCAAAAAGCCGTCGGCCGCTCCCTTCCACCAAGAGGATAGACCTCAACCGTTTCTACGCCCACAGGCGGACGCTGTCCGAGATGGTTTTTTTGAAGCTGATGCCGTGGCGATCGTAGAAGCTCCACACGGTTGTGACGCTGACCGAGATGCCGCGTTCGCGCAGCAGTGTCCGGATCTCTTCAAGCGTGATGTCCGACCGTGCACCGATCAGATCGAGCAGCCACAGAGCATGGGGCTCCAGAACCGCGCGACGATGACCGCGAACCGCGCTCGGCGCCGTTCGGCCATCGATCCGCCACTGCTGAACCCATTTGATCGCGCTGCTGGCGCTCACTGCAAACACCTTGGCCACCGAGC
>JGI20193J14888_1000242_pt1 | contig 15760 bp, 10 predicted proteins | sample NGESurdeep092012_5_FD_14888 | JGI IMG/M metagenome (IMG submission 14888)
GGCCGCCGTGGATCGCCGATTCCAACCTCGGAATGCTGAAGGCGCGGCTCGCGAGCCCCGCTCCCGACGTCCGACGTCACCGACCCGAGACGCCCCCTTGGCTTGCGCGGGTCGTCGGCAGGTTGCTCGAACGACGCCCTCGCGACCGCTACGACTCCGCAAGCGAAGCGCTCCGGGACGTCCGTTCGAGGTCGGTCGCGCGTCTCTCCCATCTGCTGGCGACCCGAAGACGTCAGGGGGGCGTGGTCGCACTCGCGGCCCTCGTGTGCACCGGAGGGGTTCTGGCGGGTCGCGGTGCGTGGCTTTCGCGATTTTCCGGAATCGTGCGGGATGGTGAGAGCGGGCTGCGTGCGGTCGATCACCGCGGCCGGACGCTCTGGACCCGGGGAGGAGTCGACCTGGATCGCAGAGCCACCATGTTGCGAATGGGCGCGCTGACGAGCCCGTCGGTCGCGTTGATCGCTTGCGGTCCTGCCGACGTCGATCCGGTTCTTGGTCGGACGCTTGAAGTCCTCGACGGGCAGACCGGCCGCGTCCTTCGCCGAGTCGTGCTTCCGGGTGCGGAGGCGAGCTTCCCGGGTGTCGCCAACCGTTACCGCGTCACTGTCTTACGGGCGGCGGACCTCGATGGCGATGGGATCGACGAGATCGTCGCCTCATTCATTCAGACCGAGGCAGGCTCCAGCTTCACGACGGTTTACAGCACGAAACATGACACAGCACATGTTGCGTTCCTTTCGTTTGGCCATCATCGTTTCGACTCGGCCATCGACGTCGACGGCGACGGGCGCAAGGAGATGCTTCTCAAGGGGATCAATAACGGCTTCGGCTGGTTTAATGCCCTCGCGATCGTGAGGGTCGCGCCGGAGGGGACCTCTTCGTCGGGGGGCACGCCCTCTCCCGTGTCTGCTCCGGACATGGCCAATCCTCAGCGCTGGGAAGACCTGGTCGACTACGTCCTCCTGCCGCGCCGCCTCAGCCCGGAAAGCGAGCGTCGGCTTCAGCCCTCGCCTGACGGGAGGGCGGTGTTTGCCTCCGGGGCAATTCCGACCGAGGTGATGCGGATCGACCTCACGGGATGCGGGCTCGGCGCCGCGGCGGACGGCATCGAGTGCCGGCGCCGGCGAGAGGAACGGCGGGCGGCCTATGAGTCTCTGCGCGAAGCCATCCGCCTTACCCGGGGGGGCTTTGATACCGCGGCGGTCACGCAGGCCGATCGTGCCCTCGAAGCGGCTCGAAACGCTCAGGACACGATTCTGGTGGAGGCGGTCGAACGCATCAAGGCACCGGCTCTTTGGCGATCGGGCCGTCGCGAGGACGCAGGTGACCTGTGGGCCCGCTTGATGAGTCGCTCCGAGAATTCTCCCGAGATCGCGCACGAGGCGGCGATGGCGGCGCACCTCTCAGGCGACCTCGAGCGCGCCGTGGAATGGTATCGGCAGGCCCTCGGCAGTGCCGACCACGACGGGTTGGGGCGTACGAAGTCGCATTTCGCGATTGGGATGGTCCTGGCGCTCGGCGAGATGGGCCGATTCGATGAGGCGACAGCTTCGATGGAAGCGATGCCAGCCGCAGATTCGACGCGCCGCGCCCTGACGCAGCGGGTCTCGAGCTGGGCCAGCTGGCGCCGCGGCATTGTCGCGGAGACGTTTGCCTCCAGCGAATTCCTCAATGATCTTCCTCGCTACTGGCTCCTCGAGATCAGGGCTGCGAGAGGGGAGAGTCCGGACTCCCTGCTGCCCGCCGTCGAAGCGGAGATCCAGCGTTCCGAATTGGGCCGGACGCTGCTCCGCTCGCTGCAAGCCGAGCTTCTCGCGCGACTCGGGCGTCTCGACGAGGCGGCGGCGTCGATGAAGGTCGCGTACGAGGTCTCGAGGGTGGAGAGAGCGAGGAGTGTCGAGGTTCGCGCCCACTTCGACCTCGTGTCCGAGCGATGGTCACGACTGTTGGCACGAAAGGGGGATCGGCGCCAGGCCGCCCAGGTGCGTTCATTTCTTAGAGAGGTATGGGGGCCGGCGAGCTTGTCCCAGACCCGCGTAGAAGGGCGGAGATCGCCACCGCCTGCATGATCCTCATCGCCGGAACTGATCAGTACGCCAGCGTCTTCCGCGCCGCCGCGAGGACCTTCTCGGCGTTCGGCAGGATCGCGCGCTCGAGGGCGCGGTTGAAGCCGACGGGCGTGAACGTCGAGCCGACGCGGTCGACGGGCGCGTCGAGGTGCTCGAAGAGCTCGGACGCGATGCGCGCCGCGATCTCGCCGCCGAAGCCGCCGTGCACTTTGTCCTCGTGGACGACGAGGACGCGCGACGTCTTCTTCACGGAGGCCGCGACGGCGTCCCAGTCGAGCGGCACGAGGGAGCGGAGGTCGAGAACCTCTAAGCTCTTTCCCTCTTTTGCGAGCGTCTCGGCGGCGGCCAGCGCGAAGTGCACCGGCGTGCCATACGCGAGGATCGTCAGATCGCCGCCTTCCCGGCGACGGCGCGCCTTGCCGAAAGGCACGGCGAAGTCCACCGGCACCCGCGCCTTGGCCTGCGCGGAGTTGTAGAGGAACTTCGGCTCGAGGTACACCGTGATGCCGCGCGAGCGCATCGCCGTCCGGAGAAGTCCCGCCGCGTCGTCCGCGAACGCGGGGACGACGACGCGGATCCCGGGGAGCGTCGTGAGCCAGCCTTCGATGTTCTGCGAGTGGTAGAGGCCGCCTCCGATGTAGCCGCCCGAGGCGATGCGCACGGTGACGTTCGGGACGAACTGCCCGTTCGTGCGCCAGAACTCGTGCGACATCTCGACCATCTGCTCGGCCGCGGGCCAGAAGTAGTCGGCGAACTCGGCGCCTTCGACGACGACGCGGATCTTCTCGTTCAGGCGCGAGAAACCGTCGGCCGTGCCGAGGATGAAGTCCTCGGCGATGGGGCCGTTGAAAACGCGTTTCGGCCCGAACTCCTGCTGCATGCCCTTCGTGACGTTGAAGATGCCGCCCTTCTCCTTGTATGCGACGTCCTGTCCCCAGATATAAGTGTCGGGGTTCTCGCGGAACATTTCCTTGAGCGTCGTGTTCAGCGCCTGGATGAGGGACATCTCGGCCGCCGGCTTGCCGTCGACGGTCTCGGGCGTGACATACGTGTCCGCGAGACCGTCGCCCGCGGGGGCCCAGGGCTCGGGCGAAACGTGCTCGAAAATGGAGGCCGGGTCGGGGTCGGGCGCGCGACGCGCGCGGTCGGCGGATTCCTCGTAGGTCTTCCGGTTCGCGTCTTCGATCGCGACGATTTCCGCCTCGGAGAACGCGCCGCCCTCGACGAGGGAACGGCGGAGGCGTGCCAGCGGGTCGAGCGCCTTCGCGGCCGCGAGCTCTTCGGGCGAGCGGTACAGCTCCTGCCGGTCGGAGTTGGAGTGCGAGTGGATGCGCACGCACTCGGCGTGCACCATCGCGCAGCCCGCGCCCGATCTCACGAACGCCACGGCCTCTCGCAGGGCGCGGAGCGAGTCGAAGAGATCCTTGCCGTCGCAGTGGACGATCTTGATGTTCAGGAACCCGGAGAAATTGTCCGAGGCGAAACGATTTGCGGTCTGATCGCTCTTCGGAACGGCGATGCCATAGCCGTTGTCCTGCACGACGAAGACGACGGGGAGCTTCTCGCGCGACGCGCCGTTGACGGCCTCGTAGAAGTAGCCCTCGGACGTGGACGACTCGCCCACGGAGCAGAAGACGATCGCATCCGAGCCGTACGTCTTCACGGCGCGGCCGAGGCCCGCGGCATGCTGGGCATGGTTCGAGACGCAGGACGAGACGTTCTGGATGTGGATTTCGGGCTTCGCGAAGTGGTTCGACATGTGCCGCCCGCCGGAGGCGACGTCGTCCTTCTTCGACATCCCGTTCAGCAGGATCTCCTCGGCCGACAATCCGCCGGCGAGGCACGTCGTGAGGTCGCGGTAATACGGGAAGAGATAGTCGTGCCGGGGGCGGAACGTGACGCCGAGGGCGACCTGGATGCCGTCGTGCCCCGCGCACGGCGCGTGGTACGACCAGCCGAGGCCCTGTTTGAGGTAGTTCGGAGCCTTGTCGTCGAGCAGCCGCCCGAGATGCATCAGGGCATACCACCGCCTGAGCTCGTCCCGGCTCGGGGCGAGTCGCGCGATGGTCGCGGCGGCTGAAGGCGGCGAAACGCCCGCGGCTGTCAGGACACCCGGTTCGGCCATTCCACTCCTCCAAGGGGGATTCTCCGGGGCTGTCGGGGCTGCCGGCCGGAGAAGGAGTCTCATCTTACCGCTTCGGGTAGAATCCGCGATCCCGCAGCCCCCCTATTTCCCCGGGGGAATTTCGATTGGCGGGCCAGGAGAACTCTCGTGTCCCAGACGCTCATCTCTCCGCCCGCCGAAACCGCCGAAACCGCCGACCGCAAGACCTTCGAGGCCGCCCTCGCGGCCGACGCGGCTTCCCCGAAGAAGAAGCTCATGGAGGGGCAAGTCGTAAACGGCGTCATCGTCGGCATCACCCCCGACGTCGTCCTCGTCTCGTTCGGCGGCAAGTCCGAAGCGCTCATGGATCTGAAGGAGCTCGAGGGCGAGAAGGTCGGCGACCGCATCGAGGCCGTCGTCGTGAAAGCGGGGCCGGACGTGCGCCTCTCGCGCAAGCTCGCGGTGGGACATCGCACGAAGGCCGAGCTGCGGGCCGCCTCCGAGGCGAAGATCCCCGTCGCCGGAAAGGTCATAGCCCGGAACAAGGGCGGCTTCGAAGTGATGATCGGAGGCGCTCACGGCCTCCGCGCCTTCTGCCCGGTCTCGCAGATCGACCTCGGCCGCCACGAGGAGGCTTCGCTCGCGGCATATGTGGGGCAGACCTTCGATTTCCGCGTTCTCGAGTACACCGAGGACGGGCGACGCGTGGTGGTTTCACGCGTGGCGCTCCTCAAGGTCGAGCAGGACGAGAAAGCCGCGGTGACCCGCGAGAAGATCATCGTGGGCGCCGTGATGCCCGGCCGTGTCCGCTCCCTCACCGACTTCGGCGCGTTCGTGGATCTCGGCGGCGTGGACGGGCTCGTGCACGTCACGGAGATCTCGCGGCGAAGGATCGCGCACCCGAAGGATGTCCTCACGGTCGGCCAGGAGGTCACGGTCAAGGTCACGAAGCTCGCGGATGAAGGCAAGCGCATCTCTCTTTCCATGAAGGAGCTCGAGGCCGATCCCTGGCAGACGCTTCCGGAGCGCTTCGCGCCCGGAGCCTCGTTCACGGGAACGGTCGCGCGGCACGCGGACTTCGGCCTCTTCGTCGAGGTCGAGCCGGGCGTGGACGGGCTCGTGCACGTCTCGGCGCTCCCCCCGGGCGTTTCCATCAAGGACCCGGCGGTCGCCGTCGGACAGACGGTGCAGGGCTGGGTGAAGGAAGTCGATCCGAAGCAGCGCCGGTTGTCGCTCTCGCTGCGCGAAGTCTCCACCTCGAATCCGTGGGACGGGATCAACGAGCGCCATCCCGAGGGCTCGGTCATGACGGGCGAAGTCGAGACCGTCGCTCAGTTCGGCGTCTTCGTGCGCCTCGAGCCCGGTCTCACGGGCCTCATTCCGAACTCCGAGTCGGGCGTGCCTCCCGGCACGGTCAACCGCCACTTCGCTCCCGGCCAGAAGGTCGAGGTGAAGGTCATCGGCGTCGACCCGGCCAAGCGGCGCATCTCGCTCTCGGCGGCCGGCGCGAAGGCGGAAGCCGACCGGGGCGATCTCCGGAGCTATCGCGAGGAAACCGCGAAGCGCGAAAAGGCGGCGACGCCTTCCGTCTCCGTCTTCGGCTCCTCTCTCCTGCAGGCGCTCACGAACCCGAAGAGCAAGCAGAAGAAGGGCTGACTCCCGGCGATACGGTCCCAATGTGACGTTCGTGCGTCGCCTCGTCCGATGGGCCGCGGCCCACTTGCAGGCGGTCGGGCTGTCGTTTCTCCTCGTCGTTTTCGCGGCGGCCGTCTTCTGGTTTTTCGCGTCCTTCGTTCCGGATCGGCGGGACGCGGCGACCGAGGGCTGGCGCCGGGAGCTCTCGCTGCGCGCGGACCTCAGGCGCGACCTCCTCGACCGGCGCATCCTCGACGTGAAGGAAGACCTGACGTTTTTCGCTGCGTTCCCGTCCGTTCGCGGGCTTCTGACCCCGGGCCTATCCGAGGAAACCGCGGGCGCCCAGGCCGCGCACCTGCAAGGAATCCTGTCCGATTTCCGGCAACACGTTCACCAGAGGTCCGTTTCGATCCTCGACCCGTCCGGGCGCGTCCTCGCGTCCGGCGGTGGTCCCGCCCCCGGTGCGGCGGCGCTGGCGCTCGCGGCGGATGTGATTCGTTCGGGCGTCCCCGGAGTCGCTCTCGCGCGCGAGCCGGACGGCGTGACGGGCCTCGCGAGCGCGGTACCGGTCACGGGCGACGCAGTCGGCGCCAGGCGGCTCCCGATCCTAGGAGCCGTCCTCTCCACGGGCGACGCCTCGACGTCTCTCTTCGATCTTCTCGGCCAACCGGTGGCGGCCTCGTCCAGCGAGTCCCTGCTCGTCGGGGAAGACGGGACGGACGTTCTCTTTCTCTCCCCCCTGCGCTTCCGCCCGGATCCGCCGCTCTCGTTCCGGCTTCCGCTCGCGAGCGCCGGTTTGGCCGCCCGCGCGTCGCTCTCGGAAAAGGACGACTTCCGAGTCTTCTCAGACTATCGCGGCGCGAGGGTGTTCGCCGCCGTGCGACGACTGGAGAGCACACCTTGGGGCCTCGTCGTCAAGGTCGACGAGGACGAGGCGCTCGCGGCCTTCCGGAAGGACATGCTCCAAAAGGGAGTCACCTGGGGCGTGCTCTTCCTCGCGCTGTCCGCCGCGGCCTTCGGCTTCTGGCGCTCGCTCGTGATTTCGAACGAGGTGACGCTCGCCCGCGGCGAGGCGCGCTTCGGCGCTCTCGTCGAGCAAGCGACCGACGCGATCTTCCTCATCGGGAGCGACGGCCGCGTTCTCCAGGCGAACCGCGCGGCGGAAGTCATGTACGGTTGGACGCGGGACGAGCTTCTCTCGATGCACGCGGCCGATGTGCGCGCGGGCGGGACGCGCGACGCGCTCCACCACGACATGGAGACCGCCGCCGCCCGGGGGAGCCTCCTTGTCGAGACGCGTCACCGGCGCGCGGACGGAAGCGAGTTCCCGGTCGAGGTCAACATGGGTCTCGTGAAGGCGGGAGACGAGACGGTCTTCCTGGCCATCGTGCGCGACATCACCGAGCGAAAGGCCGCGGAGAACCGTATCCGCGCCCTCAACCGCCTCCTCCGGACGATCTCGGAGGTGAACAAGTGCCTCGCCCGTGCGACGGACGAGGAGTCGCTCCTGAAGGACGTCTGCCGGATCCTCGTTTCGCACGGCGGCTACGCGCTCGCCTGGGTCGGCCGCGCCGACAGGGAGACGATGCGGGTCGTGCCGGTCGCGAGCGCCGGAGACGAGGCCGGGTATCTCCAGCGGATCGAGGTGCGCTGGGACGACACGCCCGAGGGCCGGGGCCCGCTGGGAATCGCGATCCGGGAGGGGCGCCCCGCAATCGTCTCGGACGTCCAGATCGACCCGATGGTTGCTCCCTGGCGCAAGCTTCATGCTTCCCCTGGTTTCGGGTCGATCGCGGCCATCCCCATCCGGCGCGGCGGCGAGGTGACCGGGGGTCTCGTCGTCTACGCCGCGGAGAAGGCCTTCGTCGACAAGGAGGAGCTCGCGCTCCTCGAGGAACTCACGGGGGACATCTCCTATGCCCTCGACGTGCTCGACGCACGCCAGAGCGCTCGGAAGGGCGAAGCGCAGCTCGAGCAGACGCAGAAGCAGCTCCTGCAGGCGCAGAAGATGGAGGCTGTCGGGCGCCTCGCGGGCGGCGTCGCGCACGACTTCAACAACCTCCTCACGGTCATTCAGGGTTACGGTGAACTGCTGCAGGCGTCCCTCGCGGATGATCCGGAGCGGCGCGAGAGCCTGGGCGAGATCGTCAAGGCGGCCGAACGGGCTTCGGCCCTGACGCGGCAGCTCCTCGCTTTCAGCCGCAAGCAGGTGCTCGAGCCGAAGATCGTGCACCTTGGCGAGATCGTGCGTGAGACGGGCCGCATGCTCGAACGCCTCATCGGTGAGGACATCGCGCTCTCGCTCGCCCTACCCGAGGATCTCGCGACCGTGAAGGCCGACCCGGGCCAGATCGAGCAGGTCGTTCTCAACCTCGCCGTGAACGCGCGGGACGCGATGCCCGACGGAGGCCAGCTGACGGTTTCCGTGGGCAGCTTGACGATGGCGACCCCGCTCGACGGATTCCCCGATCAGCTTCCGGCCGGCCGTTGGGTCCTCATGACCGTGGAAGACACGGGCTCGGGAATGGACGCGGAGACGCTCTCGCACGCGTTCGAGCCGTTCTTCACGACCAAGGAGCGCGGCAAGGGAACGGGACTCGGGCTGGCCACCGTCTACGGAATCGTGAGGCAGAGCGGGGGTCGCGTTCAAATCACGAGCGTTCCCGGGAGGGGGACGAGCTTCCAAATCTATTTTCCGCGCTCCAACGAGAAGACGACCTCGGGCGTTCGCCCGAACGTGCACGCCCGACACGGGACGGAGACAGTCCTCGTCGTCGAAGACGAGCCCGCCGTCCGTGCCCTCGCGAAGGTGGTCCTCGAACGGCAGGGCTACATGGTGCTCGTCGCCGAAAACGGGGCGGCCGCGCTCGACGTCGTCACCCGTGACCCGCGGCCCATTCACGTTCTCCTGACCGATCTCGTCATGCCGGAGATGAACGGACGCGAGCTGGCGTCCCGCGTGGCGGTGCTCCGTCCGGCCATCAAGGTGGTGTTCATGTCGGGCTACACCGCCGATGTCCTGACGGGCTTCGACCTCAAGGCAGGACAGGCATTCATCTCGAAGCCGTTCAGCGAGAAGGCCCTCGCCGCGAAGCTGCGCGAAGCTCTCGACGCGCAGCCGGCCTGAGATCCTCTCGCGCGCCGCGCGCGCGGCGTGGTAGGGTTCCTTCCGGCGTTCTTTCAAATCGTCCTCGAGTCCCCTCGACCTCCGGGGGCGAAGAGGGAAGCGGGTGAGATTCCCGCGCGGCCCCCGCCACTGTGACCGGGGACGCGCACGGCGAGATCCCACTGGTGGCGAAAGATCGGCTTCGGGCCGGTGGCGCCTCCGGGAAGGGGCCGGGCGCGGACGATCCGGGAGCCAGGAGACCTGCCCGAGGAACATCGTTTCAGCGTCGCCTTCTCCGGGGCTCGGGAAGTCGCGGCTGCCCCGCCTCCGCGCGCGGGCGCGCCGCTCCTTTCCGATGGGAGGGCGAGGCCTACGGAACGGAGGTGTTCCATGGTTTCTCGTGTCGTCCGGGCCCGATCGTCGTGTGTCCTTCTCTTCCTCTTCACTGGCCTCGCGCCCTGCCTCTTCGCGCAACCGTCACCGCCGCCGGCGGCCTCGAAGCTCGCCGCCGACGTCGTCGTCTCGGCCGCGGCCGAGCCCGAATCCGCCGCGTCCCTCGGCGTCGCTGCGACGGTGATCGATGCCGCTGAGATCACGGCGTCGAGAGCGACGACGGTTCTCGATCTCCTGCGCACCGTGCCGGGCCTCGACATCGTGCAGTCGGGCGGGCCAGGCACGGTGGCGTCCCTCTTCCTGCGCGGAACGAGCTCCACGCAGACCCTGGTTCTCGTGGACGGCGTCGTGCTGAACAGTCCCTATTTCGGGGGCACCGACCTTTCCGCGCTGTCGCTCGCGAACGTGGAGCGCGTCGAAGTCGTGCGGGGGCCATTCTCGGCGCTCTACGGTTCGGAAGCGATCGGAGGCGTCGTGCGCATCTTCACGCGCCGTGCTTCGGGAGACGAGGACATTTCGGGCCGCGCCACCGTCGGGGCCGGAAATCGCTCCACGAAGGAGGCGTTCGCCGAAGTCGCGCTCGGCTCGGGGCCGGTGACCGCTTCCGCGGGATTCCGCCGCACGCTCACGGATGGCGACCTGCCCAACGAGTTCTTCGCCGCAACGAACGTCTCGGGGACCGTGAGCGCCGCCCTTTCGGACGCGCTTCGCGTGGGCCTCGTCATGCGGCGCGACGAAGGGCGCACGGGCATTCCGTCCTCCGGGGGGATCCCAACCCCGCTTCGCGCGACGACCAGCGAGACGACGACGTTCGAGGCGCCGGTCTCGCTCGCGCTCTCCGCGAAGTCATCCGTCGAGGCGTCGTTCCGCTGGGTGAAGGACAGTCCCACGTATTCCGACCCCGATGCCGGCTTCAGCTCGTCCTCGACGGACGCGCGGCGCGCTGGCGCGCGCGTCGCGTTCACGACGGCGGTCGGCGCGCACCGCCTCACCGCCGGCGCCGATTGGGAGCGGACGCTCGTCTCGAACGAGAGCAATTTCGGGGTCGCGCTCGACGACGCCTCGACCCGGACGTTCGCGTTCTTCGCCGAGGACCGCATCGCGCTCGCCGGCGAGCGGCTCGTCGTGACGGTCGGCGTCCGCTGGGACGACCACAGCGCGTTCGGCAGCGCCGTGAGTCCCCGCCTGACGGCGGCCTGGCGCGTGACCCCGAGTCTCAAACTGCGCGCGGCGGCGGGCACGGCCTTCCGCGCGCCGTCGACCGGTGAGCTTTACTACCCGTACTCAGGCAACCCGGCGCTCCGCCCCGAGAAATCGAACGGCTACGAGGTCGGCGTCGAAAAGACGCTCGCGAAAGGCGTCGTCCTGGAGGTGTCGGGATTCTGGAACGACATCCGCGACCTCATCGACTACGACGCGACCGCCACGTTCATGAATCAGAACATCGGGAGCGCCCGGACGCGGGGCGTCGAGGTGGCTCTCCGGACGCCCGTCGGTGCTCGGTCGATCGTGCGGGCGTCCTACACGTATCTCGATGCGAAGGACCTCGATGCGAGCGAGTTCCTCGTGCGGCGTCCCCGCCACCGCGCCTCGGCGACATACGCGACGACCTTCGTCTCCGGCGGCGCCTTCAGCCTGACGGGAATGTGGGTGGGCGCCCGCCCGGACCGCGACGCCGCGGACTTCACGAAACTCGTCGAGGACGCGTCGTACCTGAGAGTCGATGCGGCCGTCACGCTGCCTCCGCTCGCCTTTTCGCTCGCACCCTTCGTCCGCATGACGAATCTGCTCGGGCGCGACTATGTGGAGGCGAGCGGATTCCCAGCCCCGGGCCGCCGCTTCCTCGCGGGGCTTGCCGCGGCGTTCTGACCGGTTTTTCGCGGCCTCAGGACTTCGGAGGGAAGCCGTCGAACAGTTTGTTCACGGCTTCCTGGACCTTCTCGTCGCGGTCCTTCGGTGTCTCGTCGGCGTCGACAATTCGCGACGCGCTGCCGCGCCAGACGAGCTCCTTGGCCTTCGTGTCGATCAGGTCGACCATGAGCGTACCGACGGGGATCTGCTCGACGCGGGCGGTGTTCCAGTACGGGCCGCGCCAGCGCCAGCCCCAGCCCCAGCCGGAGCTGTAGGTCGTGACCTGGGTCTGGCGGCGTGTGCGCGTGTGGAGGACGACCCAGAGGTCCGGCGTGCCGTCGGCCTTCGCGAGCCCGCGCGACGCGAGCGTCTTGTCGATGGCGGACTGGACCCGCCTCATCGAGATGGGGTTGTCCGGCGTGCGCACGTCCTTGAAAGCGAACGTCCTGTAGGAGGAGAAGCTCGCGGCGCGGTCGTAGTCGACCTTCGTCTCGATGCTGGAGCAACCTACGGAGCCAGCGACGAGCAGGGCGATCAGGAGAAGGGGAGTCCTTTTCAAGGGAGCACCTCCATGGAAAAGACGTGCAAGAGCCTTGCCGGGTTTACGCGCTCCCCTCGGGAGACGGTGTCAGCGCGCCCGCGCGAAGGTGTCGCAAGCCCCGATCTGGCCGGTCTGGAAGCCCCTCGTGAACCAGGCCTGGCGCTCCTTCGAGGAGCCGTGCGTCCACGTCTCGGGCGTCACGCGGCCCGTGGCGGCCTTCTGCAGCCGATCGTCTCCCACCGCGGCCGCGGCCGCGAGACCCGACTCGACATCGCCTTTCTCGAGAATGTTCCGCTCGCCGCTCGCGTGTCCCCAGACGCCGGCGAGGCAGTCCGCCTGCAGCTCCAGCCGCACGGATAGCTCCTTCTTCAGGGAGGGACGCTCGGCCTGGGCGCGCCGCATCTTCTCGTCGATCCCGAGCAGCGTCTGAACGTGATGCCCGAACTCGTGGGCGATGACGTAGGCCTCGGCGAACTCGCCCGGGACGCCGAATCGTGAGCGCAGCTCGTCGAAGAACCCGAGGTCCAGATAGACCTTGCGGTCGGCGGGGCAGTAAAACGGACCCATCGCGGACTCGGCGAACCCGCAGCCCGACCGGATCGCGTCGCGGTAGAGGTCGAGTTTCGCGTGCTGGTAGGTTCCGCCGAGCTTGGGAAATTCCGCGTCCCACGTTTTCTGGACGTCGTTGACGATGAAGGAGACGAACTTGATGCGCTCCTTCTCTTCGGACGACTGCGCGACGGGAGGACCCGAGTGCGTGACGTCCACGGCCGAAGGACGCCCCGCGCCCGGGGACGGGTTCGAATCGAGCAGCGCGAAGAAGTTCCGCTTGAAGACGAGGCTCAGGATTCCGATCACGATGATGGCGCCGAGGCCGAGGCGCATCCCGCCGCCCCCGAACCCGAAGCCTCCGCCACCTCCGCCCTCTCCCCGACGATCCTCGATGTCGGGGCTGACTTCTTCGTCGCGGTTCCAGCGCATGGGTTTCTCCTGAGGGACGGATCCTAATCCTTCAGCTCCCGCCGTTTGACCTCGAGTGCGGCCCGGTGCTACCTTTCGCGTTCTCTCCGGACCCGGGTGGGGCTGTAGCTCAGTTGGGAGAGCGCTTGAATGGCATTCAAGAGGTCGACGGTTCGATCCCGTTCAGCTCCACCACTTCAGGTCTCCTCCTCGACGCGACGTACAGCGATACGGCATGCAGGGAGGACGCCGATAAAACGCCCGAAATCGAAGCCTGGCGAGCGTGTTTCGCGCGTCGCAAGAGACACGGCGATCGAGTCGAGGACGCGCCTCTCGCGCGACCCGTAGCGGCGACGCGGTCACCCGACGGGGGAGAGCACGACGGGGGAGACAGCGCCGCCGGCGGCTCCGGCGAGAGGGGCTGGTGGCGGCCGGCCGCGGGGCAGCGCGCGTGCCGGGTCCCTCTTCCCCGGCCCTTCTCCCGGCACGCGCGCTGCAAAGGCCGCTTGCCGATAAACGCGTTTATCGGTCAGGGCGATTTGACGTGAGATCAGGACGGCCGAGCCGGACGCGAGGAAGCCGCCGTTGTCGTTTCTCCCGGCTCCTAGCGGAACGATGGCGTTCTGGCAGTCAAGCACGTACTCGGGCGGCACTGTTCCAGCTTCCAACGGCAATCCAGTTTATGAGCGCCGCGCACACGGGTTGTAGCGCCGTCGCACGCCGCATGATAGCATGATGGCAGGAGCGGGAGCTGTATGCCTCAGGTAAGCGGTGCGGAGATCAAGGTCGTCGGGAAGAGCGGGCAGATTTCGCTGGGGAAGAGCTACGCGGGGAAGGCCCTGCGGGTCGAGCACCGCCGTGATGGGGCCATCGTCCTCACTGCCGTGGCGGTGGTGCCTGAGAGCCAGCTCTGGACGCTGCAGGAACCTGACCGGTCGCGGATCACACGTGGTCTCGCCTGGGCCTCCACGACGGCGCCGGAGATAACCGATCCCAATAGCCTTCTGGAGCGAGCCTCAAAGGGAGTGGACCGTCCGCGTGGTCGTCAGCGCTAGACGGGTCTCGCTCGATCTCAATAGTCCCGAGTTTCAGGATGTCTTTTTCCGCCTCGAGACACTGGAGCTGAAGCAGGTCGTAGCGTCTCTGCGTCGTCTGCGCGAGATGGACTGGAGCGGGATCTATCGGCACACGGGCTTCCGCTGGGAGGAGATCCAGCATCTGAAGGCTCCTAACGGCGCGGGCGTCTACTCGCTCCGCCTGAGCCAGAAGGTCCGAGCGCTCGCTTTCCGGGAAGGTGACTTCCTTCGTTTCATTTCACTGCATCCGGATCACGATTCAGCCTACCGGCGGTGATCCGGGGCGGCTCGCGCCCGTACACTGATCCGGCATGCACGTCCGCCTTGGGAGTGAGCCGCTGACTCTCTGGCGTGCCTATGGCTCTAGGCGGTCGGCCGAGACGTCTTGAATGGCATTCAAGAGGTCGACGGTTCGATCCCGTTCAGCTCCATCATTCTCCAGTTCCGGCCCCTCTGGCCGGCACGTCGAACGGCGATCTCAAAACGACTGAAACACTTCCGTCGGTGATCGTGTAGTTCGACACCATAGTTTTCAGGAGCCGGCCCACTCGGTGGGTTCCTGCGTAACGCACATCCAGCCGTGGAGCACGCCGGCGGCGCTCGTGGGGCTCGGGATGCGGCGTGGGCTCGTACCCGCGTGCGGTCGCCCCGCGCCCCATGTTGCTCGTGAGCGTCGCCACTGTTAATATTAGTGGCACTAACATGAAATCTAAGCGGCGACCCTACCGGATGTGTGCGCGCGCCGACGCCGCGGCCGAGACGGCTCGGCGGATCGTAAACGCGATGCAGGAACTCTTCACCGAGCGGCCGTACGACCGGATCACGGTCGATGCGGCCGCGACGCGCGCGGGAGTCACTGTCCAGACAGTGCTCCGCCGGTTCGGCTCGAAGGAAGGACTCTTCGTCGCCGCCGTACAAGAGGGACGGGCGCAGATCTTGGCACAACGCGGCGCGGCACCGGTCGGGAATTCCGCCTCCGCGGTGAAGAACCTGTTCGACCACTACGAGCGCTGGGGACGGACCGTGATGCGCCTGCTCGAGCAGGAGGAGCGAATCCCGCAGATCGGCGCGATCGCGCAGGAGGGACGACGGACGCATGCCGAGTGGGTCGATCGGGTCTTCGAGGCCGAGCTGGTTCGTCTGCGAGGACGCGCGCGCTCCCGGCGGCGAACGCAGCTGATCGCGCTCACGGATGTATACGTCTGGAAGCTCCTGCGCCTGGACTTGGGCGTGCCTCGCGCCGATGCCGAAGAGATCGTGCTCGGGATGATCGACGCGGTTTGCATATCTGGAGGTGAGTGATGGCGAAGCTGCTCTGCTACACGTCGCCAGGACGAGGTCATCTGTTTCCGACCGTGCCGGTGCTTCTCGAAATGGCGCGCCGGGGTCACGACGTCTCGTTGATGACGCTGTCGGGCGAGGTGGCGCGGATGACCGCGGCCGGGTTGCGGACGCGTCCCATCGACGCAGCGATCGAGGCGGTGATGCACGACGACTGGGGCGCGTCATCGCCGACGGCCGCCCTCGATCGTGCCGTGCGCGTGTTCGTCGCGCGCGCCGAGCACGAGATCCCGGATCTCCGGCGCGCGATCGCGACGGAGCAGCCAGACCTCGTCCTCGTCGATTTCAACTGCTGGGGCGCCGCCGCGGTGGCGGAGCAGTCGGGCCTGCCCTGGGCGCTCTTCCTGCCGTATTTTCTCCCGTGGAAGTTGCCGGGGCTGCCGCCGTTCGGTCCCGGTCTGGCGCCGCGCCGCGATCTGCTCGGTCGGCTGCGCGATACGGTGATGGCGAGGCTGGTCCACGGCGTCGTCAACCGGAACCTCCCCGCGCTGAATTCGGTCCGTGCGCGGGTAGGGCTACCGCCGCTCGGACACATGACGGACCTGGGCCGCACCGCGCCTCGGATCCTGTACTACACGGCCGAGCCTTTCGAGTACGCGTGCCCCGCGCGCCCGCCCAGTGTCGTGCCCGTTGGGCCGTGCTTCTGGGAACCGCCCGCCGATCCGCCAACATGGCTCCCGCGCG
>JGI20193J14888_1000244_pt1 | contig 15748 bp, 17 predicted proteins | sample NGESurdeep092012_5_FD_14888 | JGI IMG/M metagenome (IMG submission 14888)
AACGCTCCACGGGTGATGGCGACCCTCCGCAACCTGGCGATCGGAGCCCTGCGGATCGCGGGCCACACCAACATCGCCGCCGGCATCCGAGCGGTCGGTCGTGCTTGCTCCTGTTGCTGCGCCCGCAACGGCACTTGGAGGATGCTCCCGCTTTCAGCGCCTCTTCGCCCTCCTTGAATGGATGAGGACCTTCAGGGCGTCGTACTTCGCATCGTTGCCGGGCACTTCGTACCATCGCCCCTAACGGTTACGCGACACAACAAGGCTCCACGAGGAGCACCAGACGCCATGGAGACCGGAGCGGTCTGCAAACGACCTGGCTCCCCGATTAGAAGTAGTGCTTTCGGCCTCCCACGGCGTGACCCAATGCCCCCAGGATCCACAAGATCACACCGATCACGCACAGGATCACCCCGATCGTCCAAATGATGGCGATCTTGGTGATGAACCCAATAATCAGAAGAATGATTCCGAAAATAATCATGATGACTCCTTGTCCATTACCTGGTCTTCTCATGCACTTCTGTCGAGCGGCCCTCGCTGCCGGAACCGCCTTCTACACCTTGAGCTCCAGCACGGAAAAGAAGCACAGGCCCGGGCTGATACTTGCGCCGTTGAGGGCTGCCATGTGGCGACAATCAGATCGGTATCGGACGCCGTCGCCGACAACAATCTCGACAACTTGCCGACCTGCTCATAGCCGGCTTCCCGTAACCGCCTCGGCCGTTTGCGGGCCGTAGAACGATGCGTGGCCGGGGTCAACCCGTTCGGCGCAGTCTGGCCGTATCGTTTGGAACGTGACCGATGCCGAAGTCCGTTGGCTCATATCGGGCGGCGAGTCCGATCCGCTCCAATGGGTCGCATCGCTGACCAGGCGACCGGAGTGGCACGCGCGGGCAGCATGTCGAGGTGCCGGCCCCGATGCATTCATCCTCGGCAGTGGCCGCAATGCCGCCATCATGGACCGGGCACGGGCCATCTGTGCCACCTGTCCGGTCACCGAGGACTGTCTGGCCTACGCAATGGGCGACGTGGACACCGTGGGGATCTGGGCCGGGACCACCGGCCGGGAGCGTCGGGCGATGCGGGCCGAGGTGGCGTAGGGTCGGATCACGTCGCCGTGACCTCACCACGGCGCAACGGAGCACCGTCTACCGGGAGCATCGGAAGCGGTAGGTCAGACCCCAGTCCGCCACCGCCAGACAATTTCTTGTGTCCTATTCGTGTCCTGTGGGCCGATTCGGCGATCTCGGCCGGTACAAACAGATGCCTGACCTGCGGGAAAACAGGTCAGGCATCAGTGGAGGTGGCGGGAATCGAACCCGCGTCCCCTAGCTTCTCAGTGGGTCTTCTCCGAGCGCAGCCGGTGTTGGATTGTCAGGATCATCACCGCTACCGGCGGCAGCGAAGTTCCGTATCCGACTGAAATGTCCCTGGTGGTCAGTCGGCGAAACCGCTCAGGTGAGTCCTACTTGATGGCGCCCGGTTCCGACCCGTAGGACTGAGACCGGTCGGACGTCGCAGTTTCTAGGCTGCGAGCACGAGGCGAGCCTCGGCGTTTATTTTTTGTTCCGGCTCTTTAACGTGGCTCCGGAGACCACGGCTCGCTTCTCCCACATCGACGACCAGAGTCGAAGCCTGTCACCCCCTGGTGATGATTGGTCCAATCGACCACGGTGGTCGATTGGTTCCCCATTCTACTCGGAGAGTCTGGTTTCGCTTCCCCGCCCAGCCGTCAGCGGTAACCGGAGCCCTTGGTCGCCGCCCGGACTTCCCTCGCCGCTTCCCGACTGGCGTCCCGACTGGCGATGGCATGACGCTTGTCGTACTGGCGACGTCCCTTGGCCAGCGCCAGCTCCACCTTGGCCCGCCCGTCACTGAAGTAGATGGAAAGCGGCACCATGGTGAGGGACTGCTGCTGACTACGACCCATCCACTCATCGATCTGCCGTCGGTGGAGAAGCAGCTTGCGTCTCCGATCAGGATCGTGGGCACCGACCCCGTTGGCTTGAGCGTAAGGGGGAACATGCACCCCGAAGAGCCACACCTCGCCATCAATGATGCGACCGTAGGCATCTTGTAAGGCAATGCGACCCTCACGCAGCGATTTCACCTCCGAGCCCTGGAGCACCACCCCGCACTCGACGGTGTCGATGATCTCGTAATCGTGGCGGGCGCGCCGATTGGAGGCGACCACGCGGTTGGCGTCGCGCCCGGCCTGGGCGCCGGTTCCCTTGGACGAACCTTTGGCGCCGGCTGTTTTGTTGGAGAGTTTGGCTTTCGTCGCGGCCATGACCCTCCGGACGGTAGTCGGCGATTGGCGCTACGCGTGCACCGGGCCGGGGTGGCAGTTGTTGGAAACAGAAACGTCTGCCCACCCGTGACGTCCTCTAGCCTGAGTCCCACCATGTTGCACTTAACGGAAGCCGTGTACCACCAGATGGTTGCTCACTGCCTCACCGGGCTTCCCGATGAGGCCTGCGGCCTGTTGGGAGGCGATCCAGAGACTGCGGCAGTCGCCACCTGCTACCCGACCCGAAATGTGGCGGCCTCGGCCAAGCTGTACACGGTCGATCCGAAGGAACACCTGCGGGCCGACCGCGACGCAGAATCTGCCGGTCACTCGATTATCGGCGTCTTCCATTCTCATACCCACACCGAGGCATATCCGTCGCCCACCGACGTCACCCAGGCCCCCGACCCGACCTGGCACTACGTGTTGGTGTCACTCCGTGACATCCGCTCGGTGGTCCGGAGCTACCGGATCGAGGGCGACGTGATCACCGAAGAACCGGTCACGGTATCGTCCCGGTAGAATCCCCACTGAAGTAGTCAGCTTTTGCCACCCGTCGGGACCCAATCCATACTCGCGGTCACGATTACCCCAACACAGCAACAATAGGGAGGACCAGTGTCCGTCACAGTGCATCTGCCGACCGTCCTACGGTCGCATGCCGGAGGAGCAAAAGACGTCACCGCCGACGGTGCCACCGTGGGGGAGGTCCTGACTGCGTTGGCCAGCGAGTATCCCGGGCTATCGGGTCAGGTCATCAATGGCGACGGCACGCTCCATAAGTTCGTGAATGTATACGTGAACGACGACGACGTTCGATATATGTCGGCACTCGACACCCCGGTCACCGACTCGGACGAAGTGTCGATCCTCCCCGCCGTCGCCGGGGGTGCTGTCGGCTCATCCCGGTCCCTACCGACGTGACTCTTTACGGCTCGGTCCTCGACCTCATCGGCAATACGCCGTTGGTCGACATCACCGCGCTCAGTCCGAACCCCGACGCCCGCATCCTCATCAAACTCGAGGGTCAGAATCCCAGCGGTTCCGTCAAAGACCGCATCGCTCTGTCGATGATCGAGCAGGCCGAGAGCGACAGGCGCCTGTCTCCCGGGCAGACGCTCATCGAGCCGACGTCGGGTAACACCGGCATCGGCATGGCCATGGTCTGCAAGCTGAAGGGTTACCACCTCACCGTGGTCCTTCCGTCCAACGTCTCGCCCGAACGTCGGCAGTTGCTCGAGGTGTGGGGAGCCGAGATCATTGAGTCCCCCGGGTCCGAGGGCTCCAACGGTGCGGTGAAGATGGCCCGGGACCTGGCCGCCGATCACCCCGAGTGGGCATTTCTCTACCAGTACGCCAACCCGGCCAACCCCAAGGCGCACTACCAGGGCACCGGGCCCGAGATCTGGCGGGACTGCCCCGAGATCACCCATTTCGTGGCCGGACTCGGCACGTCGGGAACCCTGCTCGGCTGTGGCCGCTACCTGAAAGAGCACAATCCTGATGTGAAAATATTGGCCGTCGAGCCCCCGGCCGGGGAGATGGTCGACGGCCTCCGTAATCTTGACGACGGCTATATCCCCCCCATCTTCATAGACAGCGGGGGGGCCGAACTGCTCGACGGGAAGAAGATCGTCCGACCCAGGGAGTCGATCGAATGGACCCGGAGATTGACCGAGGTGGGCATTTTCGCCGGCATCTCTTCGGGTGCAGCATTAGCCGGCGCCGCAAAGTGCGCAGAGTCGATCGATAGGGGAACCATTGTGGTGGTGGCGGCCGACGGCGGCTGGAAGTACCTGTCGACCGGGGCGTGGACCGATGACCTCGATGTCGTCGAGAAGCGGGCCAAGGAAACCATCTATTTCTAAACGGAGAGCCACGGGTTCGGAGACGGTGCCTAACCTGAGTTGATGGACGATCTGATTCCGGGAGACAGTGATGCCCCGATACTTTCGGTGGTGGTGCTCGGCTGCGATGGGAGTTGGCCAGGTCCCGGAGGTGCCGCCAGCGGGTACCTGATTCGTTCTGCCACCGCCTGTCTGCTGGTGGACGTCGGACCCGGCACCTTCGCCAACCTCCAACAGGTCGCGGATCCTGCCTCGGTGGATGCCGTTGTGATCAGCCACCATCACCCCGACCACTGGACCGACCTCTACGGTCTGGCCACCCACGCCCAGTTCGTCTCCGGCCGGACCGACATCCCGGTGCTGGCTCCCCAGGGGATGGCTTCCCGGGCCCACCTCGAGGACTCCCGGGTGCTCGAGTGGCGCACGGTGGCTGATGGGGACCGAATCGAAGTCGGCGACATGACCTGTGGTTTCCGTCGGACCGAGCACAGTGGCGAGACGCTGGCCGTCCGCATTGACTGCGGAGGACTCTCTCTGGGCTACTCTGCCGACTCCGGGCCCGGTTGGCCATTGGCTGATCTGGGGAGCGACCTGGATCTCGTCCTGTGCGAGGCGACCTACACCTCCGAACACGAAGGAACGGCACAACACATGAGCGGGCGACAGGCGGGGGAGCAGGCCAAAAGGGCCGGCGCCCGGCGCCTTGTCATCACTCATCGGTGGGCGACCGTAGACGCGGCCGCGGTGCTCGAAGAGGCCGAAGCCGCCTTCGGCGGTCGGGTCGAACAAGCCGTTATTGGAAAGGAATTTACGCTGTGAGCCAAGCAACCGAGGGCAAAAAGAACGGTCTACGTGGAGACGGTCGGAAGACCGACGAGCTTCGCTTGGCCCGGTTCGAGCGCGACTTCACCGTGTTCGCTCCGGGCTCGGTATTGGTGTCGATGGGACGTACCCGGGTGTTATGCACCGCCTCGGTGGAGGACCGGGTGCCGCCATGGATGCGTGGAACCGGAAAAGGGTGGGTGACCGCCGAGTACTCGCTCCTCCCGGGCTCGACAGCAGAACGGGTGTCACGAGAAGCGGCCAAAGGGAAACAGTCGGGCCGCACCCAGGAGATCCAACGCCTCATTGGTCGATCCCTGAGGTCGGTATGCGACATGGTTGCGTTGGGCGAGATGCAGATCACGGTGGACTGCGACGTCCTCCAGGCTGATGGCGGAACCCGCACCGCGTCGATCTGCGGTGCCTACGTCGCCCTCCACGATGCGCTGACCCGGTTGATTCAGCAAGGAACCCTTCGGACCAATCCGCTGACCGAGGCGGTGGCGGCCATATCGGTGGGCGTCGTGGACGGGGTATGCATGCTCGATCTCCCCTACGAGGAGGACAGCCGGGCTGAGGTGGACATGAATGTGGTGATGACATCCTCGGGCCGATTCATCGAGGTGCAGGGAACCGCAGAGGGAATGCCGTTTGCCAAAGGCGAACTCGACGAGATGCTCAGCCTGGCCGAGCACGGGATCGCCCAACTTCTCGACCTGCAGATCGAGGTCCTCGCGGTGCCACCTACCCCCCGATGACCGAGGGAAGCCTGCGGCTGGTATTGGCGAGCTCGAATTCGGACAAGGCGGCCGAAATCGGTGCTCTCCTCAAAGCGGTTCCGGGCCTCATCTTGCTGCCTCGGCCCTCATCGGTTCCCGACGTCGAAGAGACCGGAGCAACCCTTCTCGACAATTCCCGGCTGAAGGCCCGGGCGCTGGTCGACGGAACCGGTGAAGCGGCAGTGGCCGACGACACGGGTCTCGAGGTGGAGGCGCTCAATGGCGCACCCGGTGTCCATACCGCCCGGTTTGCCGGTGAGCATGCGACGTATGCCGACAACGTGGCCAAGTTGTTGGCCGAGCTGGCGGCGGTGGGGGCGGACGGGACTGATCGTCGGCGGGCGACATTCCATACGGTGGTGCTGGTGGCGTATCCCGATGGAAGCGAAGTATGGGCCGATGGCGAGGTGACCGGGGTCATCACGGCTGAAGCGGCAGGTGACGGAGGCTTCGGCTACGACCCCGTGTTCGTTCCCGACGGAGGTGGTGGGCGGACCTTTGCCCAGATGTCGGCCAGCGAAAAGCACGAGGTCTCCCATCGGGGCCGGGCCTTCCGGGCCCTTGCGGCCAAACTGGTGGGAGATGCTTTATCCCCGTAGCCTCGCATTGCGGGGGTTAACATCTCGAGGCATCGATGAAGGAGACAGTGCATGAGCGATGTATCCCAAGGACCTGAGTGGTGGCAGGCGTCGGATGGGAAGTGGTACTCGCCTGACCAGGTACCGGGAACTGCGGCCGCCGATGCCGGCCCAGCGGCCACCCTCCCCGGTCCGGGCGAACTCGCACCGGCACCGGCACCGTCGTATGGGCCACCGGGCGCCGGAAGCTACGGATATCCACCGGCAGGGGCCCCGTATGGCTACCCGCCGACGTCGAAGAACAACGGTCTGGCCATCGCCTCGCTGGTCTGCTCATTCTTCTTTTGGATCTACGGAGTGGGTGCGATTCTGGCCATCGTCTTCGGCTTCATCGCCCGCTCCCAGATCAAACAGTCGAATGGGACGCAGCACGGTGGGGGAATGGCACTGGCCGGTATCATCATCGGCTTTGTCGGCATCGTCATCGGCATCGTGGTTGTCATTGTGGTGGTAGCTGTGGTTCACCACTGCAACCAGACCGGTACCTGCTTGACCAACACTACCTACTGACGATCCACTCGAGAGGGACGCCCGACCGTTCAATGTGCGGTGGGCCTCATCGATCCAACTGCGTTCCGGGTGTCCGGCACCGGATGGCGCCCTAGGCGCCAGGCGTGTCGGATGGCGCAATGATGGCGACTTCGGCCAGGCTGGCCGCCTGGGTGTCCCCTTGGTCGTCAACATCGTTGGACACCGGTGGCTCGGCATGCGTCGGAATCTCGGTAAAGAATGGCGGGACTGGCGGTACGGCGTCGGGAGTGGAGAACGGCGAGGCAGTGGGCACAAATGGTGGATTCTGCGCCTGGCCCGATGCGAACGGAGTGCCATCGTCGGTGGCCTCAACGTCGTGGCGATCCACCTCCAGTGTGACCAGACGGGCATCGTGCAGGTCGCGCAGTATGCGGAGCCCTGAAATCCGATCCTCGCCGGAGGCTCCGAGCACAGCTTTGACCGAGGTTGCGGCGTTCCCGATGGACGTGACCATTCGCCATTGGTCGCCGCGTAGCTGGACATCGCCGCTCGGTGGATTGGGGGAGAGGGCCACCGTCGACTCGAACGGCATCATTTCGAGGAGCTCATGCCATTCATCGACTTGCGGCCTCACTTCATCGAGGACGGCGCGTACCGGAACCCGGGGTTGACCGCTCGAGGACGCCATGCCGGAGGTGAAGTAGAACCAACCGTCGTCGACGATGGCCAGCTCGAATACGGCCCGACCGATGGTGGCCGCCGATCCGACGTGGGCATTGGAGAGCTCTCCCCCTTCGAGCCATACCCGTCCATCAATTTCCGATCCCACCACTTGCAGTTCGCCGGTCTGAGTTGACTCGGCCAGAAGCGTAAGGACGTCGGCCAGGGTGAACACCCCCAACGACCCGACAAGAGACGCGGCAGGGGCATTATCGAAGGACTGCATCTGGCTCATAGTGGTTCCCTTCCCGTTGACGCTGGACAAGGCGAGGATAGACCGGAAATGAGGGCGGATCTACCCACGACTAGTCTCTCGGCATGCCGTCGCGTCGATGGAGGCCTATCGTCGACGGGGTCCGCCAGGTGATGGAGTGGGGAGCCACTTCCAACGCCGGGGTGCGCCGGATGATGTCCCTGGTAGCACGTGAGCTGGCCCGAGCTTCAGAGACCGGCCAGGCGGTGGCCGAGGCGCGGGCCGCCGGTATCGACGCCACCTATGGGGCCAGCTATTTCGGTGAGGGACGCGACTCGTCCGGTGATCGAGGTGGTCATTCCGGCTATGCCCGCTACGACCGGGTTGCCTCGAACGCAGATATCGCCGGGTGGCTGCTGTGGCGTAATTTCCGGGTCGGCTGCTCCCTCGACGTGGGGTGTGCCACCGGCTATGTGGTCGAGGTGCTCCGTGAACTGGGGATCGATGCCGAGGGCTGCGATCTCAGTCCCTTTGCCATTGCCCACGCTGCCCCGGGGGCCGAGGGCCATATTCGGGTTGGCAATCTCTTTGTGGGTCTTCCCTGGGGGGACGGGGCGTTCGAGCTTGTCACCGCGCTCGAGATTCTCGAGCACCTCCCGCCCGATCGGGTGTCGACCGCATTGGCTGAGCTCCGCCGTGTCTGCGGTTCCTATCTCTACGCCACCATTCCCTCATTTGGGACGAATCCATCGGGTCCCGACGGCCATTTCGAAGGCAAGGTCCGGCCCGAACGGCTAGATCACTACCGCCAGTTGTCGTCGGACTACTCGGGCCCGATTCCCGAAGCAGACCTGGCGGTCGACGCCGATGGGCACCTGGTGGAGGGTCACCTGACCATCGCGTCATTCGGTTGGTGGACAGATCGATTCGCCGAGGCGGGCTTCATCCGCTGCATCGACGTCGAACGTCTCCTCTACGCCGATATTGCCCCGGCCGATTTGGCGCCCTACTGGAATCTCTATGTGTTCCGGATCGACGGAGCCTCACCCGGGATCTTGGATCGTCGTGAACCCGGCCGAACCCTGGCCGATCTCGGCCTCAAGCATCCGCTGATCGGGACCTGAAACCCACCCGGCAGTTGGCATCCACCCGCTGGGGATACCAGGCTCCGGGGATCTGATCAGGAAACGGTGACCAGGGTGCCGATGGGGGTGAGCGGGTACACGACTGCGGCGTTGGCGGGAGGCATCTCCACGCATCCGACACTCTGAGGAGTTCCGTAGCTCGACCTCACAAAGCCGTGAAGCGCATCCCCTCCGTTGAAGTAGCTGACCCAGGGGATACCCGGATCCGAGTACTTGGAGCCGTCGGGATTGGTGCCCGACATGGTCGTGGTGAGGTAACGAAGGTAGACCGGGAAGGTGCCCGACGCAGTCTCTGCACCGGTGACGCCGGTGTTCGCCGCGGTGGTGTAGACAGCTGCACCGTTGCTGTAGACGGTGGTGGTTTGCGGAATCGTCTTCGATACGTACACGTAGTGGTAGGGCGCGGTGTTGATGGCGCCGCTCCCGACGTCGGCCAGCAGCGCCCCCCATACCGCCGGGCCGGCAACGCCGTCCGTCTTCATCTTGTTTTGGTCTTGGAAGGCCATGATTGCGCCTCTGGTAATGGTGTTTGCTGTCCCTTCGGTCCAGAGCGCTTGGAGTGAGGCAGGCTCACTCCCTTTCCACGCGAATACGCCCTCCTGGGCTTGGGCTGCTTCTTGAGGGGCGGCCAGCGGTCTGGCCGGTGTGAAGCTCAAAGGGAGATACCCCAAGGTCGCCAGCAGCTGCTGCAGGCGACTGGTTCCGCCATCGGCCACGGCGAACTGCACCGACTGGTCGGCCCCGAGGGTCTTCCCCGATGTACTGGCGATGGCGCCGGGGATGGTGACCATCTCGGTGGAGGTCGGGACGAAGGGTGTGGTGGCCACAAAGGTAAACGTGGTCGGAGTCAGGAGTTGCCATACGCCGGCCACAGCCGGGGTCAGGATTGGCTCGGGTGAGTTGGGGTTGAGGGGAGACGAAAACTGCAGCGAAATGGATGCGTCACTCGGGATGCCGGTCGCCGCGTTGGCCGGTATGGAGGACACCAATGTCAATGGTTGGTGAGTGTCAGCCGCGGGTAGCGCGTTGGCCACCGAGATGGGCGATGCGACGGCGCGACTCAGGTTGCCCTTGGTGGCGATGGTGGCGATGCCGACGCCGACGACCAGCATCGCCACCACCACAATGCCGATGGTCAGGGACCGCAATGTCCGTCCGCGACCCGACCCGACCTCACCTGACCCCTGAGAATGTGAGTGTTCTGTAGGCATTGCTCTCCCCGCTTGCCCGGCAGCATACCATTTGTGGCTGTGACCAGGGCCTTGTCCTTCTAGATGCTGCTCTAGTCGTCGTCCCCCGACTGGGCGATCCGATCACGCACTCTGCGTTCGACCGAGGCGATGGTGTGGGGGTCGATGAGTTTTCCTCCGTCGGGTCCCCGCACATAGAAAGCGTCAACCACGGCCGGACCGAAGGTGGACACTTTAGCCGAGATGACGTCGAGTTGGCAGTCGCCCAGAGCTCGGGTGATCCGGTGGAGCTGGCCTTCGACGTCCTCGGCGCGGACCTCCACCACCGTGGCATTGGCCGAGGCATTGTTATCCACGGTGACCTCGGTGGCGACGAGCTGGGGCGTGGTGGCTCGGTTGGCGTTCCGGTAGGTACGGGTCCGCTCGGCCAACCGTTGATCGAGCGAGAGCGTGCCGGCCATGACCGCGGCGATGTCATCGGAGAGTCGGGCCGCCGTTGGCCACCGACCCCGGGAAGCCTCCACCGTGAACATTTCGACGGCGACCCCTTGCTCACCGGCCACATTGGCCGACCGCACATTCAGCCCGTGGAGGGCCAGGATCCCGGTGACCTCGGCCAACAGCCCCTGCCGGTCCGGAGCGATGACGGTGATGGTGGGCGCGTCGATGGAGATGGCGGGTGCCTGGCGAGCGCGAACCGTCTCCATGATGCTTCTGAGGTCGTTGGTCACCCAGGTGGTGGGAGGAGTCACAGACTCCCCGGCCAGTAGTTTTCCTGTCCGCTCGACCAGATCAGCCAGAAGCCCGGCCTTCCATGAGCCCCATGCCGATGGTCCGGTGGCGAGACTGTCCGCCTCGACCAACGCGGCGAGTAGGTCGAGGGTCATCCGGTCGCCCACCTCGTCGGCCACCCGCTGGGCGGTCGCCGGGTCATCGAGATCCCGACGGGTTGCAGTGTCGGGAAGCAGTAGGTGCAGCCTCACCAGCGAAACGAGAACCTCGACATCCTCGGGCGAAAAACCCAAACGCGCCCCGATGTCGGCTGCCATCGTCACCCCGACCTCGGTGTGGTCGCCCGGGAATCCCTTCCCGATGTCGTGGAGGAGGGTCCCTACCAACAAGAGGTCCACCCGTTGTACCCGGGGGGCCAGGGCGGCGGCGTTGGCGGTTGCTTCCAACAGGTGACGGTCGACCGTGAAGCGATGATACGGATTGCGTTGTGGCTTGTTTCGCACCGCGCTCCATTCGGGAAGATACCGGGCGAGTAGCTCGCGTTGGTCAAGGGCCTCGAGGGCGGCGATGGTTGGGCGACCGGCGGCGAGTACCCGAACCAGCGTGGTGCGGAGCGACTCGGGCCATGGAGTCGGTGGAGGCGGCGCTTTTCGACCGAGGAGGTTGAGGGCGTCTCGTGAGATGGGCAGATTCTGCTCGGCTGCCACCGCGGCCAATCGCAGCGAAAGGGAAGGATCGTGGGTGACATCCCCCGAGTGGGTCAGCACCACTTCCCCGTCGGAAATTCCGATATCGGGATCGGAGGGGACCGGGGTGATTCCGTCGGCTGGCGAGCTTGGCGATCCGCCCCTCCGCCCGGGGAACGACCACCCTTTTCTCGTTCCCAGGGAGCGGGACCATGCGCTCCGCCTTCGCCATGCGTCGTCTGCCTCCCAGGCCACCGTGCGGCCCGCGGTGGCGACCGCCGCCATCAATGAGTCGGTATCGGGCTCTCCGAGCGAAGTCGCCACCTGGTCCTGCTCTTGAAGCAGGAGTTTGTTGAGTTCGCGACCCGATTGGCGGTGGAGCTCTACCCGGACGCGGGTGAGAACGGAAGAAGCGTCACTGATGGCGGCGGTGTCCACGTAGTCGGCGAGAACCGGCACCGCCTGCATCATGGCGAGCAGCGCGGTGGCGTCCCGAAGACCGCCGTGTGACTCCTTCAGGTCGGGTTCGAGCAGAAACGCCACGTCACCGTGAGCAGCGTGACGCTCGGCCACCAGATCGGCGAGGACGCCCAACCAGGGTGGCTTCTGTTTCGCCCAACGTTCACGCGCCTCGACAATGAGGGGCTCGGCCACTCTCTCGTCCCCACACACCACTCGGGCATCGAGCAGGCCGAGAGCGGCTCGCAGGTCCTCGTTGGCCACCTCGATGGCTTCGCTGGGTCGTCGCACACTGTGGTCAAGAGCGATTCCCTCGTCCCAGACCGGATACCAGATCTTGTCAGCGGTGGCCGAGATGTCCCGGCGCCCACGATGGAGCAGCACCACGTCTAGATCGCTGAATGGGCAGAGCTCTCGGCGTCCATATCCCCCCACCGCCACCAGTGCAATCCCCCGGCCATCACCGCTGGTGGCCTGTTCGTAGAGGTCGGTGAGCCACTCGTCGGCGATCTTGGTATAGGCGTGGCAGAAAGCGGCGCCGTGGAGGTCGAGATTGTCTATGAGCACCTGTCGGCGCGCACGCATGGACACCGGCGGACCGTACCATCACCACGACTGATCGGGCCTCGCGGCCGGTCACGGGTTCCCTGCCACCAGGTCTCTCGGCCCGCTGGTTAGCATGGCACTATGGCTGAAGGCGAATCCTCCGGGCTCAAGCTGCTTGACGCAGTGCTGTTGGTGGGCGGGGCGGTCATCGCCGTGGTGGTGGCGTTCGCGATACTTAGCTCCATCGTCGGGCTCATATGGTTTTTGATCAAGGCGGTGGTGGTGGTGGCGATCATCGGGGCGTTGGGCTGGTTTCTGCTTCACCGCCGGGCCTGATCACGCCTTCTGAGGCACCTCTGACCAGACATTGATTTCCGTGGCGCCCCGATAGGTAGCTGCTTCGAGACTCAGTTCACCAGGGTTTCGAAAAGATCGATGTGCTCGGCCACCATGCGGTTGGTGGAGAAGTAACCCTCCACCGATAGCCGACAATCGGATCGCTTCAAGTCCCCGAGTCGACCGATGGCTTCGACCATGGCTGCTTTGTCGTCGCAGAGAAATCCGGTTTTGCCGTCGTCCACCACTTCGGGCGCCGCCCCTTCTGGGAAGGCGAGCACCGGGGTGCCGCAGGCCATGGCTTCGATCATGACCATGCCAAACGGTTCGTTCCACCGGATGGGGAACACCAATGCCGACGCTCCAGCCAGAAGTTCGAGTTTCCGCTCGTGGGATACCTCGCCCAGGTACACGGCGTCGGGCCCGAGCAGAGGTTCAACCTGTTCGGCGAAGTACTGCATCTCTTGGGGTTCGCGCATCTTGGCCGCCATCAGCACCCGGATTCCGGCGGCGCGGGCGATGGCGATGGCGCGGTGAGCACCCTTTTCAGGGTTCATCCGACCCAAAAACAGGACATAGGGCCCCTCGGCGTCTCCACTCCCGTCCCCCACCGGGAACTGGTCGGCGTCGATACCGTGATGGATGACTCTGGCCACTGGCACGTCGGGAGCGGCCCGACGTTGGGCATGTGAGATCGCCACGATCGGAACCCGGTGGGCAATCGCTCGGTAGAGGTCAGTGAGCTCTTCATTGAACGGGCCATGGATGGTGGTGACAACCGGAAGGTCGGGGTAGTGCTCGGCATGGAACGGCCCCATCACCGTGTGGTCGTGAACCACGTCACAGTCGCTCAGCGCCTCATAGGCGTGGATCACGTGTCGGATTTCGGGAACGGCCATACCGATCCGCATTCCCTCGGCTTCGGGGAGTATCCAATCCCGCGGCACCGGGCAGGTTGAATCACCGGTGGCGTACAGAAGGACATCGTGACCCGCATCCTGCAATCCTCTGGCCAGTTGGTCGACCACCAGTTCGATGCCACCGTAGAGCTTGGGCGGGATGGGGGTCCACGGTGGGGCAATCAATCCGATGCGCATAGGAAGATTCAACCATCATGTCGAAAGGCTAGGATCCCGGGACGCCACGGCGGCGTGGCCGAGTGGTTCAGGCAGGGGCCTGCAAAGCCCCGTACGGCGGTTCGATTCCGCCCGCCGCCTCTAGGGAAAGTACCAGGTAGATGGCACTTTTTCTATTTCACCTCTGATTCGATGTCACCGCAAATGCCGCGTGGATGCCGCGGCTCACTATGAACTCAGAGGGACTGCAGCGGTCTCAGGCGTACTCTGAGCCGCCTCAACTACGTCATCGAGGTACCTGGCGATCTCTTGGCCCCGCTCTGCCGTTGCGTGTTGATAACGCAGGGCAGCGATCGGTGAAGAGTGCCCAATAGTGGTCATCAGTTCCTTCAGGGTCACGTTCGGATTGCGAGCGATGATCGTTGCCGCGTGATGCCGTAGGTCGTGAGGCTTGACGCCAGAAAGCCCTGTACTGTCGCAGGCGTCCTTCCATGCCGCTGAAAGGTCCGCCCGACGCAGAGGCAATCCCGACTTGCCCGTGAAAATGGGTGCATCCGGTGCAGGTGCGACGAACTCGTCCAGATGGTCGCTCAGGGCCTCTAGAACGACTTTGGGCAGAGCGACGGTCCTCCTGCCCGCCTCGGACTTTGGCGCCGTAATAACCCGCCCTTGACCCGTTATCTCGTGAGCTTGACGGGCAACGGTCACGGTGCCGTGCAAGAGGTCAATGTCTCGGCGCTCAAGGCCCAACAGTTCACCAGTGCGAAGCCCGCCCAGACCGCCAAGCAGAATGAGGCAGCGCCATCTCGGCTTGATTGCGTCGGCGAGCTTCAGCACGGTCGTCGTGTCAAGCATCGGACGTTCCCTAGCTTGCTCGATCCCCGCGCCCTTGATCGTGCACGGATTGCGTGCGATCAGTTCGTCGCTCACTGCCGTCATCAGAATGGCCCGGAGTAGGCGGTACGACTTCGCCGCCTGATCCTGAGACTCGGCGGTGACCTCAGTGTGCCACTTGCGGACACGCTCCGGCGTGACCTGTCGGAGCTTCGTTTCGCCGAAGGCGGGGCGCAGGTGCCGCCGAATCAGCGCCTTGTACCCCTGACGGGTTGCGGGCGTGAGCGGCTTGCCCTTCACGAGCCGATGTTCGACCCATTGTTCGGCATACAAACCGAACAGGCGCTCGCCGCCCTTCGGGTCGATGACGAGCCCGGCCAGCTCGTTGCCTTCGACTTTCTTTTTGTACGACGTAGCGTTATCCCAGGATGGGAAGGTCTTGGTCCGATGCGTGCCGTTGATCTTGTATCTCACGTCGTACCGCGGGCCACCAGGCGTCTGTCTGGTTCGTATGTGCGCCACGGAAAGAATGTAGCGGCGTACAGGGCTTGTGTAAAGGGCTCTTGGGCGGTATGGGCAATGCGGCGAAGGCTATAAGGGCCGGTTTTGGGTGAACCATTATGAACGTTCACGGTGAGAAACCCCTGCTAAATCGGGGTGGACGAACTTGCCCGAACTGACCCGAACGGCGGTGTCCGCGCGATGGACGCGCGATGGACGCGGATTAACATGGCGCTCCAAGCACGGATCGGGCGAACGGATTCGATCGCAACTACCGGGCGCCAGCCCCAGCGACATCTGGCTGACCTGGAGCTGGATCCTGAACTGGCAACCGTCGGCCTGTACCAAGAGCTAACGCGTATTCACGACTTGGTGGTCGCCTCCGGCCTGTCTCGGGCCGGCGAGAAGGCCGCCGAAGTCGGTGTCGGCCGAGATCAGCACCCGGTCCTCGTCAGCCGCTCGTGCCAGGATCTCGTCGTC
>JGI20193J14888_1000252_pt1 | contig 15530 bp, 13 predicted proteins | sample NGESurdeep092012_5_FD_14888 | JGI IMG/M metagenome (IMG submission 14888)
TCATATGCGGGCTCGCAGCACCAAGGCAACCCGACGTCGCTGGCCGGCCCCTACATATTTTCCCGGGCTCGGGGTGCGGTACAAGTCCGCCCAAATACTCACATGAAACTGGGTTGAACTGCTCACAACCACTCGATGGAGAGAATGGTGGCGACCACCAGGCCGACCACGACGATGACCCAGCGCAACACGGTGGCCGGTAGCCGGCGACCGATATGGGCACCCACCTGGCCTCCGATGATCGACCCCGAGGCGATGAGGCCGACCACCGGCCACGACAGGGGCGAAAAGATGATGAACAGGATGCTGGCCACCCCATTGACCAGCATGCCCAGGACATTTTTGGTGGCGTTCAGCCGCTGCAGGTCGTCATGGACGAAGATGGCAAGGAGGGCGACGAGGATGACGCCCTGTGCCGCTCCGAAGTAACCACCGTAGACACCGGTCAAGAACACACCGATGAACAGACTCGGCCCGCCGTGGATCTTCCGGTCGCCCCGCTGTTCGAGGATGTGGGCCAAACGGGGCTGTAGCGCCATCAATACGCAGGCCACAAAGATAAGGAACGGAACGGCGGACCGGAACACGTTGCCGGGTAGCCCGAGGAGGAGCACCGCGCCGGCCGCTCCCCCCAACAGCGACGCCGTCCCGAGCCGGATCACCCTCGATCGCTGGCCGTCCAACTCACGTCGGTAGGCGAAGGCGCCGCTCACGGCTCCGGGGACCAATCCCACGTTGTTGGAAACATTGGCCAACAGCGGGGGGTACCCGAGAGCCAGCAGGGTGGGAAACGTGATGAGCGATCCCGATCCCACGATCACATTGATCGTGCCGGCCGCTAACCCGGCCGCGAAGATTGCCAGTGCGGCCCATGGGGACATGCAGAGGGTCTAGTGCGCCAAGGAGCGATGCTCAAGACGGGGAACCCTTCGTCGGGCGTGCCGGCGGGCACAGATGGGGCAGTAGACGGGATAGGTTCGCAGGGTGGAACAGGAGGTCTTCGGCGCCGATGGCGCCCAAATCAACCAGTCAACCCTGTTGGTGGCATCTGATGTCGCCGACGGTCCGATCCCTGTTCACGTGGCCTGTGTGATGGATGGGAACGGTCGCTGGGCCAGTCGTCGGGGACTACCGCGCACCGAGGGCCACGCCGCCGGGGAGGCAGCGCTGCTCGATGCGGTGGAAGGAGTGCTCGATCTGGGGATCCCGTGGATCACCATGTACGCCTTCTCTACGGAGAACTGGCGACGCCCGGCGGACGAGGTCCGGTACCTCATGGGGTTCAACGAGAGTCTGCTGGTGCGCCGACGGGATGAATTGAACGACAAAGGTGTGCGTATCCGATTCGCGGGCCGGAGGGACTGGCGGGTGCCCAAGCGGGTGCTGAAGCGCATGGACGAGTCGGTAGAGCTCACCGCCGGCAACCGACGGTCGACGTTGACCATGGCATTCAACTACGGCGGCCGGGCAGAGATTGTCGACGCGGTGCGCTCGTTGGTGGCCGATGGGGTCCCGGCGGCCAAGGTGGACGAGAAGGCCATCCGGTCCCGCCTGTACTACCCCGATCAACCCGACCCCGACCTGATGATCCGCACCTCGGGCGAACACCGGATCTCCAATTTCCTGCTGTGGCAGTTGGCCTACAGCGAACTGGTGTTCACCGGGGTGCTCTGGCCCGACTTTCGGCGCCACCACCTCTTCGAGGCGATTCAGGAGTTCCAGCGGCGCCAGCGGCGCTACGGCGGAGTGACATGAGGATGGGTCCCCGGTGGTCCGCCCTAGAGGTCCGAACACCGGGTGAGCCCGATGATGCCGGCGGAGTATGGATCGGCGTCGGGATCGCCGGTGGGGTGGTCCTGTATATCGGGGCGCTCATCATGTTGGTTGCCGGATTCAACGCCATCCTGCCGTTCGTCATCGTCCCCCCGGTGCTGGTTGCCCTCATCGGCGCCAACAGCCTGCTCGGGGGCCCTCGCCGGCCGCGGCCTCCCGCCCGACCGATCCGACCCACTGATCGGGGCATTGTCCCTTCCGCCTCGGGGGGCCCGGAGGTGAACGGACGTTCCGGAGAGGCGTCGGGCACCAACGGGCTTTCTCACCCGAACGGCGGGGACTCCGCCAGCTCGGGATGACCCTCTTCCGCGACCAGGGTGTGGTGCTTCGCACCATTCGGATCGGGGAGGCGGATCGGATTGTCACCCTGATGACCGAACAGAACGGGAAAGTGCGGGCCGTGGCCAAGGGCGTGCGACGCACCGGATCCAAGTTCGGGTCGCGTCTTGAACCCTTCAGCCATGTGGCTCTCCTCGGTTGGCAAGGTCGCGGGGACCTCGACATCGTGAACCAGGCCGAAGTCATCGACACCTTCCGACCGGTGCGTGAGGACCTTGACCGGATGGCGTCAGCCATGTCGATACTCGAAGTGGTGGACCAGGTCGGCCAGGAACGCCACGCCAACCCACGCCTCTATTCCATGTTGGTGGGAGCTCTCTCGGCGCTGGCCGAACGAGATTCGGTCATGGTGACACCGGCTTTCTTCCTCAAGGTCCTGGCCCTCGAGGGCACCGAGCCGGTGCTCGATGCCTGCGCGTCTTGCGGCGAGGAGGATATCGACAAGCTGGTGGCGTTCGATCTGGTGGAGGGGGGGGTCCTGTGCAGAAATTGCCGGCGAGGACGCTCCCTGTCGGGAGAGGGCCTGGCCCTGCTCAAGCGCATCCTCGGCGGCGGGCTGGCCGGCGTCCTGGCCGAGCCCCGCTCACCGACGACCGATGAAGTCGGTGCGTTGGCTACGGAGGCGATGGAGGTCCATCTCGATCGCCGGCTCCGGTCGGTACGGGCGGGACCGGTGTCGTGAGGGCGGAATCGTGAGGGCGGAATCGTGACGCCGGATGCAACGACCCCGTTCGGCATCTACGTCCACATCCCGTTTTGTCGGGCCCGCTGCGACTACTGCGCATTCGCCACCTATACCGACAGGGACCACCTGATGGAGGCGTATGCTGCCGCCTGCGTCACCGAGGTGGAGCGGGCCGTCGAGTCCGAGGGCATACCCCAGGCCACATCGGTGTTCTTCGGGGGCGGGACCCCCTCGCGCCTCGCCGCCGACCTGCTGGTCTCGATCCTTGACGCCATCCCACGGGCGCCTGGCGCCGAGGTCACGGTGGAGTGCAACCCCGAGGACGCCGAGGCTGCACAGTTTGCCACCTATCGGGCCGCGGGTGTCACCCGGATCTCGCTCGGAGTGCAGTCGACAGTTCCCCACGTGCTGGTCGGACTGGGGCGGCGACATGGCCACGACGCGGTGGTAGCCGCGGCCGGGACGGTAGCCGCGGCCGGATTCGTGTCATGGGGCATGGACCTGATCATGGGTGGGGCCGGGGAAACCGATGCCGACTGGGAACAGAGCCTGAGGGACGTGATGGGGTTTGCCTCCGCCCCACCCCACATCAGCGCCTACTCATTGACGGTGGAGCCCGGCACCCCGCTGGCGGCCCAGCCCGACCGCCATCCCGACGATGACGTGCAGGCCCACCGATACGAGATGACCGAGGAGATTCTCTCCACCGCCGGGTACAACTGGGAGGAGATCTCCAACTGGTCGCTCCCGGGACACGAGTGCCGCCACAACCGGCTGTATTGGCACCAGGGGGAGTACCGGGGCATCGGATCAGCGGCCCACTCCCATCGGGACGGTCGCCGGTGGTGGAACGTACGTACGCCCGATCGGTTCGTGAAGGAGATCGAGCAGGGTCGGATTGCCATCGCCGGTGACGAGGTGCTCAGCCCCGAGCAGGTGCGGTTCGAAGCTCTGGCCTTGCGCTTGCGTACCCGTGACGGAGTGCCCGAAGCATCGCTGCCGGACGATCCCGACCTCGAGGGCCTGGTGGACCGGAGAGACGGTCGCGCCGTGCTTACCGTGAGGGGTCGGTTGCTCGCCAACGCGGTGAGCACCCGGCTGGTCTCCGAAGTGTCGGCCTGACGCCGGCGCCCCTGAACCTCACCCACCAACACCGATGGGTTAGTTGCAGACGGGCACCAGTGTGTACCCGGCCGCCTGGATGCCGGTAATGATGGCGGGAAGGGCGGCCACCGTCTGGGATCGATCACCCCCACCGTCATGGATGCCGATGATCGCCCCGGGATGCAGGGCGGAGAGTACCCGGTTGACGATCACACCGGCTCCCGGCCGCAGGTAGTCCGAGGGGTCCACATCCCAGAGAAGTTCTCCCAGCCCACGCTGGGACAGTTGGGCAAGGACCGAACCGTTGGTGACGCCGCCCGGCGGACGGAGGCATTTGACCGGCTGCCCGGTCACCGATGTGATCAGATTTGTGGTGGCGTCGACTTCGCCGGGGAACGCGGCCGGGCTCAACCTGGTCAGGTCGGGGTGGTCCCAGGTGTGGTTGGTCAGGGTCATCCCGTCGGATACCTCCAGCTTGAGCAGGTCGGGACGGGCGGCACCCTCGTAGCCGATGATCTGGAACGTGGCCGGCACGTGATACTGGGTCAGTATCTGCAGAATCTGGGGTGTGTAGACGGGCGAGGGGCCATCGTCGAAGGTCAACGCCGCAACCTTGACGCCCCTCGGATACACCCCTCCGGGGATGTTCGCCAAGTTGTAGATCACCAGCCCGGCCAGCGAAGGTCCGCCGATCGGAGGCGGTGGCGGGGCCGGCAGTAGCCAATAGCCCTGTCCGCCGGGGGTGGCGGCGATGGCCACAATCGGATCGGCCAGAGGTTGGCCACCGATCGATCCCAGAAAAGGAGCGTTCCCGAACGTGAAGATCCCACCGTCGGCGGCGGCCAGCCAATAACCGTTCCCGCCGGGGGTGGTGGCCATTCCGACGACCGGGGCCTGAAGCGGGGTACCGGCCATCGACCCTAGGAACGGCGCATCGCCGTAGGCGAAGATGCCCCCGTCGGAGGCCACCAACCAGTAGCCGTGTCCGCTGCCGGTGGCAGCCATACCCACCACCGGCCGGTTCAGGGACTGGGCCCCGGTCGACCCGTAGAACCCGGCGTCGCCGAAGGCGAAGATGCCCCCGTCGGAGGCCACCAGCCAGTAGCCGTTCCCGCTGGGGGTGGCAGCCATGCCCACCACCGGCCGGTTCAGGGACTGGGCCCCGGTCGACCCGTAGAACCCGGCGTCGCCGAATGTCACCGGTTGACCTGCCGCCACGTTGGGAGGCGGGCCGGCGGCCGCCGCGGGGCCGGACGGCTGTGGCGCCAAGCCGACCACAGTCGCCATGGTCAACCCGGCCAGCAACGACCCGACGAGTTTTACGATTCGCTTGGCGTTCCTCACGTCCGCACCCTAACTTTTCCCGATGCCGGGCGTGAGATGCGACGACGGGCTTCCCCGTGCCGGGCCCCACGCCAGGCAGTCGGCAGGGAACCGCCGTCACCACTCCGGGATGGGGCGGATATTGGCTGGCCAGAGGGTGAGCCGTCACCGGGCGACCCGGTACCATGTCTCTCTATGCCTGACGAGGAAGTCACCACCGGCGCGCCCGAAACAGAGTCTGACGAGCCCAACGGAACGGGCAGCGGCTCCGACCTGATGGAGAAGGTGGTCGGTCTGTGCAAGCGGCGCGGGTTCATCTTCCAGTCGGCCGAGATCTACGGCGGTTTCCGCTCCACCTACGATTACGGGCCGCTGGGGGTCAACCTGCTGCGCAACGTGAAGAATGCCTGGTGGGAAGCCATGGTGCAGCGTCGTGACGACGTGGTTGGCCTTGACGCCGCCGTTCTGTCACCGCCGGCCGTGTGGCAGGCCTCGGGTCACCTGTCCAACTTCACCGATCCGTTGGTGGACTGTCGCAAGTGCCACCAGCGTTGGCGCCAGGACAAAATCGACGGGGTCTGCCCCAACTGTGGCTCCACCGGGTTCACCGAGGCCCGGGCATTCAACCTGATGTTCAAGACCCACGCCGGCCCGCTCGAGGACGAGGGTGCGGTGGCGTACCTCCGCCCGGAAACCGCGCAGGGGATGTTCACCAACTTCGTCAATGTCCTCCAGACCACACGGAAGAAGCCTCCCTTCGGGATCGCCCAGGTCGGAAAGTCGTTCCGGAACGAGATCACCCCTCAGAACTTCGTCTTTCGGACCCGCGAGTTCGAGCAGATGGAGATGGAGTACTTCGTGCCTCCGGCCGACGCCCAACATTGGTTCGAGTACTGGTTGGCCGAACGTTTCAACTGGTATCTGGGACTTGGCATCCCCGAGGACAAGATCCGACTGCGTCACCACGATGCTGACGAGCTCTCCCACTATTCGGCGGGAACCGCCGATGTGGAGTTCCTCTTCCCCTGGGGTTGGGACGAGCTCGAGGGCATCGCCAACCGCACCGACTTCGACCTGTCGGCTCACGCCGCCGCCTCGGGCGAGAAGCTCGACTATTTCGATCCCACCACCAACGAGCGGTATACCCCGTACGTGATCGAGCCGGCGGCCGGGGCCACCCGGACCATGATGGCGTTTCTGCTGGCCGCCTTCGACGAGGACGAGGTGGGCGGGGAGGCCCGGACGGTGCTCCGACTCCATCCCAAGCTCGCCCCCTATCAGGTGGCAGTGTTGCCTCTCTCGAAAAAGGACACCCTCGAGCCGCTGGCCCGCCAGGTTCTTCATTCGCTGCAGCCCCACTTCATGTGTGATTACGACGTCACCCAGGGAATCGGGAAGCGATACCGCCGCCAGGACGAAGTCGGAACCCCGTGGTGTGTCACGGTGGATTTCGAATCCCTCGAAGATGGCGGCGTGACCGTAAGGGACCGGGACACCACCGCCCAGGTCCGGGTCCCCATCGACGGACTGGTGGCAGAATTGCAACGTCGGGTTTCAGCCGCCTGACCGTTCCTTTGACGCCTGACCTCCCCGTTGGCGTTCGCGCTGTCCAACCGGCGCGGTTTCGGGCCCAACGGGAGAGGCGGGTAGGCTGAAAACCCTGCACCTGCCCAACCAGGCAACCCCAAACCACCACCCAGGAGACCTTTTCCGATGCCGTTCGTCTACGACTTCGACCACAAGCACCGCAAGCCCCCGATGGAGATGAAGGATCTCCTCGGAGGCAAGGGCGCCAACCTGGCCGAGATGACGTCGGTACTCGAACTACCCGTCCCCCCGGGTTTCACAATCTCCACCGACGCTTGTCGCGCCTATATGGATGGCGGTTGGCCCGACGGGCTGACCGCCGAAGTGGGCAAGGCCCGCACCCGTCTCGAAAAGACGATGGGAAAGCGGATCGGCGACCCTTCCGACCCTCTCCTGGTCTCGGTTCGCTCGGGGGCCAAGTTCTCCATGCCCGGGATGATGGACACCGTTCTAAACCTGGGCCTCAACGACCAATCAGTGGAGGGGCTGGCCAAGCAGACCGATGACGAGCGCTTCGCCTACGACTCGTATCGCCGATTTGTGGCCATGTACGGGCGCATCGTGTTGGGCATCCCCGGCGAGGAGTTCGACAACCTCTTAGAGGCGGCCAAGGAGTTGGCCGGCACCACCTCAGATGCCGGGGTCCCTACCGAACTCCTCCGATACCTGGTGGATGCCTATCAGCAGATCGTGGAACGCCATACCGGGAAACCCTTCCCCCAAGACCCGGATGATCAGCTCCGCGGCGCCATCGAAGCCGTCTTCAGTTCGTGGAACGCGCCTCGGGCCATCGCCTACCGGAACCGTGAGCGCATCGCTCACGACCTGGGAACCGCTGTCAATGTGCAGGCCATGGTGTTCGGGAACCGGGACGACGCTTCGGGTACCGGAGTCGGCTTCACTCGGGACCCGGCCACCGGAACCCGGGGCGAGTACGGCGACTTCCTCATCAACGCGCAGGGTGAGGATGTGGTGGCCGGTATCCGCAACACAGAGCCGCTCTCGGCCCTGAAGGATCAGTTTCCCACCATCCACAAGGAGTTACTCTCCATTTTCGCGCGGCTGGAAACTCACTACCGCGACATGTGTGACACCGAGTTCACCATCGAGCAGGGCAAGCTGTGGATGCTGCAGACCCGGGTTGGCAAGCGCACCGGCAGCGCCGCTCTCCGCATCGCTGTCGACATGGTGGGCGAGCGGACCATCAAACTGTCCAAATCCGAGGCGGTGGGACGAGTGACGGGGGACCACCTCGACCAGGTGCTCCACCCGCAATTCTCCGGCTCGGGATACACGGTTCTCACCAAGGGCCTCGCCGCCTCGCCGGGCGCCGCGGTCGGACGGGTCTATCTCACCGCCGACGATGCACAGGCCGCTGCCGAGCGCGGCGAGCAGGTGGTGCTGGTCCGAAGCGAAACCTCTCCCGAAGATGTGCACGGCATGCTGGCCGCCGAAGGAATTCTCACCGCCCGCGGGGGTCTGGTCAGCCATGCCGCGGTGGTGGCCCGGGGTTGGGGCAAACCGGCAGTGGTGGGGGCCGAGGCGTTGCGCATCACCGAAGCGTCTTTCACGGTGGGCGAAACCGTGGTCAATGAAGGCGATTGGATCTCGATCGACGGCACCAACGGCACGGTTGTACTCGGCCAGGTGCCACTGTCCCAGGGCGAGACGCCTGCCGAGTTCGAAACCATCTTGGGCTGGGCCGACGAGATCCGGGCCGGCCACCTTGGGGTGCGGGCCAACGCCGACAACGGGCCCGATGCCACTAACGCCCGTAATCACGGTGCCGAGGGCATCGGCTTGTGCCGCACCGAGCACATGTTTCTGGGTGAGGACCGACTGCCCATCGTGAGGCGCATGATCCTGGCCTCGACCCCGGAGGAAGAGGAGTCCGCTCTCGAGCAGCTGCGTGTGGCGCAGAAAGCCGACTTCGAGGAGATCCTCGAAGCCATGGATGGGCTGCCGGTCACCATCCGGTTGCTCGATCCGCCGCTCCACGAGTTCCTCCCTGGCACCCAGGAGCTGGCCGTCAAAGAAGCCACCATCGGGCTCACCCCCGAGGAGGCCCGCCTCTATGAGGCGGCCAAGGCCTGGCACGAGTTCAATCCGATGCTCGGCACCCGCGGGGTGCGACTCGGGGTGATCAAACCCGGCCTCTACGCCATGCAGGTTCGGGCCCTGATGGAGGCCGCCCTCGCCCGGGTGGCCGTGGGTGGCCAGCCGATCGTGGAGATCATGATTCCGCTTACCGTGAGCCGGGAAGAGCTGGCCCTGGCCCGGTCGTGGGTCGAAGACGCGGTGGCCAAGACACTGGCGGACTCGGCGACGGGGGAATCCACCCCGGCGAAGAAGGGTGCCAAGGGAGCAGCCAAGGGCATCAAGGGCGCGGCAAAAAGCAGTGCCATCCCCGAGACCCTGCATGTGTTGATCGGCACGATGATCGAGACACCCCGGGCTGCGCTGTTGGCTGCGGAAATCGCCGAAGAAGCCGACTTCTTCTCGTTTGGGACCAACGATCTCACCCAGATGACCTTCGGTTTCAGCCGAGACGACGTCGAAGGCCGGATGATGTCCGAGTATCTCGGGCTCGGGCTCCTCAAGCGGAACCCGTTTGAAGTGGTCGACCCCGATGGTGTGGGCGAACTGGTCAGGTTGGGCGTGGAGCGGGGTCGCTCCACCCGTCCCGGGCTGAAGATCGGCGTGTGTGGAGAGCACGGGGGAGATCCCGCGTCAATTGCCACCTTCGCCCAGGCCGGGCTCGACTATGTCAGCTGCTCGCCCTTCCGGGTGCCGATCGCGCGCCTGGCCTGCGCCCAAGCCGTATTGGCCGGGTTGATGCCGGCGAAGTCGAGCAGCAGGCCCAAGACCAAGAAGTAGCGCCGAACAGCCGCTCTCCGACGCGGTACCGTCGAGACCTATGGGCATACCCGATGAGGACGTCGCCCGGGTCCGGGCGGCCACGGACATCGTCGCCCTGATTGGGGAACACGCCGCCCTCAAGCGGCAGGGACGGCGGTGGGTCGGTCTGTGCCCATTCCACGGAGAGAAGACACCGTCGTTCAGCGTCAACTCCGAAGAGGGCTTCTACTACTGCTTCGGGTGCCAGGCCAAGGGCGATGCCATCAGTTTCGTCCGGGCCATGGAGCATCTCGATTTTGTCGATGCCGTCCGGCGCCTGGCCGACAAGTCCGGGATCGTTATCCACGAAGACGCCAATGTGGGCCGGGAGAGCCAGCGCCGCAAGGTATTCATCGACGCCATGGAACAGGCGACCGAGTGGTACCACCAACGACTCCTCACCGGGGCCGATGCCGGACAAGCCCGGGACTACCTGCGTTCGAGGGGCTACGACGGCGACGTGGTGCGCCGGTTTCGCATGGGGTGGGCACCGGACGACTGGGATGCGTTGTGTAGGGGGTTGAAGCTCAGCGAAGATCTGGCCATCGGATCCGGTCTCGGCTTTGTCAACCGCCGGGGACGCCTTCAGGATGCCTTCCGGGCCCGGATCCTGTTCCCCATCTGTGATCCTTCGGGCCACCCGGTGGCCTTCGGAGGCCGGATCCTCCCGGGTAGCAGCGACCCGGCCAAGTACAAGAACTCCTCGGAAAGCCTCATCTATTCCAAGCGAAAAATTCTTTACGCGCTGAACTGGGCCAAGAGTGACATCATCAAGTCCGGCGAGGTGGTGGTGTGCGAGGGATACACCGACGTCATCGGGAGTTTCGTGGCGGGGATCGAACGGGCGGTGGCCACCTGCGGCACCGCATTGGGCGATGACCATTTCCGTCTTTTGCGCAACTTTGCCAAGCGGGTGGTGTTGGCCTTCGATGCCGACGGTGCCGGCCAATCGGCCGCCGGCCGGTTCTATGAGTGGGAACGTCGCCATGAAGTCGATGTGGTGGTGGCCAACTTCCCCCCGGGTACCGACCCTGCCGACCTGGCCCGCTCCGAACCTGAGGCCTTCCGGGCGGCGGTGGCGGGGGCCAAACCGTTTCTGCAGTTCCGGGTGGAGCGGGTCTTGGACGCGGCGGATCTCTCCACTCCCGAGGGGCGGGCCAAAGCCGCCGACGCGACCCTGACGGCGGTGGCCGAACATCCCGACGATCTGGTTCGCGATCAGTACGTGATGCAGGTGGCGGAAAGGTGCCGCCTGCAGACCGCCCCCCTGCGGGAACGGCTGGAACGTCTACGTCAGGAAAGCCCGAAGCCCGAGGTGGACAAGCGTGGGTCCCGCCGCCAACCCGGTGGCCCGACGGGTCCGCCCCATCCACCCGGACATCCGAAGGCACCGGACGGAGAACCGTGGATCCGTGACGCCGAGGACCACGGTTGGGATGCGGACGGTTTTGCCGATGCTGGTAGTTGGCCGGCTGAAGGCGTCCCGGCGGGCAATGGAGGGAGAGATGGGACCAAGGGTGATCGTCGCGGAGGATCCGCCGGGGATGGCTCCTTCCGTCCGGGCCTCGAAGCGCTTCGGTTGGCCATCCATCGGCCCGAGGAAGTGGCCCACCGGCTGGAAGCCGCCTTGTTCAGCGACAGCTTGCAGCGGGCGGCATTTCAGGTCCTGATGACCACGGACGACCTCCATCAGGCCATAGACGCCTCACCGGCGGTTGTACGGGCCCTGCTGGTGAGACTCACCGTCGAAGAGCCGGTGGGGGAGGTGGACGAGGTGGTGTCGCAGTTGGTGCGGGATGCGGCCCGACGACAATTAACCCTGGTCACAAGGGAGGCTCGGACGTCACCGACAGCCGCGGCGGAGGCAGCGGCGGCCAGCGTGTGGGTCCAGGAGCTCGATGACCCGGCTGCCGCCGCGTCGGCGACAGCCCGATTGGTAGCCTGGCTTGTAGTGAAGGACGAGGACGGCATCTCTCAGGTGGAACTTGACGACTGATGAGGCGATTCAATTGGTGACGGGTCCGCCCGAAGAGCTTCCGGTTGCGAGGTTCGATGGGCTCATCCAGCTGGGTCGGTCGCGAGGATTTCTGACCCAGGATGATGTGATGACCGTGCTCAAATCGGTAGAGCTGAGCGCTGATTTGATCACCGACGTGGTCACCCGCATCAGGGCCGAAGGCATCGAGTTCACCTATGACACTGGCGAAATGACCATCGTGCCGTTAGCTCCGGTGGCTCGGACTGACGAGGACCCGGTTGTCCTCGATGGCCCGATCAAAGCCCTGATGAGCGATCCGGATCCGGTGGCGTCGTCACCGGCGGGTGGCCGGGTCGAATCCGGGGGACAGGCGGTTGCCGAGAGTGCCACAGGGGGTGGCTCACGATCCAAGGTGACCGGAGCGGTGCGCAAGGCAGCGATCGCCAAGAAGGCCCGCCCGGACCGACGGCCCCCTCCCGGTGAGCAGTACAACGGCGGCGACCGGTTCGGGAGTGCGGCCGCGGACCCGGTCCATATGTACCTCAAAGAGATCGGAAAGGTAAAGCTCCTCGACGCCGCTCTGGAAGTGGAGTTGGCCGAACGGATACTGGCCGGAGCCGATGCCGCCGAGCGTCTGGTCGCGGTCGGCCCGGTCGGCCCGGTGAAAGAGCGGTCTGACGACCGCATGCTGGTCCGGCGAGGACAACAGGCCAAGGAGGCATTGATCGAGGCCAACCTCCGGTTGGTTGTCTCCATCGCCAAGCGGTACCGGAATCGCGGTCTCGCCTTCCTCGACCTCATCCAAGAGGGAAACCTCGGCCTGATGCGGGCGGTAGAGAAGTTCGACCACACCAAAGGCTTCAAGTTCTCGACGTACGCCACGTGGTGGATCCGGCAGGCCATCACCCGGGCGATTGCCGATCAGGCCCGCACCATCCGAATCCCTGTCCACATGGTGGAGACCATCAACAAGGTGGTGTGGGCCCAGCGCCAACTGTTGCAGGATCTGGGACGGGAGCCAACTGCCGAGGAGGTGGCCAGCCGGGTCGACTTCACCATCGAGCGAGTCCGGGAGATTCAGCGCATCAACCAGGACACCGTGTCGTTGGAGCAACCAATGGGGGACGAGGACGATTTCAGTCTGTCCGATCTCATCGAGGATCGCGGGGCCGTCGTCCCTGACGACGCCGCCGCGAGGATCATGCTCGACGAGGCGGTCCGCGAGGCGCTCGGGCAGTTGAGCTCTCGCGAACAGGATGTGGTCCGTCTCCGATTCGGTCTCGACGACGGAAAGATCCGGACCCTCGAGGAAGTGGGTAAGGCGTTCGGGGTCACCCGTGAACGGATCAGGCAGATCGAAGCCAAAACCCTGGCAAAACTGCGACGTCCCGGCTCAGCCCAGCTACTTCGCGACTACCTCGACGAAGCCTGAACCACGTTTTCGGTGAGGCGTCAGTGCCGCGGTCGGGGGGTGGGTACCCGATGGCCATTGATGGCTGAGGCCAGGTCGTTGGCCATGCTGCTGGCGATGGCGTCGGCGGCGTCGTCGCCGTCGCGCCACCCGAGGCGGGAGCTGACCGCGTCCCTGGCCCGCTCGACACTCAGACTGGCTGCCGCCTTGGCTTTTTCGGTGACGACGCCGATCGACCCCGCGACCGGTGCGGACCGCCTGACCTTCCCGGACACTTTGACGATCTGGTCGTATCGTTCTCGTCCGGCCTTGGTTCCGAGGATATATCCGAGTCCAAAGGCGACGGCAGTGCCGATCCGAAACTTCATCCGACCATTGTGGCCCGGTGGGGGCGAGTTTGCATCTTTGGCACGGTGGGATAGATCTGCCCTGGGTGCAGAAGATGCCAAAACGGGCGAAGGGTGGGACGATCACAGGCTAATGTCCTCTGGCACACCGTTCCGGGAATCTGGCGCGGCTGAGGCTTTCCGGGGTAGCTCAATCGGCAGAGCGAGCGGCTGTTAACCGCTAGGTTGAGAGTTCGAGTCTCTCCCCCGGAGCTTTGTCCCAGGTCAGAGGGGATGTCGGTGAATCTGACCGTGCGATCTGAACACTTTGGGCGCCGAACGGGCGCTTCGGGGTTGCCGTTTGCACCGTGTCGGACACTGGTTCGAGAGGTACAAGACGAGGAAGAGATTTCGCAAGCTCTGCATCACGATGGGGCGTGGCGTGTTGGTAGCGAGAAACCATCGCCGGGGATTTCCACCCACCTCTGGCCATAACCTCACTCATGCTCGCACCGGTGGAAGAGAAATCTGTCGCAGCAAAGTGGCGCAAGTCGTGAAACCGGTACTCAGTAATGCCCGTCGTGCTTCGAGCCTTATTCCACGCTCGCCAGAAGGCTCCAGGACGAACAGGACGAACAGGACGACCGGTACTACCCGGGAAGAGGGGAGCATTGTCTTCCGGGCCGACAAAGTCTTCGAGGTGGCTCTGAACCACTAGGAGAACATCGCTCGAAAGATGAACTGTTCGGCTCTCACCATTTTTGGTGGGTCCGTAGACGAGATTCCCGTTCGAAGGCTCGATCAACGCCCTCTCCACGTGCACCGCTCCTCGCACGAGGTCCATGTCCCTGCGCTGAAGACCAAGTACCTCCCCACGTCTCAGAGTGGCTCCAGCCGCCAGCCAGATTGCAGCTCGCAGTTTCGGGGGCATGGCTTCTGCAAGCTTCTGGATCTCCGTAACTGTCGGGAGCGGACGCTCCTTGGCTTGGTCCGAACCGGCACCCTTGACCCGACAAGGGCTGCGAAGAACGATTCCGTCTTCAACTGCCGTGCTAAAGATTGCTCGAAGAAGCCGATATGCACAGGGCGCAGTTCCCGGTGCGGTCTTCTGAAGCGAGGCATTCCAGCTGCGCACCTCGTGAGCTGACACTTGACTGATCCGCTTGGATCCAAAGGCAGGAGTCAGATGGTTCTTGATGAGAGACGCATACTGGTCCTTGCTGCGAGGTCGGAGCGAAATGCGATTCTTTAGCCATGTATCCGCATAGAGGCCAAACATGACCTGTCCGAGCGATGGGTCGATCCACGTACCGGATCGAATACTTGCCTGAACAGCTGCAAGTTCAGCACTTGCCGTTCCTTTAGTCCGGAAGACACCAAGCGAGTGCTTCTTACCACCAACCGTATAGGTTGCCTGATACAGCCCATTGTTTCGTTTCCGGATATACCCGAACTGCCTGCGCCCAGACACTAGTGCGCTCCCTGGAGAGCCAAGAGACCGTCTTCCCGGCTATCGGCAAGGTAGTGATCAAGATCATCTGGGTCGAATCTGATGAGCCGTCCCATCTTTAGGACCGGGAGCGTGCGGTCATTTCTCCTGGCCCTTATGAAGCGTTCATTCACACCCAGATAATCGGCGGCCTCCGCAACATTCAAAGGGGGGCGATGCCCTCCACCATTCGTATTACCTTTCATATAGTTCTCCTCGCAATAACGCCTTGCAGACGAAGAGAACTGCGAGATCAACCTGATACCCCCTGTCTCCATCTCACCAATGCACGTGTTCCAAAGGCGTCCTGCTGGCTATTTCTATTGTTTAATCTTCTAGTTTCCACTCTCTCCACGTGAGGTTCGCTCACGTATATGGGTGATACTGTGTGCTGGCTTAATCTTATCACATCCGTGGTATGATGCTGGTTAGAGGTAAATAGCGTTCCAATACGGATGTAAACATTCACCTCCCCACCTGATCTGGGGTTATTGACGCGCCGAGGCGGTGGCGGGAGGATCGAGCGAGCAGCGACGAATGGTCATCAGGCGTTCAGG